>Ga0210120_1000009_pt1 | contig 60509 bp, 60 predicted proteins | sample Goodyear_PhragA__FD_184868 | JGI IMG/M metagenome (GOLD analysis project Ga0210120, IMG submission 184868) | Wetland microbial communities from San Francisco Bay, California, USA, that impact long-term carbon sequestration - Goodyear_PhragA_D2... | ecosystem: Environmental > Aquatic > Marine >... | reverse complement strand
GGTCGCTCGCGTAGTACGGCGTCACGAGGTCGAACCGGCCGTGGGTGACGAACGCCTTCATGTGGGGGTTGAGCGACATCCCGTAGCGGAAGTCGTCGGTCGCCCCCGCCAGCGGCAGGAAGGCGTGCTGCGCGGCGTCGTCCTTCCACGCCGTGTTCACCTCGTAGCTGAGCAGCGTGTACTCGCGGTCGGTCTCGACGCCGATCTCGGAGCGGAGCACCTGGTTGACCGCCATCGTGTACGCGGGGCTGATGCCCGAGAGCGTCGGGTCGGGGCCGGCGAACGCGTCTCGGTCGGGGAACGGGTCGATCGTCGTGACGGTGGTGTCGTACAGCCCGAGCACCTTCCGCTCGTCCCGCAGGAGCTCGCGCGCGAAGGTGCCGATCGGAAGCCGTCCCTCGGCGCGTGCCACGAGGTCCGCGGGCAGGCCGACGAGGTCGGCGAGCCGCGCGAGGACGCGGTCGCGGTCGCCCTCAGCGGCCGCGGCGCCGCGCACGAGGAACGACGCGAAGTCGCCCGTGGCGAACGCCTCCGCCTCGCGCAGCACGTCCTCGACCGGCGTCTCCGCCGTGAAGGCGCGGGAGCGGCCGTGATGCACGGCCGCGAGCGCCATCGTCGGGAGCGTGTCGACCCAGCCGAGGACGTCGTAGTCGGTCGGGTTCAGGGTCGAGATCTCGAGCGCGGGGGAGATGAGGATCGCGCCGTTGAGCCCGATCCCCGAGCTCTCCTGGAGCATGCGCACCAGTCGTCCGACGCGGTAGCCCCCGTAGCTCTCGCCGGCGACGAACACGGGTGCCCCCCACCGCCCGCTCGTCGACAGCCAGCGCCCCATGAACTCGCACAGGGACTCGAGGTCACGCTTCTGGCCGAAGAACTCCTTGGGGTCGACCGCGTCGTCCTGCTTGTCCCCGCCGGCTGGCGATTCCTTCCCCTTGTCCCGGTCGCTCTCGATCACGCGGCTGAAGCCTGTGCCGACGGGGTCGACGAACACGAGGTCGGTGAACGCGAGCCAGGACGCCTCGTTCTGCACGAGGCGGGGCGGCATCTCCGGGAGCGAGCCGTCCGGCGGGAACGCGACCCGTCTCGGTCCGACCGCTCCCAGGTGGAGGTAGGCGGACGAAGCCCCCGGGCCGCCGTTGAACACGAACGTGAGCGGCCGCCGCTCGTCCCCGTCCGTCGCCACGTACGCGACGGAGAAGATCTCGGCGGCCGGCTTCTCCTTCTTGTGGAGGACGATCCACCGGGCGCTGGCCGTGTACTCGAGCGGCGTCGCGCCGCCGGTCCAGGTCGCGCTCGTCTCGGCCCCGGCGGGCGGCTCGTAGGCGGCCTTGGACGGCTTCGCCTGCTGCTCCGCCTCGCTCACGGGCGAGAGGCTATCCGACTGGTCTCAGACGAGCGGCATGCGCCGGCTCCGGGGGCGCATGTGGGCCGCGCGACCTCCCCACGGGTCGCGCGGCCCACTCTTCGATCGGCCCGTCAGCCGCGGGCCGTCCGGACCTGCACGAGTCGTCTCGTCGAGACGCCCGCGAGCAGGTTCTCGCCTCCCTTCCTCGCCCGCACGAAGAACTGCACGCTGTAGCTGTTCCTGAGCGGGAAGTCCCGCTGCGGCGTGAAGCTCACCGTCGCCCAGCCGTCCTGCCCCGTCTTCTGCTCGCCGTTGGACGAGGTGACGAGCGGCGTCGAGCGCCCGAACACGAGCACGTCGCGGACGTAGTAGCCGCGCGTGTCGGACACGTGGACGCGGAGCTGGACCGGCGTGTTACGCGAGCGGACCACGGTCGGGGTGAACTTGATGCCGTCGATCACGAGACGCGCCGGCAGCACCACGCTCGTGACCGGGATCGAGTACTTCCCGTTCGAGAGCTTGATCGCTCCGGCGGGGAGCACAGGTCCGGTGCTCTGCACCGCGCCCGTCGGGTTCGACGCAGCGAGAGCGGATCCCTGGCTGTTCTTCGCGGTCACGCGGACACGGAGACGATGACCGACGTCACTCGCCGTGAGCACGTACTTCGTGGTGGCGGCGCCACCAATCACGGGGCAGTTCGAACCGTCTGGCTTGCCGCCGTCGGCGCCGCAGCGAACCCACTGGTATGCGAGCGTGATCGGGCTCGCGCCGCTCCAGCTACCGCCGCCGGCCGTCAACGTCTGGCCCTGTCTCGAGGTGCCGGAGATCGTCGGTTCCTTCGTGTTCTTCGGCGGGCCGGCGCTCGGAGCTGCCTGGACGTTCGCAGTGGCGTTCGAGGCCCATGTCGCGCTGCCACCGCTGTTGGTCGCGGTCACGCGCGCGCGCATCCGCTGGCCGACGTCGCCGGCGACGAGCTTGTAGCTCTGCCCGTTCGCCCCGGGGACAGCCGGACAGTTCGAGCCGTCCGGCAAGCCACCGTCCGCTCCGCAGCGCACCCACTGGTACGCGAACGTGATCGGTGCCGTTCCGGCCCAGCCGCCGCTCGTCGTGGTGAGTGTCTGCCCCTCGACCGGCGAGCCCGTGACCACGGGGTCGGAGGTGCGCTGGGGAGCGGCGGTGGCTGTGACAACCGCCGTCGGCGCCGACAACGCCTGGCCGCCGCCCGATCCCGCGGCCGTCACGCGCACGCGAAGCGTGTTGCCCACGTCTGCGCCGACCACCTGGTAGACCTGGCCGGAGGCGATCGGAGAGCCGCCGGTGTTGCAGTTGGCGCCGCTCGCGTCGCAGCGGAACCAGTCGTAGGTGAAGCCGGTCGTGGTGCCGGACCAGGTGCCCGACGTCGCCGTCAGGGTCTGGCCGACCACGGCGCTACCGGAGATCGTCGGCGGCGAGGTGTTCGCCTGCGACTGTGCCTGTGCGGGGCCGCTCGCGACGACCGCGACGAGCACGGCGCCGGCGGCGAGCGCGACGCTCGCAACCGCGGTCCAGCGCCGCGCCGAGGTACTTCGTCTGGAATCCATGGGGAGGCTCCTCCGTCGAGTTGTGATGCACGTGGTGCCTCTATACGCCCTTGTCCGATGCGAGAAACGGAATGCGAGGAAACTCTCACACGTGCTTACAGCGGGCGAATAGATCGTTACACGACGCACACAAACACGCGCGGTCGACTTGCCCTTCGCGCGAGAGGAACCCCGGCTTGCGGGCCGTATTGGATCGATGCGGCTCCCTTTTTCTCGTGGGCCGTGAGACGCGGGGGAACCTGCGCCTCGAACCACGGCCGGAGCGCCGCCGCTCCCCCTCCCCTGAGGTGCGGCGGCCCCGGCCGCCTTCTCTTGAGGCCCTGAGAGAGAGCCTTTCGAGGGCTCCCGAGACGGAGAAGGGGGCCCCCGGTCAGGGCCCCCTCCTCGCGGCGCAACGTCGCATCAGGCGAGGAGTTCTCGTCTGCGGGGAGAGGAGTCGCGCCGCAGTACGCGTATCTGTGTCATATCCTGCGGTCGCTTGCGAGGAAATCACCGGCTCCGGAAAGGAAAATGGGCGCAAAATGGACAGGATGAATGACCTCACCACAGGCGCGAAGGTCGTTCTCGGAGCGACCATCGCGTTCCTGATCGTCTCGTTCTTCACCTGGTTCGACTACAACGGGCCGGGAAGCGACGAGCTCAACGCGATCGGGGCGGACACCGGTGTCACGATGTGGCACGGTGTCGGCGTCGTCGCGGGCCTCGTCGCCATCGCGCTGCTCGTCTGGCAGGCGGTCCGGCTTGCGAACATCAACCTGGAGATCGGCGTGACGCCGTCGATGATCACCGCCGCCCTCGCAGTGCTGTTGCTCGTGTTCGCGTTCATCCGCTGGATCGACAAGCCGGGCGGCGACTTCGTCGGCAGGACGTTCTGGGCCTGGCTCGGCCTGGCGTTCGCGATCGTGACGGTCGTCGGCGCGTGGATGAACATGCGAGCGGTCGGAGAGAGCCTGGGCGACGTCCGCGCCTCGGTCGCGGGAGCGGCCTCATCGGCACGCGGAACGGTCGATCGCCGCGACGAGCCCGCCCCGCCTGCGCCGCCGGCGCCCGCGGCCTCCGAGCCCCCGCCGCCCGTCGAGACTCCGCCGCCGCCCTCTGTCGAGACCCCGCCGCCGCCCCCCGGCGCCCCGGCCGACGAGGCCGACGCGCCGTCCTCGACGTAGACCTTTCCGGCGCACATGTCAGCGGCCTGTCCCGGCCCGACCGGGACGGGTCGCGGGCTACACTCCGGCCATGGCCGAGATCGGGACGCTGCGGGTCAAGACCGGGCTCGCAGAGATGCTCAAGGGCGGCGTGATCATGGACGTCGTCGACGCCGACCAGGCGCGGATCGCGGAGGACGCGGGCGCGTGCGCGGTGATGGCGCTCGAGCGCGTCCCGGCCGACATCCGGCGGGACGGCGGCGTCGCGCGCATGTCCGACCCGGAGCGGATCCGCGAGATCCAGGAGGCGGTCTCGATCCCGGTGATGGCGAAGTGCCGCATCGGCCACTTCGTCGAGGCGCAGATCCTCGAGGCGCTCGAGATCGACTACATCGACGAGTCCGAGGTCCTGACCCCCGCCGACGTCGAGCACCACGTCGACAAGCACGCGTTCACCGTCCCGTTCGTGTGCGGCGCGACGAACCTCGGGGAGGCGCTGCGGCGGATCGCGGAGGGCGCCGCCATGATTCGCACCAAGGGCGAGGCCGGGACCGGTGACATCGTCAACGCGGTGACGCACATGCGGGCCGTGTTCGGCGCCATCCGCCGGCTCCAGGGCCTGCGCGAGGAGGAGCTCTACGCGGCCGCGAAGGAGCACCGGGCCCCGTACGAGCTCGTGCGCTGGGTGGCGGAGAACGGGCGGCTGCCCGTCGTCACCTTCACGGCGGGCGGAATCGCGACGCCGGCGGACGCCGCCCTCTGCATGCAGCTCGGCGCCGACGGCGTCTTCGTCGGGTCGGGGATCTTCAAGTCGGGTGACCCCGATCGGCGTGCGAAGGCGATCGTCGAGGCGACGACGCACTTCACGGATGCGAAGATCCTCGCCGACGTGTCCGCAGGGCTCGGCGAGCCGATGGTCGGCATCTCCGCGAGCTCGCTCAGCGAGGCCGAGCGGCTCGAAGTGCGCGGCTGGTAAGGCCCTTGCTGCGCAAGGGCCTAGACACAGGCCCGGATCTACACTTTCGGCATATGAGCCGTCGGCCCCGAGTCGGTGTTCTCGCCCTCCAGGGGGCGTTTCGCGAGCACGCGCGGATGCTCCGCGCTGCCGGCGCGGAGGTCGTGGAGGTGCGCCTCCCCGAGCAGCTCGACGGGCTCGACGGGCTCGTGATCCCCGGCGGCGAGTCGACGTCGATCCTGCGGCTCGCCTCCCTCTACGGCCTCGACGAGGCGATCCGAGGCTTCGACGCACCCGTCTTCGGCACCTGCGCGGGGATGATCCTCGTCGACCGCGCCCACCTCGGTCTCGCCGACCTCGAGGTCGACCGGAACGCCTACGGACGCCAGGTCGCGAGCTTCGAGGCCGATCTCGAGCTCGACGGCGACGAGCGGCCGTTTCGCGGCGTCTTCATCCGGGCGCCGCGGGTCCGCGACGCCGGCCCGGGCGTGGAGGTGCTCTCCCGGCTGGACGGCGAGCCCGTCCTGCTGCGCGACGGACACGTGCTCGTCGCCGCGTTCCACCCCGAGCTGACGGACGATCCCCGGATCCACGAACGGTTCCTCGAGCTGGTCACGGAGGCGACGAGTGTCAGGGCATAGCAAGTGGTCGACGATCAAGCACAAGAAGGGCGCCGCCGACGCGAAGCGGGGCAAGCTCTTCTCGAAGCTCTCCCGCGCGATCCTGGTCGCCGCGAAGGAGGGCGGCTCGGATCCGGCCTCCAACCTCGCCCTGCAGAACGCGATCGACAAGGCGCGCTCGTACTCGATGCCCAAGGACAACATCGAGCGGGCGATCGCGAAGGGAGCCGGCGAGGGAAGCGACGGCTCGAGCTTCGAGACCGTCGTCTACGAGGGCTACGGGCCCGAGGGCGTCGCGGTGATCATCGAGGCGCTGACGGACAACCGCAACCGCACGGCCTCCGACGTCCGTCACCTCTTCACGAAGCACGGCGGCAACCTCGGCGCCACCGGAGCCGTCGCATGGCAGTTCGAGCGTCGCGGGATCGTGCTCGTGGCCGCGGAGGGGGTGGACGAGGACGAGCTCGTGCTCGCCGCGGCGGACGCGGGCGCCGACGACGTCGAGCGTGACGGCTCCACCTTCGTGGTCTCGTCCGCGCCCGACGAGCTGGCGCACGTCCGCGAGGCGCTCGAGGCGGCGGGGCTCGAGCTCGAGTCGGCCGGTCTCTCGATGGTTCCGAAGACGACGGTGGCGATCGCCGACGAATCGACCGCGAAGCAGGTGATCCGTCTGGTCGAGGGCCTCGAGGACCAGGACGACGTGCAGGACGTCTACGCGAACTTCGACATTCCCGAGGCGGTGCTCGAAGCGGTCGCGTCCTAGCGCGACGGTGTCCGCTGGTGTCCGACTCGAAGTCGGACACCGACTTGGGTGGTGTGCGCCTGGTGTCCGACTTGAAGTGGGACACCGTTCTGGTCGTGGTGCGCTCGGTGGGCGGGAAGAGGAGTCGTCCGCAAGGCTGCGTACCCTCCTCACGTGAAGGTCCTCGGCATCGACCCAGGGACGGCTGCGTGCGGGTACGGGATCGTCCACGAAAGCGACGGGCGTATCAGGGCCCTCGCCCAGGGCTGCTGGACGTCCGGCGCGCGGGAGCGACCCGAGCTGCGACTCAGACGGATCTTCGAGGGCGTCGTCATGCTCATCTCGGAGCACGAGCCGGACGCCGTCGCGCTGGAGGAGTCGTTCGTCGGTGCCGACGCCCGCATCGCGCTCTTCGTCGGTCAGGCGCGGGGCGCCGCGCTCGTCGCGGCCGCGTCCGCGGGGGTCGTCTGCACGGAGTACGCACCCGCGCGCGTGAAGCAGGCCGTGTGCGGCTACGGACGGGCGGACAAGGGCCAGGTGGCGCGCATGGTGCGGATGCTGCTCTCGCTCGAGCGCGAGCCCGCGACCTCACACGAGGCGGATGCGCTCGCGGTCGCGATCTGCCATGCGATGACCCCGCCCCTCGCCCGGATCGCGACGTGAGGAGGCAGCGATGATCGCGCGCCTGCGCGGACGCCCGGTGGGGCGGACCGCCGAGGGGCTCGTGCTCGACGTCCACGGCGTCGGGTACCTGGTCGCCGCGACGCCGTCGGTGCTGCGACGGGCAGGGAACGGCACCGAGCTCACCGTGGAGACGTACCTCCACGTGCGCGAGGACGCGCTGCAGCTGTACGGGTTCGCGGACGCGGACGAGCGGGAGCTCTTCCGGCACCTGCTCACGGTCAGCGGCGTCGGGCCGAAGGTCGCGCTCGCGGTCGTCTCGGGATCTCCGGCGGCCGAGCTCAGGAAGGCGATCGCGCTCGGCGACCACGCACGGTTCCAGGCGATACCGGGCATCGGGAAGAAGACCGCGGAGCGGATCGTGCTCGAGCTCCGGGAGAAGCTGGGGACGGTCGGCGAGCCCTCCCTCGCGGCGGTCGGCGAGGCCCCCGCGCATCTCGTGGCCCGCGACGCGCTCGTCGAGCTCGGCTACTCGGTCGTCGACGCGGAGCTCGCCCTCGCCGACGTCGACCCGGAGCTGCCCGCCGAGGAGCGCGTCCGGCTCGCGCTGCGGGGGGCCGCTGCGTGAGCCAGTTCATGGCGCCCGCCCTGCGCCCCGACGAGGACGAGGCCGAGCGCTCGCTGAGACCGCGCAGCCTCGAGGACTTCGTGGGGCAGGAGCGCGTGAAGGAGCAGCTGCAGATCGCGCTCGACGCGACGAAGGCCCGCGGAGAGGCGCTCGACCACGTCCTGCTCGCCGGCCCGCCCGGACTGGGCAAGACGACGCTCGCGCAGATCGTGCGCGAGGAGCTCGGTGTCGGGCTGCGGACGGTCGCCGGCCCGGCGCTCGAGAAGAAGGACATCGCCGCCATCCTCACCGCGCTCGAGCCGCGCGACGTGCTGTTCGTCGACGAGATCCACCGCCTGAATCGGGCCGCCGAGGAGATCCTCTACCCGGCGCTCGAGGACTTCCGGCTCGACATCGTGTTCGGGCAGGGCGCGGCGGCGCGGACGCTGACCCTCGACCTGCCCCCGTTCACGCTCGTCGGCGCGACCACGCGCACCGGACTGCTCACGACGCCGCTGCGCGACCGGTTCGGGATGACGTTCAGGCTCGGCTACTACGATCCGGGCCAGCTCGCGACCATCGTACGCCGGTCGGCCGGCATCCTCGCCGTGGAGATCTCCGACGACGCGGCGGAGGAGATTGCGTCCCGTTCGCGCGGCACGCCGCGCATCGCGAACCGGATCCTGCGTCGTGTCCGCGACGTCGCCGAGGTGCGCCATGCGGGCTCGATCACCACCGCGGTGTCGCAGGAGGCGCTCGAGCTGCTGGAGGTCGACGAGCAGGGCCTCGAGCGGATCGACCGAGACCTCCTCGACGCGATCGCGTCCAAGTTCGGCGGCGGCCCCGTCGGCCTCTCGACGCTCGCGGTCGCGCTCGGCGAGGAGACCGACACGATCGAGGACGTCTACGAGCCCTATCTGCTGCAGCTCGGGTACCTCCAGCGCACCCCGCGCGGCCGGGTGATCACCGAGCTCGGACGTGCGCATCTCGGCGTCGCGAGTGCCGACGAGCGCAGCCTCTTCTGAGGACGCGCTCAGCGGCGGTACTGCAGGGCGTGCCAGGACGGTGTCGGCGCGAGCTCGAGCAGCGACCGCCCACCCTCCGGCTCCGCGTACGCGAACTCCCCGCTGGCGTCGTCCCACGTGACGTCGAGGAGGCCCTCCTTCACGCGGTGGTCGAGGTACGCGCTCCGGAAGACGAGCTTCCGCAGCCAGTAGACGAGCGACTCCCCGTCGACGAGCGCGAGGCGCTCCCAGTGTCGGACGACGTAGTCGCCCAGGCGGCTGCGCGGCTCGGCGATGCGCGCGTCCGCCGCGAGCTCCACGAGGTCGGCGACCTCGTCGCCGTCGAGGTCGTTCGAGGAGACGAGCCCGAGCCTCACAGCCGCGGCCGCGACGCGCTCCTCGAAGTCACGCTCGCCGAACGAGAACTGGTAGCCGAGGAACTCGAGCGCGTACGCGTCTCCCGACGAGTAGTTGCGCGCCTCCCCTGACACACCCAGAGGCTAGCCTCTCGGCGTGCGCAACTGGAAGCTCGTCACCGGGGTCGTCGTCGCGGTGCTCGCGATCTGGCTCGTCGGCGCCGCCCTGACGCGGTACACGATCGAGCAGATGGCGCTCTTCGCGCCCCTCGGCGTCTGTGTGGTCGGCGCCACCGCCGCGATCGTGATCCTCTGGGTCAAGGTGATCGTCCAGGCTCGCCGCGAGCGTCGCGAGCGGCGCACCGCCTGAGACGAGGGCGCCGTCGGGGGGCGCGCGCCCGCGTGACCCGGGCCCGGTGACGGGCAGGCACCGTCCGACCACGCCCGTACCGTCGACGGGGCCATGCAGGACGGCCGCTGGACGACGAGACCGTGCGACTGGGAGCGGGTCGACGCGCTCGCGCGCGAGCTCGACGTGAGCGACACCACCGCCACCGTGCTCGTGCGCCGCGGCCTCGACGACCCGACCGCGGCCCGCCGCTTTCTCGACGCCGCGCCGCCGAGACACGACCCCTTGCAGCTCGGCGACATGGCCGCCGCCGTCGAGCGGATCCGGGCCGCCGTGCGGGACGGCGAGCGGATCTGCGTCCACGGCGACTACGACGTCGACGGGATCTCGGCGACCGTCGTCGCGCTCCTGATGCTCCGCGAGCTCGGCGCGCACGTCGAGTGGCGCCTGCCGAGCAGGTTCGAGGAGGGGTACGGGCTCGCCGTCGAGACGATCGAGCAGCTCGCCTCCGACGGCGTCGACCTCGTGCTCACCGTCGACTGCGGCATCACGGCCGTCGCCGAGGTCGCCCGGGCCCGCGAGCTCGGCCTGGACGTGATCGTCACCGACCACCACCGGCCCGCCGACACGCTCCCCGCCTGCCCGGTCGTGGCCACGCGCCCGTCGGCGTACGGCTGTGCGGATCTCTCCGGCACCGGCGTCGCGTACACGCTCGCGCGGGCGCTGCTCGGCGACGACCACCCGGCGCTCGCCCGCCTGCTCGACCTCGTCGCCCTCGCCACGATCGCGGACGTCGTCCCGCTCGTCGACGAGAACCGCGCGCTCGCGGCCGCGGGTCTCCGGGCGCTCGCACGCACGAGCCGCCCCGGCCTGCAGGCGCTGATGCGGACGGTCCGGGTCGACCCCGCGACGGTCGACTCCACGGCGGTCGCGTTCCGGCTCGCGCCGCGGATCAACGCGGCCGGACGGCTCGGACGGCCGGATCTCGCGCTCGAGCTCCTGCTCACGGACGACCGCAGCGAGGCCGACCGGCTCGCCGAGCGGCTCGAGGACCTGAACCGGGAACGGCAGGGTGTCGAGGAGCGGATCCTGCGCGAGGCCGTCTCGCTCGTCGACGCCTGGCCCGAGGAGCGCCGCGCCCGGCGCGGGTACGTGCTCTGGAGCGACGCCTGGCACGAGGGCGTGATCGGGATCGTCGCCTCGCGGCTCGTCGAGCGCTTCCACAGGCCCGTCGTCCTCGTCGCACCGAGCGCGCACGGGTGGAAGGGCTCGGGCCGCTCGATCGCGGCGTTCGATCTCCATGCCGGCCTCGCCGCCTGCGCCGAGCACCTGGACGGCTTCGGCGGCCACCGGGCCGCGGCGGGGCTGTCGATCGCGGAGGGACGCCTCGAGGCTTTCGCCGACGCGTTCGCGCGTCACGCCGACGCCGAGCTCGCGGACGTCGACCTGCGTCCGCTCACGACGGTGGACGCGATCGTGCCCGCCAGCGGGTTGACGCTGGATCTCGCGCAGGAGCTCGACCGCCTCGCCCCGTTCGGGCTCGGCAATCCCGAGCCGACGCTGCTCGTCGCGAGCATCGAGGCGACGACGGCGGCCACCGTCGGGGAGGGGCGCCACCTTCGCTTCAGGATCCGTCAGCACGGCCGCGACGGGGGCTCGGCGATCGCGTTCGGCCTCGGGGCGCAGCTCGAGCGCGTCGAGGGCCCCGGCAGGAGGTTCGACGTCGCGTTCCGGCTCCAGGAGAACCGCTGGAACGGCACGGTCGCGCCGCAGCTCGTGGTGCGCAGGCTGTTCGACGCGGCCGCCGCCTACGACGAGCTGCGCGCGTGGCTCGCAGAGGAATGGCGCGCCGCCGAGGCCGCCAGGACGCCGGAGGCACGCGCGATCTTCGCCGAGCTCGGTCTCGTCCCCGGGGGCACGGGGCGCCAGCTGCTCGAATCTGAGACCTTCCGCGCGCTCCTCGCGCGACCGGACGTCGAGCTGCCCGCCGCGGCGTAGCGCCGCGCCCGCCGGGTCGCGTCAGCCCTCGACCTCGCCGTCCCAGTAGTGGTACGGGCAGATGCTCTGCCCGGGCGGCAGCTCGTAGAGGGAGGCGCCGAGCTGCGAGGCGGCAGGCGCACGCCCGAGGCGCGCCGTACCGGCGCGGTACCCGACCGGATCCGAGTCGTCGTACTCGGGGACGAGGTCGTTCAGGTTGATCCGCGTCGCGCCGGCCACCCGGCGATCATCTCACGCCTGCAGGTGCGCCTCCACGAACCAGAGATGCTTGTCGACGGCGCGCGAGACCTCGATGAAGAGATCCTGCGTGTCCAGGTCGCCCAGCTCGGAGTCCGTGAGCTCGATCGCCTGCCGCACCGCCGCGCCGTAGGCGGCGAGGCGATCCGCGACGACCTGGAGCGTCGCCTCGCACGAGATCGCGTCGGACGGGTACTCGTCGAGGGTGCTGGCCTCCGCGGCCATCCTCACCGTGCCGGTCGCGAAGCCGCCGAGCGCCGTCGCGCGCTCCGCGATCTCGTCCACGAAGCCGAGCACGCTCTCGGCGATCGCGTCGTAGAGCTCGTGCAGCTGGATGAAGTCGCTCCCCTTCACGTTCCAGTGCGCCTGCTTCAGCTGGCCGTACAGATCGAACGTGTCGGCGAGGCGCGCGTTCAGCAGCTCGACGAGCTTCTCGCGGCTCGCTGCGTCGAGGTCGTTCCGGGTCTCGAACATCCGGCTGGTGCTGGTTGCCATACGCTCGCTTCCTTCCTGATCGACTCGAGGGAGAGCGGAGGCGCGCGCCGGCGACGCCGTGCGGTCGCCTCCCGGCGAGGGTATACCCGGGCCGAGTCGCGCGAAACGCCGCCCGGCCGGGGCGGCGCTCTCTCGCGAACGGGGCGCGTCAGCGACGGGTGGCGCTGGCGAGCAGGACGAGCATCCGGCGGAGCCGGCGTCGCTCGAGGTAATCGTGGATGAGCCGCATGACGTCCCTATCGGTTCGCGGCCACCCCGAGCCCCCCTCCCCGTACGAGGGAATCGCGGTGTGCGGGCCGTACACTGAGTCCATGGCGGTCGTCGGCACCCAGTCGCATCACGAGAGCCTCGTGGAGGAGCTCCTGACGAGCGTCGAGTCGTACAACCCGGGTGTCGACCGCGACCTCATCAGACGCGCGTTCGAGACCGCCGAGACCCGGCACCGCGGCCAGGTCCGGCGCTCGGGGGAGGAGTTCATCCACCATCCGTGGGGCGTCGCGTGCATCTGCGCCGAGCTCCATCTCGACGAGCAGACGATCGCGGCCGCGCTCCTCCACGACGTCGTCGAGGACACCGACGCGGAGCTCGACGAGCTTCGCGCGGAGTTCGGCGAGGAGGTCGCCCAGCTCGTCGAGGGCGTCACGAAGCTGACCCGGATCCAGTTCTCGAGCCGCGAGCAGGCCGAGGCGGAGAACTACCGGAAGATGATCGTCGCGATGGCCCAGGACGTACGGGTCATCCTGATCAAGCTCGCGGACCGGCTCCACAACATGCGGACGATCGAGTATCTCGGCAAGCAGAAGCAGGTGCAGAAGGCAAAGGAGACGCTCGAGGTCTACGCGCCCCTCGCGCACCGGCTCGGGATCCACGCCGTCAAGTGGGAGCTCGAGGATCTCTCGTTCCAGATCCTCCATCCGCGCAAGTACGCCGAGATCAAGGCGATGGTCGCCGACCGGCGGGCCGACCGCGAGGGGCAGGTCGAGCAGGCCGCGACGATCCTCGGTCTCGAGCTGGAGAAGGCGGACATCCCGACGCTGATCGCGGGCCGCGCGAAGCACTTCTACTCGATCTACGACAAGATGGCCAAGAAGGGCCGCGAGTTCAACGAGATCTACGACCTCACCGCGATGCGGGTGATCGTCGAGCGCTCGGGCGAGGAGGGCACGCGCGACTGCTACGGCGCGCTCGGGATCCTCCACTCGCTGTGGAAGCCGATGCCCGGCCGGTTCAAGGACTTCATCGCGATGCCGAAGCTCAACCGCTACCGCTCGCTGCACACGACGGTGATCGGACCGTCCGGCCGACCGCTCGAGATCCAGGTGCGGACGCGGGAGATGCACGAGGAGGCCGAGCTCGGGGTCGCCGCGCACTGGCTGTACAAGCGTGGCCGCGCCGGCAAGCAGGACGACGAGTGGCTCGACTGGGTCCGCTCGCTGATGGACTGGCAGGGCGACGAGCAGGATGCGGCCGAGTACATGCGGACGCTCCGCACGGACCTCTTCGACGACGAGGTCTACGTCTTCACGCCGAAGGGCGAGGTGAAGACGCTGCCGGCGGGCGCGACCCCGATCGACTTCGCGTACGCGGTGCACACGGACGTCGGCCACAGGACGGTCGGCGCGAAGGTCAACGGGCGGATCGTGCCGCTCCACTACCGGCTCAAGAACGGCGACTTCGTCGAGATCCTGACCTCAAAGTCGGGTCGCGGCCCCTCCCGCGACTGGCTCTCGCTCGCGGCATCCTCGCGCGCCCGCAACAAGATCCGCCAGTGGTTCCAGCGAGAGACGCGCGGGGAGACGGAGCAGAAGGGCCGCGACGCGCTCGACCAGGCGCTCAAGGCGCAGAACCTGCCCTACCGCAAGCTCCAGGGCTCGAGCGTGCTGGCGACGGTGATTCGCGAGCTGGGCTTCAAGAAGGCGGAGGACTTCTACCTCGCGCTCGGCGCCGGGAAGATCGGCACCGGCCAGGTCGTGAACAAGGTCCTGCACAGCCTCAAGACGGACGAGGTGCCGCAGGAGAGCGCGATCGCGATCAAGCCCGCCGCATACAAGCGGACGGTGTCGGGCGAGTCGCTCGGGGTCGTCGTGCCGGGCGTCGAGGACGTGCTCGTCCGGCTCGCAAAATGCTGCACGCCGGTGCCCGGCGACGACATTCGCGGGTACATCTCGCTCGGTCGCGGGATCACGATTCACCGCGTCGACTGCCCCAACGTGAGGGCGCTCATGCGCAACCCGGAGCGATTCACCCCCGTCGAATGGGAGGGGGACGCGACCTCCGCGAGCTTCCGCGCGCAGATCGCCGTCGACGCGTGGGATCGCGCCAGGCTGCTCGAGGACGTGGCGCGCACGTTCGCCGAGCACGGCGCGAACATCGTCGCGTACGGAGGCTCGGTCGAGGACGGGATGGCCCGGAACTGGTACACGGCGGAGCTTGGCGACGTGAAGGACCTCCGCGCGCTGCTCACGGTGCTGCGCAACGTCGACGGCGTGTTCGACGCCTACCGCATGACGCCGGGAGGCTAGGCCTCGACGCTGGTGTCCGACTTGAAGTCGGACACCGTATGGCGGCAGGCTTGGCGCTGTGTACGACTCCAAGTCGGACACCGTACGGCGGGAGGCTTGGTGCTGGTGTCCGACTTGAAGTCGGACACCGTACGGCGGGAGGCTTGGCCTCGGCGCTGGTGTCCGACTTGGAGTCGGACACCGTACGGCGGGAGGCTTGGCCTCGGCGCTGGTGTCCGACTTGAAGTCGGACGCCTGAACTCAGAGCCGGTCACGCACCGACGCGAGATCCTCGTCCTTCGCCGCCCACTCGCGGACGCGGGGATCGAGCTCCGTCGCCCGACGCAGCATCGCGAGCGCGTCGCCGTCCCGCCCCGCGAGCGCGAGCCAGCATGCGGTGGAATAGACGACGCCGGCGTGGTCCGGAAAGCGCTCGTTCGCCTCGTCCATCAGGCGCAGCGCCGCCTCGGGGTCGAGCGGGTCGCGGAACCGCTCGGCCTCGAAATACCACTCCCAGGCCGAGGGCGTGTACGGCTCTCCCGGCTTGCCGCCGACCGCGAGCACCGTGGTCCCGGGCTCCGCGGCGCGTGCATGGCGCCGCGTGGTGGGGTCGCGCAGGAAGACGATCGTGCCGGCCGGGGCGTCGAGAGTCTCGCCGTCGAGCTCGAACGTCGCCCGGCCCGCCAGCACGACGTAAACCTCCTGGTGGCCGAGGACCTGCTCGGTGTGGCTCTCGACCACGTCGTCGCCCACGCGGTCCGCGGTGTAGGCGTTCATGCCGAAGGCCTCGATGCCGAGCGTGCGCCGGATCGGTCGCCAGCGAAGGCCGCCCGCGACCGCGATCGGCTGCACGTCGTCGAGACGGAGCGTGCTCCAGCGCTCGTCCACGCGCTCGACGATAGACGACGGGCCCGGGGCCCGGTCGACCCGACCGGAACCGTGTTCTCGTGTCCGGTGTAGAAGACGCGAGTGGGGAGCCGACCACTTGACGAGGCGACTCTCGTCGTGCGCGCCAGGCACGGCGACGCCGCCGCCTACGAAGAGCTCGTGCGCATGCATCAGGCAATCGCATACCGTGTGGCGCTCGTCGTCGCCGGCGACCTGGGGGACGCGGAGGAGGCCGTGCAGGACGGCTTCGTGAAGGCGTACCGCGCGCTCCACCGGTTTCGGGCGGGCGCGCCGTTCCGCCCGTGGCTGCTCCGCATCGTCGCGAACGAGGCGCGGAATCGCCGCCGCTCCGCCGGCCGCAGGGCCGGTCTGGCGTTGCGGGCGGCTACGGCGGCGGCCTCGGGGGACGCGGCTCCGTCCCCCGAGGCGGCCGCCCTGTCGCACGAGCGGCGGGATGCGCTCCTCGGCGCGCTCGCGCGGCTCGACGAGCGCGACCGCGACGTCCTCGTCCACCGCTTCGTGCTCGGGCTCGGCGAGGAGGAGACCGCGGCGGCGCTCGGAGTCCGCCGCGGCACCGTGAAGTCACGCACGTCGAGGGCGCTCGAGCGAATGCGCGACGCGCTTCCGGAGGAGGACTCGTGAGCGGGCTCGAGCACGAGCTGCGCGCGCTGGCCGAGCACGTCGACTGGTCCGACCCGCCGGACGTCGCCCTGGGGGTCGGCGCCGAGATCGCGGGGCAGCGGCCTCGGCAGCGCCCGTCGCCGCGGCTCGTCTTCGCAGTCGCGGCCGTGCTCGTCGCGCTCGCGGTCGCCCTCGCGGTTCCCCCAGCGCGCACGGCGATCCTCGACTGGCTCGGGATCGGCAGCGCCCGGATCGTTCGCGTCGACGAGCTGCCACCGCTGCAGCTGAACGCCTCCGACGAGCTGCTCGGCGAGCCGACGACCCTGGCCGACGCCCGCTCGCGGGCCGGCTTCCCCGTGGCGCCGCCGCCCCGCGACGAGCCCGCGCCCGACGAGGTGCGGGTGGTCGACGGCCGCCGCGTCAGCTATGTCTGGCGGGACGGAGACCGCATCCGTCTGCTCGTCACGCAGGTTCCCGGCCTGCTGCAGCGGGGCGCGATCCTCGGCAAGCTCATCCCCCCGTCGGTGCGGATCGAACGGCTCATGATCGACGGCGACGGCGCCGTGTTCCTCGGCGGTGGGCCGCACGCGGTGTTCCTCCTCGACCCGAACGGGCGGTACGAAGAGGATCACGGCTGGCTCGCCGGCGCGACGCTCCTCGTCGACCGGGGCGGGACGACGCTCCGCATCGAGGGGTCGCTCAGCCGTGACCGGGCGGTCGAGCTCGCGCGCGCGATGGAGGGGTGAGCGAGTCCCCCGACCGAGTGACGGTCACTCGTTCGAGTGGGGTACCTCGATCGAGGGAGTGACGTCCCTGAGACGAGGGATAGCCGAGCACACAGGGGTGACTTACAACGCGTGTGGGGGAGGGGAAGCCGCGCCGCGCCCGTCCGGGCAACCGGGCGGGCGCGCCGGCGACAGGGGGAGGGCGACGCTCCCCGGCCGGCTTGACCTACGGCTCCCAGGCCTCGCCCGCGGTGTCCCAGCCGAGCAGGACGTGGGCCGAGATCCGCTCTGCAACCGCCGCGAGCAACACGGGGTCGGCCCGGCCGTCCACCCTCAGCTCGCCCACGACCTCCTCGTTGTAGGAGACGGGCACGACGGTCCGCCGCTTCTCGTCGGGGGCGCCGGACGCCGGCCCGAGCACGAGCCCCGCCGACTCGACGAACGCGATGCCCGCCCACACGACCTCGGGCTGGGCGGCGAGGACGCGTACCGTCTCCCGCAGCCCGTCGTCGGCGTCGCCTGCCTCGGCGAGGGCCGTCTCGATCGAGGAGAGCGCGTCGGCGGTCATCCGGCGAGGTCGCCTGCCTCGAACGCCAGGATCGGCTCCCGGGCCGACGGCGGGATCGGCGTCGGGCGTCGGCTGTCGAGCTCGACGAGGACGAGCGTCTGGGTCGCGGTGACCATCAGCGTGTCGTCGGGGACCCGGACGGCGCACAGCTCGTAGGAGACGCTCGTCCGGCCGAGACGGCCGACCCGGCAGAAGATCTCGAGCAGGTCGTCGAACCGAGCGGGTGCGTGGTACTCGACCGTCGACGCGCGCATCACGAATTCGGCGCCGTCGATCCCGAGGCTCCCCAGGTGCCTGTGGTACTCCGTGCGCGCATGGTCGAAGTACGGCAGGTACCTGCCGTAGTAGACGACGCCCTGCGCATCCGTGTCCGAGAACCAGACGCGCGCGAGCGCCGAGTACCTGAACGGTGGGCGGCGATCCGTCACGCGGCCGAGCTCGAGTTCGGTCGACACGCTCAGCTCCGGATCACGTCGAGCACCTCGTCGCGCTTCGCCTCCAGCAACGGCTCGGAGAGCGCCTCGAGATTGAGCCGGAGCAGCGGCTCGGTGTTCGAGGGACGCACGTTGAAGTGCCAGTCGTCGAACTCCACGGAGATGCCGTCGAGGTGCGAGATGCGCCCTCCCTCGGCCGCGTAGCGCTCCTTCAGCTCCTGGAGCTTGAGCGCGACGTCGGGGACCGGCGTGTTGATCTCGCCGGTGAGGAAGTAGCGCTCGCGGAACGGCGCGAGCAGCTCCGACAGGGGGCGGCTCGCACGAGAGAGCAGCTCGAGCATGACGAGGAACGGCACGACCCCCGTGTCGGCCTGCGAGAAGTCGCGGAAGTAGTAGTGCGCGGACACCTCCCCTGCGAAGAGGGCGTCCTCCTTTCGCATCCGCTGCTTGATGAAGGCGTGCCCGACGCGGTTCACGAGCGGTATGCCGCCCGCCTCCTCGATCACGCGCGGCACGGCCCAGCTGGCGCGCACGTCGTAGATCACCTTCGCCCCCGGCTCCTTCTCGAGCATCGCCCGGGCGAGCAGCGCGGTCACGAAGTCGCCGGGCACGAACTCGCCCGTGTCGTCGACGAAGAAGCAGCGGTCGGCGTCGCCGTCGTACGCGACGCCGAGCCCGGCCCCCTCCGCGCGCGTGCGCTCGACGACGAAGGCGCGGTTCTCCGGAAGCAGCGGGTTCGGCTCGTGGTTCGGGAACGAGCCGTCGGGCTCGAAGTAGCAGCGGACGACGTCGAGCTGCGGGAGGCGGTCGAGCACCGGGGGCAGCATCGTCCCGGCCATCCCGTTGGCCGCGTCGACGACGATCCGGAGCGGCGCGAACGACGCCTCGTCGACGAACGAGAGCACCTTCGTCACGAAGCCGTCCCACACGTCCTCGGGCCGCACGTCGCCGCGCCGTGTGACAGGGCCGAAGCCGGCCTCGGCTCGACGCCGGACCTGCTCGAGCCCCGAGTCGCCGCCGACGGGGAGCGCGCCGCGCCGCACGATCTTCATGCCCGTGTACTCGCGCGGGTTGTGGGACGCCGTCACGCACACGCCGCCGTCGAGCCCGAGCTCGCCGACGGCGTAGTAGAGCATCTCGGTGCCGACCATCCCGAGGTCGAGCACGTCGGCGCCGCCGTCGGCCGCCCCCTCGATCACCGCGGCGCTCATCGTCGGCGCCGCGAGACGCATGTCGCGACCCACCGCGATCGTGCGCGGCTCGAACTCCTCCACGTATGCGCGGCCGACGCGGTACGCGCCCTCCTCGTCGAGCTGGCCCGGGTGGATCCCGCGCACGTCGTACGCCTTGAAGACGCTGGGGTCGAGCACGGGGCGCATCGTAGTCCGGCGCCGGGCTCCGCCCCGGGGGTGGGGTCCCGGCGTTCGCCCCGAACGCCGGGGTCGCCGCCCGTCGTGCGGCTCACGCGAGCGCGGGCTCGCCTGTGTGGGTGCTGGGCGCGACGTTCTGGTTCATCCGGAAGAGGTTGTCGGGGTCGTAGCTGTCCTTCACCGCCACCAGGCGCTCGTACGTGTCCCGCCCGTACGCGTCGCGCACCCGATCGGTCTCGGGCGTGAAGTTGAGGTACGCCGAGCCCGTGCCGAACGGTCGCATCGCCTCCGCGAGCGCTCGGCCGGCGGCGATCAGCAGGTCGTCGTCGTCGGGGTCGCTCCAGATCGAGATCGGGTGGAGCAGGTACTGGGCGTCGCGATGGGAGAAGGCGGTGGCGCCGTCGGGCACGTCCGTCACGCCCTGTCCGATCCTGAAGACGACCGCCTGGCTGAACGGTTTGCCCGCCGCGACGAGCGCGGGAGCATGGTCGAGGAACGTGTCGATCGACTCGTCCGGCATCGCGGCCATGTACTCGCCCCGCCAGTAGCTGCGCATGCCGCGGGGGGCGAGCGGATCGAGCGCGGCCTGGAAGGCCGCGTACGGCATCGGCTGGATGTGGTCGACCGCGGGCCCGAGGTCGCGGAGCGGTCGTACGACGTCGGCGCCGGCGTCCGCGTCGCCCACGTAGAGGACGGCCACCCCGAGCACGGGCCGCAGCCTGAGCTCCTCGGGGACGAACGGCTCCGGCGGCGCCGTGAAGACGACACAGGCGCTCGACAGCTCGTCCGGAGCCGCGTCGACGTGGTCGCGCCAGCCGCGGAGAGCCTCGGGAGCCCGCTCGAGCGGCCAGAGCGCGAGGCCCGCGAGCACCATCGGCCCGAGCTCGTGGAGGCGGAACGTGAACTCGGTGACGACGCCGAAGTTGCCGCCCCCGCCGCGGATGCCCCAGAAGAGGTCCTCGTTCTCGCGATCCGACGCGGTCACCACGCTCCCGTCCGCGAGCGCGACCTGGGCCGAGACGAGGCTGTCGCACGCGAGGCCGTACTTCGACGACGACCACCCGTAGCCGCCGCCCGTGGTGAAGCCTCCGACGCCGGTCGTCGTGACACGGCCGCCGGGGACGTGGAGCCCGTGCGCCTGGGTGGCCGCGTCGAGCGCGCCCCAGAGGGCCCCGCCTCCGACCCGCGCCCGCCTGGCTGCCGGGTCGACGTCGATCGCGTCCAGCGCAGCGAGGTCGATCACGATGCCGCCGTCGCAGACGCTCAGCCCCGCGACGCTGTGACCCCCGCCGCGCACGGCCGTGACGAGCCCGCGTGTCCGGGCGAAATCGATCGCGGCTGCGACGTCGGCGGTGTCCGCGCAGTGGGCGACGACCGCCGGTCGTCTGTCGATCATCGCGTTGAAGACCGCCCGCCGGGCGTCGTAGTCGGGGTCGTCCGGCAGTGTCAGCCGACCCGAGAACCTTCGCCGCAGTGCGTCCACGTCCATCGTCGCCTCCGTGCTCGCCGTTGTGGCACGAGGATGGCGGGACGGCGCCGTGCCCGCTTCGGCCGAACGGGCCACCCATGCGGTGGCCCGTTCGGGCCACCCGCGCTACTCGATCAGTCCGCGCCGCGCCGCGTACGCCGCGGCGGCGGCGCGCGACGAGAGCCGCAGCTTGACGAGGATGTTCGCGACGTGGCGGTGGACCGTGTGCGGGCTGAGCCCCAGCTGTGCAGCGATCTGCTTGTTGCTCAGGCCCTCTGCGACGAGCCGGAGGACATCCGACTCCCGCGGGCTCAGGAGGTCGTCCGCAGCCGATCCGCCGCCCACACGGAGGCTCGCCGCGCGGCGCTCCTCCGCCGCGGCCCCGAGCCGACCGAGTCGCTCGCGCGCGAGGTCGAGCTGCGCCTGCGCGGCGTCCTCTCGACCGAGCGCGCGCAGCGTCGATCCGAGCGCGACGCGTGCCCGCGCCGCCTCGAACGGGAGCCCTGCCCGTCCGAGCAGCTCGACGGCGTCCTCGAACGCCTCCCGCGCGCCCGCGACGTCGCCGGCGGCCGCGCAGGCGCACCCCTCGGCGTGACGCGCCGCGCCGAGCAGCGGCTCGGTGCCCGCCCAGTCGGCGATCGAGCGCAGCTCGCGCGCGGCGTCGGCCGCGTTGTCCTCGTCCGCGGTCGCCTCGTAGGCCTCGGCGAGCAGCTCGAGCGCCGGTGCCCGCTCCGTCCGCGCGTCGCCGATCAGCCGCAGATAGCGTGCGGCGTCGTCGATCGCGGCGGTGAGGTCGCCGCGCCCGAGCGCGATCGCGGACCGGCAGAGCAGCGCGAGGGGGTGGTGCTCGGCCCGGCCCACCAGCGCGAGCGCCTCGGCCGTGCGGCCCTGGCGGCGTCGGAGCTCCGCGAGACGCGCGAGCGCCTCGGCCCCCTCCGCCGGGCGGACTGCGAGGACCGCCACGGCCTCCGTCAGCTCGATCTCCGCGCGCGACCACTCGCCGCGCAGCAGGAGGACGGTTCCGTAGTGGGCGCGGCACACGGAGCGGAGGGCGCGGATGTTCCAGCCCGCGGCCATCCGTGCCACGCGCTCGCACCACTGCCCGGCGCGCTCGAGGTCACGCACGCGCTCGCACGCGAAGATCAGGTAGCAGCACGAGAGGCCGATCGCGATCGGGTCTCGCATCTCCCCGGCCGTCGCCGCCGTCGTCGCCTCGTCGAGGCGCGCCATCCCCGCTGCCACGTCTCCCTGGCTGACGCGAGCCAGGCCGTCCAGCGCGATCGCGGTCATCTCGAGGTCGACGTCCTCGAGCTGACGCCCGAGCGCCTCGGCCTCCGCGCAGCGCGCGAACACCGTCGCGGGCTCGCCCGGGAGCGAGAACGACGCCTCGCGCAGCGCGACCCAGCCGCGCTCGGACGTCGCACCGCACTCCTCGAGGAGCCTGCGCGCCCGGGCCAGCCACCCGTCTCCGACCGCCCGCTCGCCCCGGAAGATGCGGTAGTCCCAGGCGAGCGCGGTCGCCACCCGTGCCGCGTCGACCGGTCGCCCTGCGCTCCGGTATGCGCCGTACGCGCGCTCTCGCGCCGCGAGGGCCGCCTCGCCCTCGTCGAGGAAGAACGCGGCGGTGCCGAGGCCCTCGAGAGCCTCGGGCGTCTCCTCGTGCTCGAGAGCCTGCGAGAAGAGCGCTCGGGCCGTCGGCCAGTCGGCGTCGCCCAGCGCCCGGCTCGCCTGCGCGAGCAGGTCCCGGGGGGCGGACGCGGCGGCATTCATCCCTGCAGTCTCGCGCAATCGCCGAGCGACCGCTCGTCGCCGAGTGCGGAAAACCGCCCGCCCGAGCATGCCGCACGGCCCTAGACTCAGAGGCGTGGAGCGCAAGCTCGCGACGGCGATGTTCGTCGACCTCGTCGATTCGACGGCGCTCGTCTCCGGCAACGACCCGGAGGTCGTCAGGCGCCGCGTGACGGGTTTCTTCGAGCGGGTCGCGGGGCACATCGCGTCGTACGGGGGCACGGTCGAGAAGTTCGCCGGCGACGCGGTCGTGGCGGTGTTCGGCGTCCCGACGGCGCACGAGGACGACGCCGAGCGGGCGGTTCGCGCGGCGACCGCGATCCTCGCGACCGGGGACGGCGAGCTCGCGGTGCGGATCGGGATCGAAGCCGGCGAGGTCGTCGCCGAGGACGGCGACTCGACGTTCGCGACGGGCGAGGCGCTGAACGTCGCAGCCCGGCTCCAGCAGTGCGCCGCGCCGGGCGAGATCCTGATCGGACCGACCGCGCACGGGCTCACGGTCGGCTCGATCGTCTCTGAGCCGGCGGGCAAACGCGCGTTGAAGGGCCTCGCCGTCGACGTCCCCGTCTGGCGGGTCGTCTGCGCGGACGGCCGCAGCGGGCGGCCTCTCAGCGTCGCCGCGCCGTACGTCGGCCGCGAGGAGGAGCTGGAGCTGCTCCAGAACGCGTTCGCGCGCGCGGTCCGTGACCGTCGCGCGCAGCTGGTGACGATCTTCGGCGAGCCCGGCATCGGCAAGAGCCGCCTCGCCCGCGAGTTCTTCTCGGGGCTCGAGCGCACGACGGTGCTGACCGGCCGCTCGCTCCCGTTCGGCGAAGGCCTCGTGTACCGGCCGCTCGCCGAGATGGTCCAGGACGCGGCCGGGATCTCCGAGGACGACTCGCCCGAGGAGGCGATCGAGAAGCTGCGCGACGCGTGCTCCAGCGACGCGATCGCAGACCTCCTGGGCCTGGCGTCCGGCGTCCTCGACACCGTCTCCGGCGAGAGGCGCGGGCAGGAGATCGCCTGGGCCGCGCACGAGTGGGCCACCACCCTCGCCGAGGCTCAGCCGCTCGTGCTCGGCTTCGAGGACGTCCACTGGGCCGAGGAGCCGCTCCTCGACCTCGTCGAGCACCTCGCCGACAGGATCGACGACGCGCCGGTGCTCCTCGTCTGCCTCGCCAGGCCGGAGCTCCTCGATGCCCGCCCCCGCTGGGGCGGCGGCCGCCGCCGGTCGATCACCATCGAGCTCGGCCCCCTGCCCGACCACGAGACCGGGATGCTCGTCGACGCCCTCGTCAAGGGGCCGCCGCTCCCGGACGACCTGCGCACCGCGCTGCTCGACAAGACCGAGGGGAACCCCCTGTTCGTGGAGGAGACGGTCAGGCTGCTCGTCGAGGAGGGCGACGGCGCGGCGGTGCGCATCCCCGACACGCTGCAGGCGCTGATCGCGGCCCGCATCGACCGCCTGCCGCCGGGCTCGAAGTCCGTGCTCCGTCACGGCTCCGTGGTGGGCAGGGTCTTCTGGCGCGGCGCGATCTGCGAGCTCGATCCCGAGCTCGACGTCGATGCCGCGCTGTCCGACCTCGTCGACCGTCAGCTCCTCACGCGCGAGCCGCTCTCGACCGTCACGGGCGAGGTCGCGTACCGGTTCCGCCACGTGCTGATCCGCGACGTCGCCTACCGTGGCCTGACGAAGTCCGAGCGGGCGCGGCTCCACCGGGTGTTCGCGTCATGGCTCCGCGTCCACTCGCCCGACGAGCTGGTCGAGACCCACGCCTACCACCTCGACCGCGCCGCCGCCCTGACGGCGGAGCTCGACGGCCGGGTTCCCGACGACCTGAGGGCAGAGGCCGGCAGCGCGCTCGAGCGCGCCGGACGGCGGGCGCTCGCCCGCGAGGCGAACCGGACGGCGCGCCGCCTGCTCCTGCGCTCGCTCGAGCTCGATCCGACCCTCGAACGGCGCTTCGAGGCGGCCCGGGCGGCGTGGCGCCTCTGGGAGCTGCCCGCCGCGGCCGACGAGATGGAGCAGGCCCGCGAGCTCGCGCACGAGGCCGGCGAGCAGATCATCGAGGGGCTGGCGCTCACCGTGCTCGCCGAGATCGCCCTGAGTCGCAACGCCGACGTCGCGCAGGCGCGGAGGCTCGGGCACGAGGCAAACGGGCTGCTGGCGGACGCCCCCGGCGAAGCGCGTGGCGAGGTCCTGACGCTGCTCTCGAGCGTGGGGTGGTGGGAGGGCGACCTCGACAGCGTCGAGCGGTACACGAACGAGGCGCTCGAGATCCGCGGAGGCCGGCCCGACCTCGAGAGCCTCGCGCTCGTCGAGCTCGCGGGCGCACACCTCGCCCGACTCGACCTCGTCCGGGCCGAGAGCGTGCTCGCCGAGGCGGCCGCGCTCGCCGACTCGAGCGGGAGCCTCTCCGCGCGGGCCTGGAGCGCGAGGGTCCGCGGCTCGATCCTGCTCCGCAAGGGGCTGTTCGGAGAGGCCGCGACCGCGTTCAACTCCGCCTACGAGCTGTTCGACGAGGTCGGTGCCGCACCGGACGCCGCCCGGTCGCGTCAGCTCCAGGGCGTCGCGATCTGGCGGGCGGGCGACCCCGAGCGAGCCGAGACGCTCGTCCGCGAGACCGTGCGCACGCTGCTCTCGTTGCAGGAGCGCGGCAAGATCGTCGAGGCCCAGCGCACGCTCGCCGAGATCGTGCTCGCCCAGGGCCACGTCGAGGAGGCGGAGCGCTGGGCGCTGTCCGCGGTCGAGTCGGTCGGGATGCAGGACATGATGTCGCGCTCGAACGTGAGCATGGTGCTGGGCCTCGTGCGGTCGGCGCAGGGCCGCGACGCGGAGGCGGAGCTCTTGCTGCGCGAGGCCGTCGACCTGCTCGCCGCCACCGACCTGCGCAACTCGGAGCCCGAGCCGCTCGCCGCTCTGGCCGAGTTCCTCCGCGGGCGCGGTCGCGCGGACGAGGCCGCGGCGCTCGAGGAGCGGATCGAGGCGCTGCTCCAGCCCGAGAGGGCCGCCCGGATCATCTAACCCGGCGAGCGTGCGCCGCAGGCCTGGTGTCCGACTCGAAGCCGGACACCGCGCGTCAGTCGGTGAGTGCCGCCCGGATCGTCTGGGTCGACTCCTCGTCGGGCGACTCGGAGATCACCGTGGCGGGTCGGTCGAACCCCGCGAGCGCGTCGTGGAGGGGGTCGGCGCGGAGCGTGCCGTCTCCGTAGGGGAGGTGCTTCGTCTCGTTGCGGTTCGCGAACGCGATGTCGGAGAAGTGGATGTGGAACGGCGCGCCGGGCTCGAGCACGCCGTCGGCCAGCTCCAACGCCTCGCGGAACGGCTCCGGCTCGGTGAACGCGCCGTCCGAGGTCGCGTGCATGTGCGCGAAGTCGATCACCGGACGCACCCAGTCGGCGCGCCGGCTGATCTCGACGCAGTCCGCGAGCGAGCCGAGGTCGCGCACGCGCCCCATCACCTCGATCCCGAACGGGACGCCCCGTCCCTTCCCGACGAGCCGCTCGCGGACGAGTGCGAGCTGCTCCACGACCGAGTCGATCGCGTCCTCGCGGCTTCGGCCGAGCAGGAAGCCGGGGTGGAACACGACCACCTCTGCGCCGCACGCGGTCGCGATCCCGGCACTCCGGTCGAGCGCGCCGAGCGCCGACGACCACTTCCGCCCACTTGCCCCGAGGTGCCCGACCCAGCCGAACAGCGGCGCGTGCACGGAGAGCGCGACGTCGTGCTCGCGCGCGAGTTCCCCGAGCCGCTCGGCCCACGGGTAGTCCATCCAGAAGCCCGACTCGAAGTCGATCTCGCACGCGTCGTACCCGCGCTCCAGCAGGAGCTCGACGGCCGCCCCGGGGCTCTCCCGGTCGGGGATGTGCGCCGGGCCGACGCGGACGCGTCCCATGCGGGCGACTGTACGGGACACGACGGGGTCGCTGTCCGTCCGTCCGACGGGGTCCGTAGCCTCGAAGGCATGGAACAGCCAACGCGAATCGACCTGCTGGAGCTCGACATCGACCTCCGCCTGACGGAGTTGTGGCGCGAGGCTGCGGACGTCTCCGAGTGGAGTCTCGAGGTCGTCTCGGCGTTCATGCGGGCCGCGTATGGGAAGGGCTACTGCGACGCGCTCACCGAGGACGCGCCCGGCTCGCTGTGCCTCGAGCACGGCTACGACGTGCCGCGGCGCCAGCGCGACGCTGCACGCGGCTGAGCATCGGGCCTGCTTCGGAGACCTCGCGTCGGGCGCGCTCTCGATAGAGCCCGTGCTCGCGGGCGACTGGCTCAGGATCGCCGAGCTCATCGCGACCTACCGCGACCTGCCGTTGGGAACCGTCGACGCGTCCGTCGTCGCCGCCGCGGAACGCCTCGGGATCGCCGAGGTCGCCACGCTCGATCGCCGGCACTTCGGGGTCGTCCGTCCGCGGCACGTGGAGAGCCTGACGCTCCTCCCATGACCGCGCGTCGGTGCGGGTTCCGTCTCTAGACTGTCGGCGTGGCACGGAAGTCCTCGCCTGCCCGTCTTGTGATCGCGCTCTCCGTCGCGTCGGTGCTCGCGGTCTTCCTCCTCTACACGTCGCTGGCGGGCGGCGGCACGCCGTCGGTCTCACCGAGCCAGCTCGCGACGAAGACCGGCGAGGTGGCACTGGCCGGCAAGGTCGTCGGCACGCCGACGGGCGATCCGCACGGTGCCGGCATGCGGTTCGTCGTCGAGGACATCGACGGCACGAGCAAGCAGCGGGCAACGGTGCTCTACAAGGGATCGGTGCCCGACATGTTCCGGACGGGGCGCGACGTCGTCGTGACCGGGACGCAGGACGCGAACGGCCTGTTCGTCACGAAGCCGGGCTCGATGATCACGAAATGCCCGTCGAAGTACCAGGCCGCCGACACGCCGAGCTAGGCCGTGGCTGAGCTCGGGCGAGCGGCGCTCCTCGTCACCCTCGGGCTCTCGGCGTACGCGCTCGTCGCCGGCGGCTACGCAGCATGGCGCGGCCGGCGGCGTCTCGCGCACTCCGCCCGGAACGCGCTGATCGCCTCGTTCTTCTCGACGCTCGCCGCGGCGCTCGTCCTCGTGGCCGGCTTCGTGCGCGACGACTTCTCGCTCGCGTACGTCGCAGGCCACTCCAGCCGAGCGCTGCCGACGCCGTACAAGCTGTCGGCGTTCTGGGGCGGCCAGGAGGGGTCGCTGCTGCTCTGGCTGCTCGTGCTGAACGCGTATGCGGCACTGGCGGTCTGGCTTGCGCGCAAGCGTGCCAAGGACCTCGTCGTCTGGGTGACGCCCGTGCTGGCAGGGATCGCGCTCGGCTTCACGTGGCTGCTCGTCGCGGTCTCGAGCCCGTTCGACGTGATCGCCGCCCCCGCCGACGGGAGCGGCCTCAATCCGAGCCTCCAGAACCCGTACATGGTCGTCCACCCGGTCGCGCTCTACCTCGGGTACGTCGGTCTCGCGGTTCCGTTCGCGTTCGCGATGGGCGCGCTGCTCTCGGGCCGGACCGACGAGCGCTGGATCGTGGCCACGCGCCGCTGGACCATCGTGGCGTGGACCGCGCTCGGCGTGGGTCAGCTGCTCGGCGCCCACTGGGCGTACCAGGAGGTCGGCTGGGGTGGCTACTACGCGTGGGACCCGGTCGAGAACGCGGCGCTGATGCCCTGGCTCGCCGCAACCGCGTTCCTGCACTCGGTGATGATCCAGGAGAAGCGCGGCATGCTGCGCATCTGGAACGTGACGCTCGTCAGCCTGGCGTTCTGCCTCTCGCTGTTCGGGACGTTCCTCACCCGCTCGGGCGTCGTGACCTCGATCCACTCGTTCACCAAGAGCTCGATCGGGCCGTGGTTCCTCGGGTTCATCGTGGTCGCGGTCGTGTTCGCGGTGACGATGATCTGGCTGCGCCTCCCGCAGCTCCGCACGACAGCGAAGCTGGAGTCGCTCGTCTCGCGGGAGGCGGCGTTCCTCTACAACAACCTGCTCCTCGTGGCACTGTGCCTCACGATCCTCTGGGGCACCGCGTGGCCGATGGTCTCCGAGGCGGTGCGCGGCCAGACGATGGTCGTCGGGCGCCCCTACTTCGACTTCTTCCTGCGCGTCTTCGGGCTGCCGCTGCTCCTGCTGATGGGGATCGGGCCGCTCGTCGCCTGGCGGCGCGCGTCGCTCAGAGGCCTGCTGCGGACGTTCGCATGGCCGGCCGGGGCGGCACTCGCGACCGGCGTCGTCCTGATCGCGCTCGGCGCCGGCAGTTCGATCCCGGGGCTCGTGGCCTACACGTTCTCCGCCTTCGTGCTCGCGACGATCGCGCTCGAGTTCACGCGCGGCACCCAGGCGCGCCGTGCCCTGACGGGCGAGCCCGTGCCGACCGCCTTCGGCCGCCTGATCGGGCGCAACCGGCGCCGCTACGGCGGGTACGTCGTCCACGCCGCGATCGTGCTGCTCGCGATCGGTGTCGCCGGCTCGAGCGCCTACGACTCGGTCACGGAGGGCCGGCTCGCGAAGGGCCAGGCGCTCACGGTCGGGGGCTACACGCTCACGTACCGCTCGCTCGGGGAGCGCGAGGGCGCGAACGCCACCGAGATCCGTGCGGTGCTGGACGTCAGGCGCGGGGGCAAGGAGCTCGGCCCGCTCGAGGCGGGCAAGAACGCCTACAGCGTCGAGCAACAGGTCTCGAACGAGGTCGGGATCCGCACCGACTACCTGACGGGTGAGGATCTGTACGTGATCGCCGAGCAGGTCAACGACGACGGCACGGTCTTCTTCCGGATCTTCGTGAAGCCGCTCGTGAACCTCATCTGGCTCGCGGGGCTCGTCTTCGTCCTCGGCTCCGTGATCACGCTCTGGCCGGACGCGCGGGAGGAACGGCGCCTGGCGACGCGGTACGCGCGCGCGGCGGAGCGCTCGGACACGCACGCCACCACTTGAGGCGACGGCTGCCAGGCGTCCGCGCCCGTGGGCTGCCGGGGCGTCGTGCGGCGTCGTGGTGGCCGGGGAAGCGGCGTCAGCAGGCGCTCCTGGACGCCCGCCGGGTACGCGCGTGAGCCTGTGGGTCGTGCTCGCGACCGCGCTCGCCGTGGCGGTCGTCGTCGCGGTCGCCCTCCCGTTCCTGCGCGAGCCGGCGCCGGCGTCGGACGCGCTCCACGAGCTCGATCCGCTCGAGCGCCGGCTGCTCGAGGCCGAGGAGGAGCGCGACCGCGCGCTCGCGGCGCTGCAGGAACTCGAGGCCGACCACCGTGCCGGGCGCATCTCCGACGCGGACTACCGCGCAGTCGTCGGCGTGCTGCGGCGCGACGCCGCGGAGGCGCTGCGCGCGCTCGACCGTCTCGCGGCAGGGACTTCCGACGCGGAGGCGAAGATCGACTGATGGGTCGTCGCGCGGGCCTCGTCGGTGTCGCTGCCGTGGCCCTCGCCGTCTCAGCGCTCCTCGCGGCTGCCGCGGCCGGCGACCCGGGCGCGGAGAAGGCGCGCGTCGACGGCCGCATCGGCGGGCTTCGCGAGCAGGCGGCGGCGCAGGAGCGCCAGGCCGGAGTCGTCACGGAGCAGTTGAGCGCGGTCGCGCGCAGCGTGCGCGACCTCCAGGCCGGCGTGGACGCACAGCGCGCGCGCCTCGCCGTCCTGGAAGGGACCCTGGCGACGGCGCGCACGCGGCTCGCGTCGCTCGAGCGCACCATCGCGGCGCAGACCGCCCGCCTGGGGCGGCTGCGTGGGCAGTACGACATCGCGCTCCGCCGCCTGGAGCAGCGCGTGCGCGAGCTGTACATGACCGACGGGCCCGACACGCTGTCCTTCGTGCTCGGCACGTCCTCGTTCTCCGACCTCCTCGACAACCTCGATCTGCTCGGCCGCATCGGACGCCAGGACGAGCAGATCGCCGCCCGTGTGAAACGGGCACGCGACGGAGCCGCCGACGCCCGCCGGCGGACACGGGCCGCGCGCACCGAGGCGGTGCGCGTGGAGGCGGCGGCCGCGTCGGCGACGAGCGAGCAGCGCGGTCTCGTCACGCGGCTCGTCGCGAGCCGCGACCAGCTCGCGACAGCGGAGCGGGAGAAGCGCACGATGCTCGCCTCGATCGAGACCGACCGCACAGCGGTCCTCGCGGAGATCGACGACCTCGAGGCCCAGAGCGCGGCACTCGCCGCACGCATCCGCGCCGCACAGGAGCAGTCGGCGGCGTCGTCGTCACCGGCGGTCTCCGGAAGCGGCCAGCTGTCCTGGCCGGTCTCCGGGCCCGTGACGAGCGGCTTCGGAGTGCGCTGGGGCCGCATGCACGAGGGCATCGACATCGCGGTGGGACAGGGGACTCCCGTGCGTGCCGCGGCCGCCGGGACCGTGCTCTACGCCGGGTGGATGGAGGGCTACGGAAACCTCGTCGTGATCGATCACGGCAACGGCCTCTCGACCGCGTACGGCCACAACTCGTCGCTCGCCTCTGCTGTGGGCCAGACGGTCGCCGCGGGGCAGGTCGTCGCGTACTCGGGCTCCACGGGCCACTCGACCGGCCCGCACGTCCACTTCGAGGTGCGCGTGAACGGCTCGCCGGTCGACCCGCTCGGGTACCTCTAGGCACTTCACGGCTCCGCTGCGAAGGGCCAGAGAGCCTCCTGGCGCTTTCCGGTCACGGGAAGTGCCCATCAAGCCCGCTCGCGGCGATTCCGATGACTAAGGTCGTGGAGCGCGCCGCGACCTCGAGTCGGCGCCGATCCCGCTTGGCGGCCCTTGCCTGCGCCCTCCAGCGGCTCGGCAGAGCCGAGCCTGCGCTCGAGCGGAGCCTGGGGCGCTCGGACGAGCGCCTGCAGACGATCGTCGCAGGCGCCCGCGGGATCATCTACATCTCCGAGCTCGGCCCGCAGGGGCGCTGGACGTACGTCAGCCCACAGGTCGAGGAGATTCTCGGGTTCACCCACTCCGAATGGGTCTCCGACCCGGCGCTCTGGGCGCGTCAGCTCCACCCCGACGACCGCGCGCGGGTGCTCGCCGAGGAGGCCGACGTCGAGTCCTACACGCCGGGACAGCTGTACGAGTCCGAGTACCGGCTGCTGACGCGCGGAGGCGAGAGCCGCTGGCTGCGGGACACGGCCTCGATCGTCGCGACGGAGGACGGCACGCTCGTCTGGAGCGGCGTGCTGACCGACATCACGGAGCGGCGCGCGATCGAGGAGGCGCTGCGCGCGAGCGAGGAGCGGTTCCGCACGGTGATCGAGACGGCGAGCGACGCCTTCGTGAGCGTCGACGAGGCGGGGAGGATCGTCGAGTGGAACCGCAAGGCGGAGGGGACGTTCGGCTGGGCGAGAGAGCAGGCGATCGGACTACCACTCGTCGGCACGATCGTCCCCGAGCGGCTGCGAGAGGCGCACGAGCGTGGCTTCGAGCGGTTCCTGCGGACGGACGTCGGCACCCTCGTCGGACGGACGCTGGAGGTCAGCGCCGTGCGGAGAGACGGCACCGAGTTCCCCGTCGAGCTCAGCATCTGGGCGACGGTCAGCCAGGGGTTGCGTCGGATCAACGCGTTCGTGCGGGACACCTCCGAGCGCAAGGCGCTCGAGGCCGTCACCCACCAGGCGTTCCACGACCCCCTGACCGACCTCGCAAACCGGGCGCTGTTCACCGATCGCGTCGCTGCCGCGCTCAGCCGCAGGGTGGACTCGGGCACGACGGCGGTGGCGGTCCTGCTCCTCGACCTGGACGACTTCAAGACGGTCAACGACAGCCTCGGCCACGCCGCCGGCGACGAGCTGCTCGTCGCGGTCGCCTCGCGCCTGCGCTCGTGCGTCCGTCCGGGTGACACGCTGGCCCGGCTCGCGGGGGACGAGTTCGCGATCCTCCTTGACGAGCTGGACGACAGGGACGACGTGACCGCCGTCGCCAGGCGGGTCGGCAAGCGGCTCGAGGCGCCGTTCGAGGTCGACGCGATGGAGATCGCCGTCCGCGCGAGCATCGGCATCTCCCTCGGGCAGAGACCCGACGACCGTCCCGAGGACCTGATGCGCGACGCGGACGTCGCGATGTACGCGGCGAAGGCGCGGGGGAAGGGCGGCTACCAAGTGTTCGAGCCGCACATGAGGCAGGCGGTCGTGCGGCGCATGGAGCTGAAGGCTGACCTGCGCCACGCGCTCGAGCGCGGCGAGCTCCAGGTCCACTACCAGCCCTACATCAAGCTCGCCGACGAGTCGATCGTCGGGGCGGAGGCCCTGCTCCGCTGGGAGCACGGCGACCGCGGCATCATTCCGCCCGGCGACTTCGTCCCGCTCGCCGAGGAGATGGGCCTGATCGTGCCGATCGGGAGATGGGTGCTCGGCGAGGCGTGTGGACAGGCCGTGGAGTGGGGCAGGCGGTGGCCGGAGCTCGGACCGCTGACGCTCAGCGTGAACGTCTCGGCGCGTCAGCTTCAGGACCGCCTGTTCGTCGGCGACGTCGCCGCGATCGTCTCGGAGCGTGGGCTGGCGCCCGGTCAGCTCGTGCTCGAGCTCACGGAGAGCTCTCTCGTGGAGGACCCGGACCAGGCCGTCCAGCGGTTGCTCGAGCTACGGGAGCTCGGCATCCGTCTCGCGCTCGACGACTTCGGGACGGGCTACTCGTCGCTCGGGTACCTGCAGCGCTACCCGATCGAGATCCTCAAGGTGCATCGTGCCTTCGTCGCCGAGCTCGGGCGTCATCCGGACGAGCCCGCGCTCGCGAAGGCGATCCTCCAGCTCGCCCACCATCTGGGGATGAAGACGATCGCCGAGGGGGTGGAGGACGCGACACAGGTGGAGTCGCTCCGGGCGCTCGGCTGCGGCTACGCGCAGGGCTACCACTTCGCCCGCCCGCTACCGCCCGAGGCCTTCGCGGAGCTGCTCGACGCACGCGTTCGCCCCGCATCGGGGCCGCGGACGGCTCAGATCTAGGTGTTTCGCGACGAAGCCGCGCAACACCTATGCGGCGTCGATCGCGGCCGGCAGCTCGTCTGCGACGACGAGGTGGAGGTCGGGAAGGGCGCGCCAACGCTCCTCGAGCCCCAGGCCGTAGCCGGCGAACAGCTCGTCCGGGACGGTGAAGCCGACGTGCCCGAGCGGGATGTCGTCGACGAGACGGCGGTACGGGCGGTCGAGGAGCGTGACCGCCGCGAGGGTCGCTGGGCGGCGCTCGACGAACGAGCGGGTGAGGAAGCCGAGCGTCAGGCCCGTGTCGACCACGTCCTCCACGAGCAGCACGTCCCGGCCTGCGATCGGGCGGTCGAGATCCTTGAGCAGCCGCACGCCGCCTCCGCGACGGCCGCTCCCGTACGGCGCCAGCTCGATCACGTCGAGCTCGTGGTCGACGTCGAGCGCGCGCGAGAGGTCGGCGAGGAAGACCGCGCTGGACTTGAGGGGCGCGACGAGGAGCGGGTCGAGCCCCGCGTACGCGACGGCGAGCTCCTGTCCGAGCTCCGCCACGCGCGCAGCGATCTCTTCCCGCGTGAGGTAGACGTCGCCGATCGGGTCGCCCGCCGCACGGAGGCGCTCGGCTGCCGTCACGAGGCGATTCGCAGCCGGTAGCGCTGCGCGAGGCGCTCGATGTCGCGCCGGTAGAAGAGCTTGATGCGCACGTCGGGGTACAGGTGCCGAACCTCGCGCAGCTTGCGGTTCTTCCGGGTCACGAGCGACTGCTTCATGACCGTCACCTCGATGTAGAGGTCCTGGTCCGGGAGGTAGAAGTCGGGCGTGAACGCGCTGGTCACACGCCCCTGCGCGTCGCGCCTGAGCACGAACGACCGCGGCTCGTACTCCCACGGGATCCCGTACCAGTCGAGGATCTGGGCGCACTCCCGTTCCGCGCCGTTGACGAAGCGCGGCGGCTCCGAGCCACGATATGCCTGGAACGGGGAGGTTTCCGTGGGCGACTCCCGCACCGTCCCGAGGGTAGCGTCCGCCTCGGACGGCCCCGTGCTCGCTCGCCCAGCGGGATCCGCCGTCGCGGTGGCCCGTCGCCAGGTCTCCGGCACCGGCGCGACGCCTGCGCCGCGGGCGGCGTGCCTCGGCGGTGGGCCGACCGTAGACTGCAGCGATGGCCGTCGGTGAGCGCCGGATCCGCATCGCCCACCTCTCGGATCTCCACTGCGGAGGGCCGTATTTCGAGGCGAACCTCCTCGAGCGGGCGATCTCCGAGGTGAACGACTTCAAGCCCGACATCGTGATCTGCTCGGGCGACCTGACGACGTTCGGGTTCAAGCACGAGTACCACGTCGCCCGCTCCTACCTCGAGCGCATCGACTGCGACGCGTTCGTCGTCGTCCCCGGGAACCACGACGCGCGGAACGTCGGCTACGTCCATTTCGAGGAGCTCTTCGGCGACCGGAACTCCGTCCTCCGCAAGAGCGGCGTGACGGTCGTCGCGGTCGACTCGACGGAGCCCGACCTGGATCACGGCCAGATCGGGCGTGGTCGCTACCCGTGGATCGAGACCGAGTTCACGAGCGAGCCGTCCCAGCTGCGGATCTTCGTGCTCCACCACCACCTCCTCCCGGTTCCCGGGACGGGCCGTGAGCGGAACGTCGTCTACGACGCCGGCGACGCGATCGAGTGCCTCCAGCGGGCAGGTGTCCACCTGGTGCTCTCCGGGCACAAGCACGTGCCCTACGCGTGGCGGCTCGAGAACCTCTTCGTCGTCAACACTGGCACGGTTTCGTCGCTCCGGCTCCGTGGCAACACCCGGCCCTGTTACAACGTCGTCGAGATCGTCGGTCACCACGTGTCGATCTCGCGCCGTCATCCCTTCCACGGTGAGGAGCGGATCATCCAGTTCTCCACCGAGACCTTCGAGTACGAGAAGTACACCGGCAAGATCGAGCGCGAGGTGACGACCCGGGGATGAGACGCGCGGTCGCGATCATCGACGGCGAGCACTACCCGCCGGTCGTCCGCCAGGCGCTGGCGGAGCTCGACGCGGCCGTCGTCGCCGCGGTGCTCGTCGGCGGCACCGAGAAGCTCCGCGACGCGGAGGGGTACGGCGTGCCGCTCGAGCCCTCGGTCGAGTCCGCCGTCCTCCAGCACCGGCCGGACGTCGTGATCGACCTCTCCGACGAGCCGGTGCTCGGCCCACCCGAGCGGCTCGCGCTCGCGAGCCGCGTGCTCGCGCTCGGGCTTCCGTACGAGGGGCCGGACTTCCGCTTCGAGCCGCCCGCGGCCGTGCCGGTGGATCTCCCGACGCTCGCCGTGATCGGTACCGGCAAGCGGGTGGGCAAGACCGCCGTGACGGGGCACGTCGCGAGGCATCTCGCGACCGACCGCCGCGTCACGGTCGTCGCGATGGGCCGGGGCGGCCCGCCCGAGCCCGAGACCGTGCTCGTTCCGCCCACGGTCGAGTCGCTGCTCGCGCTGTCCCGGGCGGGGCGGCACGCGGCGTCCGACCATCTCGAGACGGCGATCGCGGCCGGGGTGCCGACCGTCGGCTGCCGTCGCTGCGGGGGCGGCCTCGCCGGTGCGGTGGCGCTCTCGAACGTGCTCGAGGGCGTCTCGCTCGCCGCGACCATGGAGCCGGATCTCCTGGTCCTCGACGGGAGCGGCGCCGCGCTCCCTCCGGTCGACGCCGGCCGCAGGATCCTCGTCGCGTCGGCCGCCCAGCCCGTCGAGGTCGCCGCCGGATACCTGAACGCCTACCGCGCGCTGCTCGCCGACCTCGTCGTGGTGACGATGGCCGAGCCCGTGGCCGCGCACGAGGCGCTCGCCGAAGCCCTCCGCGCGTGCGCGCGGCCCGCGACGCCCGTGATCCGGGTCGTGCTGCGGCCGAGGCCGCTCGAGCCGGTCGCGGGCGAGCGCGTCGCGTTCTTCTGCACCGCTCCCGAGCCTCGCCACGACGTCCTGGGGCGGCATCTGGCCGAGCGGTACGGTGCGCACGTGACGCACGTGTCGGGGTCGCTCTCCGACCGCGGACGGCTGCGCGACGAGCTCCGCGAGGTGCGCGCCGACGTGTTCGTCGTCGAGCTGAAGGCGGCGGCCGTCGACGTCGTGGTCGAGGAGGCGCAGCGCCGCGGCGCCCGGGTCGTGATCGCGACGAACGACGTCGTGCCGCTCGACGGCGAGCCGGGGCTCGACGCCGAGCTCGACCGGCTCGCGGCCGAGGCGGTCGCGCTCGTGCCGGAGGCGGTGAGGTGACCGAGCGGCGCTATCTCGCGCCGCTGCCGCTCGGCGGCGACGAGGATCCACCCTGGTCGAAGGGCCTTCTCTCCCGCGCCCTCGCTGCGACGGGGCTCGGCGCCACGCGGTCGTACGAGCTGGCGCGCCGGGCCGACGCCGACCTCGCGGAGCGGGAGACGGACCGGCTCGAGCTCGACCGCCTCGGCGAGCTCGCGGCCGAGGTCCTCGGCGAGGCGGAGGGGGCGCGCACCATGCGACGCCTCCGCCGGCTCCACGCGCTCCGGCAGCTCGACGTGCCGATCGTGGTGCTCGTCGGCGGCGCCACGGGCACGGGCAAGTCGACGATCGCGACCGAGGCCGCCCACCGGCTCGGGATCACGCGGGTCACGTCGACCGACTTCATCCGGCAGACCCTGCGTGCGTACTTCTCGCCTGCCTTCATGCCGTCCGTCCACTACTCGAGCTTCGAGGCGGGGCTCGGGCTCACGAAGGCCGAGGAGGAGGAGGCGGGGGACGCCCATCTCCTGGGCTTCCTCGACCAGACGCGCAACGTGCTGGTCGGCGTCGAGGCCGCGATCGACCGCTCGCTCGCCGAGGGCTGGTCGATGGTGCTCGAGGGCGTGCACCTCGTGCCCGGCATGGTCGACCTCGACCGTCAGGGAGCGATCGTCGTGCAGTGCGTGATCGCGATCGACGACGAGGACCTGCACCGGAGCCACTTCTGGGTGCGCGACTACGCGACCGAGGGCCTCCGCCCGCTCGAGAAGTACATCGACGGGATGCCGGAGATCCGCCGGATCCAGGAAGCGCTCGTCGAGCGCGCCCGGCGATTCGACGTGCCCGTGATCCGGAACACCACCCTCGACCAGGCCATGGGCGAGGTGCTCGACGTCGTCCTCGCGACGGCCGACCGCCTCGTGCGGGCCTAGCCGCGTCCGTGCCCGACTGTCTGTGCACGCAGTACTCCCGCGCGACCGAATGGGCTGCCCTCGCGGGCGCGCGCTGGCTCGGGCGGGCGGACGAGGAGGCGGCGGAGGAGGCCGCGGCAAACGGGATGCGGGCCGCGCTCGACGAGCTCCCGATCGACGGGCGCGTCGTGATCGGCGCCCGCGCGGGCGAGGTGCTCTCGCCGGAGGGGCGGGTCGGCGCCGGCGGCGACCGTGTCGACCTCGCTCTCGACCCGATCGAGGGCCGCGGCGTCGTCGCCCGCGGGGGCGTGGGCGCGATGGCGATGCTCGCGGCCGCGCCCGAGGGGGCGCTCCGCCACCTGCCGGACATGTACATGCGCTCGATCGCCGTCGGGCCGCGGGCGCGCTCCGTGATCGACCTCAACCGCCCCGTGGCGGACAACGTACGCGACGTCGCGGAGAGCTTCGGCCGCCAGCCGCTCGACATCACCGCGCTCGTGCTCGACCGTCCGCGGCACCACGACCTGATCGAGGAGCTCCGGAGCGCGGGCACGCGCATCAAGCTGATCGGCGACGGCACGGTCACCGCCTCGATCTCCGCCGCCATCCGCGGCACGAACGACCACCTCGCGATCGGGATCGGCGGCACGCGGCAGGCGGTGCTCTCGGCGGCTGCGCTGCGCTGTCTCGGCGGCGGGATGCAGGCGCAGCTCTGGCCGACGACCCGCAGCCAGATCGAGGAGGCGCGCGCCGTCGGAATCGAGGACGCCGAGCACGTGTTCACCGAGGAGGATCTTGCGCAGGGCGACGTGATCGTCGTGGCGACCGGCGTCACGAACGGCGATCTGCTGCGCGGCGTCCGGTTCATGGCGGACGCCGCCCGCACCCATTCGCTCGTGATGTGCATGCGCTGCAACTGGGTGCGCTTCACGGACGGCATCCACTTCTTCGCGCGCGACCGGCGCGAAGAGGTGCGGCTGCTGGGGTGAGCGCCCGACAGGGGAGCGGCCCGCGCACGGCGGGCCGCTCCCGTGTCCATGCCGCGCTCCCGGGCTAGGGAACGGCGACGTAGTCGTCGAGGAACGAGCGCGCGTCCTCGGTGTCGAGCCGGTAGTAGCCGCCGAAGCTCCGGCAGAACTGGCTCGCGCCGAAGCTCGTGTCGCCCACGAGCAGGCCGTCGTGGAACACCGGGCCGCCGGAGTCACCGAAGCAGCTGCCGCCCCCGGCACGCGAGTCCTTCTCGTTCTCCGCCAGCTTGAGCGTCTGCGACGTGACGTTCTGACCGGCCGCGTCGGTGAAGCGGCGCGTGCGGTCGGAGACGGTGGTCGGCTTCTGCGGGCCTCCGGCCGGCTTCTCGAAGAAGACGCCGTAGCCGACAAGCGTGAACGTCTGCTTGTTGAGGCCGCCCTTGCCGTTCGCGAGCCCGTCGAGGTAGTTCTCGGGCGGCAGCGTCGCGGGTGTTGCGCCCCCGTAGGGCTCGTCGAGCACGACGACGCCCACGTCGTGGAGGTCGTTCAGCTGCAGCTTGCCGTTCCAGAGCGGGTGGGCGTGCGGTGTGCCGGTGAGCCAGCCGTCGACGGGCGCCTCGTAGCCCGTGCCGGAGGTTCCGTCCCCCGGGTCGTCGGCTGCGCGCGGTGACGCGGGCGCGACGCTGTCGAAGGTCACGATCACCTTGCCGAGGACGCCGTCGGTGCAGTGTGCGGCCGTGATCAGCACGGTGTCCGAGACGAGCGTCGCGGAGCACCGGAAACGACCGTCCGGCTGGTAGAAGACGATCATCGCGACGTTCGGATGTGCGGTGCCGTCGAGTTGGCCACCCGTGATCGTCCAGGCGGTGCCCGCGGTTGCGAGCGAGACGGCGACGGCCGCGAGGACGAAAGCAGCGGTACGTCTCATCTGTGCAGTCCCTCCCTCGATTGCTCTCAGGGCAATGATTACACCCGGCGGACCCCGCCCTTTGCACGGGCCGAGGACCTCGCCGTGCGGGTCCGGCCGCCGGTGCGGGCGTAGTTCCGGGCACCTGCGATCCGGGACGTCCCGGATGTCCCGGGTGCCGAGCGATGCGAGCATGGAGCACGAAAGGGAGGTGTGAGATGACCACCGTTTCGCATGAGCCGTCCGGCGTGGCGCAGCGTGGAGAGAGCTCCTCGGCGTGGTACCTGGTCAGGGACACGTGGGCGGCGATCGCGATCGTCGCGATGTGGGTCGCCGTCGCGGTCAGCGCGGCGTGGGGAGCCGACTTCGTGTCCACCAACGGAGCAGGGACGAACAGCACGACCATCCCGTCGGGCATCGCCGTGGCCCTGTTCGCGTCCGTCGGCACCTGGGCGGTCGCGAAGTACGGCTTCGGCCGTCGCGGGAACGACCGGGACTGAGCGTCGCCCGTCTCGGGCACTCGGCCGTGGGGCGGTCCCACGCCGCCCCCGGCCTACGTGGTGCGACGCCGCCTATCCGAAGCCGAGGATGAACTTCGCGTCGTCCGACATCAGGTCGGGCGTCCAGGGCGGATCGAACGTCAGCTCGACGTCGACCTGCTCGACCCCCGGCAGCGCGGCGACCGCGTCGTGGATCGACTCCTGGATCATCGGGCCGGCGGGGCAGCCCATCGAGGTGAGCGAGTGCAGAACCTTCACGCGCGGGCCGTCGATCTCGGTCTCGTAGAAGAGGCCGAGCTCGACGATGTCCATCCCGAGCTCCGGGTCTTCGACCGAGTGGAGCGCTTCGACGACGTCGTCCTTCGTGACCATGGCGGTACGGTAGCGGCCGGCTCTGCTCGTTCGCGAACCAGGATTCCGTAGGGGTGGAATCCTGCCCCTCGATCCCAGCCTGCGGCGGGGCGGGAGCGTGCCTCAGCCGGGGATCGCGAGCACGATCTTGCCGAGCTGCTCGCCGGCCTCGAGCCGCGCGTGGGCCGCCGCGGCCTCCGCCAGCGGGAAGACGCGGTCGACGTGCACCTGCACCCGCCCGTCCCGGACCAGCTCGTAGGCACCGAGGAAGTCCTGGCGCGTGCCCATCGTCGAGCCGATCACGGTCAGCTGCTTCCACCAGATGCGGTGGAGCTGCGCGGCCGGGTTCGGCCCGCTCGTCGCTCCGCAGACCACGACCCTCCCGAACGGGCGCACCGCGGCGAGCGTCCTCGCCCACGTCGCGTCGCCGACCGTCTCGACGACGACGTCGGCGCCCTTGCCGGTCGCCTCCTTCACGGCCTGCACGACGTCCTCGCGCTGGTGGTCGACGACGACGTCGGCGCCCCACTCGCGGGCGCCGGCGAGCTTCTCGGGGCTTCCCGAGGTGACGATCGTGCGGACGCCGAACGCGCGGCAGATCTCGAACGCGGCCGTCGCGACGCCCCCGCCGATCCCCCAGATCAGGGCCCACTCGCCCTCCGTGACCGCCTCCCTGGTGACGAGCATCCGGTACGCCGTCTCGTACACGAGCGGAAACGCCGCTGCGGTCTCGAAGGACAGCCGGTCGTCGAGCGGGAACACCTGCTCGGCGGCGATCGCGATCAGCTCCGCGTGCGTCCCGTCGAAGTGCTCGCCGACGACCGTCACCCGGTCGTCGTGCACCAGCCCCGGGTTGAGCACGACGCGGTCGCCGGCTGCCAATCCCGTCACCCCCTCACCCAGCGCCTCCACGATCCCTGCTCCGTCGGCGCCGAGGATGCGCGGCTTCGGCACCGACGGGAGGCCCTTCCGCACCCAGACGTCGAGATGGTTGAGCGACGCGGCGCGCAGCCGGACGAGCACCTCGCCCGGGCCTGCCACGGGGTCCGGCACCTCTTCGACGCGCACCACCTCCGGACCGCCGTCCTCGTGGATGCGGGCGGCGAGCATGGCACGATCCTCTCATGACGGCCGACGAGCTGCGCACCGTCGCCGACGAGCTCGGGCTCGACGTCGTCGGTGCGGCGCCGGTTGCGCCCTACGACGAGACCGAGCGCCACATCCGCGAGCGCCGCCGGCGGGGCCTCTTCGGCACGATGCGCTTCACGATGGCGCAGCCGGAGGTCTCGTGCCATCCCGAGACGCTGCTCGAGGGGGCGCGCACCGTCGTCTCGGCCGCCCTCTGCTACTACGAGCCGGCTCCGGAGCCGGAGCCCGGGGAAGGAAGGCTGCCCCGCTACGCCTGGCGCGACCACTACGAGGTCCTGCGCGTCCGGCTCGACGCGCTCGGCCGCCGGATCGGTGGCTCGTACCGGGTGCTCGTCGACGCGAACCAGCACGTCGACCGTGCGGGCGCGGAGCGCTCCGGCGTCGGCTTCATCGGTAAGAACACGCTGCTGATCACGCGGGCGTACGGGTCGTGGGTCGTGCTCGGCACGCTCGTGAGCGACGTCGTGCTCGAGCCGACCCCGCAGCTCGCCCCCGGGTGCGGGAGCTGCACCCTGTGCATCGACGCATGCCCGACCGACGCGCTGCACGAGCCCGGCGTGCTCGACTCGACCCGCTGTCTCTCGTACTGGACGCAGACTGCCGGGGAGATGCCCGAGGACGTGATGGACGGCCTCGGCGACCGCGTCTACGGCTGCGACATCTGCCAGGACGTCTGCCCCTGGAACGCAGGCGTCGAGAAGCGACGTGCCGGCGCGCCGCTGCAGGAGGATGCACTGCCCGCGGTCTCGCTGGCGAAGTGGCTCACGTGCGACGGGGACGAGCTCGTGGAGGAGCTCGACCGGCTGTTCGTCCCGGGCAACGACGCGCGCTGGCTCCGGCGGAATGCGCTCGTCGCGCTGGGCAACGTCGGGGAGCGCTCGGACGCTCGACTGGCCGAGCCGTTCCTCGACGATCCGGAGCCGGCGCTGCGAGCCGCGTCCGCGCGCGCGGTCGCCCGGCTGGCGGAGCGGGTGTGAGCCGCCTAGACGGAGAGCGGCTGCGCGTCGTCGTCCACGAGCTGCGCAGCCCCGTCGCGGCGCTCGCCGCGCTCGCCGCGGCGGCCCCTGCGGCCTCCGACCCGGTCGTGCGCCGCCGCCTGGTCGAGCTCGCGGTGGCCGCGGCACGCGACGTCGAGCGGCTCGTCTCCGACCCCGAGCTCCTGTCGTTGCGGCTCGCGTCCGTCGACCTCGCGGCCCTCGTGGCGACGTTCTCGGGCCCGACGGTCGAGGTGCGGACGACGGCGGGAGGAGCGCTCGTCGTGCAGGGCGACGCCACGCGTCTGCGCCAGGCCGTCTCGAACCTCGTCGCGAATGCGCTCCGGCACGGCACGCGCGTGACACTCGAGGCGGGGGAGCGGAACGGTCGGGTCGAGGTGCTGGTGAGCGACGACGGGCCGGGGATCGCCGAGGGGCTCGATCCGTTTTCGCGCGGCGTGAGTGGGGCGGGCTCGACGGGTTACGGGCTCTGGCTCGCGCGGGCGATCGCGGAGGCCCACGGCGGAGCGCTCGAGCTCGTCGCCGGCGCCGGCGACGGCGCCCGACTCAGGCTGTCCCTGCCGTCCGCTTCCGGCGCGGCCTAGCGCCGAGCCCGAGCTCGGCCTGGAGCGCCCGCGCGCGGCCGGCAACGCTCCGCCGCATCGCCGCGGGCTCGAGCACGACGGTCTCGCCCCGGTCCGCGAGCACCTCCGAGAGGAGCCACTCCTCGGTCTTGAACGTGACGTCGGAGACCGCGGCCTTGTCGGTGAGCGGACGTGCGCCGCGCTCGAGCTTCCAGCGCGCGATCGCCGGCGAATGCCAGAGGCGTGCGGTGGCCGGCTCGGCGAGGTAGTTCGGGTCGAAGCCCTGCCGGGACTCGAACCGGTCGCCGGTGAGCCGCGCGGAGCGCATCCTGTCGAGCCTGTACGTGCGCGGGCCGTCGACCGTCCGGTCCCACGTGTGGACGCGCCAGAAGGGCAGCTCGCGCTCGATCGTGTAGGGCTCCACGAGTCGCGTGGTCGGCCCCTCCTCGCCCTCCTTCAGGTACTCGAGCTCGACCAGCCGGCGCTTCTCGGCTCCGTCCGACAGCGTGCGGACGAGCGCCTCTTCGTCGTCGCCCGGCCTCACCGCCCCGGCCGGGGCGAGCTCGAACTGCCCAAACGTCTCCTCGAGCTTGCGGCGCACGCGCGCGAGCGGCGTGTGCGCGTCCGCGGCGATGGTCGGGCCGACGTACTCGATCGCCAGCCGGATCGCCCGGGCCTCGAGCGGCGTCAGCTTCGGCGCCCTGCGGAACACGTCGCCGTAGAGCTCCTTGTCGACCCGGACGCGGCCCGTGTCCTCGTCGACCTCCGCGTAGACCGTGTAGCAGCCGCCGCCGAAGTTCACGAGGTTGAGGAGCGAGAGGGTCTCCTGCAGCTCCTCCCGCGGGATCGTGAACCGCGCGGCGAGCTCGTCGGCCTCGAGCGTCGTGCCACGCTCGTCGCCGCACGCCGCGAGCAGGTGGGCGAGCAGCGCCTGGAGGACGCCGAAGCGCTCCGGCGCGACGGGCCCGGCGGGCTGGCGCTCGGGCGCGGGCCGTCTCTCGGCACGCCGCTCGCGGGCGGGGTCGGGCGCCGTGCCGCCGTGGCGCTCGCGCAGCAGCCGCAGGGCGTCCGCAACCTCGTCGCGGAGCTCGGGCGGGTCGAGGGGGAGCGCGCGGCCGTTCTGGCGCAGGATCCACGACACGAGCGGCCCCAGCACTGCGTAGGGCGTCTCGAACACTCCCTCCGTGACCGCGCCCGCGTCGGAGAGCGTCCGGTGCACCCACCAGGCCGTGTCGCCCTGTACCTCGATTCGTGCGACACCGACCGGGTCGCCGATCTGCCACGGTCGGGCGACGCGGTGCGCGTCGACGTCGAACTCCGCCGGCTGCCGGAAGTCTCGCTCGCGCCGTGTCGCGAACCGGATGTCCGACCGGATCCGCGCCACCCGGAACGTCCGGGTCGCGTTGCGGTCGAGGTCGTGTCCGACCACGTACCAGACCCCCTCGTCCAGGCGCAGGGCGTACGGGTTGAGCCGCCGCTCGGTCTCGCGCTCGCGCGCGGGTGACCAGTAGCGAAATTGGATCGTGCGCTGCTTGGAGATCGCGGACTCGAGCTTCGAGAGGCGCGCGGCGAGCTCTGGCGAGTAGTCCGGCGCCGTGACCCGGACGCGCTCGGCGGTCGCGGTGGGCGCGTGCCGGAACCCCGGTCGGCCGAGGGCGAGGTTCTGCAGCGCGAGCCGGAGCGGCTCCGCGTACGCGAACTTCCCCTCCAGCGCGTAGAGCGCGGTCTGCAGGGCGGCGAGCTCGTCCTCGTCGAGGTCGAGCTGGTCGAGGAAGTAGTTCTCGGAGCGCAGCGAGTAGAGCTCCTCGCCCGTGAACTCGTCGCGCTGCGAGGTCAGGGGGACCCCGAGCGCCGTGAGCTCCGCCCGGTCGGAGTAGAAGCGCCGGGCGAACGCCTCGTCGGACATCTCGGAGTAGCCCTCGACGTTCCCCTTCACGTCGCGCGCGGTGAGCGGCCGCCGCTCGGCCATCAGGAACGCGACGAGCGAGAGCTGGCGGATCAGCTTGTCCGCGTCGTGCGACATGCCGGCCTACCCTACCGCGGGGCACATTTCGCGGACGCGAAAATGTGCCTCTGAAGACGGTTCAGAGGCACTTTCGCTCGCGGAGCGAGCGGAAGTGCCTATGCGACGGCCGCGGCGCGCGTGCCGGCCGGCTGCTCGAGATGCTGGTGCGAGGGGCAGTAGTCGCGGCCGGGGAGCGGCGTCCGCTGGCACGCCTTGCCCTTGCGGGTCGTCGCCTTGCAGCGGCTGACGCCACCGTCGAGCAGCCCGGCCTCGAGCTGCGCCTCGATGAAGGCGACGGCCGCCGAGACACCCTCGCGCACCGCCCATGCCACCTTGGCCTGCGCGGTGATGGGGAAGTAGCGGCGGATGTCGTGGAAGAGCGTCCGGTCCGGTCGTGCGAAGTAGTGGGGGTCTTGCGCCAGTCGGGTCATCGTCTCCTCGCACTCGCACAAGACGGCGCGGCGGAACTCGAGCCGCGTCGGCTGGTCGACGTACGGATCGATCAAATCTTTGATCGATCGGTAGATCGCCCGTGAGTACTGGTACATGCACGACTGCAGCTGCGCGAGGTTGGCCTCCATACGGATCCCGTCTCCCGTCCGTCGATCGCCTAATCGCCACGGGAAAAGATGTTGGGGGCTCCCCGCGGCGTCGAGGGCGAGTCTACCGGGACCGGGCCCATGTTACAAACTCCGTCACGATCGTTGTCATGGCGGAAGACGAAGCGGACTACGATACGACCTGGGCGACGCGCGCACCCTTGACCGCCGCGCGGGCCTTGCGCAGCACGCTCGTCGCCTCCGCCTCGGTCTCGTACTTGCCGGTGAACGTCATCCAGTATCCGGGGCGGAGGCTCGCGAAGATCGACGAGTCGAGCACGCCGACCTGGCGCAGCCCACGCGAGCGCGCCTGCTGCGCGATCGCCACCGCCTTGTCGCGCCCCCGCGTCTTCGGCACCGAGACGAGCACGATCGTCCAGCCGCTCTCCGAGCGCGACCACTGGGCCAGCCTGACGTCCGGCGCGGCGGGCGTCGCCGGCACCGTGGCGCTGCCTCCGATCGCCGTGCGCACGGCCTCCGGCGCGGAGCCGTTGGTCGCGATCGCGATCGCGACCGCCGCGCCGACGACGGCGACCGCCGCGAGGCCCGCGATCCGCAGCCGGAGCTCGCGGCTCTCGGTGGGGGCGGGGCCGACCCGCCAGCGACCCGGCTGGCGGAGACCGCAGTGGAGGCAGTACTCCTGCCTTCCCGCGATCGCGGTCCCGCAGCGGGGACAGGCCGCCGCAGCCGAGACGCTCACGCCGGCGTCCGCTCGTCCTCGTCGTCGTCGAGCGCGCGCCCGCAGCTCGGGCAGAAGCGCGCGCCCACGAGCAGCGGCGCACCACACGAGCAGATGGCCTGCTGACGACGCCGCAGACCCAGACCCGAGACGATCGCGTCGATCTCCGAGACGCGCGTCTCGATCGCGACGAGCTCGGCGCAGCGCTCGACGACGAGCGCCTCGTTGAACTGGTCGCGCCGGTACATCTCGAAGGTGAGGCCGCCGAGGTCGCGGAGGCGATCCTCTCGGATCTGGAGGAGCGCCCGGCGCTCGCGCCGAAGGTCGCTCGCGGCCGGCGCCGCCGGCTTACGCTGGAAGAGAGCCATCGCGCCAGGATAGACGGGCACTTTCGCTCGGCGCGAAAGTGTCAGGAGTACTGGCACGTCTGTCGCAAAGCGGCAGACGCGCCAGGCTAGAGCTGGACCACCACCAGCCGTTCCTCGGTCATCTCGCGCACGGCCCACGCAGGTCCCTCGCGGGTGTTGCCGGAGTCCTTGATGCCGCCGTACGGCATCTGGTCGGCGCGGAAGGTCGGTGCCTCGTTGATCGTGACGCCGCCGAACTCGAGTCGCGGGGCGATCGACAGCGCCCCGGTCACGTCGCCGGTGAAGATGCCCGCCTGGAGCCCGTACCGTGTCGCGTTCGCGAGCGCGACTGCCTCGTCGAGGGTCCCGTACCGCTGGAGGGTGCAGACAGGGCCGAAGACCTCGTCGCACGCGACCCGTGCGGCCGGCGGCGGCGCCTCGATGACGGTGGGGCGCAGCAGCTCGTCCTCGACCTCGCCGCCGGTGAGGATCGTCGCGCCGCCGGCGCGCGCCTCCTCGATCCACTCGAGCACCCGGTCGCGCTCCGACGGCGCGATGAGCGGGCCGACGTCGGTCCCCTCGTCCGCGGGGTCGCCGACCACGAGCGCGTCGACGAGCGGGACGAACGCGTCGCGGAACGCCTCGTAGACGTCCTCGTGGACGAAGATCCGCTGCACGGAGATGCAGCTCTGCCCGGCGAAGGAGAACGCGTTCGCGGCACACCGCGCGGCGGCGAGCGGCACGTCGGCGTCGGGCTCGACGATCACCGGGGTCGCGTTCCCGAGCTCGAGGTTGACCCGTTTCCGCGGCGCCCGCTCCCGAAGCTTCCAGCCCACGCTGCCCGAGCCGGTGAAGGTGATCAGCGCGACCCGCGGATCCTCGACGAGGACGTCCCCGATCTCCGCGGAGGGGCCGACGAGCACGTTGAGCCAGCCGGCCGGGAGGCCCGCCTCCTGCTCGAGCTCCGCGAGGAAGAGGGCCGACAGCGGTGTCTGGGTGGCGGGCTTGAGCACGACCGCGCAGCCCGCCGCCAGCGCCGGCGCGATCTTGTGGGCGACGAGGTTGAGCGGGAAGTTGAACGGGCTGATCGCGCCGACCACGCCGATCGGGACGCGCTGGGTGAACCCGAGCTTGCCGGCTCCCGCGGGAGAGGCGTCCATCGGCACGATCTCGCCGGCAAGCGTGCGAGCCTCGACGGCGGCCATCGTGTACGTCGATGCAGCGCGCGCAGCCTCGACGCGCGCGGCCTTCATCGGCTTGCCGGCCTCGGCGCAGATCAGGCGCGCGGCCTCGTCGGCGCGCTCGGTGAGCGCGTCCGCGACACGGACGAGTATCTCTGCCCGCTCGTAGGCGGCGAGCGGGTTGCGCATGGCGCGCTCCGCCGCGTCGACCGCGGCGCGTGTCTCCTCGGCCCCGACCCGCGCCACGCGCGCGACCGGCGAGCCGTCGAAGGGCGACCTGACCTCGACCCAGTCGGTGCCGGCGATCCACTCGCCGTCCAGCAGCAGCTTCCGGTCGGTCGCCGTCGACGCCATGCGGTCAGTCTACGGCCTCGGTGGTACCGTGACGGCGTGAGCGAGGCGCTCGTCGTCGAGGCGATCCGCACGCCGATCGGACGGCGCAACGGCGCGCTGGCGGGCGTCCGCGCCGATGAGCTGGCAGCGCAGGTGCTCAACGGCCTCGTCGACCGGGTGGGCCTCGACCCCGCCGAGATCGAGGACGTCCAGATGGGATGCGTCAGCCAGGTGGGCGAGCAGGCCCTCAACGTCGCACGGATGTCCTTGCTCGTCGCGGGCTGGCCCGAGACGGTCTGCGGCTCGTCCGTCGACCGCCAGTGCGGCTCGTCGATGCAAACGGCCTTCAACGCGGCCGCCGCGATCCGGGCCGGGCACCTCGACGTCCTCGTCGCTTCCGGCGTCGAGTCGATGTCCCGCGTCCCGATGGGCTCCAATCTGACCGCCGGCGGCTTCGAGGGCTTCTCGCCGAAGCTCTACGAGCGCTGGGAGGTCGTGCCGCAGGGGATCTCGGCCGAGGTGATCGCCGAGGAGTGGGGGGTCTCGCGCGAGCAGCTCGACGAGTACTCGCTCGAGTCGCACCGTCGGGCGATCGCGGCGATCGACGAGGGCCGCTTCGAGCGGGAGGTCGTCCCCGTGGAGGTGGGGGCCGCCGGGGCGGCAGTGCTCGTCGGCGTCGACGAGAGCCCCCGGCGCGACACGTCGCTCGAGAAGCTCGCTGCGTTGCCGCCCGCCTTCAAGGAGGGCGGCCGGATCACGGCCGGGAACTCCAGCGCGATCGTCGACGGGGCCGCGGCGATGCTCGTCACGAGCGAGGCGGCCGCGTCGCGGCTCGGGCTCGAGCCGCGCGCCCGCTTCGTCTCGTTCGGCCTCGCGGGCGTCGACCCCTACCGGATGCTGCACGGCAACCCGCTCGCGTGCGAGCGCGCCCTCTCGAAGGCGGGTCTCGGGTGGGACGACATCGCCGTGATCGAGGTGAACGAGGCGTTCGCCTGCGTCGTGCTCCAGTTCCTGCAGGACACCGGGCTCCACGAGCGCTGGGCCGCCGGCGACGTGAACCCGAACGGAGGCGGCATCTCCCTCGGCCATCCCCTCGGCGCGACGGGCGCGCGCATCACAGCGACCCTGCTCGCTGAGCTCGAGCGGCGAGAGGCCCGCTACGGCATCGCCTCGATGTGCATCGGGCAGGGCCAGGCGATCGCCGCCGTCGTCGAACGGCTCTGAGACTCACCTTTCGCGGCAGGCAACCGGGTGCGCGGCAGGCAACCGGCACTTCGCAGCCCGGTGATCGCGGCGGCAGGGAGCGTTTGTGTTGAATCAACACAAGCGTTGCCTCGGAGGGCAAGGACGGAGGCGCACCCCCGCTCAGGGTGTGGGCGTTTCGCGCCGGCAGATAACGTCCCGGGGCGGGAACGTTCTCCGACGTCGTCGCCGACCGAGGCGACGCACGACCTTCTCGCCTGAGCTCAAGACCCGTCTGGGTGCCTACGGCTCGACGAGGTCATGCTCGACGTCGGCCGAGACCTCCTGGGCGATCTCGACGAATGCGCGTGCGGCCGGAGAGCGGTGCCGGTCGCGGTGCCAGACGACCGCGATCGTGCGGCGCGGCACCTTCGGCACGAGTCGCAGGGCCCGGACGCGGCTGTCGCCCTGGGCCACCGCCAGGAGCGGGGTCAGCGCGACGCCGAAGCCCGCTGCGACGAGCCCCTGGATCGTCCCGTTGTCGTCGGAGCGGAACGCGTAGTCGATGTCGTAGCCGCGCTCGGCGAGCGCGCCCTCGACGAGCAGCCCGCTCGCGCACGTGTTCGATCCGATCAGCACGTGGTCGTCGAGATCGTCGAGCGAGGCGGACGTCCGTGCCGCGAGCTCGCTGTCGGCCGGGACGAGCAGGACGTACGGGTCGCTCATCAGCTCGAGCGCCTCGAACGGGCCGTCCGGCAGCGGCGGGCTGCAGAACGCGAGGTCGAGCTCGCCCGACTCGATCAGGCCGTACAGCTCGGGGTCCGTCGCTGGCTCCGAGAGGCCGAGCTCGATCCCGGGCCAGTCCGCGAGGAAGCGGCGCATGACGCCGGGCAGGACGCGCGCCCCGACCGACTGATAGGTGCCGACCCGCAGCGTGCCGGTCTCCCCTGCACGGAGGGCCGAGATGTCCGCGCGCGCTGCGTCGATCCGGGCCACGATCGCCTCGGCGTGACGCAGGAGCAGGGTGCCGGCCTCGGTGAGCGACACCGCCCGCGGACCGCCGGGCCGCTCGACGAGCGTCTCGCCGACGATCTTCTCGAGCGTCGCGATCTGCTGGCTGACCGCCGACTGCGTGTAGCCCAGGCGCTCGGCGGCCCGGCCGAACGACCCCTCCCGGGCGACGGCGTCCAACGCGGCGAAGTGCCGCAGCTCGACTCCGAGCCATTGATCAGATTGAGTGATCGTTGCCATGAAAACCTCGACTTGCCCTAATAGTAGCGCGCAGCCACACTACGGACATGGCAATTGCATTCCTCGTCCTCATCCTCCTCGTCGGCCCTCTCGCCCTGCTCTACGGGCGCGACTCCCGCATCGACGACTCCGCTCGCCGCCGCCGCTACCGCGGCTGAGCGCCGAGCGTCTCGGACACTCGCCGGCCGACGCGGCCGCCGGTAGATTCCGCCGCCGTGGGCGTGCAACGGATCGGGGTCGTCGGGCTCGGGGCGATGGGCGGGGGAATCGCGCAGGTCGCGGTCGAGGCGGGCTTCGACGTCGTCGGCCGCGAGGTGACGGCCGAGCTCGGCGAGACCGCCTCCGGCCGGATCGCCCACTTCCTCACGCGCAAGGTCGAGAAGGGGCAGCTCGCGCAGGAGGAGCGCGACGCAGCGATCGCCAGGCTCGAGACGACGACCGAGCTCGACGAGCTCGCCTCGTGCGACCTCGTGATCGAGGCGATCGTCGAGGAGCTCGACCCGAAGCGCGCGCTGTTCGCGGAGCTCGAGGGCATCTGCCGCGCGGACGCGGTGCTGGCGACGAACACCTCGGCGCTCTCGGTGACCGAGATCGCCGCCGCGACGGCCACACCCGAGCGCGTCGTCGGGATGCACTTCTTCAATCCGGCCCCGCTCATGCCGCTCGTCGAGGTCGTCCGCGCGGAGCTCTCGTCCGACGGGGCGGTGGAGACCGCGCTCGGCGTCGTCGAGCGCCTCGGCAAGGTCGCCGTGCCGTGCCACGACACGCCGGGGTTCGTCGTGAACCGGATCCTCATCCCCCTCCTCAACGACTGCGTGCGCGTGCTCGACGAGGCGCGCGTGACGCCCGAGGCGCTGGACGCGGCGCTGACGAACGGCGCAGGCTGGCCGATGGGGCCTTGCACGCTCGTCGACCTCGTCGGGATCGACGTCCACGTGCACGCCTCGGAGGCGCTGTACGAGAAGCTGCGTGAGCCGCGCATGGCGCCGCCGCCCCGGCTCGTCGCGATGCGGAACGCGGGCCTCTACGGCCGCAAGTCCGGCCGGGGCTTCTACGAGTACTAGAGCTTCGGCTTCTCCGGAGCCTTGGCCTCGCGCCCCGTCGGCTCCATCGGTACGCCGAGCTGCTCTGCGACCGTCGGGACGAGCGTCCCCTGGACGACGACCGAGAACAACACCACGACGAACACGATCCCGTAGATCTCCGTCGCGTAGTCGGTGCCCCGCACGACGGCGAGCGAGGCGAGCAGGATCGGCACCGCGCCCTTGAGCCCGCTCCAGACCAGGAAGCCGCGCTCGCCCCAGGTGAGGCGCATCACTGCCACGAGCGGCCCGACCACGAGCGGCCGGACGACGAACCCGAGCAGCACGGCGAGCACGAGGCCGCGCCACCAGAGCCCCGCGTCGCTGATCAGCGTCAGGTCGATCGTCAGCCCGAGCGCGACGAACGCCGCGAGCTCCCCGAGGTCTCCGAGCGCGGCGTTGAAGACGCGGACCGCTCGGCGCGCCTCGAACCGCAGGTCGCCGATCCCGATCCCCGCCACGAACACCGCGAGGAACCCGGATCCGCGGGCGACGGTCGCCGCCCCGTAGATCACGCCGACCATGAGGATCATCGCGATCGGGTACAGCGTGCGGTCGGGGAGCGGGGCGTACTTGATCACCGCGACGATCGCCAGCGCGCCCGCGATGCCGATCGCGAGCCCGACGCCCATCTCGCGCAGGAACTCCTCCGCGACGGACAGCTTCGAGCCGTGGTCGCTCGTCGCGAGCTCGACCATCCCGATCATGAGCGCGATGCCCACCGGGTCGTTGAAGCCCGACTCGCCCTCGAGGATCGTCCTCGACCGGCCCTCGACCTCCCGACCGGCCAGCACGGAGAACGTGACCGCCGGGTCGGTCGGCGCGAGCGCCGCTCCGATCAGGCTCGAGACCGTCCACGAGAGGTCGAGCAGGACGTGCGCGACCAGCGCGAGCAGCGCCGCCGTCGCGAACGTGCCGACGATGCCGAGCGTGAGGATCGGGACGGCGGACCTGCGGAAGCGCCGCAGGCCGATGTTCGACCCGCCCTCGAAGAGGATCACGACCAGCGCCAGGGTCGTGATCCGCTGGACGTCCTGGAACGTGAGGATCGTGGAGAGGCGATGGACGAGGTCGGACGCGACCGCGGCCGTCACGAGCAGGAGCCCGGCCGTCGGGATCCCGAGGCGGACCGCGATCATCCGCACGCCGATCGCGAGCACGAGGCCCGCGGAGGCGACCAGCACCACCGTGCCGAAGTCGAGGAGATCGTTCACCGTGCGTGGGATCTTGCACGGCCCGCACGGAGCGTGGCCCGCTTACACTTTCCTTACGCCCGACTCACCCTGCACCCACGCGTCATGCCGATACTGGAGTCACGTATGCGCCTCGCGCTCGTCATCGTCGCCGTGCTCGGGATCGCGATCCCCGCGGCCCGGGCTGCCGCCCCTCCGGCCGAGACCCTCTCGATCGAGAACGCGCGCGGCGTCGTCACGATCAGGGGGACCGGCATCGTGATCGGCCGGCTCGACCGAGGGGAGATCCAGGTGGTCGACCTGACGCCGCTCGACCAGTGGAGCCCTCGCGTCAACGGGGTCCCGCGCGGCCGGACGGTCTGGACGCGCGGCAAGGACGTGAACTTCTACATCCCCGGCGGCCGGTACCGCATCACGGTGCGTGGCGAGGGCTTCTCGATCTCGGCTCGCGGCCAGGGCTTCGCGCTCCTGGACGGGAACCCCGACGTGACCGGCGCGACCGGGACGTACGCGGTCGGCGACCTCGACCCGGTGCCGCTGCCGGTCGGGGCCGAGCGCGTCTCGTTCGGCTCACCGCTCGCCGTCAAGCGACTCGCGCCCGCGAAGGTCGTGCCGTGACCACCCAGACGCAGTCCGTGCTGGTCGTCGAGGACGAGCAGTCGATCGCGTCCTTCGTCTCGCTCTACCTGAAGAACGCCGGATACGGCGTGCGCGCGGTCGGCACCGGGGCCGGCGCCCTCAACGCGGTCGCGGCCGACATGCCGTCGCTGATCGTGCTCGACCTGAACCTCCCGGACATGGACGGCATCGAGATCTGCCGGCGGATCCGCAAGAACTCGGACGTCCCGATCCTGATGCTCACCGCACGGGACGAGGACGTCGACAAGATCATCGGCCTCGAGGTCGGCGCGGACGACTACCTGACGAAGCCCTTCAATCCCCGTGAGCTCGTCGCGCGCGTCAAGAGCGTGCTGCGCCGGGCGACGTCGGACCGCCGGATCGACGAGGGCGACGAACTCCGTCACGGGGACCTCGTGATCAACTCGGGCCGGCGCGAGGTGCTGGTCGGCGACGAGGAGATCCAGCTCGCGCCCAAGGAGTTCGACCTCCTCTGGGAGCTGCTTGACCATCGCGGCATCGTGCTGACGCGCGACCAGCTCCTCGAGCGCGTCTGGGGCTACACGTTCGCCGGCGACACGCGCACGGTGGACGTGCACGTCCGTCAGATCCGCCGCAAGCTGGGTGACGCGTCTCCGATCGTGACCGTGTGGGGCGTCGGCTACAAGGTCGCGACCGAGCGCACCACCGCGCCCGCCGCCTAGCGCGGATGCGCCCGCGCGGAAGCGGGGTCGCCCGGCTGGTCGCCACCCCGTCCCGGCCTCGTCTCGGAGGTCCGCGGCTGGGCGTACGCTTCCCGGTGATGCCCGGCTCGCTGCGTTTTCGGCTGCCGGCGCTGTTCCTGCTCGGGATCGTGATCGCCGGCGTCGTGTCGTCAGTAATCGCCCTGCGGCTGTTCCAGGGCTACTCGCGCGACTCCTCGTACGAGGAGCTGGGGCGCGAGGCGCGCGGAATCGCCCAGCTCTACGGCGACGCCGCGCTACGCGCCGCGGAGGAGGGGACGCCCGCGCCCGACTTCGCGCCGCAGGCCCTCGAGCTCGCGACCGGTGACCGGCTGTTCTACGTCGGCGCCCCGGCGTTCCCGGGGCAGAACTCGGGTCTCCTCCGGCTCCCCGAGTCGAAGGTGCCGCGGGCGGTCTTCGCAGAAGGGGGGCCGTTCCGGTTCGAGTTCCGCCCGCCGGGCGAGACGAGCACGTTCCTGGCCGTCTCGCAGCCGTTGCGGCTCGAGCCCGACGGGCCGGTGCTCGGGGCGATCGTCGTGGCCAAGCCGGGCGACGTCGTGCGCGACCAGTGGATCCCCCTCGTGGGGCGGCTCGCGGCGGCGATCGCCATCGGCGGGCTCCTCGCTTGGTTGCTCGGACTGTGGCTCTCGCGCAGGATCAGCGGCCCCGTGCAGGCGCTCGCCGCCGCGTCGGACGAGATCGCCTCGGGGAACTACGCTGTGCAGGTGCCCGTCGGCCCCGGGGGCACCGAGGTCTCGCACCTGTCGGAGCGGTTCAACGAGATGGCTGCGCGGCTCGCCGCGACGGAGGAGCGCGAGCGCCAGTTCCTCATGTCGGTGTCGCACGAGCTGCGCACGCCGCTGACCGCGATCAAGGGCCACGTCGACGCGCTGCGGGACGGGCTGGTGGACGACCCGGAGCTTGTCGCGGCCTCGCTCGACGTCGTCGCCAACGAGGCCACGCGGCTCGAGCGCCTCGTCGGCGACGTGCTCGACCTCGCGAAGCTCCGGGCGCACCGGTTCACGGTCCACACCGAGGAGGTCGACATGGGTCGCCTGATCGAGCACGCCTACAGCTCGTTCGGCGACGAGGCCCGGCGGCGGGAGATCGCGTACTCGGTCGAGGGGGCGGACGCTGCGCCCACCGTGATCACCGACGGCGACCGCGTGCTGCAGGTGATCACGAACCTGCTCAAGAACGCGTTCCGCTGGACACCCGACGGCGGCCGGATCGGGCTCGCGCTCGAGTCGGCGAACGGCACGGTGCGGGTCGAGGTGTCCGACAGCGGGCCGGGCATCTCCGACGAGGACGCGGGCCGCATCTTCAGCCCGTTCGTCTCGTCGGACGTCCAGGGCACCGGCCTCGGGCTGCCGATCGCCCGCGAGCTCGCGGGCGCCCTCGGCGGGCGGATCGAGCTTGACACCGTGCAGGGGCGCGGCAGCCGCTTCCGTCTCGTGCTGCCCGCCCGCTCCGCGTAGGACGCTCACCCGAGACCCGGACGTCGGCGCAGGCCGGCAGTCCGCTTCAGGGATGTGCCCTTGCGCACGGCGATGCCGGGCGCAACGGAGTTTGCGGCGTCCGTTTTGCTCCCGCGAAACGCTCGCAGACGAGCCGAGTAGGCGCACTGCGTCTCCGGACGCCGGCGCAGCCGGCAGTCCGCTTCAGGGATCTACCCGCGCGACCGGCGAAGCCGGACGCACGGGGGTTTGCGGCGTCCGTTCCGCTCCTGCGGAACGGACGCTCGCAGGCTAGGGAGCGCCCGGACGCCGGCGGAGCCGGCGATCCGCTTGAGGGATGTGCCCTTGCGCACGGCGAAGCCGGGCGCAACGGAGTTTGCGGCGTCTGTTCCGCTCCCGCGGAACAGACGCTCGCAGACGAATAGAGTCACGGCGTGGCGGAACCGCTCTCCGCGCTCGTGCTCGGCATGCCGCGCACGCGGACGCGCCTCGGCGCGGTGCTCGCCGCCCTGCGTCCCCGCCAGTGGACGAAGAACCTGCTCCTGTTCGCCGGCCTCGTCTTCGCCGCGGAGCTCGGCGACGCCGACCGGTGGACGTCGGCGATCGTCGCGTTCGTCGCGTACTGCGCGGCGTCGAGCGCCGCCTACCTGCTCAACGACGTCCGCGACGCCGCCTCCGACCGCCTCCATCCGGTCAAGTGCGCCAGGCCCGTCGCCCGCGGCGACCTCACGCAGGGCGTGGCGCTGACCACCGCCGCAGCGCTCGCCGGTACGGCGCTCGCCCTCACCGCCGTGCTCGGGGCCGGCTCGCTGGCCTGCATGCTCGCGTTCCTCGCTCTCCAGCTGGCCTACTCGCTGGGGCTGAAGGCCGTCGAGGTGGTCGACGTCGTCACGATCGCGGCGCTCTTCGTCCTGCGGGCGGCGGCGGGCGCGATCGCGGTGGACGTGCGGATCTCGCCCTGGCTTCTGCTCTGCACCTTCCTGCTCGCGCTGTTCCTCGCCTTGGCGAAGCGACGCGCGGAGCTCCGGCTCGAAGGGGTCCGGGCACGGCCCGCGCTCGCCGGGTACTCGACCCGCGTCCTCGACCCGCTGCTCGGGCTGGTCGTGGCGACGACGATCGCGGCGTACGCGGCGTACACGCTCACCGCCCACGAGTCGAGGTGGATCGCGCTGACGGTGCCGCTCGTCGTGTTCGGGCTCGTCCGCTACCTGAGCCTGCTCCGGCGCCGCGGGCTGGGCGAGGAGCCCGAGGCGGTCCTCGTGGCCGACCTGCCGCTACTCCTCACCGTTGCCGTGTGGGCGGCCGCGTGCGCGGTCGCCGTCGCGCTGGGCTGAGCCGGGGCCTACGCGACGGCCGCGTTGTCGGCCGGATGCGTGACCTCGTCCCGCTCCGTCGGGAGCGGCACGACGACGCCCTCGATCCCGGACTCGAGCCGACGGAGCCGCGCGTCCACGCCGCTCCAGCCGGACGAGACGAGATCGACCAGGATGCCGAGATCCTCGATCCTCGCGGTCCGTTCCGCGATCAGCTCCTGCTCGAGCCGCTCGAGTCGCCTCAGTGCCTGGTTCACGCCGCCGCGGATCTCCGCGAGGCTCCGGCTGACCGGAACGACCTCGCGCGCGATCCCGTCGCGCACCGCGGTCGCGACCTGCTTCGGCAGCGATGCCTCGAGGTCGTCCGCCACGCGCGTGAGCCGCATGATCTCCGCACGCGCACGCTCGAGGGCCGCGTCGAGCCGAGCTCCCGCCACGCCCTCACTGCGCGCTTCCGCAATTCGCTTCCGCGCCCGTTCGAGTGCCTGTTCATCCATGGGCCCAAGGCTACGCTCGCGGCCGGATGAGAGCAAACGAGCTCGACTACGACCTGCCGCCCGAGCTCGTCGCCCAGCGACCCGCCGAGCCGCGCGACGCCTCGCGCCTGCTCGTCTTCGACCGCGCGACCGGGGCGATCCGTCATCGCTCGTTCGCCGAGCTGCCCGGTGAGCTCGACCGGCACCTCGTGGTCGTGAACGACACCCGCGTCGTCCCCTCCCGGCTGCTGCTGCGGCGGAAGACGGGCGGCGAGGTCGAGCTCCTGCTCCTCGAGCGGCTCGGGGCGGACGTGTGGGAGGCGCTCGCGCGGCCGTCGCGCCGGCTCCGGGCCGGCGAGCAGCTCGTCCCACGCGGCGGTGCGGCGGCGGGGCACGTCGAGCTCGTCAGGCCGCTGGGGGAGGGACGCTGGCGCGTCCGCGTCCCGGGCGAGCCCGCCGGCGAGCTGCCGCTCCCCCCGTACATCCGCGAGAGGCCGACCGACCCCGAGCGGTACCAGACGGTCTACGCCGCCAAGCCGGGCTCGGCCGCGGCGCCGACGGCCGGCCTCCACTTCAGCCCCGCGCTCCTCGCACGGGTCGACCACGAGACCGTCACGCTCCACGTCGGGCTCGACACCTTCCGGCCCCTGACGACCGACACGCTCGAGGAGCACGCCCTCCACGGGGAGCGCTACACGGTGGAGCCCCGCGCCCGGGACAGGATCGAGGCGGCCGACCGGGTGCTCGCGGTGGGGACGACCACGACCCGCGTCCTCGAGACGCTCGCGCGCGGAGGCCCATCCGAGGGCCGCACCGATCTCTTCATCACGCCGGGCTTCGAGTTCCGGCGCGTCGACGCCCTGCTGACCAACTTCCACCTGCCGCGAACGACGCTGCTCGCGCTCGTGATGGCGTTCGCCGGCGTGCAGGAGACCCGACGGCTGTACGCGGTCGCGATCCACGAGCGGTACCGCTTCTACTCCTTCGGTGACGCGATGCTGGTCCTCTGACACGGCTTTGCCGCGCCAGACGACTAGATTCGCGCGATGAGCTGTTTCGTCGTGGAGGCGATGGACGGCGCCGCGCGCGCCGGGCTGCTCCAGACGGCCCACGGCAGCATCCGCACGCCTGCATTCATGCCGGTGGGGACGAAGGGGACGGTGAAGACGCTGCTTCCGGCGGAGGTGCGCGCGCTCGGCGCAGAGGTCGTGCTCGCGAACACCTACCACCTCCACTTCCGGCCCGGCGAGGAGGTGATCGCCGAGCTCGGCGGGATCCACGCGTTCACCGGCTGGGAGGGGCCGATCCTGACCGACTCGGGCGGCTTCCAGGTGTTCTCGCTCCGCGACACGCTGGCCCGGGTCGACGACGAAGGGGTCACCTTCCGCTCGGTGTACGACGGGAGCGCCGAGCGCCTCACCCCCGAAAGGGTCGCGGAGATCCAGACGCGGCTCGGCTCCGACATCGCGATGTGCCTCGACATCTGCCCGCCGGCGGACGTCTCGCGGCGCGAGCACGAGGCCGCGGTGCGCCGCACCCAGCTCTGGGCGGAGCGCCAGGTCGACGCGCCCAGGGCTCCCGGTCAGCTTCGCTTCGGGATCGCCCAGGGCGGCACCGACGGCGAGCTCCGCCGCCGCTCGATCGAAGGGCTCGTGGCGCTGCCGTTCGACGGGTTCGCGCTCGGAGGGCTGGCGGTCGGCGAGACGCGCCCGGAGATGCTCGAGACGGTCGGCTGGGCCGCACCGGCGCTTCCCGCCGACCGGCCCCGCTACTTCATGGGCCTCGGCGACGCGGAGGGGATCCTGGAGGTGATCGCGCGCGGGGTCGACATGTTCGACTGCGTGCTCCCGACCCGTACCGCGAGGACGGGCTCGGCCCTCACGGGGGGCGGACGCCTCAACCTGCGCAACGCCCGCTTCGCGCGTGACCCCCGTCCCCTCGAGGACGGGTGCGGCTGCCCTGCCTGCGAGCGCTTCTCTCGCGCGTTCGTCCGGCACCTGGTCAACCAGCAGGAGCTCCTCGGCCTCAGGCTGTTGACCCTGCATAATCTGTGGTTCACCGTGAGATTGACCGCCGGCGCGCGGGACGCGATCGCGCACGGCACGTTCGACGCGTACCGCGCGAGCGTGCTCGCCTCGCTCGCCGCCGGCTCGGAGGAGGAACCTTGGCACAGCTGATCCTGCTCGTCGCGATGCTCGTCCTGCTGTGGGCGCTCCTGATCCGCCCGCAGCGCAACCGCCAGCGCCAGCAGAACGACCTGCTCTCCACCGTAGAGCCGGGCGACGAGATCCTCACGGTCGGCGGCCTGTACGGGATCGTGCAGGAGATCGACGAGGAGGACGACCTGATCGTCGAGGTCGCCGACGCGGTCCACGTGCGCATCGCACGCCGCGCCGTGGCGGGCGTCGTGAAGCCCGAGGAAGACGACGACGAGCCCGGCTCCGACGCGCTCAAGGACGGGGCCGAGGCCCCGGGCGGAGTAGACAGTGTTAACGACTCCGAGGATTTCGTGAGCGACGAGGACGCGGAGAGCCCCGCGGCGCTCGAGCGCCGCTAACCTGAGCGCCCGAAGTGCAGCTTCCAGCAACGCCCTCCCGATTCCTGGCGCGCGATGAGCGGCGCCGTGCCTCGCCCTCGGTCGCCCCGATCGCGCCCGGTATCGGGGCTTCCCGTGTCCCGGCCTCGCCTGCTCCTCGCGGGACGGATACGTGGCCGCGTCAGCAGAGGCCTGCGTGACGCGTCGCGCTGCCTACTTCGTCGTCGGCCTCGTCGCCGTGGCACTCGTCGGCGTGGCGCTCCTGGCGATTCCGGGGTCGCCGCTCGAGCAACGGCCGACGCTCGGCCTCGACCTCCAGGGCGGGCTCGAGGTCACGCTGCAGGCGGTCCCGCCGCGCGACCGCAAGCTGACGAAGGAGGACCTCGACCGGTCGGTCTCGATCATGCGCAACCGCGTCGACAAGCTCGGCGTCGCGGAGCCCGAGATCCGGACGCAGGGCTCCGACCAGATCGCGATCCAGCTCCCCGGCGTGAAGGACCCCGCGGCGGCGGCGCAGATCATCGGCAAGACCGCGCAGCTCGAGCTGTTCGACCTCGAGAAGAACCTCGTCGCCCCGTCGGTGGACGCGCGCACCAAGCAGCCGATCCCGACCCCCAAGCTCTACGACCTGCTCGTCGGCCAGCAGGCGCTGGCGGCGAAGGGCGAGCCCGACACGTACTACGTGTTCCGCACGAAGGACAAGAAGCTCGTGCGAGGCCCCGTGCAGACGAAG
>Ga0210120_1000008_pt1 | contig 61275 bp, 58 predicted proteins | sample Goodyear_PhragA__FD_184868 | JGI IMG/M metagenome (GOLD analysis project Ga0210120, IMG submission 184868) | Wetland microbial communities from San Francisco Bay, California, USA, that impact long-term carbon sequestration - Goodyear_PhragA_D2... | ecosystem: Environmental > Aquatic > Marine >... | reverse complement strand
ACGTCGTCGGGGCCTTTTTCGGAGAAGAAGCTCTCGTAATAACCGGGGCCGAGGTCCCAGTATGGGCCCTTATAATAGTCGTCGCGATAAAACCGCCACACACCGCTCTCCACGATCACGCAGCTCATCCGGTCATTCCAGTAATCGCCGACGTAATGAAAACTCAAGTTCGTCCGGGCGTAGGAACCCTTAAAACCAACGTGATCGTAAAGGATCAGTTCGGGCAGCCGAACAATTTCCTTGTTCGGTTCAATGTTGACCTTACCCGCGCCAGATGAGTGATAGCTCAACGAGCCCAGGCTCCATTTCATGTCGATAACGCATCCGTTGTCAGGGGATAATTCAATTTTAGATAATCGTGGCATAAGCGTGCAGGGCGATGGTTTTCCGTAATTTGATCAGATGAAATCTGCTCTGTCGAGTAAAGAGATTATGAACCAAATTCGCGATGACCGTGAACCTTCCCTCTATTCGAAATCTGAGGGTGCTGTGCAGGTCGCGGTGCGGCGCAGCGCTACTGACTTTTTGCCCACCCGATTACGCCACAGGCGACTCGCGCGCCTGCATCACCGGATGGCTGCGACTTCAGATCGTCGGCCTTTGCGTGCACGATCACCGCACGGCCGATCACCGATGTTTGGTCGTTTGAAAGCGACATGTGATGGTCCACATAGTCCAGCTTCGCCTTGCCGGAAGCATCTGCTTCGATATTACCCATGTCGCCTACATGCCGGTGGTCTGCATTCGGCGCAGCGTGCGGTTCACTGGTGGGATTAAAATGGCCGCCGGCGGAGCTGCCATCGGACGCGCTGCAATCGCCAAATTCATGGACGTGAAAGCCGTGCTTTCCGGATGTCAAACCTGTGATCTCCGCGTGCACCCGCACGCCGTCGGCGACAGGTGTGAAAGTGACAGTGCCACTCACCTTGTTGCCCGCGGTGGGATGAAGCACCGCAATGCCTTTTGATGACGACGCCGATTTCGCAGCAGGTGTTTGCGCCAGCGCAATTAAACCTGCGGACAAAAACACGGTCAGGCCAATGAATGAAGCTCGAAGAGAATTCATGACACTTCTATTTCGCAATTGCCGGCGAGTCCAGATGCATCCGACTGATGTTTGAAAGTTTAAAAAGGCTTTACGCCGAAGACGAAAGTTAATCCCGAGGTAGGACAGGCGGTCCTCTGCACTACGGCGAACGGCGTTCACGGAGTGATCGCCCTAACTAAACGCGGTCCTTTAACTGCGTTTTGCCAGCCATGCGCGCACAGTGGACGCAACAGAAAATCTGTCCGTCCGTTTCGACACCGTGTCCGATAATCCGACACTTGCAGTGCGGGCAGACAGGCGCCAGCGCGTGGATCGCGCACTCGAAACTGTCAAAAGTGTGACGCTTCCCGGCAGCCACGACGTCAAAGGACTTGTCATACTCGTTTTCGCAAACTTCGCATTTAGCCATACACAATTCGTTCGCGCGAGATGAAGACCGTGGCGGTATTTTTGTTAGACATTGGGGGATTTCTTCTGGTCCGTGAATACTGTTCGCTGTACTCTGGGGAGGAGTTGGTCATGGAAACGCCTGTTGTCGCCGAAGCCAGCGTGACTGACGCTGAAGTTGAGAAACGCCTGAAGAATTACCGGCCAAACGCGCTGGTAATAAAGAGAAGCGCGCATTCGCCCAGCTGATCGGTTGCAATGAACACCGGGCGCGGGGCCAATGCGGTAGCCAGAAGCGAAAGAACTAACCATGTCCAATTACCTGAAAAAACTCGTCGTTGAACCGGGTTCGAAGGTCCGGCTAAAAAATTTGGATCCCGATTACCATGGTAAAAGTGAATCCCATAAGTCGGCTTTGCCGGAGATTCAACAGTATCTGCAGAGAATGGAGCAACTGCAGTACCTCATGTATGCCGAAAAGAAACATTCGCTTCTCATTGTCCTGCAAGGCCTCGACGCCGCGGGCAAAGACGGAGTAGTCCGTCACGTTCTAACAGGGATGAATCCGTCGGGTTGCATTGAATCAAACTTTAAGCAACCGACAGCGGAAGAGCTGGCACACGATTTTCTCTGGCGCGTGCATCCTCATGTACCGGCCAAAGGCGCGGTCGCCATTTTCAATCGTTCCCATTATGAAGACGTGCTCGTGGTCCGAGTGCACAAGCTTGTTCCGGAAAAGGTCTGGTCGAAACGGTACGATAAGATAAACGATTTTGAGGAGCTGATTGTTACTGAAAATAACACCACGATACTCAAATTCTTCCTCTACATTTCGAAGGAGGAACAGCTCGCCCGGTTCGCGAAGCGACTCGACGACTCGACCCGTCAGTGGAAGATCAGTGAGTCCGATTATAAGGAGCGTGATTGCTGGAAAGATTACATCGAGGCGTTCGAGGATGTGCTTGGTAAGACGAGCACCAGGCACGCTCCCTGGTTCATCATTCCCTCAAATCACAAGTGGTTTCGCGATTTGTCCATCTCGCAGATCATCACCCGGACAATGGAGGATATGAAAATGCAACCGCCGAAACCAACCGTAAATCTGGCCAACGTTCGCCGCAAATATCATGAGGCGGTTGACGAGGAGAAATCGGGCAAGGACGAGAAAAAGTAGCATTGATCGAAGCCACTTCATCCCAAAGCCTGGCGTTGCTGTTGGACCAGTCGCCGGTGAGAGCTTTTCAGAGATGGCTCTGGGTGCTCTCTACCGGTGGAACGTTGCTCGATGGCTTCGCTATTTTCGCTGTCGGCGTGGCCATGCCGCTCATCATTGCTCAGTTTCACATCGCACCAGAGATCGTTGGTCTGATCGGCGCGGCCCTTGTTTTCGGGGCGGTTTTGGGCGCAGGAATTGGCGGGCCCGTAGCGGATCGTCTTGGCCGCAGGCGTTTGATGCTCGCCGCCATGATCGTTACCGCCGCAGGCGCCGGGAGCAGCGCGTTGGCAACTGGAGTTCCCATGCTCTTCGTTGGTCAACTCTTCGTGGGGGCGGGTATCGGAATCGATTTTCCGTAAGCAGCAGCTACCTCTCAGAAGTAGTGCCAAAACGCAGTCGCGCACGGATGATGGTCTGCACGATTGCCTGCCAATCGGTCGGCATGTTGCTCGCGGCGGCGATTACTCTTCTGTTGTTGAAAAATGTCGAGAGCACTCAGAACTGGCGTTTTTTCCTCGCAGCCGAATGCGTCATTGCCCTTCTCTTTTTTTATTGCGTTTATCCGAACCAGACAGCCCGCATTGGTTAATAAGCCGCGGTAGATTTGCCGAAGCGGCCAAAGCTTTCATCCGGATCATTCCTCAGCAGCGCGAGGAAGTGTTGCAACTTACAAACAACGCTGGGAAAACAAGCTTCAGAACAGCTCCGGCGCAGCCGAAGGCACCTGGCATCGCTATTCTATTTTCGCGTGCTTATCGCACCCGGACAGTGCTGGCGTCAATTCCGTGGTTCTTAATGGATATTGGTACCTACGGTGTGGGACTATTCACACCGCTTATTCTCGGCGCGATCACTACTCCCAGCCAAGGAGGTAGCGTCATCTCCAGCGACCTTGCTAATACCAGAGGCACTGCGGCAATCGATTTGTTTCTTTTCTTCGGTTTTCTTCTCGGAATCTGGGCGGTCCCACGGTTCGGCCGCGTCCGGATGCAAGCCATTGGTTTTGGAGGCATGACTTTCGGCATGCTGCTGCTGCTGAGTGCTGTTCACCTGTCGAATTCCGGCCTGCATATTCCACTGGTGTTCGCGGGCTTCATTCTGTTCAACTTGTTAATGAACGCCGGGCCGAACGCGACTACGTTTACCCTGGCGCCAATCCTTTTCCCGACGCAGTTGCGTGGCACTGCGAGCGGTTTTGCAGCGGGGTTCGCGAAAATCGGCGCGACTCTTGGAGTGTTCGTCCTTCCAATTCTAAAAGGTAAACTCGGTGTTCTAGGGGTCCTGGGAATGGTGGCGGCCGTCACCGTTTTGGGTTTGATCGTGACTATGATCTTCGGAAACGAGGACCAGGAATAACTGCTGCTTGAGAACAGTAGAGATGGCGCCGGAAAGTGATACGTTTTCCCGCGGAGGTGTTTATGGAAATAGCGAAACGACTGATCGATTGTTTAAAGGAAAACAATGTGCAGTACGAGGTCCTGCAACATGCTGAGGCGGTGACGGCGCAACGAATCGCGCAAGCCGAGCATGTCAAAGGGCGACATCAGGCGAAAGTGGTCATGGTCAGATCCGGGGATCAGCATTTAATGATGGTGTTGCCGGCGGATCACCGGATCGATTTGGAGAAGCTCGAGAAAATAACCGGCAATGCTGTCTCGCTTGAGCAGGAACAGGACTTCAAGTCACTCTTTCCCGAGTCCGCGACCGGGGCGATGCCGCCGTTTGGGAATCTGTACGGCCTGACGACTTACGTGGACAGACACCTGGCTGAACAGGACTACATCGTGTTCGAGGCTGGCACGCATACTGACGCGATTAAAATGAGTTATGGCGATTACGAGAAGATCGTGCAGCCAAAGGTGGAAGATCTGGCCATCAAGCTTCAGCCGATGAAAGGAGTGTGATTTCTACGGACGCTCATGGAGGGCGGTCTGCAAGAAGGCAACGGACGGGGCAGGGCGTACTGCGATGCCTAACGAGCTCTGCTGAACCTGATAGAACGTTGCCTCGCCAAAGTCCTTTTTCGATTTGCGTTGCTACCGCAATTTTCTGGCTCACCTACATGGTGGCGCCAGCAACTTTTGCAGCGGAAAAGGTTGCTTTTATCAATATTGACGGAGCGATCGGACCTGCGACAGCCAGTTACATTTCCCGAAGTATCGGCGAAGCCAAAGCGCAAAGCGTTCAGTGCCTCGTGATTCAACTTAACACGCCAGGGGGTCTGCTCGATTCGACACAGAAAATTGTGCAAAGCTTTCTCGGCTCTCCAATCCCTGTCGTGGTGTATGTCGCCCCCACGGGAGCGACTGCCACCAGCGCAGGCTGTTTTATCACGCTTGCGGCCAGCGTCGCTGCCATGGCACCGGCCACTACCATCGGCGCCGCGCACCCGGTTTCCATTGGCGGTTTTCCGAGTGGCGAGGAAAAAACGGACGAAACAATGAAGCAGAAGCTTGAAAATTTTTCCGTCAGCTACATGGAGACTATCGCGGGCAAGCGGCAGCGAAATGTTGATTGGGCAAAGTCCGCCGTGAAGGAAAGCGCTTCGATCACGGCGCAAAAAGCGCTGGAATTGAAGGTCGTCGATTTAATCGCCACCGATATGCCCGATCTGCTCCAAAAATTGAATGGGCGCATCGTGGACGGTAAAGCTTTGAAGACAGCCGGTGCGCAGTTGACCGAAATAAAAATGTCACCCGCGGAGCGCGTATTTCAAAAGCTGTGGCGGCCGGAGGTCATGTTTATCCTGATGCTGATCGCAATTTATGGGATTATCGGCGAACTGACTTCGCCCGGTGCCATTCTTCCCGGCGTCGTCGGAGCAATCGCGTTGATTCTGGCACTTTATCTGGCGGCCATTCTACCCGTCAATGTCGCTGGACTGGTCCTGATCGCGCTGGCGCTGATGCTTTTCATTTTTGATCTATACACTCCCACGCATGGCGTGCTTACCGTGGGTGGGATCATCGCGTTTTTGGTCGGATCGCTCATGTTGTTTAATCGCGCAGATCCGCTTTTTCGCTTGTCGTTGGGACTGGTCATTCCCGCCACACTGATCACCGCCGGGTTTTTTGTTTTCGTGATCGGAAAAGGTCTGCGCGCGCAATTGTTGCCGATCAAAGTGGGAAAAGAAACGCTCATCGGGCGAAACGTAACGGCCTTGACTCCAATCGATTCCCGCCACGGCAGGATATTTGTCGAAGGCGAATACTGGAACGCCGTCAGCGACGCTCCGATCGAAAAAGGCGAGGAAGCCGAGATCGCCGCAGTGCAGGGATTAACTATCACGTTGAAGAAAAAGCTTGGTTAGGGAAAGGGTGACAGACAGGATAAATCGAGGACTATGCGGATCAATAAGAGGTCGGTCGTCCGAGGTTAGATGAAAAATCTCGCCTTGACGTCAGGGGTCTTATTTCCGATATAGCCGCCTGTCCTGCGTGGGTTCGATTTGCGTGGGGCTGCGTCTCGGACATATGGAACGTTTTTCTGGATGGATGCGCCCCCCGCCGTTTGCGATTTGGATCGCATCTTTTTGTGCGCTCTTTGGGGCTGTCATTGCCCGGGGACAAGCTCCCCAAGCGCCTCCCGGGCCTCCCATGATTCGTGCTCTTGACGTGGAGTACACCGGACCCGCAACAATCAGCAAGGAACGGATTCTGGCGCAGATGCGCACGAAGGTCGGCGAGCGATATTCGAATTCAATCGTACAGGACGACATCAAGGCGCTGTACAAGACCGGATACATTCGAAACGTCCGCATCTTTGCGCAGCCTGAAGGGGACGGCGTGAAAGTCATCGTCGCCGTGCAGACACGTGCAATTATCCGCGAGATTGAAATCACAGGCGCCGAACACGTCAGTCCCAAAAGGCTCCGCAAGGAAATCAAGGTGAGGCTCAACCAGGCGGCGGATGAACAGCAACTGGAAGAGGCGCGCGAGAAAATTATCGACACCTATCAGGGACGCGGGTACACCGACGTCAGCGTTCAATTTCGCATCGATCCAATCGATGCGAAACGTGGTACGGCGCGCGTCGTTTTCACAGTCAACGAGGGCACCAAAGGTGCGATCAGTAAGATCCGTTTCGAGGGGAATGAGCATGCCAGCGACCGGGTGTTACGTAAACAAATGAAAACCCGCGGCAGGACGCTCATCTATTTCATGGATAAAACGGGACGCCTGGATGAAGTCCAGTTGGAACAGGACCTCGACAAAATCCGCGAGTACTACCAAGACCACGGTTTCATCGACGTACAGATAAAAGATGTACGCAAGGAACGCACTCCGAAAGGGCCGATGATTATCACTATCGTGATTGCGGAGGGCCCACAGTATCACGTTCGCAAGCTGACCATTTCGGGCTATCAGGCAGCCAACGCAGATCGAATTCGCAAGCTGTTAAAAATGAACGAGGGAAGCGTCTATTCGCCAAAACAGCTCCGGGACGACGCCAAGGCTGTTGCGGATGCATACGGCAGCGGCGGCTACGTCGATCTGGTGATTACACCCGAAGGCACTCCTGCAGGGCCGGCCCTTATCGACGTGCATTATAACATCGAGGAGGGCCCCCGATCCTTTGTGAATCGGGTCAATATTCAAGGCAATACCCGCACCAAGGACAAGGTGATCCGGCGTGAAGTGCTCGTCGCCCCGGGAGATGTTTTTAATACCGTTCGTGTGGATATCACCAAGAAGCGTTTGGAGAACCTGGGTTACTTTGCCAAGGTCGAGACTTATCCCGAAGATACCGATATACCCGGGCGCAAAGATCTGACAATTTTGGTGCAGGAAAAACGCACCGGTTCACTCAGCTTCGGAGGCGGTTTCAGCACCGTTGATAAATTGGTGGGCTTCATGGAACTCACCCAGGGCAATTTCGATCTGTTCAAGTGGCCTTCCTTCACGGGTGGTGGCCAAAAGTTTCGCTTGCGAGTACAGTACGGCACCGAGCGGAAAGATTTTGTTCTCGCGATTACGGAACCTTACTTCCTCGATCGGCGCCTTTCGCTAAGCGGTCAGGGCTTTTACAACGAGGCAAATTATCTGAGCGCCGACTACGACCAGCGGCAGTACGGATTCCTGTTCGAACTGCGCAAGCCGATCAACGCATACATGTACGGCACGCTGGGGTATACATTGCAGAACATTGAGATTTTTAACGTGGCGGCCAACTCGCCTACGTTTATTCTGTCACAAGCTGGGACGTTTACTGAAAGCAAGGTATACAGCAGCGTTGTATTTGATTCGCGCGACAATCCCTTGCTCACACACCGGGGACGACGCATTACGTTTTCGCCTTCTCTCGCCGGCGGTTTCCTTGGAGGCGACACGCAGATTTACGGACTGGACCTTGAAGGATCTCAGTATTTTGCCCTGCCGAAAGACACTATCCTCCTCATTAATGGCGAAGTTGCCACGGTAGACCAATGGGGAGGCGCGAGCGAGGTGCCTATTTTTGAGCGGCTTTTCCTCGGCGGTTCGAACAACCTCCGGGGCTTTCCCTATCGCGAAGTCGGCCCGCAGGAGAACGGCGAGCCGATCGGAGGTCAATCAATGGCGCGGGCCACAATTGAATGGACTTTTCCCATTATTACAAAAGCTCGCGGGGCAATTTTCTACGACACCGGCTTTGTCAACAGCAGTGCCTGGTCTTTCGGATTCAACCATCTCGCCTCGGACATCGGTATCGGACTCCGACTTGATTTGCCGATCGGTCCACTACGCCTCGATTACGGGTATCCAGTGATGCGTGACGGCTATAACGGCGGCGGCCATTTCAACTTCAATGTGGGCTATCAATTTTGAACGAATATATGTGGTTGCAGTCTAACGCGATTCCGGCAACGGTATCCTCTGTTTTTATGAAAAAATCTCTGTCCGTCCTCTCTGCACTGATGCTGGTCGCGCCTGTTGCGGCCTTCGCACAGGGCACAGCCAAAATTGGAACCGTTGATATGCAACGGGCCTTCAAGGACTACAACAAAACCAAGGAAGCCGAGGTAAAGATCAACGACGCTAAGAACGCCGCTAAAAAAGAATACGACGACCGCGCGGAGGCGTACAAGAAGGCGCTAGACGAAATCAATAACCTTAACAAGCAACTTGAGTCGCCGGCGCTGAGTGCCGATAAGAAGACAGGCATGGCCAAGGAGCGCGACGACAAGATCGCCAATATCAAAAGCATGGAGCGGGAGATCAGCGATTTCCGCCAGACCCGGGAACGGCAGTTACAGGAGCAGTTGATGCGAATGCGAGAGGGAATCGTAAAGGAAATTACGGATGTCGTGATCGAGAAGGTCAAAGCCAAGAACCTCGATTTTGTTCTCGATAAATCGGGGGTCAGCATCAACGGCGTCCCTGTGGTGCTTTACGCGCCCGAGAACGTTGATTTCACAAGCGAGATTATCGCAACGTTGAACAAACCGGGTCGCGCTACAGCTTCCGCTTCTTCGAATAAGAAGACTGCGCCTAGCGCTTCTGTCAGCCCGGCAGCGAGAGCAGCGAAACCCTGAGGTTCGTTTAGGAATTCCAAAAATACACGCGGGCTACACTCGCGTGTATTTTTGTGTACGGGTGAAATCAGGCGCCGGCATACCGATGATTATCAAAAGCCGTCAACCTTCCATGTTTGTTTCAACCAATTTTCGATCAACGATGAGCGCGTGCGCAATCCTGCTCGCTTCTTACTCTGGTTCGTTGGGAGCAAATTGGCAGAAGACGCTGACCCGGGAACCAGCTGGTAACTTTCCGGAGTTGCGGCCGCTGCAGGCTTCTTATCGTTTCGGCTGGTCTGGATTGACCGCAGCCACCGGTGAGGTTCACTTCAACAAGCCCTCGAACGACAGATTTCAGCTTGAGGGAACCGGGCGAACCACGGGTTTGGTCCGGGCGTTGTGGAAACTGGATGTGAACTATCGCGCATCGGCGAATGTCACAACGCTGAAACCGATCGAAACCCAACAGACAGAGAATTATCGATCAAAACGAATCGCTACCCATCTCATTTTCACGAACGACGGAGTGATTCGAGCACGAACAGAAGGTCACGGCAGCAACGCCAAAACAAAGACAAAGCAGTTTTTCTTCCCGAACCTTTTTGACCTGCACTCAGCGGCGCTTTACTTGCGGAGTCAACCGCTGAACCAGGGAAGCGTTTATCGCCTGGTGGTCTATCCGGCGTCAAATCCCTACCTCACTACTGTCACCGTACTCGGGCGGGAAAAAATCTCCGTTCGCCCCGGCAGCTACAAAGCGATCAAGCTCGATCTGCGCCTGAAACGCATCGGCAAGAATTTCGAATTAGAACCGCACCGAAAATTTCGTCGTGCCACAATCTGGGTGTCGGACGACGCTGAGCGAATGATATTGCGCATTGAGGCGCAGGTGTATGTCGGTACCGTTTTTGCCGAACTGCAGTCGATGCATTTCGACAATCCAAAATAAGTTGTCCGGTACGTAAAACGCAACCGGCAGGATTGTGACTAGCCTATGGCGCTTTAACTCCGGTAAGCGCCCGAACTTCGCGGGGATTGATTGCCGGGCCGCAAATCAGTCAGGAACCCATTCCCCGCGCATCGGTGCGCCAGGTGGAGGACGCATGCGCTGACGGTACGGATTATTAAAGGGTTGGCGAGGTCCGGGCAACAATCGCAGTGCCGCGAGGGTTTCCAAATCGAGTCGGCCTGTCACCGGAAGTCTCGCTCGCGCCTGATACGCGCGTAGCGAAAGCTCCATGGCCGGTCCATAGATTCCGTCAATCCGCTCCCGATACAATCCGTACCGCGCCAGCGCTATCTGCGCGGAGACGATCACATTGCGTTGCACCATTGGAGGAGCTGCTTCAAATGGGGTTCTGGTAAACACTGTCTCTGGTGAAATCGGCGAACTTGTCGGCGTTGATGGATAAACCTGTTGATCCTGCGGGGCATTGCCGAAATTTTGAACCGGCGGCGCAGGCGTTGCGTTTTCGGTTATGTCGGACGCTGATTTGTCAGATGTAACAGCCGGAGGAGTGGGCGACCCGGATTTGATTGTTTGTCGAGCGCCGCCGGAAGATTTGACGCCGAGGGACTGGAGCGTCTCGTCGTTGAGTTCACCGGTGACCTGAAGCCCGGTGCGAATCTGATACCGGCGAATGGCTGCCGTCAGAGTCGCATTCGTTTCGCCGCTGACTTCACCGTAGTAAAAGCCCTGCTCCTTCAAAACCTGCTGCACTCTTTCGATCACTTGATCCGCGCGAGCCAGTGTGATCGAGCCAATAAAGATCACCGCCGCGATTTTGATTTTCATTGCGATTTCATTTGACGACTACACTCTTTTTCCTATTCAGCGCTCACCCAGGTCTGTCGTTGCCAAAGCGGATTTCCGCCGACCCAACGCTTCGCGATATCGCAAAATCCCCTCGGCGACAGCAGCCGCAAGTTGGTCGCGATAATCTTCGCTCGCCAACTTAGAGACATCGCCCTTGTTGGTAAGAAAGCCGCCCTCGATCAACACCGCGGGAGAAGTCACGTTTGCGATTACGAAAAATTGTTTGGCTTGCGTGCCGCGGTTGACGGAGCCGGTCCGCGTGACCAACGCTTCTTGAATGAAACCGGCGAGACTCTGGCTTTCCGGCCTCGGCAGGTGCGAGGGCGGCCGCGATAAAAACGGTAGCCAGGAAGCGAGAACAGAGCGCGCACTGATCTGATGCGCAGCGTAGTAAGTTTCCACGCCGGTCGCCACCGGTTTGTTGTCCTCGTTGAAATGAATACTGACAAAAATGCTATCTCCTACTCGATTCCCGAGGGCTGCCCGGTCTGCCAGTGATACATAGGTGTCCCCAAGTCGGGTCATCAACGTGGCGATACCTTGCGAAGTCAGCAGATGATCGACGCGGCGCGCGACGTCCAGCGTAAGATCCTTCTCCATGACGCCGCCACACATCGCGCCGGAGTCTCGACCACCATGGCCTGGATCAAGAACGACTACTGCGAACGGTTTCGGCAGGGTTGCCTGACTTGCCCGCGATTGCCTTCTCGTTACGGATCGCTCGTTTTGATAAAATGCGATCCAAATCAAGGAGCCGATCATCAACAACAGGCCAGCGACTGCGAGTGCATTCCGGAGAGCCTGGTTCATTGATGATCCTCGCAAGAGATCTCTTCACCCTAATCACTGATGAAGGAGCGCAATTCCTTGTCTGATAGCGAACGATAACGAATTGTGGTGGTACCATTGCGGTCCAACACTGCTGCTTCGATTGCTGCAACGGCGAGTTGTTCCCGGCAATGTTGCGTAATGGCGTCGTGCCCGGGCAGCTCTTTTGTATCGCCGGCCTGCAACAGCATGTGGCCGATGCTCCACGCATTGAGCGCCGCTTTCACCGCCGCTTCGAAGCTACAATCGGGTTTATGCTCGGTTTTCAGAAATGCTTCCATCATCTCCACCGACTGTTGCGTACCGCTGAGCACGGCGAAATCCTGCCGCGCTCGCGCATAGGTTGCGCTGTTGCTCGCGATCTCACCGTCGTATTCGACGCGCAAAATCAAATCGTCTTCCGGGCGGGCGCCTACTTCGGCAAAAAGCATCCGCGCCAGGTAGGGCGGACCGTACACCTGTTCGAACGCGCTTTTCATAACAGGACTGAGGGAATAATGCGCAAGTCGTCGCAATGAAACATCCGCCGCAGACCGGGTGAAACCCTCCGTGCTGGCCAGTTCGATCGCCGCCATTCGCAACCGTTCGATATCGCCCGGGTGGCCAATTGCGCCCATTGCGATTCGATCATAAATCTCGAAAAGTTTCTGACGGGTCTGACCGAGGGTAAGAAACAAAACGCCATCGCGAAATCCGAGCGCTGCGATGGGACTGCCGGGAGCGAGTTGCCCTTCGATGTACTCCCGCCGGTTGGCGATCGCTTCAACCCAACGATACGGCTCTTCAATCATGCAACCATTTCCTTGAACACGGCCGCAATTTTGCTGTCCGGCAAGGTGTTGATGCCTGCGCGCGAAACAATCTTAATCACCGGAAAAATTTTACCGCTGCGATCCACACCCGCTGTCGCAGTATCCGATTCCGCAGCAGTGTCGAGCGCGCGCAATGCCAGCGATACCGCTTCGTCTTCCTTCAGTTTGTGCAACGGCTTTGCGCCCCAATTGTGTTCGTAATAAAGAATGCCGCGCACAGCCGGCGACCCTGATCCCGTTGCCGCGTAGTCTGTCGCCTCGAACTGTGCACCCATCGCATCGTAAAAATATAGGCGCGCTTCCGGCTTGGAATTTCCGTCGTAAGTCGCGAAAATCGGAACGACTACGCCAACGCCCTGCATGACGAATCCAAAATTGTCCCGCAAAAGTTTTGAAAGTGCTCGCACTTTTCCGTCGATACTCATTTCCTGCAGTTGAGTTCGGCGAAAATATTGGAGTGAATGCTCGAGAACTCGCGCCATTTCCCAGGCGGTCGCCGGCACGCCGGCGATGGCCATGATCGAGTGCCGATCGATCTCCAAAACCTTATCCGCACGATCGTACACTACGGTGTTGCCCGCAGTCGCGCGGCGATCGCCCGCGACGAGAACGCCGCCGGAAAACTTGAACGCCAAAATCGTGGTCGCTTCGGTCGGTTGCCAAGCTTTTGGTTGCATTGTGTTCTGTGGCATTTGACCGGCGACGGCCGAATCCAGAAGACCTTTGCGTCGCAGCAACGAGGGAAAATCGCCCGCCGCACCAGAAAAATCCTGGTCAAATCCCAACTGTGGACGGTCCATTACTGACCCGTGCGCTGGCGATAGCGCTTGGATTGGTTGGGATCGACCTTGCGCATCTTCTTTAGGAGATCCTTTGTATCCGGTCGCGAAATGTCCGGCGAACGCGGCCCGCCGCCATCGCCCTGCTTTGGTCCCCACGGAGCCGGTTCTACCGGCTTTTGAATGCGCTCAGGCATAAAAAAACGTACGAGCAAAAGTTGGAAACGCAAGCTGAAGGGAGAGCAGCGAGCGCAATTAGAATGAAGAGAAATCGTAGAAATCATCGCCACGTGAGATCCGTTTTCCGATTCAACCCTTGACCAGATGAATGCTTCAATCATTCAACGAGATCACACCATTCGAAGTCAGACGTTTTATGAGGCTTGCCAGACAAATCTGCCGGTGCCAGACTTTCGCATTCATGAAGCTCGGTGCGATTTTTTCTGGGATACTCGCTTTCGCCGTTTGCGCTGCATTCGCCGAGAGCCCCGTGCCGAACGAAAAAAAATCGGCCGGATCCGCAGAACTTGAAGCGCTGGCGAAAAAGATTGATGAACAAAACGTGAAAATCGATGCGCTTTCTCAGGAGATTCTAAAACTGGAGCAGCAAATTTCACATATTCGGCCTGGGGTGATGATCGGCGAAGGCGCATCGGCAACCGCTCCTGCTTCCGCCGGATCTACATCACACCCTGCCGTCTCGGGCAACACGCATACGGTGTCACGCGGAGAGACGCTCACCTCAATCGCGAAGATGTACAAGGTGACCGTGGACGAGTTACAGCAAGCCAACCACATCGAGGACGGTCGCAAATTGCAGGCAGGCCAGACGATCATGATTCCCACACCGGCGCCTGTCGCTTCCGGCTCGCCCTCCCCCTAACGGGAGATCCAACCTCCTGTGAATCAAAGGTGGTTTCTCCGTAAGCATGAAGGCGGAAGCACCTTCGGGCCTGTACAGTTTGATCAAATCGCACGTTGGGCGGCTGCTGCGCAAATCGCTCCATACGACGCACTCTCAAGTGATCAACAGACTTGGATCAAAGCGCCAATGCTCCCGCAGCTCGGCATGGACTGGCTTGTCGAACTCACAACAGAACATTACTACGGACCCACTACGCTCGGCGCCTTACAGGAGTTTATTCGGCTCGGTGAAATTGATGGCGAAACTTTCGTCATCAACACCTGCGATGGCATTCGCCGTCAAATCCGGCAAATGCCAGACCTGTGGGAAACTGCGCAGTCAGGGATTGATGAGAGCCAAATACAAATTCAACTCGACGATCCGGTCGGCCCGGCTGTTGCGAAAATGTCCGTCCGCCTTCAGGAACGAATTCGCGATCTTGAGCAAAGCCTTCAGGAGGAACGCCGCGCTCTTGCGGATAGCGAGCAGCGTTACCTCGACTTGGAGCGAAAATATCAGGATCTTTTGCTGCGCGACCTATCTTAGCGTCACAAACCCTCGTTAGACCTGCAATCGTTCCTCTTCGGGTTCCGCAACTTCCGAAGTCACGATTTCCGTCTGCATCTCGGTTTGCCGTTGGGCCGACGAGTCCAGCAAGCTCTGCCGGCATAGCTGCGCGTATTTTTGGTCGAGCGACAGCAGTTCATCGTGCGTTCCTCGCTCGATGATCTGGCCATGATCGAGCACCAGGATCTGGTCGGCGTGCACAATGGTCGAAAGACGGTGCGCAATCACAATCGATGTGCGGTTCGCCATCAGATGTTCCAGCGCCTCCTGAATCAATCGTTCCGTTGCCGTGTCCACGCTGGCTGTGGCTTCATCCAAAATTAAAATCGGCGGGTCCTTCAGCAGCGCCCGCGCGATCGAAAGCCGTTGTTTTTCGCCAACGCTTAACTTTACCCCGCGCTCTCCAACCACGCTTTGCAAACCCTCAGGTAAACGCTCGATAAATTGTCGCGCGTTCGCCGCATCCACCGCTCCCCACAATTCCGCTTCGGTGGCAGTTGGTTTTCCCATCAAGAGATTCTCGCGAATGGATCCGTTGAACAAAAAACTCTCCTGTGTGACCACACCGATGGATTCGCGCAGCGTACGGAGATTGTAATCTCGAATTGGTTTGCCATCGACGTAGATTTGGCCGGAGTCGAACTCGTAAAAACGCACCAGCAAATTTACCAGCGTCGATTTTCCGGCGCCTGTGGCACCGACTAGTGCGGTCGTCGTGCCCGGCGGCGCATCAAACGAAACATGCCTGAGCGCAGGCAGCCCTTCGGCATAACTGAAGCAAACATTGTCATACCGGATATCGCCAAGAATGCGCGCACTGTAACCGGAATCACCGAGCCCGGCTGCAAATCCCGGCTCCGGTTTTTCATCCAGAATGTCGAACACCCGTTCGCCCGCCGCGCGACCGGCCTGCACCAATTGATTCAGCTGATGCAGCCGGCTGATCGGATCGTACAAAAAAGCCGTGAGCAGAAGAAAGGCGACCAGATCGCCGATCTGCATCGTGCCTGTCAAAACCGCGCGACTGCCGAAGGCCAGCACGAGCACGGCGCCGATTGCTTCAAACATCGACATCGACGGCGAATAAATCGCCCATGTCCTCATCACCACCAGAGTGGCATGCCGCAGTTGATCACTCGCCCGATTGAAACGTCCATGTTCCTCGCGTTCGCGCGCAAAGCTTTTGATTTGACGGATCCCGGCGAGGTTATCGTGCAATAAAGCATTGATGTTCGATGCAGCGCGCCGCTGTAGACGATAACGCCGATGCGCCGTTAGCGTGTATGCCAGCGCGCCCGCGATGAGCAGTGGAAACGGCACAAGCGCGAGCAATGCGAGTTGCCCGTTCCAATAGAACATCACCGTCAACACGATCACGATTTGAAGAACCGCCACCACGCCTTGTTCGATTCCGTCGATCAACACCCGCTCAACCGAGTTCACGTCCTCGATCACGCGCGTCATCAGATCGCCCGTGGCGCGATTGTCGAACCAGCGCAAGGGCAGCAGTTGAATATGGGAATACAAATCGCTGCGCAGATCAAAGATGACCTTCTGCTCGAAAGTGTTGTTAAGAATGATCCGCAGCGAATTGAAAACGTGTTGAATCAGAAAAGCGACAGCCGCCAACAGAATAAGCGGCAGCAATTTATCCGGCCGATTTGCGCGCACGACATCATCAATGATCCATTTGGTCACGCTTGGAAACACAATGACCATCAGCGTGCCCAGGATCGCGCACGTAAGCGTGCCGGCAGCCAGCCACGGGTACCGCTTCAAATATCCAAAGACGCGCCAGACGGTTTTCATGCGCCAGTAACGTCGCGCAGCGTATTCCCTGTAGCAACCGGCCTGTGGCCGGTTTGGCGTGGCCAACGCGTAACGCAAGCCCGCGGAATCAGCGAGAAACTTTAAGCTTGATAATTGCCGAGCACGGAGTCAAACCAGCGGTTGCTATGAAACCCCTATTTGCAGCATTCGCATTCATTGGATTAGCGGCAGTCGCGATTTTCGCGGTCGGCAGTTGCACTACAGAAAGGATTTCTCCTAATCAAAATGTTGAGCTGTTTCTCGGGAATCCAAACGCGAATCCGCCGAGCTACGTTGAGCTTAAGCACGGGCTGGCTGACGAAGGCAGGCTTCGCGCTGCATTGGCGAAGATCAAAGGACACAACGGTATCTGTGAAATCACGTTTTTGGATCGCGCCAACGGGACCCCAAGACCTCATTACTGTGAAAACATCGATGTTCGCCTCAAGACTGACGGGATTATCAAATCTGCGGCCGCAAAGAAGGCCGGGGATGACAACTCTGTCGCAAACGATCCTAACCTCATGTATCGCATTGCGTCTCCTGAACCTTCGGACGTTTACGATGTTGCGATCCTTTTGAAATAATAGGTCGCATCGTTCTTCTTGACCCCCAGAGCTACCACGATTTCCCGCCAAAGGCGCCTTTATGTGGCGTGGCTGGCGCTGCAACTGCTGCTGATCGTTTCATTCTCCTGCCGCGACACGTTGCGTGTAATTGGGGAGGGACCAACGATCCTTCCGGTTTGGTTTAAGAATTTCTCGCACAAAGCGCAGACGATTTTGTCGATTGGGCTTGGACAAAGCTGGAGCGCGTCCAACCCGGTGCGCGAGGCCCTGAATACCTATGTAAACGTAGCGGGGATTGAAACTGGCTATGGTTATTTTGCGCCAAACGTGCCAGGCGGTTACAGGCTCGTTTTGGAGTTACACTACGCCGACGGACGAGTGGAATACGAGTTGCCGCAGGTCCGCAGCGTGGCCGCCGGTCTGCGCATGGCCGGGCTGCTGGATAACATAGGGCGCACGCCTAACGACGCGATGAGAGAGGTACTGGTAAAGACGCTGGCAGAGTCCAGCTGGCGCAAGCATCTCGATTTGAAAAGCATTCGCGCGATAGTTGGATCGGTTAGGTTACCCACCGTTGGCCAATTCGAGGAAGGGGAACGACGCTCCTACGAGTTTTTATACGCATACGATTTTAGCCCGGGGAACGATCCTGCCGAAACGCAGGGTCACTAAAAGAGAATGAAAGGGGAATCCGGAAAGCGATTACTTGAATTTCTGTTTCCTCTCGAAACGGATACCTGGTTAGCAATCTTCCGAATCGGTTTTGGTCTTCAAGTAACGCTCTATTCCCTGTCGCTCCGATATGATTGGAGTGATTTGCTTTCGGGAACCACGCGCAGACTGGCGGAAGCACTCCTTTCTCTGGAAAGCCATCTTACCCCGAGATTCGGATGGTTGGTTAGTCTGGCAGCAAAGATTGGCCTGCAGGAAAAGACATTACTTTTTGCGGCATGGATTTGTTTGCTTGTCGCCGGCTGTGGCCTTCTTGCCGGGGTCGCCTGCCGCTTATCCGCAGTTGCCGCGTGGTTTCTCCATCTGTGCGCGGCGAAAAGCGGAGGCTTCGTTTCCTACGGCATGGATAATTTCATGACCATCGGACTCTTTTATCTCATGTTGTCGCCGCTGCCAGATCGCTATTCTCTGGATTGGCGCTTGCGAAGACTGCGGCCGAAAGATCCACAGTTCCTGGGGTTTTGGCGTCGCGCACTTCAGCTCCACCTGTGCATCATCTATTTCTTTAGCGGTTTGACCAAAAGCCTTGGAATCGGGTGGTGGGATGGTTCGAATGTGTGGCGTGCCCTGATCCGTCCGCCGTTCAGTGTGATCGATCCCGAGATCCTGGTGAGATTGAAATACCTGTTCCCAGTTGCAGGAATCTTTGTTTGCGTGCTGGAATTTGGATACCCGTTCTTTATCTGGAGCAGCAGAACACGCAAGGTTTGGCTCTCGAGCGTATGCGCGATGCACGGTGCGATCGCGATTACCATGGGAATGTACCTTTTCTCGCTGGTAATGATCGTTCTCAATGTAGCCGCCTTCGGGCCGGGTGTGTTTTGCGAGGAGCGCAAACAAATCCGTTTACAGCCTGGAACAGTGGCTGCCTAGTTGTGATTCTACCAGCTCCCAGTTGCCGCGACGGAGGCTGTAACTATCATTTCTAAACGCGTGAACGCGCAACCCACGCCATCGGGACCAACTCCTGATCTCCAGCTCGAGATTGCGCACCTGCTGTTACTGGACATTGTTGGCTATTCGAAACTGCTCGTCGAGGAGCAGGTCGAGCTCGTACAGGAATTGACCGAAATCGTGCGCGCTACGGAATGCTTCCGCAAGGCGGCAGGAAAAGGGAAACTCATCCGGGTTCCGACGGGCGACGGGATGGCGCTGGCTTTTTTCTCAAGTCCGGAAGAACCGGCGCGGTGCGCATTCGAAATCAGCAACGTCTTGCAGAATCGTCCACGGATTCAATTGCGCATGGGGATCCACAGCGGGCCTGTGAATCGCATTCGGGATGTTAACGAGAAAACCAATATCGCTGGCGCGGGAATCAATGTCGCCCAGAGGGTGCTGGACTGCGGCGATGCCGGACACATTCTTTTGTCGGCCCACATCGCGGAAGATTTGGCGGAAGTTGGCCACTGGAAAGCTTATCTACATGATTTGGGCGTATGCGAAGTGAAACATGGCCTGCGTCTGCACTTGTTTAATCTCTACAAGGATAGCCTCGGTAATCCCCGGGTACCCGAGAAACTCCGACACAGACGGAGACAAACAACTGATCGCACCGTCCGTCCGCTCACCTCTGCGCGCTGGTCAAGAATGTCCCTTGTTGTCGCGTTACTTGGATCAGCGCTAGCCCTGCTCATCGGTTCGCTGCTGCTCTCGCATCGAATTTCTCTATCCGACATCATGGCGCCTGTTGTCCGCTCGAAAACCGGCGATTGGGCCGCCATTCCCGAAAAAAGCATCGCTGTCCTTCCATTCGAAAATTTGAGCGGCCAAAAGGAGAACATTTACTTCGCGGATGGGGTCCAAGACGAAATCCTGACAGGATTAACCAAGGTCGCTGATCTGAAAGTCATCAGTCGAACTTCAACCTTGCAGTACAAAAGCAGTGCCTCGCGTAATCTGCGGGAGATCGCGAAGACGCTCGGCGTGGCGCACGTGCTGGAAGGAACCGTCCAACGCGCCGGGGGCCGGGTGCGCGTTAATGCACAATTGATCGATGCGCGTACCGACAGCCAAATTTGGGCGGAACGTTACGACCGCGATATTGCGGACGTGTTTGCAATCGAAAGTGAGGTGGCCGGAAAAATCGTTGCACAGCTTCGGGCCGAAATCTCTCCAGTTGAAAAGGCTGCGATTGGTGAAAAACCGACGACCGATCTGACGTCGTACGATTTGTACATTCGTGCCAAAACCCTCATCGCACCTTCCGGCTTCAGTTTGCCTCAACTGGAAAGTCTTTCTGAGGCTGTGCGCCTCCTGAACGAGGCAATCGAACGCGATCCCAACTTTTGGCTCGCCTACTATCAACTCGCCCAGGCACACGACCAACTCTATTTCAGCGGTATTGATCACACTTCTGCGCGGTTGAAGCTGGCCGAGGCGGCCATCCAATCACTGACTCGCCTGCGCCCCGATTCCGGTGAAGCGCATCTGGCGCTGGCCAAGCATTTGTATTGGGGGTACCTCGATTACGATCGCGCCCGCAGCGAACTTCGACTGGCAGAGAAGAGTTTGCCTAACGAGCCGCTGGTATTTGTTTTGGCTGGTTACATCGATCGACGGCAGGGACGCTGGACTGACTCGACCAAAAATCTTGAGCGCGCTGCCGAGCTGGACCCGCGAAACAGCGTCGTCCTTCAGCAACTCGCTAACAGCTACGTTTGTCTGCGCCGGTACGCCGATGCCAAGCGCGTTCTGGATCGCGCAATCGCAGTTGATCCTAAAGATTCAAACACGCGAGCCTTTCGCGCGGCGATGGAGCTCTACTGGCATGCTGATCCCCGCCCGCTGCAGGGCACGATAGACGCGATCCTGGCTGAAGATCCCCGCGAAGGCAAAAACATAGCGCAGCTTTGGCTGGAAGGTTCTTTGTGCCAGCGCGATGCCGTGGCCGCGAAGCGCGCATTGGCTGCTTTGCCCATCGCTGGATGTTACGAAGACCGGGTTCCGTTTCCGCGCGCCTGGTGCGAAGGTGTTGTCGCTCGACTGGAGGGCAATCAATCGTCCGCGCATGCCGCCGCCCTCACCACCCGACTGGAAGTGGCCAAACTGGTTGCGGACCAGCCCGATTACCCCGAAGGGCTTTGCGTGCTGGGAATGGCTGACGCTGCCCTCGGCCACAAAGAGGATGCAATTCGCGAAGGGCGCCGTGCGGTCGAGCTTTTACCGGTAACAAAAGATTCCATCATTGGCGCGATGCTGTTGAAAAATTTGGCGCTCATTTATGCGTTGACCGGCGAGAAGAACCTTGCTTGCCAACAGCTGGAGATGGCGGCGAAGATTCCCGGGTTTTTAAGTTATGGCGAACTGCGTTTGCACCCGAAATGGGATCCGCTGCGAGGAGACCCTCGATTTGAGGCAATCATCGCTTCGCTGGCACCCAAAAGCTGATGGCTGTCACCGAAAGGAGTGTTGTTCCAAGTTGCACCGCGCTAAGATTGCCGCATGGCGAGCGAATCGCATCCTTGTTCAGACGAAATCCACATTGAGGAACTCGAGGTTTTCACGCGCGTTGGGGTTCCGGACCAAGAACGGGCGAATCCGCAAGGATTAACCATTAGCATTTCGTTCTGGCCAATCGAAAAGATGGGCGAGGTCGCGGACGACATCGAACGCACAGTGAATTACTCAGCAGTGGCCGAAGAAACGAAGAGTTTTGTTGGCGACCAATCGCTAAATCTCATCGAAACCCTGGCCGATCGCCTCGCTATTCATTTGCTGAAAACTTTTCCGATACGGAAAGTAACGATCGAGGTGCGAAAATTTCCATTGCCGGATGCGAAGTACGTCTCTGCCACCTTGACGCGCAGCGCCTCAGTCGGTTGATGAAGCGAAAGCAACGATACAAACGCTGCCTTGCGCAGATGGTGCGGCGCTACGGCCAATGCACATCGCAGGATTAAATGCGCAATCTGGAGCGAGCGAGTAAACGCCGCTACACCGTTTGCTGCTGAGGAGACCGGCCACTACACTTGGCCGTGAAAAAGCAGGCCTGGAAAATCATTTCCACGGAACGGCACTTCGCGAATGCGCACGTCGACCTAGTGACAGAACAAGTGCAAACACCTGCGCTCGGCGAGCCGCATGCATGGACAATTGTTCACCGGAAAGCTGCGGTCGTGATCGCGCCGATGACCGACCAGGGCGAGATCGTTCTCATTCGTCAGGAACGCATCCCAATTCGGGAAACAATCTGGGAAATGCCCTCCGGTCAGATCGACCATCCCTTAACCGGGACAGCTGAGCCCGGTCATACGTCTGAAACAATCGAACAAGTCGCCCTGCGCGAGCTCCGAGAAGAAGCCGGTTATGAGGTGGCAAAAAACGGCGATCTAATCCGGCTCGGCCATTATTTTACTTCTCCAGGTTTTACAGATGAGTGCTGCTATTTTTTTCTGGCGCGTCCCGTTCAGCCATGCAAAGAAGGTCCGGATCGCGATGAAGGTGAGTCGATTGTCGACTGTCGCCCATTCAAGATTTCCGAAATTCGGCGCATGATCGCGGAGAACGAAATTCGTGACGCCAATACGTTAAGTCTGTCAGCGCGCCTTTGGGCGCGCGGCATTATGTCCAGTAAAAGCGCTTAATTCTGGATCCGGGACCGTACCAAAAGCCACGCGGGAGGGCCGGCACGAGCATTTGCGCTTTTCAGCTTTGTTTCCACATTCGACACTCGGATTCCGGATTTTGACCTATGGCGCTGCGAGACATCTTCAAATTTCGCGAATTGCCGGAGAGCGAAACCTCCAAACCGTTTCTCGAGCATCTGGAGGATCTGCGTTGGATGATCGTCAAAATGGCCATCGCCCTCGGGACTACGATGATTGTTTGTTTTGCGTTTCGTTCGACGCTCGTCCACATCCTGCAGGCGCCCCTCCGCGATGTCGGGTCGCAAATCGGCACACTTAAAGCCCTTGGCATCACAGATTCGATCGTCATTTCATTTCATCTCGCGTTTTATGCCGGTATCGTTATTTGCTTCCCACTGCTCCTCTATTTTCTCGCAGAATTTGTTTTGCCTGCACTTACCGCGGTGGAGAAACGCTTTTTGATTCCGGCGATCGTCGCCAGTTTCGCCCTCTTTCTGGTCGGTGTGCTGGTCTGCTATTTTTTGTTGCTGCCGAAAACGATTCTCTTTTTCTTTCGCGACACCGAGTCGCTCGGCTGGGCGCCGACGTGGACTGTGCAACAGTACTACTCCTTCGTGACGCGATTTACGATCGGCTTCGGGCTGGCGTTCGAATTGCCAGTAGTCGTGTTGGCGCTGGTCCGATTTGGATTAATTACCTATCGACTCATGGCGCGCACTCGCCCATACGCCGTCGTGCTGATCTTTATTCTGGCGACCATCATCACGCCGACGCCGGACATTCTTACCTTGATCGCTCTGGCGCTCCCGATGTGTCTGCTATACGAAAGCTGCATCTGGATTGCATGGCTGATGGAGCGGCGCGCAGCGAAACGGATTTCGGGTTAATCGCGTGCATCATCCCACTTACGATTTGCTCTTTAGCGGGTTTGCGTTCGTACTGGGCGCGGCGGTCGGATCGTTTTTGAACGTCTGTATTTATCGGTGGCCGGTTGATCTTTCGATTAATAAGCCGCGTCGGTCTTTTTGCCCGAACTGCAAGCAGCCGATTCCCTGGCATCAGAATCTGCCTTTACTGAGTTGGCTGGTCCTTAGCGGCAGATGCGCGAATTGCGGCGCAAAGATCGCGTTCCGCTATTTCGTCGTGGAACTCGTCACCGCGCTTCTTTTCCTTGCCATCTGGCGGGGCTTTCCGTGGCAGGTGGCGGTCGCGTACTGGATTTTTGTTTCGTTTTTGATCGTCGGGACATTCATCGATTTTGAGCATTTCATTATTCCAGACCGCGTAACAATCGGCGGAACGATCGTGGGCGTTGTTTGCAGCGTACTTGTACCCACTTTGATGGAAACGGATTCGCGGCTTGCAGCCGGTATTCGCGCGACACTGGCCGCTGCACTTGGGTACGTGATTCTTTGGATCGTTTTAGAAGCGGGCAAAATCGCTTTTGGCAGGAAACGGATCCAGTTCGACGCGCCGACGCCGTTCATGTGGACGAAGCGCGGCGACGATGCCGACTTCGTCGTCGGCAATGAGGAAAGTCTCTGGAGCGAATATTTTGCCCGTGAAAAAGATCGGTTGCTTTTGCAGTGCGACCAGGCCCGCATCGACCATCGCGAATATGGGAACGTGACGCTCGCGTTTCGCTACGATCGCGTCACTGCCGATGGCCAGCTGCTGATGCTCGATGACGTGACGCATATTTCCGGCGTCACCCGCGAGCTGGTCATCCCGCGTGAGGCCATGGGCCGGGGTGACCTGAAATTTCTCGCCGCGATCGGTGCATTTCTCGGCTGGCGCGCGGTGTTGTTCAGCCTTTTTGCTGGATCGCTTCTCGGTTCCGTGATCGGACTGGTAACGCTTGTTGTGGGCAAACCGGTTTGGTCAGCGAAACTACCGTTCGGCCCATATCTCGCATTCGGCGCGCTGACCTGGATGTTTTTTGGTGAGACTCTTCTGCTCTGGTACGAAACGCTGATTAGTCCGTAAAATACTTCATCGCGGCTTTTAGCGCGATCAAGCGATGCCTAGACCTTTGGAGGACTAAGAAAATCGCGAGACCGCGGAAGAGCCCGCGCCGGTTGAAGCAGTCGCGGCAGAAACCTGACTTTGAACCGCTGCTGATTCCTGCTGCGCGGGAATGACCGGCCGCCTCAGCATCAATGCAAGATTGATTAATTCGCATTTCCACCAGCGCCGCAGCCCGCGAAAAATCTGTTTGCGCAGCCGGAAATCCGGAACGAACCCGTCGTAGAGCTCGCGCCAACCGGCGTTTCTCCTTCCGTAATAGCCAGTCACCCATCTGCGGTTCGCTAAAGCTTTCAGCCGCCGATTGTAGAAACTCATTATTTTTCGCACCAGATTCCCCGCGACGCCGGTGAAAGGAAGATTGAGAAACTCGTGTTCGGCGTCGCGATATACCGCTTGCACCAGGCCAATGTAGTAACTGCTCACATCGAGAAGCAGTGCAGTCGACATAAGCTCCGCGTCGCCCATGTAATAGTATTTATCCTTATACAAACTTTCGAACCACGAGCGGTAACTGGCGGGATACTGCTGATTGTAATGACCAAGCTGCTCCGCAACATCTTCGCCCGCCAGACTGCGCGCCAGTAAATCCGCCACGTAATAGGAAGTGTAAGAACAAAAATCGAGACCGGGACTGTAAAGAGGATCGATGAATCCAGCGGCATCTCCCACCATGGCCCAACCGTCACCGCAAACTTTTTCGCTGTGATACGGAAGCATCGACAGCGCGTGCACGTCGCCTTCGATTACTTTCGCGGAGTCGAATATTTCGCGACCAACCGGATTGCCGAGAATGTGCGCATGCAGTCGTTGACCCAGGCTTGGTCCCTCTGGAAGTCTGAAAATCCGGCTATCATAAACGATTCCGGCGCTGACATCGCCGCCTTGTAACGGAATAACCCAGACCCACCAACCGCGCCCGAAAAGGTGGTTCGTAGCCCACTCGCGGGCAGTGCGACACTGGTTCGCGTAATCGGGAAATCGTTCGCGCCACTCGTAGCTGTCCCACTCCCTGACGCCGGTGAACCGCGCCCATACTGAGTTGATGGGGTGATCGGCGTTGGGGCGAAAATACCCAAGCTTTCGAGCGAACATCGCGGCGCGGCCTGTAGCATCGATGATCCAGCGGCAAGTAGATGTGCGCCCCTCGCCATCGACCACCGCGTTTACTCTTTGTCCATTCCCATTCTTTAATTCAAAGCCCGCGACTTTCGCCGGACGCCACAGGTCGCAGCCCGCATTCGTTGCGAGGTCGAGCATGTGCGAATCCAGCTTGGCGCGATCCACTTGAAAACCGGGCAACCGGCTCTGATAACGCGTGCCGACCTCAACGCAATCTTCGAAACGTTGGTCCGCCCCAGTTGAAAACCAGAGCCGCAATCCGTGTTTTGCCAACTGATGATGGCCAAGATAATGCGCCAGACCCAAAATGCGCGTCATGTAACAACTGCTGACTTCGGTCGTCGATTCCCCGACCTTGCGATCGAATGCCATTGTCTTTTCAATGATGAGGACACGCGCTTCGGGGCGTTTGCGTTTTAGCATGAGAGCTGTCGCGGCGCCCGAAAATGCTCCTCCCACAATCACAACGTCGTAATCGAAATCCATTGCTCCGAAAGACAATGCGCTCCGCGTTGCTCAAACGCAATTACATCAAGATGCTGCCCGGCGTAATTTTCCCAAAAAGTGATGCGCTTGCGAAAGTAGACTGCGTCATTCACGCTTGGAATTCACGCAACATGATCTTTACCAATGCGCGTTTGATTTTTCCCGACGGAATTCGTGATGGACTTGAAGTTGTCGTGAGGGAAGGAAAGATCGCCGGGATCCGTGAGCGAACCCGTACGCGAGGAGATAAGATTGTCGATCTCAACGGACATTACCTCGCCCCCGGGTTCATCGACCTCCATGTGCACGGGGCGCTTGGTCGCGACACGATGGATGCATCCGCCGAAGCGTTCCGGACGATCTGCGATTTCCACACCACCGGCGGCACCACCTCACTTCTACTTACCACAGCAACAGCGTCGCTGGACAAATTGGTGGAAGTGTTGACCGCGATTCGAGAATGTCGATCGAACTTGAGTGCCATTGCCGGTGTTCATGTGGAAGGTCCGTTTATCTCAAAATTGAAACGCGGGGCGCAACGTGCGGAGTTCATTCAGGATCCGTCACCGGCGGCAGTACAACAATTGCTTGAGCAGGCCGACGTAATCAAGCGCGTCACCATCGCGCCCGAACTGCCTGGAGCACTCGAGGCGATCGAAGCTTTTCACGGCCAGGGAATCAGCGTGAGCGGCGGACATAGTGATGCCTGGGACGCGGACGCCATGGCGGCGTTCGATCGCGGTATGCGCAGTGTGACCCACACGTTCAACTGCATGTCGAGCGCGCGCCGTCGCGGCGTTTATCGCGTTGGAGGTTTGCTGGAGTTCGCCTTAAGCGAGCCCCGGATCAGTTGCGAACTCATCGCCGACGCTAATCATGTTTCGCCGACCTTAATGAAAATGTTGTATCGCGCCAAAGGTGCAGGCGGAATTTGTCTGGTGACCGATGCCACGGCGGGCGCCGGATTACCGAATGGAGCGAGTTTTTCGCTCTTCGAACAGTCTTGCATCGTGGAAGGCGGAGTCTGTTTGCTTGCTGACCGTTCAGCGCTTGCCGGGAGCGCCGCACGCATGATCGATCTCGTACGGACCATGGTGCTGGAGGTCAATGTTCCACTGCACGAAGCCGTAATGATGGCGACGGAGAACCCGGCACGTTCTCTCGGCCTTGAAACCAAGGGTCGCCTTGCTATCGACGCTGATGCTGATTTCGTGGTTCTTTCGCCAGAAATAAAAGCGATGCAAACTTTCGTCGCGGGCCGAAAAGTCTGGTCTCATTAACACCGTGGCTTCAGCCCGGTGCTGCGCAATCGACATGAAGTTCAGCCGTTTCAACGGCTTCCGCTCTCCGGAAAAACCGTTGAAACGGTTGGACGTTCTTGGGCACTTCTCTAGACCGGGCTGGAGCCGCGGTATTAATGATCTACAGCGACAACAAGAATTCGGCGATATCCAGAGATGCACGCGGCCGGCTTAGTTTACTGATGTTCCCGGCCCATTCGCTCCATATTCTCGCGTCGTCATCAAACGCACGCTGCACCTGTGCGACAACGTCTGGTGATGAGTGGGCGATCACACCTGAATTCGTTTCGACGATCAGCCGCGCGTTACCTTCCTCCTGACCAGCTACGACGTGGTTGATGATCATTGGACATCTTGCGGCAATCGTTTCCTGCACCGTTGCACCACCGGCTTTTCCGATAAGCACATGGTTTTCGTGCATAATCCGGGGAAGTTCGTCGGTCCAACCAATGATCTTGATTGGGCGAGAATCAGCGGCTGATTCGATTGCCGCCCGAAGTTCATCATTGCGGCCAATCGTCACGGTAAGATTCAAATCAAGTTTCGCCAGCATACCTACCAGTTCCGGAGCATGACGCTTGGCCGCATTAATCATGTACAAAACCCGCCGACCGGCATTGCTGGAAGGCGATGGGCGATCTTCAGCGAGATCTGCAAACTTCGGACTCACAGGAAAACCGAATGTCTTGATTTTTTCCGGCGCTACGCCGCCACTCCGCAGCACGTTTGCGCTCTGGTCGTTGGCAACGAAGAAATAATCGGCAGCGCAGCGATACCATGCTGCGTTGATGGTGATCGAATCGGTGATCACGACGACGTTTTTGCAATCGGAAAACTTTCCTGGATTTTCGATAAGGATTCGTCGAAGCACGTTGGAATACGCCGGAAACGTGCAAACCACCACATTGGGACGAAAGCGGTCGAGCAATGCCGCGAAATGACTTTTCAATCGGACCAGTCGCGCGAACTCCTGATCGAAATCCTGTTTGCGATCGAACCATCGGTAAACCGGACCCCAAACAGGAGACGCGAAATTGAGCAGCGTCAGGTAAGCCCTCCGGATGAATTCGTTCAAGGGCCCATAGACTTCGGCCAGCAGATCGCGCAATTCGACCTCGCTCCGATCCGGCGCGACACGGGCAAGACCGGCACGCACTCCCCTGGCCGCGCTGTTGTGGCCTTCTCCGAAACTGGCAGTCAGAATCAAAATTCTCTTCTTCACTGGTCGTTAGGTGGGACACCGCATACGATCAACGGCCGAAGCAAACGGAAGTCACTCGGGGAACCATTCGGACTTTAATGGATATTTGTGGCCGGCAAAGTAAACTCCTCCGGAGATGAAATATCTCAGATTCATTTGGCGCGTAGGACACCGGTTGGTGTGGGAAACCGCCATGGATAATACGACGGGTCTGGCCGCTCAGATGGCCTACCTGCTTCTTTTCGCGCTGGCTCCCGGCACACTCTTTTTTTGGCATTTGCTGGGCTTGTTCGGCACCGATCCCACCAAACTGCACCGGATGTTCGTTCTTTTGCAAAGCTTCATGCCGCCGGACCAGAAAGTACAGGATATTTTAGACTCGGCCATGGCCAGTGTTGTCGTGACGGGCACAAGCGGACTGTTGGCGAACGCCGGCATCATCCTGGGGATTTATTTCGGGACTATTTTCATCGCCACGGTTTCACGGGCGCTGAGCCAGATGCATGGAGTCCGCGAAGACCGCCATTGGTGGTCCAAATACATCATCTCCTTTTTCATGCTCTTTTGGTTCGGAATCGTAATAGTGTTTAGTTTTAACGCCGTTGTTTTCGGAGAAAAGCTGGCCGGCGTTGCAGAGGTGAGCTGGCAACTCTCATTTCCGTTGCAGGCATGGATCGCCAGATTGAATCTGCCGCTGACCGCCATCGCACTGGTTGGGCTGGCTCTTGCGCTTTATCTGTTCACGCCAGAGAACTATTTGACTGTCCGTCAGGCGCTGCCCGGCGCAATTTTCTTCGCGGTCGGCTGGATCATAGCAACGAAACTTTTTCAGCTCTACGTTACAAGGTACGATCGTTATAACCCCACTTATCTCGCGTTGGCGTCCATCATCGTGCTGCTCACCTGGATGTACCTGACTTGTCTTCTGCTGCTTTTGGGAGGCAAATTGAACGCCATCATCCGGCGCGAACGCGAAAAAACGCGCACAGTTGGGCCTGTCGCGCCTGAGCCTGTCGCGACGACTTAAAGCAGTTCCAAAAATCAGAATGGCTACCGAAGCATCGTGAATTCTGGATCTTTTGCCTTGAACTTTGGTAACTTTTTTCACAAATCACTGCTGTAAGCGTTGACTCGCGAAACCGTTCGGAGTTGATCGCATCGCGCGCTCTGTTACTTTCCATCGCAGTGGCGCGCTTTCGCATTTGGCTCGTAACTGTCGTCGCGTTTGGCGCAATAATCGCCGGTATCCTTCGCGCGGAAGCCGATAAACAACGGCATCGCGATCAATCCGAGGAAACCGAGCCTCGTGCCCGGTCGTCTCCCAAACCAAAGAAATCTCCGACGCCGAGGGCCAAAGCAAAATCGGAAGCTCAGAAATCAGCGAAAAAAAATCGATCTTCCGCGGCCAGGCGGCACCACACCCCAACACCGAAATCGAAAACAGGGAAAAAGAAATCTCGAGGAAAACAAACATCCGGCAAGGCGAAGAAAACTGCGAAATCCAAGTCAACGCGAGAGGAAGAGGAAACGCCAAAGCCGCACAAAACGCCTTTACCACACGCAGAACAGGAACGCGCCGAATCAGAAAGCGCGGTCGCGCGGCCGCGAGCCGTCACCGCGGCAACCCCGGCGCCTGCACCACAGTCGAGGGCTTCGCGTACAGGTTCAGCTGGTGGGCAATCTCAGGTTTTGATCGAAAAGTCCGGCATCGAGGAGGACCAGGGCTTCGAGCCTCCGCCATCGCCGCCGCCTCGGCGAGGTTTCTGGCCCTGGAGTCGCCCGGTCAGCTACCGTTACCTAACGAGTTCAGTGATCGATGCCATCCGGCGCGCGCCGGTGAAACGGCGTCGGTGGCAGTTCATTGTCGTGCACAACAGCGGCACACGACAAGGCAATGCGCGCGTCTTCGACTATTACCACAGGCATGTTCGGCGGATGCAGAATGGCCTTGCTTATCATTTCGTGATCGGCAACGGCACTTCAACCGGGAACGGCCAGATTGAAGTCGGCGATCGCTGGCGGCGTCAGATCAACGGCGGCCACGTGCACAGCGATTACCTGAACAATATCTCGCTCGGCATTTGTCTGGTGGGCGATTTCAATCGGGACCAGCCCACGCGCGCGCAGCTCGACGCGTGCGAGGAATTGATCCGCTATTTGCGACAGCGCTGCGGCGGAACCGGCAGAGGCGCCATTCCTGTGAAGCCACATCGCGAGATGAATCCGCCGCGCTGGCCGACGGATTGCCCGGGCGACGACTTCCCATACTCGTGGTTTCGCAGATTCTGACAGAGCGGTTGGGACCGGTCTTCCAGTAAACGAATTTGCGCATGGTGCGGCGCGGATACGCTATGCTATGCCGAGCGGTTTACTGGAGTTTTGCGAGCGCACGCGTTCTGTGCCTTGCGAGCGTTTCGAATCCGAGACGCGATCGTGGAATGGTTAAAACAGCACAATTCTGCGCAACCCGGCGCGAATCCGAAATGGCCAGATACCTGGTCGACCCATCCCCCGTCACGCGCGAAGCCAGGGAGCACTTTCCTGACGGCAAGTTGGTTGAATAGGTTCCATCACGCCGGGCGCACCATCGGGATAATCGGTGGCGAACTCGGTGTTTGAATCCGGCCAATTGCCTTGAATCCAAATCGCTCATAAAGCGGAGAGTTGCGCGGAGTCGTGGATTCGAGATACGCCGGAACTCGTTCACGGTCGCAACGCGCGAGCGCGCGACTCAATAGCGCCGAGCCAAGACCCCGGTTTTGGGCACTAGGATCAACCCCGATCAATGGCAAATACCAGTGCGGATGGCCAGGATGAAAGTGTCCCATCTGTTCCAACAGGTTGAAAACTTCAGGCAGCTTTCCTTTATCCACGCTTTGCTCCAACACATTGCCCACCGCTGCCTCGTCAGGTTGAGTACGCGGCGCAAACCAAAGGGCTACGCCGCAAAAGTCGGCAATGCAATCGGCCGTGCTGTCAGAAAATGCCTTCCCGCCGAAGGCCCGCACGAATTGTGGAAAGTACTCGAGGTATTGTTCAGCGTCGGGATACAACCAGCGCGCGGCCGGATCAGCGGCGAACGCCGTGACCAGTGTAGACACCGCACGGGCTTCGTCGGAGCCGGTCGGGGTGACGATCTTTGGTTCGGTCGCGGTTCTCGTTCCGAATGGGTTACTTTGGACTGTTTTTGTGTTCATGGTTATCGGCCGAATTAGCGAGGGACGACTGCCGTACGTTTTGATACCCTAAAACGACTCGGGGTTGGTGAGGCTGTGATTGAGCAACGGGTGCCGCCGCACCTGTTCTCTGCGTTCGCGACGGCGGCGGACTACAGAGGCGATGACGGAGGCGGTTAAGATTGACGCAACGGCAAGCAGCGCCGGCAGGGTGTCAATTGTCCATGCCGTGTGCGCGAGCAGCATCTTGACCCCAACAAACGCCAGCACCCCGCCTAAACCTAACTTGAGATAATAAAATTGGGCCAATGCTCCCGCCAGCACGAAGTAAAGAGAGCGCAGGCCGAGGATCGCGAAGACATTAGAAGTGTAAACAATAAATGGATCGAGTGTGACCGCAAAGATGGCAGGGATGGAATCGGTGGCGAACATCAGGTCTGTAGCCTCTATGCATACGAGCACCACCAATAACGGCGTTGCCAGCCAGCGTCCTCGCTCGCGTACCACAAAGTTGTCCCCTTTGTAGGCGCGGGTCACCGGCACCAATTTACGAAAGCAGCGCACGACCGGATTATGCTCGGGGTGGATCCGTTCACTCTGGCGGAACGCCATTTTGATTCCGGTGAAAATAAGAAAAACGCCAAAGAAATAGAGCACCCAGTTGAATCGGCTGATCAGCGCCACGCCTGCGCCAATCATCGCCAGTCGCATGATTAAGGCTCCCAGGATGCCCCAGAAGAGAACCTTGTGCTGCCACGCTGGAGGCACAGCGAAGTACGAGAAAATTAGTGCGAAGACAAAGACGTTATCCAGGCTAAGCGACTTCTCGATGACGTAGCCGGTGAAAAACTCAAGCCCCTTAGCCGCGCCGGCGAAATGCCAGACGCCAAGATTAAAAAGCAACGCCAGGGTGATCCATGTTGCGGTCCAACCAAATGCCTCCTTGAAGGAAACCACATGCGCCTTGCGGTGGAACGTGCCCAGGTCCAATGCCAGCATCGCCAGAATGAACAACGCGAATCCAACCCATAGCCAGACTGAACCGATCATGCGGCATGTTTCATCTGGGAGTGATCTGAGCGGGCCGTGGCCGGTTCAAGATGGCCTGGATCGGCTGCGGCAGTTAACGAGCCAATGTTACCTGACGATGTGCGAGCCGCTTGGTGCGGATGCATCAATTTGATCTTTTTGATTCGCGTCCCGGCAATTTCTTCGACTCGCAATTCCCAGCCGTCTATGGTGAAGAGATCCCCGGGCCGGGCAAACCGACCCAATTTTTGAATGATCAATCCCGACAGGGTGGATGGACCCGCGATTTCATTCAGTGGTCGACCAATCACCTCGCCGAACTCGCGCGCGCGCAACGAACCGCTGATTTCCCAAGTCTCTTTTCCCGTTCGCCTCATGCGTGGTTCCTCATGACGAAACTCATCCTCGATTGGACCAACCAGTTCCTCCAATACGTTTTCTAAAGTGAGCAGCCCGAGGGTATGGCCGAATTCGTCTACCACGAGTGCCAAATGCAACTTGCACTGGAGAAAAAGGCTGAGGACTCTTTCCAAGCGCGCCCGTTCCGGGACGAAAATGATCTTGCGCGCTATCGCCTTCAGATCGCGTCCGCGTTTGGCCTTGTGCTGCAAGTCCAGCAAATCCTTGACGTGTACGACGCCGAGCGTTTTATCCAAATCGGCTTCTTCGCACAGCGGATAACGCGAGTAACGGGCCTCGCAGGTCAGCGCCACGCACTCTTCGATCGTGTCTTCGGTATTCAAGGCAACGATTTCGTGGCGCGGCGTCATCACGTCCCGCACGTGGTGCTGCCGCAAAGCGAAGGCGTTTAATGCGATGTCTTTTCCCAGCGTCGGCCCCTTCGCGTAGCGTCGCGACTGGCCCAGGATCAAGCGGATCTCCTCTTCGGAATGGGCCAAGTCGGACTCGCCGGCAGGCCGAATTCCAAAACGCCGCAGCAACCAGAATGCAGCATGGTTGAGCAACCAAATGGCCGGATAAAAGAGCTTGTAGAACCACTGCAAAGGTTGCGCCACCCATAAGGACGTCGGCAGGGGCCTCTGAATCGCCAGCGATTTGGGCGCGAGTTCGCCCACCACGATGTGCAGAAAGGTTATGATCGTAAATCCAACCGCGAAAGCGAGCCAGTCGGCTTGGGAGGGCGCGATGTCAAAGTACCTTATCATGGGTGCCAGGAGAGTAGCGAACACCGTTTACCCACCCACCCCAGGCCCAGGCTCGCGAGAGTGATACCAAGTTGTGTCGCGCTTAGGGCCGCGTCGAGATTATGCACGATCCGATGCGCCACCCTGGCACGTCTGTAACCCGTTGAGATAAGAGTTTCGAGTTGCGTGTCGCGGACTTTGACGAGCGCAAAACTCTGCAGCAACGAAAAAGCCATTGAGCAGCACCAGCAGCGGCACGGATGCGAGTTTCAGGACCGTGGTCCACAAATCAGGGTTGGTCATCCGTGTCGCCTCGAGTCAGTTTTCAATTCACGGCTCGCGGGGAAGGATCTGAATTTCCTTGTTCAGTTCTTGCTCGGCATTTAGCCAGTCTTCAAGCTCGTGCCCGGCTTCTCCGCCTCTCGCCTGATAGAATTCATAAGCCCGGAGCGCGATTTTTTCCTGATTGGAATGGCCTTCAGCCGATGATTGAATGTCGAGCTTTCCGTGTTTCATGTTCTTGCCCTTTCGTTGTATCGATTGCTGCTTGTTGGGACGCCTGGACGCCCACTCGAGAAAATTCCTGCTGTGCCGCACCACCGACGCGGAAACTCCCTGCCCGCTATTGTCGTTTGGAATCAGGTCGCGGGCCTTGCGCAGCCAGCGTCGCGCCCAAGTGAATTCCGCAGCAAGAATCGCTAGTCCAAGTGGGATCACGATGAAAGCTGGACCTGGCAATACCAGTAATGCGATTCCCAACAACAGAACTGTGCCGCCGACTGTAACGACTACTAGGCGTTTGATCGTCTTGAGCGAAATCATGAACATGGGTCGTTGCGGCGCAGACCTGATAGGCGGGAGTTGTTTGGCTTTGCGCTGTTGAATTTGTCGGCGCAGAGCAGCTCTGGCCCTGAGCCAGGCCACTGCCAGGGTGTGATCGCGCGCTTCGGCATGGATGTCCGGTCCGGGTACGGCCAGTGAGACAAACGCGCGGAAGGCCGGCGCGCCATCCCAGCGATGTTCCAGCACTACTGTCGCTCCGCTAATCGGAAGGAGACGCTGCAATTGTTCCAGCGATTCTCTAAGCCAATTCCGCGCCTTGGCAGTGATGTTAACGCTGCGAATGTGAAACTGAACGTTCATGAGATGTGGGTGAGTTGAAGCGGCTCATCTGGTGATTCTTTACTTGGCCAGAGCTGATGTGCCTTCCGGCTTCCGGACTTACCGGCCATGGGAGATCGATGTCGGCAACCCATGCAGGGCGATTGAAGCCCCAGACCCTTTCGGGCGTCGGCCGTGGTCGCGCACCGTCCAAGGCTGGCGCGTTCCCACCGGTAACTGCGCCGGCGCTAAACGACAAGGCACCGAAAGATTTGAAGACTTTCCCGTCTGCTCTGGCTTTCCTTCCTCGCTCCAACCCGCTCATGGGGTTAGCGTCCGACCGGAAGACGAATTAGGCTAATACGATTTCTCGATGAGATTCTTAGGTTTAAGTGAAAGGACGCCCGCGTCGCTCCACCTAACAAGTCGCACATGGACGCACATCTTGCGTTGCTCCCGTGAACTCGCGTCCCGGGCTGTCTGGTCGAACACCAGCGCATCACATCGCTGCTTCTCCGCAAATCAATCACGCGTCTTTCGTAACTGTTGCACCCGGAGAGCATTGGTCCTCGCCATCGCGCTGGGCACGGCTCCGCATTCTCTAAGCACACGTTCGGCTTTCCCGGGTTGCTCCGCGCAAAACCAGCGTGTGTACTCGCCAATTTCACTAGTCCATCTCCGTGACGGAGTGTTTCGGTTGGCGCAGCTTCTTGTCAGTACGACGATCTGTACGCTGAATTTTGAAACCCGAGACGCTTTTCCGGCTTCGTTGGTGGGGGCGCAGCATCTCTGGGTAACCAAGTTTGCGCCAGTAACGTTGGACGAGAAGGGGCGTCGAAGAATCTAAAATTGTTCCGTCTCTTGTCCCTTCGCCTGCTAGCTTCAGCACTTTTTTCATGGAGCTAGCCTCCGGGCATTGCTGGATTAGGCTAATACGATTTTTCGATTACATCCTTAGATTTAAACGAATGAACTGACAAACGCTCACGTGTAGCCCCAGGTCGGCTTCAAACCAGGGCGGCAGCCTGAGTGAAGCTGGACGTCAGCAGATTGCCGATACCCCTCCGATTCAGTGAGATGGCGCTTTGTCAAAGATTGCGCAAAATCCGTCCTTGAAGAAGCGAAGCCGCCAACCGTGGCCTCTCGCGAACGAGGCAACTTCGGCTTCACGGTTCCTGCCATTGCACGGCCATACACGAGTCAACTCTGGCTCGTATACCCCGTACTGCTTGGCCTTTCTCAATTCCCTTCTAATCCGGGTCGCGAGTGTTTTCATGCTGGCATTTTCCCTGAGCTGTCGGATGAAACTAATACGATTTCTCGATTGGATTGTTAGGTTTAAGCGAAAGGAACGGCGAACAGCATGGAATTCTTGAACTATCATCATTTGCGTTACTTCTGGGTGGTCGCTAAGGAAGGCGGTCTCACCAAAGCCGCAGCCAAACTCCACGTGTCGCAGCCGACCATTAGCGCGCAGATTCAGGCGCTTGAAGGCGTCCTGGGTGAAAAACTTTTTCGTCGCGCCGGTCGCAATCTCCGGCTGACTGACGTTGGCCAACACGTGTTGAGTTTTGCCGAAGAGATTTTTTCGATCGGCCAGGATTTGTTGAACTCGGTGAAGCAACGTCCCACGTCTCGACCGCTGCGCCTCCACCTTGGAGTGGCCGACGCGCTGCCGAAACTCGTTACGTACCGGATTATCGAACCAATTTTCAAGCTGGACCAGCCGGTCCAGGTTTCCTGCTGGGAAACCAAGGTCTTCGACATGCTCGTGGAACTCGCGGCATATCGGCTCGATGTTGTGCTCGCGGACGAACCGGCTTCCAGCGGTGTGAATGCTAAAATCTTTAATCATTTATTGGGTGAATGCGGCGTGACATTTCTGGCAGAGATGAAGCTGGCCAGGAAGCTTCGGCCCCGTTTCCCAAAATCGCTTGATGGCGCGCCAGCGTTGCTGCCGATGGCCAACACAGGAATGCGCCGATCAATCGAGAAGTGGTTTCACACCAGGAACATCCGGCCGCGTCTCATCAGCGAGTGCGAGGATCCGGCGATGCTTCATGTCCTGGGTTTCCACGGATTGGGTTTCATGCCCGTGGCCACACTCGTGGCGCAGGAAGCCGCTGCCCGGTTTGGGTTCGGCGTCATTGGACGAACCGAAGCGTGCCGCCAGCGCTTTTACGCGATCACACCCGAACGGAAAATGACGCATCCAGCCGTGACAGCGATCACTTCGGATGCACGCGCTCGCTTATTCGTAAAACGAGGTGACCGGGCGGCTAACTTTGCTCGGAATTAGACCAGCAAGTGAACATCACTTCCGCGTTGCGACGATCAGGTTCGCTTCCTTGTAATTCCATCGGTAACCGAATCCGAACTCCAGCGGCGGCGGATTACTCTGCTCGAATAGTTCGTGGAGATGAGCCTGGTCATGTTGCTTGAAGACATCGATGGGACCGAGATAGACACCGAACAAACGGAGGTTCCACTTGTTAGGGTCAAAGTAATCCAGTGGAATGCCTGAATCGTCCTGCACGATCATATTGCTGTGATCGAGAATGAAATTTCGGATCGTGGCGAAACCGTTTTCGAACAGCAGATACGACGGTGATTTGAGCATACTCGCACCAGTGCCGAGACGTTGGCAAAATTTCAAGAAGCCAGGACTGGCCTTGATTCCGCCATCGGATATATCCGTGGTGAAATAGTACACGGTTTGTGCGTTGCCCGACTGGTTGTCCGTATATCGAATTCGCACACCGTTGGTGCCGCTGCCTTTCTTGTCCGGCGCGGCTTCCTCAAATACGCCACTGCTATTCAGCGAGCCGAACGTGACGTTCGCGATCGATTTATTCGCGCGAGCCAGGTAAGTATAGAGAATCGGCAGCACGCCATTCAGGTTTTGCTCGTGCAGATCAACCTTCATGTCCTTGGTGATGAAGTAGGTTGTGCTGAGCGACGACTTCATTGCGTTTTCAAGATTGCCCAGTGCGCCGGACAAATTCGCGATGCGCAACGGATCCGGCGGCGGACCGAGCTCTTCTTTCCCGCAAAGTACGTACACCGCAGCATTGGGGAAAAGTTGGTCGACGTACAAAAAATCGGGCCCACTGAACATGTAAAACGCGACGGGAATTGGTTGAAGTGATTCTGGAAGAAACGTCTCTTGCCAGGCGTGCAATTTATCCAGCTGTCTAATATTGAGTTTTGAGAATTGCTCCTCAAAAAATGTCGCGTGCGCCTGCCACGCCGGATCGCGCATCAGTGGCGCGAGTGGCGAATTCTCCGGCACCGGCATCCCTGCTAGAAAACGGGCGATATCGTTTGGGCCGGCGTTCACTGGAATCGCACGCGGCGGGATTTCAGAATTGTCCTGCGCGAAAACCGAGACCGCGATTACAAGACTAAGAACGATCGAGAGAGCCATGGAATTTGTTTTCATCGAGAATGAGCGAGGCGTTTCCGCGTACAAAAATAAAGGACCAGGCCCAATAGCGCCGTCCCCAGACCTGCAAGCGATTCCACAGTGTGCGAGCGTAACAAATAAAACATCATCCAAACTGTGATCACGCAGAAAAGAACAGGAGGAAGCGGATAAAGCCACACGCGGTACGGCCGCGTAAGTTCGGGACGCGTGAAACGGAGCACGATCACACCCAGAACAGCTAGCAACGAGCAGAGCAGCAAACTGAATTGAGTGTAGCGCACGACGTCCTGGAAGCTTCGCGTGAGCAAAAGTAAATTCACGATGAGCGTTTGCAGCAGAATGGCGTTTGTGGGGATGCCGTCTTTCCTCTTCCGGCCAAGCAGTCGTAAAAGCCAATGGTCTTCGCCCATCGACATTGTAACTCGCGGCCCGATCCAAGTCATCGAACTGATAGCAGACACGAGGCCGAGACAGATCACGGCACCTGCCAGTCGGCCGCCTTTGTCCCCAAAAATGTGCTTGCCTGCGACCAACGCGATGTCGAGCTGGCCTTTTAATTCGGGAACAGGCGTACTGATCAGGAAGACGGCATTGAGCAACACGTAAATCGCTATCACCAGTCCCGTGCCGGCAAGCAGCGAGCGCGGGACATTTTTCTCGGGGTGCTTGATTTCGCCGGAGATATAAGCTGCCGCATTCCAACCGGAGTACGAATACATCACATATACCAGGGCGACGGCGAACCCGCCGCTCACCATCGACGTCAAATCGTTACGGGCGGGCAAAAAACTAATTGGTTGTTTCGATGGAAGGAATAATCCCGCTCCGATCAGCGCAGCGATCAGGAGCAGTTTCACCAACGTCGAAACGTTGTGAAAGGCGCTGCCGACTCGGAGATTTCCCAGATGAAACGGGGTGACGAGCCACACAACGACAAACGACAGAACAACCGGCGAACCTAATCCAAAAACCCCGACAAAATATTCACCGAATGCCATCGCTGCGAGCGCAACGGGGGCGGCAAACCCAACCGTGGCGGACACGAATCCCGCCATGAACCCAAGCCCGGGATGATAAATTTTCGAGAGAAAATGATATTCCCCTCCGGAACGTGGGAGCGCGGCGGCAAGTTCCCCATAGCATAATGCGCCGGATAGCGCCGTGATTCCACCGATCAACCAGAGCATGAGCAGCGCGAAGCCTGATTGAATGTCGTTCAACTGAAAACCGAGACTCGTGAAGATGCCGGTGCCGATAATGTTGGCGATCACGATCGAACAGGCGGTGACAAACCCGATCGTGCGCTTGGGCGCTGTCGCCTTCGAGCGAGCATGCTGCGCGATTGTGCTCACAGGCGAATTTACGCTCGCATTCAAATTCATCATTTGCGAATAAGTCGCTCGCGCGGAGCCAAGTGTTCGCCGACGGGGCTGGCCCCCGGACGCTCGCGCCACTCTGCTTTCCTTAGTTGTCAGAAGCCGCACCCGGCATCAGTTTCAACCCAGCATGAACGCCCATCCGAAGCTCTCCGTCGAAACGGCCACACAACTTGCCGTTTTTCTAGCGAATCGTCCCGGCGCGCTTGCCCGCGTGTGTGACGCGCTGGCAAAAGCGCAAATTAACATTTACGCTCTGGCGACATCCGATACTGTTGATCACACCGTAGTGCGAATGGTGGTGAGCGATCCCACCAAGACGCTCATGCTTCTGGGCGAAGCCGGCGTGCTGGCTCTTGAAAGGGGGGTCCTCGCGATTGAGACAGCGAACCAGCCTGGCATCCTGGCCAAAATCGCGGAGCGCCTCGCCGAGGCTGAGGTCAATATCGAATACACCTATCTCGCCGGCGGCCGGCGATCGGAAAACGGCTTGATCGTACTGCGAACGTCGGATGCAGAAAAAGCGCGACGCGTACTCGAAGCCCTGTGAACGCACGCAGCGACGAAAGCAGGACTCACGTGATGAGTAGGCAAAACTAACAGGGGCGGCCGACGGGTATTTTGACGTCATCCCGGGAGCTACGGACGAATTTCAATTGTCGTGCCGTCCGGCGTGACGCGCCAGAGTTCTTCGATCTCTTCATCGGTGAGCGCAATGCAACCTGCAGTCCAATCCTTCCAGCGATGAGAGGCACCGATCCAGCCTCGTCCGTTTTGAATTCCGTGGATCATGATATCGGAACCAGCTGATACTCCGCGCGCGGCGGCGCGCGCATCGTCAACATTCGACGGATAAGAGATATGCAGAGCCAAATGAAAATTGCTTTGCGGATTGCGGCCATCGATTTTGTAGATTCCTTCCGGCGTTTTCATGTCGCCCTCCTGCTGTTTCGCGCCCACTGAATTTGCGCCCAAAGCGATTCGATACCTCTTGATCTGGTTGGCACCCTGAAAGATCGATAGTCTTCTCTCCGATTTTTCCACAATAATTCGATCAATAGTTGTTCCGGCCGGCAACGGATTCGAATTGTGATGCAAATAAAAATAAAAAGTGGCGCCGCAAATCAGAATTACGAGGGCCGGGATCAACTTGCGTTTCATATTCATTAAGTTTGAAACTGGTTACTCAGAAACAATTGAGCGGGGATTTATCGAAAAACCCATTCGTCATTGCCAATATTGGCTCAATGCCGGATAAATGCCCGCCGCTTCTATGACTTCGGTAAAAACGCTTCTCGGTTATCCGTATCCACTGGGGGCAACCTGGATGGGGAACGGAGTGAACTTCGCAATCTTTTCCGAGCACGCGACCGGGGTAGAGCTTTGCTTGTTCGATAGCATCCAGGACGCAAAAGAAGATATTCGAATCCCGCTGAAGGAGCGTACCGGCAACGTGTGGCATCTCTTTTTGCCCGAGGCGCGGCCGGGACAGTTGTACGGTTTTCGCGTCTCCGGCCCCTACGATCCAGAGCGTGGCCTGCGTTTTAACAGCTCGAAGCTCCTCCTTGATCCTTACGCTAAAGCGATCGCCGGTGAGGTGAGTTGGGCAGATGAAATGTTCAGCTATGTGGTCGGAGGGGATGACGGAGATTTAACGCAGGACTTTCGCGATGACGCATGGGGTGTTCCGAAATCAGTCGTCGTCGATCCCCGGTTCGACTGGCAAGGTGATAAAAGGCTTGCAACTCCGCTGCACGAATCGGTGATCTACGAAGTGCACGTGAAAGGCTTCAGCAAGCTTTGGCCAGCTGTGCCCGAGGAATTACGAGGCACGTATGCTGGACTCGGCAGTCCCGCAGCCATTCATTACTTCAAAGGACTTGGCGTCACCGCGCTGGAGTTATTGCCCGTACACGCGCATATTGACGACCAATTCTTGGTCGACCGCGCCCTGACGAATTACTGGGGCTATAATACGATCGGATTTTTCGCGCCGCATGGAAATTACTCGAGCAGCGGCCGAATGGGCCAGCAGGTTGCCGAGTTTAAATCGATGGTCCGTACCCTGCACTCGGCTGGGATCGAAGTGATTCTCGACGTGGTTTACAATCATACCGCGGAGGGAAATCGCCTCGGCCCGACGCTGTGCTTTCGGGGAATCGATAATCCAGCTTATTACTGGTTGCGACAGGATAATCCGCGTTTCTACATGGATTTCACCGGGACGGGAAACACGTTCAATCTTCTGCATCCTCGAACGCTTCAGCTGGTGATGGACAGTTTGCGTTATTGGGTTCTCGAAATGCACGTGGACGGGTTTCGCTTCGATCTCACGTCCGCGCTGGTGCGGAATCACGCTGGTGTAAACCTGTTGCATGCTTTCTTCCAGGTGATCGAGCAGGATCCGGTGCTGTCGCAAGTAAAGTTGATCGCGGAACCGTGGGATGTCGGCGAAGGCGGCTATCAGGTCGGCAACTTTCCTGTGGGTTGGTCGGAATGGAACGGCAAATATCGCGATACGGTCCGCGGTTTTTGGAAAGGAGACGAGGGACGTATTGGCGAGATGGCATATCGGCTTACTGGAAGTCCGGATCTGTACGAACACAACGGCAGGCGTCCTTACGCGAGCATCAATTTCGTCACCGCTCATGACGGATTCACTCTGCTAGATCTGGTTAGTTACAACGAAAAACACAACGAGCTAAACGGCGACGAGAATCGCGACGGGGACAATAATAATCAGTCGTGGAATTGCGGAGTCGAAGGGCCAACCGATGATCCCCACATCAATGCGTTACGCAATCGGCAGCGCCGGAATTTCCTCACCACTCTGTTTCTTTCCCAAGGCGTGCCGATGCTCTGCGGCGGAGATGAGTGGGGTCGCACACAAGACGGTAACAACAACGCTTATTGCCAGGACAACCAGATCAGTTGGTTCAATTGGGAACATGACAACAAGCAAAATCAACTTTTTGAGTTCACACGGCAGCTGATTCGGCTGCGGAAGGAGCATCCCGTTTTCCGACGTCCGAAATTCCTGAAGGGTCGCCGCATCACGGGTTCCGAGATTCGGGATGTGATGTGGTTTAATCCAGGCGGCAATCAGATGGACGAGGAGGAATGGACATCACCGTTCGTGCGCTGTCTGGGTATGTTGCTCAGTGGCGATGCGACCGACGTGCTTAATTTTGAAGGGGAAGCCATCCGTGACGACACATTTCTACTGCTGATCAATGCTCATCATGAGGCAATTCCTTTTGTCCTGCCGGGTCAGGAGAATCTGGAGTGGCAATTGATTCTCGACACTACAGATCCTAACGGTTTTCTGGCAGAACCCAAAAAATTCCTTTCCGGAGATGACATCAATGTTGGCGGGCGCGCTTCTTGTCTGCTTCAACTGATCAGCGGCACGCAAGCTCAGGCTCGCGAGGAATCCTGGAAAAAGCGGCGCGTCGAGTTTCCTTCATTGAGCGCGGAACAAGAACGCGCAGGTCTATGGAGGGAATGACCGATTTAGCCTGCGCGGGTCGCAGGCATTTTCTGTGAAGCTCTCGCAACGCCGATCCCGCAAAGGATTTTCGGCGAAGCGTCGCAAAGTACCAGGGAGGCACAATCACGCTTCAGAATGGAAATCGACCAACGCAGTCTTGTGGCGCCATGCGAATTAGTTTATGGAAGATAGTAAGCGCGTGTTATCGTGCGTGACCAATCCGTTGGTCAGTGGTTTGTCATGACACCGAGTTCTCTTGTGATCGTCACTGATCGCGGCAGCCTGAAGGCATATCGGGTTTCTGAGACGCCGACACGCGGACCGAGCCTGCAGCTTGTACAGGCCTTCGATATCATGGATGCGCACGGCAGGCTCGGGGATAAGCTAAGTGATCTGGCGGGGCGTTTTCCCGTCACCGAGGCCGCGGGCGCCCATCGTGGGCCGGCATCAATTGCCGAACGCACGCAACTGGCCATGGAAACGGACCGTCGGATTCAAAGAGGATTGGCTGACCAGATCACAAGGATTGTTTCACAAAACGGAAAGGAGGCATGGTCGTTTGCGGCGCCCGCGGAGATACATTCGGCTATCGTGGAGCTTTTACCTGCGGCTGTTCGCTCACGAATAGTCGAACATGTAAAATCGGATTTGGTAAAGGTGGAACCAGCAAAATTGATCAGCCACTTCCGCTCATTACAGCAGATCTGAAAGTCGGATGGAGAAAACGAAATTTTTGCTCCCTCCATCGCGCCCACCACCGTAGTATTTAAGTAATTATGCAACTGCCTGTTAAGATATCGTATCGGGGTTTGGAAAAATCTGACCAAATTGACAATCTCGTTTTCGAGTATGCTGAGCGACTCGAGAAGTTTTGCGATCACATCAACCGCTGCGACGTCGCAATCGAGCAAACGAATCACACGCATCTCAAAGGAAATCCTTACCGGTGCCGTATCGATGTCACCGTGGCGCCCAGGCACGAGCTCGTTGCCGATGAAAAGCAAATGGATAATGGCACTCACGAATTGCTAAAAAAAGTAATTCATGACGCGTTCAGAACGATGGAACGCGAACTCCGCCGGGTGGTGGAGAAGCAAAGACGAGAAGTCAAAACACACGCCGACACGCGCTCTCCAAAATAATCCCGCCTTTCACGGCTAGGAGCAAATGGCGACGGAGAACCGAAGCTAATCGGCGTGTTGTTGGCCACTGTAAGTTCCACCGCAATCAATCCGTGCGCGATCTGACTCGCTCGTGCGAACAACAACCCCTCTTGCCGACGAGAGTACAGGAGTTGACCGAAACTCATCGCAGGAACGAATGTAGGCGCTGAGTCATGCACATTACGGACATCCTGAAAGGGAATTCTCCCACCTTTTCCTTTGAGTTCTTCCCTCCTAAAACGCCAGAGGCCGCAGACACTCTCTATCGCGCAATTCGCGATCTCGAAACATACATGCCGCACTTTGTCAGCGTGACTTATGGGGCCGGCGGATCCACCCGTGACCTAACGCACGACCTTGTCGAGCGAATCCAAAACACCACAAATCTGGATCCGATCCCGCATTTGACCTGTGTCTGCCATAATGAACAAGAGATTGAAGCAATTCTGCGTCGATACGGCAATTCCGGCATCGCCAATATTTTCGCCCTGGGCGGCGACAGGCCAGCCCGGATGCCGGAGGACAAAAGGCGGGATGCATTTCAGCACGCAATCGATCTCGTGAAATTTATTCGTCGCTTTAACGGCTCCGGCGCGCATCCGGACCGCCGCGGTTTCGGGATCGGCGTCGCCGGCTTCCCCGAGGGACATCCTGCCACCCCCAACCGTTTGGTAGAGATGGATTATTTTAAAGCGAAGGTGGATGCCGGAGCCGATTACATCATCACACAGCTATTTTTCGACAATCACGACTTTCTCGATTTCCGTGAACGCTGTGCGCTCGCTGGCATTGATGTCCCGATTATCGCTGGCATAATGCCGATTACCTCAATGGGCGGACTAAAACGCATGGCAGAGCTCGCCGGCGGCGCGCGTTTTCCGGCAAAACTTCTGCGGGCTCTCCAACCCTGCCAAGACAACCCTGAAATGGTCAAACGCGTCGGCATCCAATACGCGTCGGCGCAATGTCATGACCTTCTGGAAAATGGTGTTGCAGGTATTCATTTCTATACGCTAAACCGCTCGGATGCTACGCGGGTAATTTTCGACAGTGTTGGCATTCCCCGTAATCGGAAGTCGCAGGTTTCGAATGCGTAACCAAAGCAACAACGTGCGGTCGCACGCTCAAGCACGTTCGCTATCTCGCACGGTTCGGATTGTTTACGCAAAGTAGCCGAAATTTGCGTAGACTGGGGACACGCGCACAATTTCAAAATGCTGAGTGTCCGACGCATGATTTTCTGGCAGGTGGCTGCGGTCGTGTGTGCGACTGCGCTTGCGGTGGCGCTTTCCCATTTTTTTCCGGTCGTTAGTTTTATCGCAGCCCTGCAAGAGAGCGTGATGAGCTGGGGTGTATGGGCTGCTATTTGTTACCCGCTGCTCTTTGCAGCTTGTAACATCCTTCTGTTGCCAGGAGGCATCCTGGCGGTGGGCAGTGGTTTTTTCTTTGGTTTATGGTGGGGATTTGTGATTGTGCTGGTTGGCAACATCGTCGCGACAGCGATATCATTCGCCTTGAGCCGCTTCGTCGCGAGACGCTGGTTTCAGCAAAAACTATCAAAGAATTCAACATTGAGCGCGCTCGGTCCGGCAGTGGAACGCGAGACTTGGAAAATCATCCTTTTGAGTCAGTTGCATCCACTTTTTCCTACCAGCTTGCTCAACTATTTTTATGGCCTCACGCGAATTCCGTTTGGCACGTACATGCTTTGGGCCTCGATCGGGAGAGTGCCAGGGCTTTTCTTCTACGCGTACATCGGCACACTTGGCCAATTCGCCGTCCGCATTATGCGGGGAAGAAGTTATCCTCGAAGCGTCGAGTATTGGATCTGGGGCGGGGCATTCGTCACTACGGTGCTGCTGCTTGTCGTGCTAGGTCGAATTGCCTACAGAGCAATTCAGCCGCCCTTAGGAATTGCTGCGCGTCAAAGTCGAAAAAAACCTTTGGAACCCGATGTATTATCAAGATAACACCCTTTAATTCAATGTATTATGTATAAATTAACCACGGAATACGACGTCGTGATAGTGGGCAGTGGCCATGCCGGAATCGAAGCAGCCTTGGCTGCCGCCCGGATCGGCTGCCGTACTCTAATGCTGACTCAGAATCTCGACACGATTGGTCAGATGTCGTGCAACCCCGCGGTCGGCGGCCTCGCGAAAGGACACATTGTGCGCGAAATCGACGCCATGGGAGGAGCGATGGGAGCCAATGCGGATGCAACCGGGATCCAGTTTCGGCTCCTGAACAAACGGAAGGGACCATCGGTGCGCGCGCCGCGAGTTCAATGTGACAAAAAGGCCTACCAATTTCGAATGAAAGCAATCCTGGAGCAGGCTCCTAACCTGGACGTCAAACAAGCGACGGTGTCGCGGGTAGTCGTCGACCGCGGCGTGGTAGTTGGGGTTGAAACCGATCTTGGTGTCGCGGTCTCAGCGCGCAGTGTCGTCATTACATCTGGGACATTTTTACGCGGCCTCTTGCATGTTGGTGAGACTAACAAACCGGGGGGCCGGATGGCGGATGCCAGTTCGAGCTTAAGCAGCGAGCTTCGACGACTAGGATTCGAAGTAGGGCGCTTTAAAACGGGTACGCCATGCAGGTTGAACGCCGAATCGATTGATTTTTCCTGCTGCTCCATCCAGCTCGGAGACGAACCGCCTTCCCTGTTTTCCTTTATTCCTGAGGAGATAGATAAAGGTCGTGACGAAATCTTCACGTTAAATCGGATCAAGGACGGAAGGTTCCACGTGGAACAATTACCGTGCTGGATCACCCAAACTACCCCTAACACGCATGACATTATCCGGGCTAACCTTGACCGATCACCGCTTTATGCGGGGCGAATCCAGGGAGTTGGTCCGCGATACTGCCCATCGATCGAAGATAAGGTTGTCAAATTTGCTGATAAAAATTCACATCAACTTTTCCTCGAGCCCGAAGGACGGCACACACGGGAGTATTATGTAAACGGAATCTCGACCAGTCTGCCATATGAAATCCAGCTCGAGTTTCTCCATTCCATCCCTGGCCTTGAACGTGCCGAAATTATGCGGCCGGGTTACGCGGTGGAATATGACTATTTTCCGCCAACACAACTCATACCGACATTGGAAACGAAGCGAATCAGCGGGCTGTACTTTGCCGGTCAGGTCAACGGCACTTCCGGTTATGAAGAAGCAGCCGCCCAAGGGCTCGTCGCCGGGGCTAATGCTGCCTTGAGGATCCTAGGCCGTCAGCCCTTTATATTACATAGGAGCGAATCGTACATCGGAGTCCTGATTGACGATCTCGTCACCAAGGGAACCGAAGAACCGTATCGAATGTTCACGAGTCGCGCAGAAGACCGGTTATCTCTGCGACACGATAACGCCGATGAGCGTTTGACGGCAACAGCGTTTGACGTGGGGCTAGTGAACCTAAGCCGATATCGTCGCTTCCAAGAGAAGATGCGGTTGCTGAAGGAAGCTAGGGCTCTAACACTGAGCACCAAACTTCATGGGATTCCCCTTGCGCAACTCCTCAGGCGACCAGATTTTACGGTGAAAAGCTTGCCTCCTGAGCTGCTCTCGCATGCACCTCTTTCAATGTGGGAACTCCTCGAGACCGACTTAAAATACGAGGGGTACAGGGCACGCCAGTCCGAACAAAACCTACAGCTTTCCCGCAGGGTGAACCAGCTTATCCCGGACGGATTTGATTACGGTAAGATCGCTGGATTGCGATCGGAGACAAGACAAAAGCTATCAGCTGTGCGACCTACCTCGCTGGGACAGGCAGCTCGTATCAGCGGAATTACCCCAGCTGATATCGCTATTATTTCTATTTGGCTGTCACATAGGTCTTTACCTGCCTCCAAAAGGGAGATAGAAAAAGCTCTCCCCAGCCGAATTTAAGTGTCCGATGGTCACATTGGCCGCGATCTTAGTCGGAAGCTATCTGCTGGGATCGATTCCTTTTGGATATCTGGCCGGCAAATTCGCAGGAATCGACATTCGGAAATTAGGTAGCGGTAATATTGGCGCGACCAACGTGGTCCGCCTCCTCGGAAAAAAATATGGGTACCCCGTATTTGCGCTCGATTTTTTGAAGGGTTTCGGTGCTGTAAGGATTTCGATGCTGATGGCAACAGGACAGTCGCCCGCGTGGAACTCGCCCGAGATATTTGGAATCGCTGCGGCGATGTCCTGCGTCATTGGGCATTCCTACCCCCCATGGTTGAAGTTCAAAGGTGGAAAAGGCGTGGCGACGTCCGCCGGGGCTTTATTCGCTTTAGCGCCGATAGCAGCTCTTATCGGCGTCGCGATTTGGATAGTAACGTTTTGGGTAACACGCTACGTTTCACTGGCTTCAGTGACCGCTGCAGTAGCGCTGCCCATTGCGATTTTGTTGGCTAACTGGCGTAACCCAAATGCGAAGGCAATATTTTACTTCTCGGTTTGCATCGCGGCAGTTGTGATCTGGCGTCATCGTTCAAATCTTTCCAGATTACTGAGCGGCACGGAACCGCGTTTTACTCAAAGGTGAAAACTGCAAAGACAGTCATTATAGGCGCTGGCGGTTGGGGAACGGCGCTGGCTCGTTTGTGGGCAAACGACGGACGACAAGTTTTCCTCTGGGGCCACAACCCGGATCGAATCGCAGGGATGCAAAAGACTCGGGAAAACGTCGACTATCTTCCGGGGGTTACGCTGCCCGGCTCCGTGCAAATTATTTCGGACCTTGTCGAATGTGCTGGCGCGGAGCTGCTCGTGCTGGTAACACCATCGACCGCTTTCCGGGAAATCACCACCCGCATTCAGAAGGTGGTTGGCGACACGGATGCCGTCTTATTGAGTTGCACAAAGGGAATAGAACACGGCACCGGGATGAGGATGAGCGAGATCCTGCACGAGATTTTCCCCGGCAGTAAAGTCGCGGTTTTGTCCGGCCCGAACCTTGCGACCGAAGTCGCCAGAGACCTCCCTACGGCGACTGTCGTTGGCTGTGAAGACGATGATTGCGCTGCGATGCTGCAGCACACATTGGGCAGTCCACGCTTTCGTATTTACACCAGCCACGATGTTACCTCGATCGAGTTGGGTGGCGCGTTGAAAAACGTGTACGCAATTGCCGCAGGGATTAGCGATGGACTTGGATTAGGCGACAATGCCAAAGCGTCCCTGGTAACCAGATCTCTGGCAGAGCTTGTCCGACTTGGACAAACCATGGGCGGGAATGCGACTGCTTTCTATGGACTCAGCGGCGGGGGTGATCTGATTTTAACGTGCTACAGCGAACGCAGCCGAAATCACACCGTGGGCAAACGGCTCGGGCGAGGTGAATCACTGGCGGAAATTATGGCCTCTGAAAAAACAGTTGCTGAAGGCATCCCTACCACGCGTAGCTCATGGGAATGCGCACGGCGGTTAAATGTTGCTACACCTATCATCGATCAGGTCTACGCGGTTCTTTATGAGCAGAAGAAACCGATTATTGCGTTGGAAGAACTGCTAAGACGTGAACCGAAGCCGGAGCACGTGTGACAACGCAATCAGAATATTCGGTCGCTTTTATAATTACAGATTTTCCTGTCCATACTTCTGGCAGAGTGCAGCGATCACCGCGGGATACAACTCGTGTTCCAGCGCTTGAATGCGCGCATGCAGACTCTCGGATGTGTCGTTAGGCAAGATCGTCACTTCGCGCTGCGCAAGAATTTGCCCGTGATCGATTTTCTCATCGACGTAATGGACTGTGCAGCCCGTCGTACCTTCGCCCGCCGCGAGAGCTTGTTTCCACGCTTCAAGTCCCGGGAATTTAGGGAGAAGCGACGGGTGAATGTTGATAATGTGACGGGAGAACGCCTTGAGCATCGGTTCATGCAACACCCGCATGAAACCAGCAAGCACAACAAGTTCCACTTCCGCATCGCGCAACATGGTCACAAGCTGCTTTTCTATTTCCGGTTCCAAACGCGTGCGAAATCTGCCCGGCGGCAAATACACGTTCGCGACACCAAATTCTCGGGCAATATCGAGAATAGGCGCATCCAGTACATCCGAAACCACCAACCGTGCCTCGGCAGCGAGCTCGCCCGAATGGATCCGCTCAAGTATTACCCGGCAATTGCTCCCTTTCCCCGAACCGAGAATCCCGATTGGCAATCGTTTCATCTGAGTCCTTTATTTTTGGCGATCGCCTTCCCACAGATTCGTTCGACCAATGCGGAAGTCGAGTAGCCCGTCTCAAATGGAACCAGGCGAATGTCTGCTCCGATTTCGTTCAAAAGCGCACGTTCTTCTTCGTCCAGTGTCTCAGAAGTGTAATCGCCGCCCTTAACATAGACGGCAGGATGCACTGCTGCGATAAACCGGGTTGCCCGATTTTCTGGGAAAATCGCGACTAGATCGACGCAATCCAACGCAGCAAGGACCTCCGCACGATCCGTCTCAGTGGTGATGGGACGCCCTGGGCCTTTTAGCTTGCGTACCGATTGATCGCCATTCAAGCCGACTGCCAGGACATCACCAGTGGCTCGCGCGGCTTGGAGGTAACGCACATGCCCGACGTGCAGCAGATCAAAACAGCCGTTCGTAGCTACAATTTTCTTGCCCGCACGGCGCAACTTTTGGCAGCGACAGGAAAGCTCTTTTAGCTCCACAATTTTCGGGCTCATTTCACGTGATTCTGAAATTCTGCATCAATTCGCGGTTGGCGTTTGGCTGATTTGCGCGACGATTAATTCAAAATGGCGGAAAGAAAAACGAAACGCAATACGGGACGATGGAAAAGGCGTGGCCACTTCCGGGTTTGCAGCGAACCAGTTGTACGTTTTGCCCGGAGCACTCAATCAATTGATTCCGGCCAGGGAACGCTCCTGCCGTATGTTCACGATGACCCAATCTTGTTCGCCCTCGCACGGGATGACCGCACCATTTTCGCCAGCTGGAATATCGATTGGCCCTCTGTCTTTCAAAAGAACATGCCCGCAGATCGACAAGTCTATCTTCAAATCATTGCCAGCGATGGCTCCGAACGAAAGAGAGTGGCTGTCGAACCAATGCTCGCCATGCATTACCTAACGACATCGGGGCTGCACGGTCCATATCGCGTTGAGATCGGCTACTATCAGCCGGCCGACACGTGGCATTCAGTCGCGATTTCGGACGAAGTTAAGATGTCGCTGCAGGGACAGTCTGAACTTGCCGGAATCGATGTGGCGACGATTCCCTTTCACCTCAGATTCCAACAGCTTGTCAACTTGTTCGGTGCGCCTAACGACGCTCCGCTGGCAAAAGTCGTTTCCAGATTTCAAAACCGCGTGTTGAATAGCGCGCGGCCTAACGAGTCGACCGTTGCCACAAAGCTTCTACGCAAGCTAAACCTGTCGCTGTCTGAAATAGCTGCTGCGCGGCGTGATTTTGAAAAGACTGATACCACAAAGCTCATGCGACGCAGGCGCGCGCTGCTCCAATCCGCGGGCGCCAGTCCATCTCGCGGATTCGAAGGAAATTCAGGTTCGTAAGCCGTGTTTACGGTCTTCCGCTACTTCTCCAAATCGGCAGGCGATTCCATCATCAAGTGACGCGCATGCGTATGGTCGGAAACCTGGGCGACCAGGTTCAATAGCGCGCCCAGACTCAACGCCAGGATGAATCCCGCCAAACCGATAACAATGCCCAATGGACCGGGGATGACGTCCGTTCGGTATCGGGCCAGCCAGAGAATGGAGCCGAGCGACCCAAACACAATCCAGATCACACCAGCGACTTTTAGAGCACGCGACCAGCCGGTCTCTCCGGCGATTTTGCGGGGGCTTAGTCTGGAGTTGTAAATGCCGTAGCCGAAGTAGATCACGATGCCAATCGCGAACCAGTAAATGAGCCGCTCCCAAGTTACCCACGGCAGCGAAATCATGAGATAACCTGCCGATATCACCCCCATCGGCGCGACAAACCACACGGCCGGTGTTTTGAACGTGCGCGGCAGCTTCGGCTCGCGCACCCGTAGGACGAGCACGCCAATTGAGACAATGACGAAGGCCAGCAGGGTTCCGATGGAAACCAGACTGCCTGCTTCTCGGACAGTGAACACCGCCGCGAAGCAGGAGACGACAACTCCTGTGACTATCGTCGTGATCCAGGGGGTACGAAATTTTGGATGGACCGTGCTAACAAATTTCGGCAGCAAACCATCGTCAGCCATCGTCCAGAAGATTCGCGATTGACCCAGAAGCATCACCAGAATGACCGAACTGAGGCCGGCAATCGCGCCCAATTTAATTATCGCGGCCATCCATCCCACTCCAGCGTGATCGGCCGCCACGGCGATCGGGTCGGGCACATCTAATTGGAGATACGGGACAATGCCCGTCGCGACGGCCGATACCGCGATGTAGAGAACCGTACAGACTAACAGCGAACCGATGATACTAATAGGCATGTCGCGCTGCGGGTTCTTTGCTTCCTGCGCCGCTGTGCTGACAGCGTCGAACCCGATGTACGCGAAAAATACGATCCCCGCGCCTTGCATTACACCGCTCCAGCCGAAATGTCCCCGCACGTCGGTAGCAGGCGGAATAAACGGGTGCCAGTTGGCGGGATTCACCGCGTGCGCTGCCCCGAAAATAAACAGCAGCACCACCGCCACTTTTACAAAGACAATGACGTTATTAACATTGGCGGATTCGCGAATCCCAACCACGAGCAGCAACGTGACAATGCCGATGATGATGACGGCTGGAAGATTAAAAATCGCCGCGACCTGCGTTCCGTCCGCCATGGTAATGAGCGTACCGCGCGCCGCCGATAACTCCGGCGGGACGTTAATGCCGATATCCCGCAGAAACGAGACCACGTAACCGGACCAACCGATGGAAACGGTGACCGCACCCAGGGCATATTCCAAAATCAGATCCCATCCGATAATCCACGCGAAAAGTTCACCCAGGGTAGCGTAGCCGTAGGTGTAAGCGCTCCCGGCCATCGGCACGAGCGACGCAAATTCGCTATAGCAAAGCGCCGCAAAAATTGAGGCTACTCCGGCTAACACAAACGAAAGGATGACGGCAGGCCCGGCGTTCTGCGCGGCAACAGTCCCCGTCAGCACAAAAATGCCTGTGCCAATGATCGCACCGATACCGAGCATCGTCAGGTTTGTTGCGCCGAGCGCGCGTTTCAACCGTTGGTCCGTCAGCGCTTCGGCTTGTAATTGCGTGACGCTTTTTCGTCGAAACAAGTTCATGGGCGAAGTTGCCTTTATGCTGTGCTAATCGGGATGTGACGGCCAAGTCAAGCTGCGATGATTTTTTCCCGACAATTTTCAGACAAACAAGTCAGCAATATCAGCTTGATGAAGGTAACCAGGATTTCTGGCGCACCGACATCTGGTAAGTCGCTATTTCTGGTTGTGCGCTTGTAAAATGCTTGCTGATTCCGGACCACGTATCTAAAGGTTCCGCTGGCAACGGCATTTATGATCTCGCAAACCCGACGACCAACTATTCAGTGGTTCCTTCAGAAGAAAGAATCTTGAATGAGTAAGGAAGCCAAACAAGCAAGCTGGGGAACCCGCATCGGCATGATCCTGGCTGTGTCGGGCGCTGCGGTCGGCCTTGGAAACTTCTTGCGGTTCCCGGGGCAGGCAGTGGCTCATGGAGGCGGCGCCTTCATGATTCCCTACATTTGCGCATTGGTGTTCCTGGCGATCCCGATTGGCTGGGCGGAATGGGCGATGGCAAGGTATGGCGGACAGCGAGGTCTGCACAGCGCGCCGGCGATCATGGGGTTGATCGGACGCGGTCGCATTGCGCGTTACCTCGGACTGCTCGGCGTCCTGATCCCTATGGTGGTTTACATGTACTACGTTTACATCGAAGCGTGGTGCCTGGAATATTCGTGGTTTTACATCCTCGGCAGTGTTCCAATCACCGGCTCCATTCCAGAACAAGTAAAAGTGGCCGGGCAATTCTTTGGAGATGCGACAGGCACCAATGCGAACGGTGTACTACACATCAGCGCGCTGTTTTGGGCCATCGTGGTAACGATAAACATCTGGCTCGTGTATCGCGGATTGAGCGGTGGGATCGAGAAATTCTGTCGATTCGCGCTGCCGGCCATGGCGGTCCTGGCAATTATCGTACTGATCCGAGTCCTTACTCTCGGTACTCCGGATCCGAATAACCCAGGGCAGAACGTTCTTAATGGCCTTGGGTATCTTTGGAATCCGGACTTCTCCAAGCTGGGCGATCCCGATACATGGCTCGCGGCGGCGGGACAAATCTTCTTTAGCATCTCGGTGGGGTTCGGCATCGTTCTCAACTACGCGTCCTACCTGAAGAAGAACGACGACCTTGCGTTGTCTGCGCTGACCGCCGGCGCAACCAATGAATTATTCGAAGTCGGTTTTGGTGGACTGATCACGGTCACAGCTGCATTTGTGTTCCTTGGCGTTAGCGGCGTCGTTGGCGGATTCGGGCTCGGCTTCCAAACCCTGCCGGTGGTGTTTCAGCAAATGGGCTTCATTGGTCGCTGGATTGGATTCGCCTGGTTTTTCCTCCTTTTTCTCGCTGCCATTACCAGTTCGATCTCGATGCTGCAGCCGGCGAAAACTTTCTTTGAAGAAGCGCTGGGAATCTCTTCTGGAAAAGCCATCGCACTGGTTTCCGTCGTATGCGGCCTGGGGTCATTCTGGGTGATTTGGTTCAGCAAAGAGATGGTCGCACTCAACACCATGGATTTCTGGGTCGGTACATTCTGCATTTTTGTTATGGCGACCGTGCAGATCATCTGTTTCGGCTGGGTCTGGGGCTTGCGCAACGGCGCCGCGGAGCTTGATCGGGGAGCGTTAATAAAAATCCCGCGCTTCTTTTTGTTTGCCATGAAGTACATCGCGCCGGCATATCTGCTGGTGGTGCTTGTTGGCTTCGCCTACCAAAACTTGGGCGATGCGCTGAGGAAATCCGCAGGCGATGCGGTGGCGTTGTGGACACTCATCATCATCGCTGCGCTTATCGCTCTACTCGTTGCAACCCTCGCCGTAGGCGAACGCCGCTGGCGCGCAGCAGGACTGGACATTGACGGCAAAATGACTCCGGGAGGAGGGACTCACTCGTGAACGCCTGGGGATGGCTATTCATGTCCGGTTCACTGGCCCTGGTTTGGGGCGCAACAATCTGGACCTATGCGCGACTTTTCCGGGCACCGCCCGAAGAACCGGATCAATCGACCGAGCAAAATACCAGACGCTGAGAAAGTGAACGTTCGCTGAAGAATGTGCTTTCCCGTTGTGCGAAGCGTGGTAATCTCCCCGCCACCGTGATGACCGCGAATCATGTGCGCCGCGCGCGATGGTTTCTGTCGGCTTCCTGCGCCGCCCTGGCGCTGGTCATCGATTTCGTTGCCCTGCCACAAGCGGCTTTCGCACGGGCGAGCACGCACTTTGAGGCGCTGCCGCTGGTGCGTTCGCGGCAAAACCACTTGTTGGTGCGCGCCTTCATTAATGGCAGACCTGCCTGGCTGACAGTCGATAGCGGCGCTCCAGTGAGCGTCATTGCAGTGAATCGCCGCCGACATTTTCGGCTGACACCGATCACAGCCGACTCAAATTTGCCGGCACGTGTTCAGATTAACGGCGGATTTAACAACGTGGCCATCGCGCGTGAACTGCGCATCGGAGGTTTAATTCTCGTGAATGAGCCGGTGGTCACAGTCGATCTTGGAGGTTCCGCGCGCGCAGCACGAATGGCGCACGAACCGCAGATCGACGGAATCATTGGAGCAGACATCCTTTTTCCGACCCAAGCGGTGCTGGATTGTGAAAAGCAGTTACTCGTTCTCAAATCCGAGCCCAACTTTCGGGGGAGCTTTCCCGGATTCAATCGGCGCGGGTTACGCGCTGTTCCAATTCAGGTCAGTGACGGTTACAACCTCTTTGTAAATGGGTCCGTGAACGGAACACCGGCAAAACTGATGGTCGACACCGGATCGTTCACCACGCTGTTGCACCGATCTTTCGTGCGACGGATGCGAATTGCCACTCGCGGGACACAATACAGCTCCTCTGCTGTAAATCTGAAAGAGCGAGGAGTGCGCATGGCGCGCATTCGCAAGCTGTCGGTCGGTTCGGTGGACATCATCGGCAAGGAAGTCGGTGTCATCGATCTGGAAGGACTCATTCACGACGGGCTATTAGACGGTTCTCCGCCGGTGGCGGGACTGCTTGGTGCGGAAACACTGCGCCACCATCACGGCATCATCGATTTCGGCACCCGGACACTTTATCTAAGGTAAGCGAACCGTACGGAACACTTCGCTTGTCATTCCTCGCGAAGTCGAGGAATCTCTCGATTTTCTGCTCGTGAAGGAAATCACACAGGCGTTCGTTTTGGCGGCGGGACTGGGCAAGCGCCTGCGTCCGCTAACGGACGAACTCCCCAAGCCGCTCATCCCGATTTTCCAAAAGCCGCTCATCACGTTTGCGCTCGATCACTTGGTGGCCACGGGAATGAACAGATTCGTCGTCAACACACATATGCACCCTGAATCGTTTCAGAACTTCTTTGCCACAGGCGAATATGCGGGCTTTCCCGTCTTCCTTGTTCACGAACCGGACCTGCTCGAAACCGGCGGTGGCATCAAAAACATGGAAGCCCAACTCGGCAGCGATCCATTCCTGACCTATAGCGGCGACATTCTCACGGACGTCAATCTGCGACCTTTGATCGACGAACATTTCCGTCGCGGCAACGACGTGACGCTCGCCTTGCGTCAAACCGGTCTGGCTTCAGCCGTGTCCTTGCGTGATCACCAGGTTGTGGACATCGCCAACCGCTATGGCATCGCCGGCGATTTTGATTTTGCCAACATCGCCGTCTGGAACCCGGCGATTTTCCAGCGGATTCCGCCGCACAAAAAGGTCTCGTTCATTCCTATCGTTGCAGATTGGATCAGGCAGGGCGGCAGGATCGGCGGCGTAGTGCTCGATGATGGACACTGGTTCAACATTGGTTCGCGAAAAGAGTATCTGGAAGTTCACCGGACAATTTCTGACCAAAAATGGAAGCCACGTTATGTCAGCGCGCCGGGTTGGCCCGAGCGCACGGCCAAGTCCGCGATCATTGATGCAAGCGCAAACGTGCGCGGCTGCTCTGTTATTGCAGAACATTGTCGCGTCGGCGCCGAAGCGATTCTGGAAGACACGATTTTGTGGCCGGATGCGGAAATTGCTTCTCAAAGCCGGCTGGAAGCTTGTATTGTCCGCTCTCGGAAAAAGGTCAGCGGTACTCACCGCAATATTGACGTCTAACCCCATGAGAACGGCCCTGCTTCTTCGACGAACGCGGATGCACTTCCCGCGATTGGACGTCGCCGAGATAAAAATCAACCCGATCCAAAAAGGCGGCTCCGACCGAAAGTTTTATCGCATCCACTGCTCTCCCGAACAGGCGCTGATCCTGGTCAAATACAATTTGGAGCGGGAAGAAAACCGGCACTATGTGACAATCGCGAATTTTCTCAGTGAACATCGCGTTCGCGCACCAAGGATTTACTTTCACGACCCGGACGAGGGCTTGATCTGGCTGGAAGACCTTGGCGAGCGCGACCTGTACAGTTATCGCGACGAAAGCTGGCTGGTGCGCCGCGCACTCTACGAATCCGCTCTTGATCAAATCGCGACCCTGCACGCTTTACCCGAATCGGTTTGCGTCGAGATGAAGGAGTATCTGCCAGCCGAATTCAATTCAGAGCTGTACCTGTGGGAACAGAACTATTTTTTCGAAAATTGCCTGGGCCGTTATTTCAAAACCGATCAAGCAAAAGTCGCGCATCTTGCAGCCCTCCCTGTGTTACAGGAAATCGCAGATCGCCTGACGTCTTTCCCCAGAGTCCTGGTACACCGCGATTTTCAATCGCAAAACATCATCATCCGGAACGGGCAGGCTTACTTGATCGATTTCCAGGGTATGCGACCCGGCCTTGCCGGATACGATCTCGCATCCTTGCTCTACGATCCCTATGTCGATCTTCCGGACGAGGAACGCGCCGAGTTGATCGCATATTATCGTTCGCGTCAGCGCGAACGTGGAATGACAGACGACGGCGAGTTCGATCTCAAGTTGCGGCTCTGCGCGATGCAACGCCTGATGCAGGCACTGGGCGCTTACGGTTTCCTTGGCCTGGTAAAAGGCCATAAGCATTTCCTGAAATACATCCCTGCTGCGGTCAAATCATTGCAGCGAGTCCTGGAGGAAACCGGCGGATTGACGGAACTCGAGGCAGCGCTGCAGGAATTGAACTGAGGCCCAGGCGAAGTCGCATCACCAGTTTGCCCTCAGGGTGCCGGTGCCGGATACGAGAGGAGCAGGTCCAAGGGGGCTTGGAAGTTCGAAATATGGGATGAGGCTATAACCAGTCGAGCGCACACCGAGGGCGGTCGTTTTGCAATGCCAATTGCTTCATGATAACTTTTCCACTTTAAGATTTGCCTATGCCACAGTTTGACCGGAACTCACAACGGGAGAACAAGCCCCGGGGCACCGAACCGAATTTTAATTGGCGCGGTGTGGTTCTCATTGTAATCGCGTTCAGTTTGATCGCGATGGCCATGCTTTTTTACCGGGGCGGGATGCAAGCGGTCGAAGACGTGCCGTATAACCGTTTCCTCGAGCTGCTGGAGAACAAACAGATTGTTAGCGACAAGAATTATCCCCTCCAGCTGGTGGTTGAGGACGGCCGGCCAACCCAAACCCTCCGCGGCGCTTACGTTCGCCAGGGGACAGGCACATCTCCGTCACAGCCCATGCCGTTTCGGACCACTGTCTATTTGAATTTTACAAATGATCTCCAGAAGAAACTCGCCGATGCCGGCATGCAACCGGCGATCAAGACGGAGTCAAACATGTTGGCGCAAACCTTGGTTGGTTTTCTGCCGATCGCGCTTTTTCTTTTGGTCCTGTATTTCCTTTTCCGCCAGCAAATCCGTATGGCCGGCAAAGGCGCATTGAATTTCGGCAAATCCAAGGCGCGCATGCTCGCGCGGGACAAAAACAAGATCACGTTCCGCGATGTCGCCGGCGTGGAGGAAGCCAAGGATGAAGTGCAGGAACTGGTCGAGTTCCTGCGTGACCCCAAAAAGTTCCAGAAGCTCGGCGGCCGCATTCCCAAGGGCGTCCTGATGGTTGGCCCGCCCGGCACCGGCAAGACACTGCTTGCGCGCGCCATCGCAGGCGAAGCTGACGTGCCCTTCTTTTCTATCAGCGGCTCGGATTTTGTTGAGATGTTCGTGGGTGTCGGCGCCTCGCGCGTCCGCGACATGTTCGAGCAGGGCAAGAAATCCGCGCCCTGCATTATTTTCATCGATGAAATCGACGCTGTCGGTCGTCATCGCGGCCATGGAGTTGGCGGCGGACACGACGAGCGCGAGCAAACGTTGAATGCGTTGCTCGTCGAGATGGATGGATTCGACACGCAGGAAGGCGTTATCATCATCGCGGCTACGAACCGACCGGATGTTCTCGACCCGGCGTTGCTGCGCCCGGGACGCTTCGATCGTCAGATCACTGTCAATCTGCCAGACGTTAAAGGCCGCGAAGAAATCCTGCGCGTGCACGCCAAGAAAGTGAAGCTCGCCGAAGGCGTCGATCTGGCCGTGATCGCGCGTGGCACTCCCGGCTATTCCGGCGCGGAACTCGCCAATGTCATCAACGAAGCGGCGCTGCTAGCTGCCCGGCGCGGATTAAAAGGCATCACGCTCGCCGAATTGGAAGAAGCGCGCGACAAAGTTCGCTGGGGCAAAGAACGCCGGAGCCTTGCGCTGAGCGAGAAGGAAAAACAGAACACCGCGTATCACGAAGCTGGACACGCGCTGTTGCTCATGCTTCTCCCTCACACCGAACCGCTGCATAAGGTCACCATCATTCCGCGCGGACCATCGCTCGGTTCGACCATGTGGTTACCCGAGGAAGACAAATACACCAACCGCAAAAACGAGCTGCTGGCCAGTCTCGCCGTCGCCATGGGCGGGCGCGTGGCAGAAGAGATTATTTTTGGCGATATCACCAACGGCGCGCGCGGCGACATCAAAGGCGCCACGGCCATTGCGCGCCGGATGGTTTGCGAATGGGGCATGAGCGAGAAAATGGGCATGGTCGAATACGGCGACCACGAAGATTACGTTTTCCTCGGACGCGATATCGCGCGTGCGCGGGATTACAGCGAAGCGACCGCCGAACAGATCGATCAGGAAGTCCGCAGGCTTCTCGACGAAGCGTATCAATTGGCCAAGCACACGCTCATTGCGAACCGCGATAAACTGGAAACCATCGCAAAAGCTTTGCTCGAATACGAAACCCTGGACGGCTCGCAAATCAAAGAGATCATCGACCACGGCCGGCTGATTAATCCACCTCCGGGCATTGGCGGGTCCCCTAGTAAAAAACCAGCACCCGACAAACCGCCCAAGCAGGTTATCGCTCCCGACGTCGTCCCGCCGCTCCCGGGTGCCCTTGGCGGCGCCCCCGCGTAATCCGGATTCCACGTTGAGCGTTGGATGTTGAATGTTCGGCTTTTTCTTCGCTCTTCAATCCAGCGGGCTCTTCACGCCGATGCCCGGCTTGTTGAGTACGTGCGTGTAAATCATCGTCGTAGATACGTCTTTGTGACCGAGAAGTTCTTGCACGGTGCGTATATCATATCCGGCAGCCAAA
>Ga0210120_1000007_pt1 | contig 64031 bp, 57 predicted proteins | sample Goodyear_PhragA__FD_184868 | JGI IMG/M metagenome (GOLD analysis project Ga0210120, IMG submission 184868) | Wetland microbial communities from San Francisco Bay, California, USA, that impact long-term carbon sequestration - Goodyear_PhragA_D2... | ecosystem: Environmental > Aquatic > Marine >... | reverse complement strand
GCCTACTCGCTGCGCGTGATCCACCGGATCGCGCGCCGGTCGGGCGACCGCGTGGTGACGGACGAGCCGGGGATCGTCTACCTCGAGATCGACGGCCTCGCGAAGCCGATCCTCCAGCGCGCGATGCGGGACGGCAACGCCCCGGAGATGGCGAGCTGGCTCGCGAGCGACACCCACCGCCTCGTCGAGTGGGAGACCGACCTCTCCTCCCAGACGGGCGCGAGCCAGGCGGGGATCCTGCTCGGGTCGAACGAGGACGTGCCCGCCTTCCGCTGGGTCGAGAAGGAGCGGGGCGAGCTGATGGTCTGCTCGAACCCCGACGACTGCGCCGAGATCGAGCGACGCCACGCCGGCGACGGGCTGCTGCGAGACGGCGGCGCGAGCCGCGGCAACCTTCTCTCCGGCGAGGCCGACCACGTGCTGCTGACGGCGAGCCGCGTGAGCGAGGAGAAGAAGGCGAACCCCGGCTACCGGGCGTTCTTCGCGAACGGCTTCAACGTCACGCGCACGCTCGCGCTCGTGTTCTGGGAGGTGATCCTCGAGCTGGTCGCCGCGGAGCGCCAGCGGCGCCGCGACGTCCGGCCACGGGGTCACCGGGGCGGGATCTACCCGCTGCTGCGTGCCGGCATGTGCGTGCTCGTGCGCGACCTCACCGTGTTCGCCGTGCTGACCGACATGTTCAAGGGGCGCCCGGCGATCTACGCGACCTTCGCGAGCTACGACGAGGTCGCGCACCACTCCGGGCTCGAGCGGCCGGACACGCTCGAGGCGCTGCGCAAGCTCGACCAGCAGTTCGGCCGCATCGAGCGCGCGCGGCGCTACGCACCCCGGCCGTACCACCTCGTCGTGCTGTCGGATCACGGGCAGACGCAGGGCGCGACGTTCAAGCAGCGCAACGGCTACGCCCTCGAGGATCTGGTCCGGGACTCGTCCGAGGCGGACAGCGTGCATGCCGTATCGGGTGAGGACGAGAGCAAGACGAACGTCGGCGTCGCGTTCGACGAGGCGACCGGCAAGGGTGAGCAGTCGGGTGAGAAGCGCAGCCCGAAGAAGGACGTCTCCGGGAAGGACGTCGTCGTGCTCGGCTCGGGCAACCTGGGCCTCGTGTACCTGATGCAGGAGACGCGCCGCCTGACACGGGAGGAGATCGACGAGCGCCACCCCCGGCTCCTGCCGGCGCTACGGGCTCACCCGCACGTCGGCTTTGTGCTCGTCCGCTCGGAGCAGGACGGACCGGTCGTGCTCGGCCCGGGCGGCGTCCGCTACCTCGACGGCGACCAGGTGGAGGGCGAGGATCCGCTCGCGCCGTTCTCGCCGCACGCGGCGGACCACCTGCGTCGCTCGGACGGGTTCGCGCACGCGCCCGACCTCTACGTGAACAGCTTCTACGACCCCGAGCTCGACGAGGGCTGCGCGTTCGAGGAGCTCATCTCGTTCCACGGCGGCATGGGCGGCCCGCAGACCCGTCCCTTCCTGCTCGCGCCGCTCGAGCTGCCGCTGCCCGACGAGCCGATCGTCGGCGCCGCCAGCGTGCATCGGCTCCTGAAGAGCTGGCGCGGCGACGGCGAGCCGGCCGGCACCGCCTGATCAGGCGGGCGGAGGGAACGGCTCCGGCCCGGCAGGCGGCGCTCGCTCGCCCTCTCCCTCGGCCTCGAGCGCCTTGGCCCTGGCCAGCTCCGCGCTGATGTGGACGGCGGCGGAGGTGAGCGGCGCGGCGAGGATCATCCCGATCATCCCGAAGATCGCGCCGGCGCCGATCGTGACGATCAGGACGACGAGCGGGTTGAGGTCGAGCGTGGCGCCGAACGCGATCGGCTGGACGATGTTCTGCAGCAGGCCGTTTGCGAGGATCACGATCACGAGCATGATCAGCGCGGTCGTGGTGCCCTGCCCGGAGAGCGCGAGCAGGACCGCCAGCGCGCCCGACACGAACGCCCCGATGAACGGGACGTAGGCGGTCACGAACGTGACCACGGCGATCGTCCCGGCCAGCGGCACGTCGAGCACCAGGGCGCCCACGCCGACGACCACGGCGTTGAAGGCGGCGACGATCGTGACGCCGAGGAAGTACCGGCGCATCGACTGGATGACGTTGCTGGTGATCGTCGTCGCCACCGGTCGCGGCACTCCGAGGTGCCCGTCGAAGAAGCGGCGCACGGCGGGGCCGTCCTTGAGCAGGAAGAAGGTGCTGAAGAGCGTGAAGGTCAGGAAGAAGACGAGCGAGGTCAGGCCCCTGATCCCGTCGGCGACGCCCTGGACGAGCGTCTTTCCGGTGGTGGCCGTGTCCTGCTTGAGGTCCTGCGTCGCGTTCGCGGTGCCGTTCGCGCCCGTGTCGTTGACCCAGCCCTGGATCGTGTCGGCGGCTTTCGACGCGGACGCCTTGATCTCGTCGGACTGCTCGACGATCCCGCCGAAGACGAGCAGGACGATCACGACGAACAGCGCGAGCAGCCCGAGGAGGACGATCGCCGCGCCGGCCGCACGTGGCAGCCGCGGCTGCATCATCGTCACGAGCGGCCCCGCCACGGTCGCGAGGATCAGGCCGACGAGGACGGGCTCGGTGATCGTCGAGGTCAGCCCCATCAGCCAGATGAGCCCGACGAGCAGCAACGCGACCCCGACGAGGAACCAGGCGGCCAGCCCGAGATCGCGCAGCCACATCGGTGCGGAGAAGACGCGCGAGAGCGACGTCGCGTCGATCTCGACGACCGTCCGTGGCGGCGCGTCCGGCGCGACTGCCTTCGGTTGACGGCGGAACCGGTCGAAGAGCCCGCTCACGGCGCGCATTCTGTCGGGTGGGGCGGACGGGGGCGCAGGGCGGCCGACGTCCGCCGGCGGATCAGCGCGGCGGCCTGTCGGCGAGCACGCTCTCGATCGCGGCGAGCCGCTCGTCGATGCTCTGCAGCGACGAGCGAACCGCCTCGTCCTGCGCGGCCTGGGTCGCCTCCAACTCGGCGCGATCCGTGTCCACGAAGACCGAGGTGACCGTCGCCACGAGGAAGGAGATGAACGTGACCCCGAAGATGATCACCACCCCGCCCAGGATCCGGCCCCACGTCGTGTGCGGCACGATGTCCCCGTAGCCGACGGTCGAGAGGGTCTGGATCGACCACCAGATGCCGTCCTGGATCGTCGGAAAGTCGCGCCTGTCGATCACGTGCGCGACGATGCCGGTGCCGACGGCCACGATCGCGGTCACCGCGACGAGATACGGGAACACCCTCCGACTGAGGACCGCCGCACGCGCGCGACTCTCGAGCCGCGACCCGACGCGGCGCTTCGCGTACTGGGCCGGCTCGCTCACCGCCGGAACCTTCGCACAGTCGCGAGACGGCACCGCTTCGCGCCACCCGATCGACGGGCCTCGCCCAACGCTCAGCCGTTCGGGCGCGGGTGCCTGAGGCTACCGGGCCCGCCGATCCCCTGCCGGTCGGCGGTCCCCGCGAGATCGAGGTCGGGCGAGTCGCGCCAATGCTGCGCGACCGTGGCGTCGAGTCGTGCGAGCTGGTCCTCGACCGCGGCGCGGTTCTGCTCGTGCACGGACCCTAGGAGCTCATCGAGCATCGCCCGGAGCCGCCGGACGATCTGGATGCTCGTCGCGCCGTACTCCCTGATCTCAGTCACGCCGAGCACGAGGTAGTCGTCCCAGCTCCTGGTCGGGATCACGACGCCGCGCGTGGTCGGCTCGCGCGCCCGCGGGGGCGGCTCGGCGGGGGCCGACCGGCCGAGCAGGCCGAGCAGGTCCTCGAGGTGGTCGATGATCTGGACGCCGGTGGTCGGGTCGTTGACGGCCGGCGACAGCGCCCGGGCCGCGATGTCGACCAGGATCCGGATCGCGAAGCCGGGATCCTGCTCGATCGTCCGCTCGCCGCCCAGGGCGACCATCGCGGCGAGGCCCCGCTCTGCCGCGTCCGTGTCCTCGAGACCGCGGCCGTACACCTCGATCACCGCCGCCCCCGCCGGGACGAAGTCGCCGACCGGGTAGCGGATCACGACGACGCAGTCGTGCGCTCGCGTCCATTCGACGAGGCCTCGCATGTCGATCGCCTGGATCGCTCCCCCCTCGCCGATCTGCACGACCAGGTCGGGTCTGCCGGGGACCTCGAACGGCGCGGGGACGACGTCGAGCGCCTCCTCGCGCTGCGCCTCGGCGGCGACCTCGCGATGCGCACGGCGTCCGGCGTCGGCGACGAGGGCGGCGACGGCCACTGGCCGCAGGCGATGGACGAAGCGGTCGAGAAAGATCACGAACAGCAGGAGCCCGGTGCCCATGAAGAAGCCGGCGAGCGTGACGCCGAGGTTCGGCACCGAGTTTTCCTCGACGCGCCGGAGCAGCCCGAACGAGAACGTGAACGTCCCGATCAGCACCGCCAGAACGGCCTTGAGGACGGCGTCCCGGTAGAAGAGCCGCATGTAGCGGGCGGAGAACGTCCCGGTGGCCATCTGCACGACGAGCACGCTCACGGTCACGACGAAGCCGGTGAGGCCGACGGCTGCCCCGACGACGCTCGCGAGCACGGCATCCGCCGTCCCGGACGAGTAGTGCCACCCAGCGGGGAGGGTCACGATCGGGTGCAGGTCGGCGACCGCGATCGCCAGGAACCCGCCGCTGACGCCGCCTGCGAGGGGGACGATCCAGAGACTGCTCTTCAAGTACTGACGAGCACGGAACGACGAGCCCCAGGTCACGGGGCGATGATCCCCAGGCGGGGACCTGGACGCAAGCCTGTGGCGCGGACGTTCACCCGGGTGATCTCCGCAGCGTGTTGGCACGAGAGATTCGGGTGTGTTTGAGTGCCAGGCGGAAGCACGAGAGAGGAGCGTCGAAATGATGGTGCGCAGAGGACCGGGTCTCGTCGGCATGGCCGCCCGCACGGCGGTCGTCGCGGGCACGGCGACGGCCGTGTCGGGCCGTGTCGCCCGGAAACAGCAGTCGAAGTACTCGGAGCAGGACGCCGCCTACATGGAGCAGCAGGGGGCGGCGGTGGCGCAGGGCGCGGAGCAGGTGGCGGCCCAGCCGGACTACGTCGCGGAGCTCGAGCAGCTCGCGAAGCTCAAGGAGCAGGGGATCATCACGGAGGAGGAGTTCGAGGCGAAGAAGAAGCAGACACTCGGAATCTGACCGTTCTCGCCCAACTGAAAGGAGACGCTGTGCTTGCAGCCGACTACCCGTTCCTGGACCTGTTGTGGACGATGCTCATCATCTTCGCGTGGGTCATCTGGTTCTGGCTCCTGATCACGGTCTTTGCGGACATTTTCCGGCGCCATGACACCAACGGCTTCGCGAAAGTGCTCTGGATCATCTTCGTGATCATCCTGCCGTTCCTGGGCGTGTTCATCTACCTGATCGCGAACCACGACGGCATGACCCAGCGGAACCTCGATCGGGCGAAGTCCGACAAGGCCCAGTTCGACCAGTACGTGCAGTCCGTCGCCACGAGCGGTGCCCGCCGCACCTCCGGGTCGACCGCCACCCTTGACCCGCGCGGCCGGGTCGTAGAGGATGCGGCTCCCATGTGTTGCCTGCTCGTACTCGCCACCGGTCTCGGCCCGCGCATCGCGCTCGCCGTCTGGTGGATCTTCGGAGACAAGGTCGACGCCGCGTTCAGCACGTGGGTCTGGCCGCTCCTCGGGCTGCTGGTGCTCCCGTGGACGACCCTCTTCTACGTGATCGCCTGGTCGCCGATCGGCGGGGTCAGCGGCGGGGAGTGGATCTTCGTCGCGTTCGGGGTCGTGCTCGACATCGCCACGTACAGCTACCGCGCGGCGCGTAGCCGCTACGCAACCAGCTACTAGAGCTGGTCGAGCTCCGAGCGCGTCGGGCGGCCCGAGTTCTCTAGAGGGCCGCCGGCAGCGTCGCCATCCAGACGATCGCACCCGCGAACATCGCGCAGCCCATCACGAGCAGGACGGTGCGCGGCCTGCCGCGCAGCCGTGAGCTGACACCCGCGAAGAACAACGAGCTCGCGAAGAGCACGACCGCCAGCGAGTAGTGGTCGGCGCGGGTGACGTTGTCCTGGGCGGCGAGCGTCTCGGCGCCGGCCTTGACCTCGAGCGCGTCCGCCCGCTTCTGCGCCGCCGAGGTGTACTGGGGCATCGCGAAGGGCGTCAGCGGCGCCTTCGGGTTCTTCAGCGGCTTCGTGGCGACCCACGCGGTGACGGCCGGACGGAACTCGGGCCGAAAGCGGCGGAAGTAGAAGTCCGCGAGCTCGGTGTTCCCGCTCCCGTACGCGTTCGCCCACTGCGCGAACGTCGTCACGTCGACCACGATCTGGCGGCTCGCTATGCCGGCCTCGTGGTTCGCCTGCACACGTGCGGTCGTGGCCCGATTGCCGGCGAGCGCCTGCTCGCTCCGCCAGTGCGCCGCCTGGAACGTCGCCCACGCGGTCGCGATCGCCGCGACCCCGAGCAGCACGAGGGTCAGCCACTCGCGGAGATCGTGGGAATCGTCTGCGTTTGCGTCGGCCATGCCGCTGTCAGGCACCCCGGGACGGCGACAGGCCCCAGGCTCCGCTCACCGAGGCTCCGGGCTCGAGCACCACCACGCTCTCACCGCTCCGAAACGCCTGTGGTGGGCAGCTCATGGGCTCGACGGCGAGGCTGCGCCTGTTCACGTCGGGGCGGGAGTCGCCCGTGTACAGCATCAGGTACGGGTAATGCTCGTCGACCCAGAGCGTGACCGCGGCACCCGACTCGGGGTGCGTGAGCGTCGCCCGGGCGAGACCGTCGTCGTCCCGGTCGAGGTCGGTGAAGCAGTGGTCGAGCGTCGTTCCGCCGAGGGGGCGCGGCTCGCGGAAGTCGAAGGCCGTGCCGGCGACGGGCGTCGGGGCCGGGAGGTCGCTCGCCCCGTCGGTCGCGAGCACGCTGCGAGCCGGGAGCTGGAGGATCGCGGTGTCGACGGTCGGCGTACCCGGGACGAGGTACGGATGCGCTCCCGCGCCGTACGGGCACGCCGCCGCGCCGACGTTCGTCGCGGTCGTCGCGACCCGCAGACCGTCGTCCGAGAGGGAGTACTCGATGCGGAGCGCGAGCGCGAACGGGTAGCCCGGCTGCGGGTGGAGGTCGTAGCGCAGGACGACGCGATGCGGCTCGCGCTCGGCCGCAGTCCATGGCACCCAGCGGACGAGGCCGTGGATCGCGTTGCCCGCCTCCGGCTCGGTGAGAGGGAGGCGGTGCTGCTCCCCGAGGAACGCGTACTGTCCCTCGGCGATCCGGTTGGGCCACGGGATCAGGACCTGCCCGCGACCGGACGGGGCCATCTCGTCGGGGCCGTAGCCGTCGAGCACGTTGCGCCCGTCGGCCGTGTAGCCGCGCAGACCCGCGCCGACCCCGGTCACGACGACGCGCTGGCCGCCGTGCGCGAGCTCGTACTGCACACCGGACGGACTGCGCACGGGGACGGGCTGCTCCGAGCCTAGGTCAGCCGCTCGAGCAGGTGGTCGCCGACGCGGAGGGAGTTCGCCATCGCGGTCAGCGCCGGGTTCACCGCCCCGATCGACGGGAAGACGCTCGTGTCGACGACGTAGAGATTGTCGAGCTCGTGCGCCTTGCAGTTCACGTCGAGCGCGGACGTCTCCGGGTCGGTGCCGAAGCGACAGGTACCGGCCTGGTGTGCGCAGCCTGCGATCGGGATGTCGTTCTTCATGTACGCAAAGCGGTGGATCAGGTGGTCCGCGTTCATGTCGAGCTGCCCGAGGATGGACTTGACCTTTGCGTAGAGCCGCTTCTTGGCGTCCAGGTTCGTCTCCGTGTAGGTGAGCGTCAGCTTGCCTTCTCGGTCGACGGTGACCCGGTTGTCCGCCCGTGGCAGGTCCTCGGTCGAGAGCCAGAAGTCGATCGCGTGGCGCGCCATCCGCTCCAGCGTCCACTCGGGCGCGAGCCTTGTCTCCCGCGGTCGCTCGCCGCGGAACATCGGCGCCGTCGACTTGCCGACCATCTGGACGTTGCCGAGCGGGAACCCGAAGTCGTCGGCCCCGAAGTAGAAGTCGTTCAGGCCGAGCGTCTTCTGGTAGGCCGTGTGGTTTTCCTCGCGCGAGAGCGCGAGGACGGCCGTCGAGTCGTGGAACATGTAGTTCCGTCCCACCTGGTCGGAGCCGTTCGCGAGACCGTTCGGGTGCTTGTCGCTCGCCGACTGCAGGAGCAGCTTGGCGGTGTTCGCCGCCCCGCACGCGACGGCGACGACGTCCCCGGCGAACCGCTCTTCGGCGCCGTCCCGCTCGACGACCACCTCGGTGACCGCGGTGCCGTCGGCGTTCGTCTCCAGTCTCGTCACCCTGGCGTTCGTCAGGAGCGTGACGTTCGCGTGCTCGAGGGCCGGCCGGACGCCGAGCACCTCGGCGTCGGACTTCGCGTGCACCAGGCAGGGAAACCCGTCGCAGGTCGCGCAGCGGATGCACGTCGAATACGGCAGGTTGGACTCGTCGAGCATGATCCCGCAGGGCGCGTGAAAGGGCCGATAGCCGGCGGCGGCGAGGTCGTCGGCAAGCTGCTGGATCCGCGGCTCGTGCGAGACCGCCGGGTGCGGATAGGGCGCGCTCGCCGGAGGCTCGGTGGGATCCTCGCCGCGGGCGCCGTGTACGTGGTAGTGCTGCTCCGCGAGCGTGTAGTACGGCTCCAGGTCCTCGTACGAGATGGGCCACGCGGGCGAGATGCCGTCGTGATGTTGCAGCTCGCCGAAGTCCTCCTTGCGGAGCCGGTACAGCGCAGCGCCGTAGAGCTTCGTCGCCCCACCGACGAAGTAGTGGACACCGGGCTGGAACGGCTTGCCGCTCGCGTCGTACCACGTGTCCGGCGAGACGTACCGGTTGTCCACGAACACGTCCTGGTCCGACCAGTTCTGGGGCTCGCGCGGAAGCCAGTCGCCACGCTCGAGCAGCAGGATGCGCTTCCCCGACGGGGCGAGGTGCCGCGCCAGGGTGCCGCCACCGGCCCCGGTGCCGATGATGATCACGTCGTAGTGGTCCATGCTCATCCTCCTCGTGCGGCCTGCGCCGCGTGGCTCACGAGATCTCCGCCAGGCGCTCGCCGAGGATGATCCGCGCCCCCGCCTCGATCAGCGCGAGGTGCGAGAACGCCTGCGGGAAGTTGCCCAGGTGCCGTCCCGTCTTCACGTCGAACTCCTCGGCATACAGGCCGAGCGGCGAGGCGATGCGCAGCAGCCGCTCCATGAGGTCGCGGGCGCGTTGCGTCTCCCCGATGATCGCGAGCGCCGACACGAGCCAGAACGAGCAGATGAGGAACGTGCCCTCCTCGCCCGACAGCCCGTCGTCGGTCTCCTCGGTGCGGTAGCGGAGCACGAAGCCGTCCTCGGTCAGCTCGTCGGCGATCGCGAGCACCGACGCCCGCAAACGCTCGTCGCGGCCCGGGAGGAACCCGAACAGCGCGGCGAGCAGCGTCGACGCGTCGAGCGCGTCGGTGTCGTAGTGCTGGCGGAGCACGCCGCGGTCGCTCAGGCCGTGCTCCAGGATGTCCTGCCTGATCTCGTCGGCGGTCGCTCCCCAGGTCGCCTCGAGCTCCGAGTCGCCGCGGATCGCGGCGAGCTTGGACGCGCGGTCGAGCGCGACCCAGCACATGAGCTTCGACGACACGTAGTGCTGCGGCGCGCCGCGAGCCTCCCAGATCCCCTGATCCGGGTTGCGCCACACGCCGCTCGCGCACGTCGCCTGCGACTGCACGATCGGCCACAGGCTGCGGGGCAGCCGGTTGCTCCGGCGGCTGTGGAGGAGGATCGAGTCCAGCACCGCGCCGTACACGTCGTTCTGCCGCTGGTCGAAGGCTCCGTTGCCGATGCGCACGGGGCGCGCGCCCACGTAGCCGGACAGCTCGTCGAGCGTCGACTCGGTCAGGTCACGGCGACCGTCGATCCCGTACATGATCTGCAGGGAGCCGTCCTCGTTCGCCTCGATGTCGGCGACGAACTGCATGAACTCGTCGGCCTCCCACTGGAGATTGAGGTAGTGGAGCGCCTGGAGCGTGAACGTCGTGTCCCGCATCCACGTGTAGCGATAGTCCCAGTTGCGCTCGCCCCCGGGCGTCTCGGGCAGCGACGTGGTGAGCGCGGCCACCGTCGAGCCCGTCGGCATGTAGGTGAGGCCCTTGATCGTGAGCGCGGAGCGCTGGATCGGGTCCCGCAGGCGATGGTCGGGAATGCGGGCCCCGCCGAGCCAGGCGCGCCAGAAGCGGGCCGTCGTCTCCATCCGGGCCTCGGCCTCCTCGAAGCTCTGCGGCCCCGCGAGCTGTTCTGCCCAGGAGATCACGCAGAAGGCGCTCTCGCCCTCGTTGAGCACGTGCCGGGCTCGGACACGGCCACCCTCGATCCCGAGGGCGAGGTCGGAGTACAGCCGGATCGTGGTCTCCCCGCCGGTCGCGTCTGCCGCATGGCGACCGCCGTCGACCAGGCTCCACTCGGCCGGTACCCGGCCGTAGTCGAACACGGGCTCGCAGACCAGCTCGACCTGCACCGACCCCTCGAGGCAGGTGACCGTGCGCACGAGCAGGTGGTCGCCGTCGTCGTCGACCGGGGGCCGCGTGTGCGGCGTGATCTCGTCCTCGTGGTCGCTCGGGCCCATCGTCAGCGCGTCGCGGACGACGACCCAGCCCGACGGGGTCTTCCAGGTCGTCCTGAGGACGTTCGTGCCGGGCTCGTAATGCCGTGCGGTCGGATGGTCGATCGCGAACGGGCCGAAGCGGAAGGAGCCCGCCTGCCGGTCGAGCAGCGTCGTGAACACGCTCGGCGAGTCGAAGCGCGGTACGCAGAGCCAGTCGACCGACCCGTCCGGCGCGACGAGCGCGCCGGTGTGGCAGTCGGAGAGGAACGCGTAGTCGGCGATCGGCGTGAAGGGCGAAGGGGCCGCCGCGCTCTGGGGCCGGTCGTCCTCGCGCGCCGCGTCCCTCTTGGCCGTCTCGCTGCTCATGACGCGATCCAGGGGTCGCTCCAGCGGCCGTGGCCGGCGACGAGACCATTGGCCGCCTCGGGGCCCCAGGTCCCGGGCGCGTACGCGTGCACCGGTGGGGGCGAGTCGAGCAGGGGCTGCATGATCCGCCAGGTCTCCTCGACGCCGTCCTGACGCGTGAAGCGGATCGTCTGGCCGACCATCGCGGCGTGGAGCAGCACCTCGTACGGTGTGGCGCCTTCGCCGCCCGCCTGGGCGAACTCGACGTCGAGCATGATCGGCGCGACCCGTCGCGTCGAATCGGCCCGGTGGGCGTCGAGCTGGATCCGCACGCCCGTCGACGGGTCGAGCTTGATCACGAGCTGGTTCGGATCCGGTCGTCGCTCGAGCGCCTCGAAGCCGAGCTTCGGCGGGTGCTTGAAGACCAGGCGAACCTCGGTCTGCGTGACCGGCAGGCGCTTGCCCGCGCGGATGAAGAACGGCACGCCGGACCAGCGCCAGTTCTCGATGTCGAGGCGCAGCGCGGCGAACGTCTCGGTGGTCGAGTCGGGGGCCACCCCGTCGATCGAGAGGTAGCCGTCGTACTGCCCGCGGACGTAGCTCGCCGGATCGGCGGGCTCGATCGCGCGGTAGAGCGCGACCTTGGCCTGCTGGAGCGTGTTCACGTCGCCACCGGCGGGCGGCTCCATCGCGGCCGCGCCGACGACCTGCATGAGGTGGTTCACGACCACGTCGCGCAGCGCGCCCACCGGGTCGTAGAAGTGCCCCCGGTCCTCGACGCCGAAGTCCTCCGCCATCGTGATCTGCACGCTCTCGACGTAGTTCCGGTTCCAGACCGGCTCGAGCATCGTGTTCGCGAAGCGGAGGAAGAGGATCTCCTCGAGGCCCATCTTCCCGAGGTAGTGGTCGATGCGGAGGATCTGCGACTCGTCGACGTACTGGTGGAGGTCCTGGGCCAGCTCGCGCGCCGAGGCGAGGTCGTGTCCGAAGGGCTTCTCCACGACGATGCGCGCGCCGTCGGTCAGACCCGCCTCGGAGAGCCCCTTCACGACGGTGCCGAAGAGGAAGGGCGGGATCTCGAGGTAGAAGACCGGGGTCCGGGCACCGGGGATCGCGGCGCCCACCCGCGCGTACATCGCGGGGTCCGTGAAGTCGCCGGACACGTACGACAGACGGGCGGCGAAGCGCTTGAACACCTCCTCGTCGATCGACTCGCCCGTCCCCTCGATCGACGTGCGTGCGCGCTGGACGAGGTCCTCGACCGTCCAGTCGTCGACCGCCACGCCGACGATCGGGCAGTCGAGCAGGCCACGCCGCTCGAGCCGGTACAGCGAGCGGAACGTCATCACCTTCGCAAGATCGCCGGTGATCCCGAACACGACGAACACGTCCGCCGGACGTTGATCCGCCAGTCCCGCGGCGCTCGTCGCCTGTGCGGTCTCCGTCGCGGTCACGTGCCCACCTCCCTTTCTCTCGTGTCATCCGTCCGCACGCTGATGCGCGAAGGGCGCTCGTGCGTGAAGCCGGCCCAGGTCCAGTTGACCACGGCCTTCGCGCGGTCCTCTCCGGTCGAGAGGAGCGCGAGGTGCACGGCGCCCCACGCGAGCGAAGCCTTCGCGCCGGTCATCGTGAGACCGTGCGGGCCCTGCATGACCGCCGCCGCGCGGCCGATCGTGGCCATCGTGCCCTTGTCGAGGTAGTGGAACGGCTCGGTCTCCTTGCCGTCGAGCAGGCGCGCGATGTTCTCGCCCGCGCACTCGCCGGACTGCAGCGCGACGCTGCCGAGCTGGGGGAACGGCGGCTTCTTGCCGGGCGCGATCCAGGCGATGTCGCCCACCGCGAAGACCTCGGGGTGACCTTCGACGCTGAGATCGGGCCGGTTCGGGATCCGTCCGCCCCGCTGGAGCTCGACTCCGAGTGCCTCGGACAGCGGGTTTGCGTGCAGCCCCGCGCCCCACACGAGCGTGTGGGCGGGGATCGCCTCACCCGATGCGAGCGTGACCCGGGTGGGGGCGACCGACTTCACGACCTCGCCGACCATCACCTCGACGCCGAACTTGTCCAGTGCCTTGAGTGCGTACCGGCGAAGCTTCGCTTTGAACATCGTGAAGATCTCCGGTCCCGCCTCGACGAGGACGACGCGCGCGCCCTCCTGCGGCACGTCCGGGTAGTCCTCGACGAAGACGCTCCGGTAGAGCTCCGCGATCGCCCCTGCGCTCTCGACTCCGGTCGGGCCGCCCCCGACGACCACGACGTTCAGGGCGCCGTCGTCGACCAGCGAGGGGTCGCGGTCGGCCGCCTCCCACCGCTCGAGGATGTGTTCCCGCAGGCGGAGGGCGTCCGCGAGCGTGTACAGCGGGAACGCGTGCTCGTCGGCTCCGTCGACGCCGAAGAACTCGACGAGCGCGCCCAGCGCGACGACGAGGTAGTCGTAACCGAGCGGCGCCATCTCCGCAAAACGGACCTCGCGCGTCGCGAGGTCGATGCCCGTCACCGTCGCCGTGTGTACGCGCGCGTTCGGCTGCTCGTGGAAGAGGTCGCGCAACGCATGCCCGACGGTCGACTCCGGCAGCAGGTCGGTCGCCACCTGGTAGAGAAGTGGCTGGAACGTGTGGTAGTCGTGCGCGTCGACGAGCACGACCTCGGCGTCCGCGTCCTTCAGGTTTCTCGCCGCGCCGATCCCGGCGAACCCGCCGCCCAGGATCAGCACGCGCGGGCGACGCCTGCCGGCGTCGGTCGTCTCTTCGACGCTGTGCTCGGTGTTCATGGTGTCGCCTCCAGTGAGGTGTCCTCGGCGTGGTAGCGAGCAAGGAGCCTCTCTTCTTCGTCCTTCCGGGGGAAGAGGAAGAAGACGACGGCCGCCCCGAGGACGATCGCGACGATTCCCGCGACGTACGCCCACTGGTCGCCGTCGAGGAACGAGTTGCGCGCGGCGTCGATGATCTGGGTCGCGTACTGCGGGTGCTGCTGGGCGATGCCCTCCGCCCCGGCGAAGGACTTCGTGAGCGCGGCCTGCGTCTGCTGGGTGACGTCTTGCCCGGAGGAAACGATTGCCTGATTCATCTTCGTGGCGTACCCCGCGGTGAGGAGCGCGCCCATGATCGACTGCATCAGCGCCCCGCCGAGGTCACGCTGGAGGTCCGCCGTGCCAGAGGCCATGCCGGCGCGCCGCACCGGTACCGAGCCCGTGAGCGAGTGGGACGCGGGCGTGCCGGCGAGCCCGACCCCGACGCCGACGAACGCGTACCCGAGCCCGACCCTCCAGTAGGCCGCGTCCTCCTTCCAGAGCAGGAGCATCGTGAGAAACCCGAGCAGGCAGAACACGTAGCCGGAGAGCAGCGTGAACCGCGCGCCGTAGGCCTCCACGATCTTCGCCGAGCGGGGGGCGACGAGGACCATGCAGATCGCTCCCGGCAGGATTGCCGCGCCGGCCTCGAGCGTCGAGTAGTCGAGCACGATCTGCAGGAACTGCTGGCCGATGAACATCGCGCCCATCAGTGAGCCGAACACGATGATCCCGGCGCAGGCGGCGACCCAGAAGATCCGCCGGCCCGCGATGTCCAGGTCGTAGAGCGGGTTCCGTGCCCGGCGCTCCCGAAGGTAGAAGGCGACCACCGCGGCAACTGCGATCGCGCCCCCGACGAGGGCGATCGCCCCCTCGCCCTGCACCGGCGCGAAGTTGATCGCCAGGATCAGCGCGCCCACGAGCACCACCGAGACGATGCCGCCGAGGTTGTCGACGGGCTCCGTCGTCTCGTTCACGTGGCTCGGCACGTAGAGGATCGCGAGCAGGAGCGCGACCACGGCGAGCGGGAGCGTGATCAGGAACACGGAGCCCCACCAGAAGTACTGGAGCAGCGCGCCGGAGGCCAGCGGGCCGAGCGCCGCGATCGCGCCCCCGATGCCCGACCAGAGCGCGATCGACTTCGTCCGGCCGGGCCCCGACCAGAGCGCGGTGATCAGCGCGAGCGTGGTCGGAAACGCCATGCCGGCCGCGAGCCCCCCGCCGACGCGGGCGACGAAGAGGACGTTGTCCGACGGCGCCCAGGCGGCGAGCAGCGACATCGGGATCGCGAGGGTCGTGCCGAGGACGAGCATCAGCTTGCGCCCGTAGCGGTCGCCGAGCGCACCGAGGTAGAGCACGGACGCCGCGAGCCCCAGCGAATAGCCGACTGCGATCAGGTTCAGCGTCACCTGCGACGAGTCGAACGCCTCGCCGATGTCGGGGAGCGCGACGTTCGCGACCGCGAGGTTGAGGTTCGCGACGGCGGCGACCGAGATCAGCGCGAGGAGCACGAGCGGCGCATGGACGGGTGCCTCGCCGGTACCCGTGGTCGCGGGGCGCGAGGCCGCGGCCTGGTTGGTGCTCGAGACGTGCATCGCGACGCCCCCTAGAGGGCCGGCTCGGCCTCGGTCGGCGGGTCGGTGTCCTCGTGCTGCACTGCGTCGTCGCCGCCCACCCGCTCGCGGAAGACGTGGTACGTCCACCCCTGGTAGAGGAGGACGACGGGTGTCAGCACGAGCGCGACCACGGTCATCACCTTGAGCGCGTAGGTCGACGAGGACGCGTTCTCGATCGTGAGGCTGTTCGCGAAGTCGGTGCTCGACACCATCACGCGCGGGTAGAGGCTCGTGAAGAGCGTCGCGACGAACGCGATCACGCCCAGCGCGGTCATCGTGAACGCGAGCTTGCTGCGGTGCGCGTAGGCGAGCAGCAGGGCGAGCACGAGCGCCGCGATCCCCAGTGCGGCGGGGAGCGCGGGCGGGAAGACGTCCTTGTCGTTGCGGTCGACCGCGACCGCGACCGTCCAGACGAGAGCGGCCGCCCCGAGCGCTGCGGCCGGGAGCGCCAGGCGCCGCGCCGCGGCCTCCGCCCGGGCGTGCAGGTCGCCGACCGTGCGCAGCGTGAGGAACGTCGCGCCGTGGAACGCGAACAGGACGACGACCGTCACGCCCGCCGTGATCGTGTACGCGTTGAAGAGGTCGAGGAGGTTGCCGGCGAAATCGCCCTCCGAGTCGATCGGGACGCCGTAGAGCAGGCTCGCGAGGCCGACCCCCCAGACGAAGGACGCGCCGGTGCTGCCGATGGTGTTCGCCCAGGTCCAGAGCGACCGCCAGCGGCTTCCCTCGTGCTTCGAGCGCCACTCGAACGAGACCACCCGGACGATCAGGAAGACGAGCACGAGCAGCAGCGCGAGGTAGAAGCCCGAGAACATGGTCGCGTACCACGCGGGGAAGGCGGCGAAGGTCGCCCCGCCGGCGACGACCAGCCACACCTCGTTGCCGTCCCAGACCGGCCCGATCGTCTGCAGCATCGTCGACTGCTCCCGCTCGTCGCGCGGGAGGAACGGGAGCAGCATCCCGACCCCGAAGTCGAAGCCCTCGAGCACGAAGTAGCCCGACCACAGCACGGCGATCAGGCAGAACCAGAAGATCTCGAGGCCCATCAGTACGTCACCGCCGGCAGCGCGAACTCGTCGCCCTCGCCGCCGAGCTCGGGCGGGTCGACGCGCGCGTAGCGCCGCATGAGCACGAAGTCGACGACCGCCAGCATGCCGTAGAGCGAGGCGAACACCGCGAGGCTGACGCCGATCGTCCAAGCGCCGACGCTCGGCGAGTTCGCGTCCGCGGTCTTGAGCAGGCCCCACACGATCCACGGCTGGCGCCCGACCTCGGAGAGCACCCAGCCTGCAAGGGCCGAGAGGTAGGGGAACGCGATCGAGGCGACGCCGATCCAGAGGAACCAGCGCGTCGTCTCGAGCCGCCGCCGCCGGTAGAGGAACGCGCCGACCACGGCGACGAGGAACACGAGCGTCCCGAGGTATGCCATCACCCGCATGCTCCAGTACGTCGTGCGGACGGGCGGGGTGTAGTTGCCGCGCCCGTACGCACGCTCTTCCTGCTGCTGGAGCTCGTTCATCCCCTGCACCTGGCCATCGAGCGAGTCGGTCGCGAGCAGGGAGAGGAGGTGCGGGATCTGGATCGAGAAGCTCGGCGTCTGGTCGTCCTGCGTGAAGCCGCCGATCTGGAAGAGCGAGAACGAGCACGGCTGGCAGGTGTTCCATTGCGCCTCGGTCGCGGCGATCTTCATCGGCTGGTAGTCGGTGATCACGACGCCGAGATGGCTGCCGACCGCCAGGTTCAGCGCAGAGACCGGCACGGCCACGATCAGCGCGAGCTTCGCCGCGCGCCGGAACAGCTCGAGGTTCCGCCCTCGCAGCATGTGCCAGCACGAGACCCCGAAGATCACCATCGCGGCGGTCGTGATCCCGACGAGGATCACGTGGACGAACGCCCAGACCCCGAAGCGGTTGGAGAGCAGCTCCCACACGTCCGTCAGCTCGGCGCGGCCGTCCGTGACGGTGGAGCCGACCGGCCGCTGCATCCACGAGTTCGCGACGATGATGAACAGGGCGGAGAGCCAGCTGCCGATCGCCGCGAGCCAGATGGTCGCGAGGTGCAGGCGCGGCGAGAGGCGGTTCCAGCCGAAGATCCAGAGGCCGAGAAACGTCGACTCGAGGAAGAACGCGGCAAGCCCCTCGATCGCGAGCGGCGCCCCGAACACGTCGCCGACGTACTTCGAGTACACCGACCAGTTCATCCCGAACTGGAACTCCTGCACGAGACCGGTCGCGACGCCGATCGCGAAGTTGATCAGCATCAGCGTCCCGAAGAAGCGCGTCAGCCTGAGCCAGGCGACCTCGCCGGTGCGATACCAGATCGTCTGCATCACGGCCACGAAGGGCGCCAGCCCGAGCGTCAGCGGCACGAAGAGGAAGTGGTAGAGCGACGTGGTCGCGAACTGAATGCGCGCCAGGTCGACGGTCGTGGAGGCGATGGGGCTCACGGCGTCGGGTCTGTCATAGGCATCGAGCGGGGCAGGCTCTCCATCCTTCCGCGCCGTCGATCCGTTGTCCACCGTGGCCGCCCGGTTCACCCCGGGTGAGCCGCCTGGGTCCGCCCCGCCCGCCCTCGGACGGGGCACTAGTCTCGGCCCGTGAGAATCCTCGACCCACGGCTGCTCCGGCGGGCACGCGCGACACGCTCGCTGCTCGTTGCGGACGCCGTGCTGGGGGTCGCGTCGGCGCTGCTGGTGCTCGCGCAGGCGGTGCTGCTCGCCCGGATCGCCGCGCGTGCCTTCGGTGGCGCGTCGCTCGCCGACGTCAGGCCGGCCCTGGTCGCCCTCGTCGCGGTCGTCGCGGGGCGCGCGGCGGTGGTGTGGGGGTTCGAGGTCGCCGGTCGCCGCGCGGCCACCGAGGTGATCTCGCAACTGCGGCTCGACCTCGTCGACGCGCGTCTTCGCAGGCAGCCGGCCGCGCTGGACGGCGTCCAGAGCGCGGAGGTCGCGACCGGGGCGGTGGCCGGTGTCGACGCGCTCGAGACGACCTTCGCCCGCTACCTGCCGCAAGTCGTCCTCGCGGTCGTCGTCCCGGTCGCCGTGCTCGTGCTCGTCGCCGCGACCGACCTGCTCGCGGCGGGCGTCATGCTCCTGACGCTCCCGCTCGTACCCGTCTTCATGTGGCTCGTCGGGCGCTCCACCGAGCGCCGCGCGCAGGAGCGCTGGCGCGCGCTGGCGCAGCTCTCGACCCATTTCCTCGACGTCGTCCGGGGCCTCCCGACCCTGCGGGCGTTCAACCGTGGGCAGGCGCAGGCGGCCCGCATCGAGGCGGTCGGCGAGGAGTACCGGCGGACGACGATGGCCACGCTCCGCGTCGCGTTCCTCTCGGGGGCGGTGCTGGAGCTCGCGGCGACGCTCGGGATCGCGCTCGTCGCCGTGGTCGTCGGTGTCCGTCTCGCCGAGGGCCGCATCGGCTTCGAGCCTGCGCTGACGGTGCTCGTGCTCGCCCCGGAGCTCTACCTGCCGCTCCGCAACCTCGCCGCCCAGTTCCACGCGAGCGCCGACGGCGCCGCCGTCGCGGGCCGCCTGCTTGACCTCTCGGAGGCGCGCCCCCTCCCGCCGCGCTCGACGGCCGTCCCGGATCCCGCGAACGTCCCGATCACGTTCGCGTCCGTCTCCTTCTCCTACCCCGCCCGCGACGTGGACGTGTTGCGCAGCGTCGACCTCCGGCTCGAGCCCGGCGAGACGGTCGCGCTGGTCGGCCCGAGCGGCAGCGGGAAGAGCACGCTTCTGTCTCTGCTCCTGCGCTTCGCGGAGCCCTCCCAGGGACGCGTCCTGGTCGGGACGGACGACCTCGGCTCGCTCGACGCCGCGACGTGGCGCAGGCGCATCGCCTTCGTCCCGCAGGGACCGACCCTGTTCCGCGGGACGGTCGCGGACAACATCCGCCTCGGCGACCCGACTGCGGGGAGCGAGGACGTGCAGGCGGCGGCGAGGCTCGCGGGAGCGCACGAGTTCGTCTCCCGGCTTCCCCTCGGCTACGAGACCGAGGTGGGGGAGGGGCGGCGGCAACTGTCGGCGGGCGAGCGGCGGAGGGTCGCGCTGGCGCGCGCCTTCCTGCGCGACGCCCCGCTGGTCCTGCTCGACGAGCCGACGGCCGATCTCGACCCGCTGAGCGCGACGCTCGTCGCCGACGCGATCGAGAGGCTCCGGGTCGGGCGGACGCTCCTGCTCGTCGCGCACCGACCCGAGCTCGCCGCGCGGGCCGACCGGATCGTGAGGCTCGAGGACGGCCGCATCCGCGAGCGGGCACCGGAGGCGGCGTGACGGCCACGATCCGACGGCTCCTCCGGCTCGCGTCGCTCCCGCCCGGCCGCGTCGCGCTCTCGATCGGGCTCGGTGCCCTTGCGGTCGGCTTCGGCGTGGCGCTGATGGCGACGGCGGGCCTTCTGATCTCGCGGGCCGCGGAGCTGCCGCCCATCCTGTCCCTCACCACCCTCATCGTCGTCGTCCGGTTCCTCGCGCTCGCCCGCCCCCTGGCGAGGTACCTCGAGCGACTCGCCTCCCACGACCTCGCGCTCCGGGCGCTCGCCCGGATCCGCGCCGCCGTCTACGCGCGCATCGAGCCGCTCGCCCCCGCAGAGCTCGACGCGTTTCGCCGCGGCGACCTGGTGAGCCGGCTCGTGGCGGACGTCGACGCCCTGCAGGGGCTCTACCTGCGCGGCCTCGCGCCGCCGCTCGTCGCTCTCGTCGTGGTGCTCGCCTGCGTCCTCGCGACCGCGCTCGTGCTGCCGCTCGCGGCCGTCGTGCTCGCCGTTGGGCTCGCGGTCGGCGGCCTCGCGATCCCGGTGCTCTCGGCCCGGCTCGGGCGGCACGTGGGTCGGCGCCAGGCAGCGGCGCGCGGAGAGCTCACCGCGGAGCTCGTGGAGCTGCTGCGCGGGGCGCCGGAGCTCGCCGCCTATGGGCGGGAGGACGAGGCGATCGACCGTGTGCGTGCGGCCGATCGCGAGCTCGTCCGGCTCGCGCGCCGCGACGCCCTCGTGGCCGGTCTGGCCGACGCGACCTCGGTCGTCGTCACGGGGCTGACCACGGTCGGCGTGCTCGCGGCCGCGGTCGCCGCGCACGACGCGGGCTCGCTCGACCGGGTGCTCGTCGCGACGCTCGCTCTGCTCGCGCTCTCGTCGTTCGAGGCGGTCGCGCCGCTCCCCGCGGCCGCTCGCGAGCTGTCCGCGACGCTCGCCGCCGGCGGTCGTGTGCTCGAGCTCACCGATCGCCGGCCTGCGGTCGCCGATCCGGCCCATCCTGCGCCTGCCCCCCGTGGGCCCGTCGCGGTTGCGCTCGAGGACGTCACCGCCTCCTACGGCGCCGACTCCCAGCCCGTCCTCGAGGGGTTCGACTTCCGGCTCGAGCCGGGCCGCCGCGTGGCGCTCGTCGGCCCGAGCGGCGCGGGGAAGACCACGGTCACCAACCTCCTGCTCCGCTTTCTCGACCCGGCCCGTGGACGCGTGACGATCGACGGCCGCGACCTGCGCGAGCTGCGCCAGGAGGACGTCCGCGCGACCTTCGCGCTGGCCGGCCAGGAGGCGCACGTGTTCGACTCGAGCATTCGGGAGAACCTGCGCCTCGCACGGCCCGGCGCGACGGACGAGGAGCTGATGGCCGCGCTCGCGCGGGCGCGTCTCGACGACTGGGTCGCCTCGCTTCCCGACCGGCTGGACGCGACCGTGGGCGAGGAGGGGCGGCGGCTCTCGGGAGGTCAGCGCCAGCGCCTCGTGGTCGCGCGGGCGCTCCTCTCGGACGCGCCCGTCCTCGTGCTCGACGAGCCCACCGCCCACCTCGACCCGGCGACCGCAGAGGCGCTCGTCGCCGACGTCCTCGGCGCGGCCGACTTCCGCTCCGTGCTCCTGATCACGCACCGGACGGAGGGGCTCGAGCTCGTCGACGAGGTCGTCGCGCTCGGCGCCGTTGCCGTCGACCGCCGGCCCGCGTAGGCTCCTTCGCCGTGGCCGAGGTCCTCGCACTCGTCGCGGCCTTCTTCTTCGCGCTCGCGGCGACGCTCCAGCAGAAGGGCGCGCTCGACATGGGCGCGGTGTCGTTCTCGTCGCCGAGCTCGCTTCTCAGGCTCGCCAGGCAGACGTTCTGGCTCCTCGGCACGCTGGCGCTGCTCGGCGGCTACGTGCTCCAGGCGATGGCGCTCGACCGCGGGCGGCTGGCCGTGATCCAGCCGCTGCTCGTGACCACGATCGTGTTCGCGCTGCCGCTCGGCTACCTCCTCACGCGCCAGGTGATCCATCGGCGGGAGGTCATCGGGGCGGCCGTCGTCGTCCTCGGGCTCGCCGTGTTCACGGTGGTGGGGGAGGCTGCGGACGGGCGCGACAACGCACCGGCGGACGAATGGGCGATCGCGGTCGTCGTGTTCGGCCTCGCCGCGGCCGTGCTCCTCTACCTCGGCGGCCGCGGCACGGACGCGCGGAAGGCCGGCCTGTACGGCGCCTGCGCGGGGGTCCTCTACGGCCTCTCCGCCTCCCTGTGCAAGCCGACGGTGGAGATTCTCCACGACCACGGGATCGGCGGCGTGCTCTCGAGCTGGGAGTTCTACGCGTTCGCCGCGGCGGGCATCGTCGCGTTCGTCGTCCAGCAGGTCTCGCTCGCGACGGGCAAGCTCGCCGCGTCGGTGGCGACGGTGTCGGTCTGCAACCCGCTCGTGAGCATCGTGATCGGCACGCTCCTGCTGGAAGAGCGGCTCGCGGAGCCGACGTGGCACAAGGCCGTGGCGTACGCGGGTCTGGTGGTCGCCCTCCTCGGCGCCGCGGCGATCTCGCTCTCGACCGAGGGCGCGAAGGAGGCCGACGCGCAGGCTCCCGTCCCGGCGCCGGCGACCTGACGGAGAGGTCCGTGCCCCCTCGGCGCGCTACCCGTGTGATCCGTGCGCGCGACGCTCGGCCTCGTCGACGACGGGTCCGAGCGAGTCGCGGACGGCGCGGTCCCAGACGCGGGCGACGCGATCGCCCCACCACGCGCCGACCGGCCCGAGGTCGGTCCCGAGCTCGCCTGCCCAGGTGAGGCGCGTCCCGCCGTCGGCCGCCGTGAGCACGAACGACTCGACGAGATGGGGGACCGGGCCGCGCACGACGCGAAAGTCGATCCGCCCGGGACGGCTGAACCGCACCGTCTCGACCGTCGTGGTCACGCCGCACTTGACGCGGGTGAAATGCGCCGTGAGCACCATGTCGGTGCCACGCTCCCACACCTCGAGCTTGTCGCGGAGCGCGCGCGGGGTCGGGCCGAGGTAGGGGCTGGCGATCAGGTCGAAGACGACCTCGCGCTCGGCGGCGATCTCCCAGCTGACCGGTCCGAGGCTGCGGGTACGCCGACCTGCTCCGAGGTCGAGCGTCAGCGCACCGGATGCGAGGAGGCGGTAGGCGCCTCGGCCCGCCGCGGCCAGCGCGAGCGCGGAGAGCAGGCGGCGCACCGGGCTCGGCTTCGGGCGCCCGTTACGGGCGACCGGTCCCCGCCGGCGTCAGCACCCTCACGGGCACGCCGAGGTCATCGAGGCCCGCGAAGACCTTCTGCTCCTGCCAGCCAGCCTCGCTCTCGGGGTGCGTGACGACGAGCACCTCGTCGGCGGGGAAGGCACGCAGCGCGTCCTCGATCGCCTGGCGCGGGTTCGGGTGCACGGGCTCGGACACGCCGGCCTCGACCGCGAGGTCCGAGCCCACAGCTCGAGCGGTCCGCTCGGCTCGCTCGTGCGCCCGCCCGCGAGCCTCGTCGACGTCCATGAACAGCCATCGGAGCCGGGAGAGCTCCGGTGGCGCGATCACCCGCACCTCCGCGTCCGCGTCGGCCCGGCGGCGGATCACCGCCTCGAGGTCCGGTATCCGGGCCTCGCTGAAGACGACGACGAGGAGCCTGCCTGCTCCCATCAGAGGTGAGGTACCCGGTTTCTCACCGTGCCAAACGACCGCGGCTCATGGTTGGGCGGGCCCGGCACTGGACCGGCCCGGGCGGCGTTCCTCCACGACGGCCGGTGCCGCCGCCGGCACCGGCCTCGAGCCGCCCGTCCGGGGTCCCGACTCTCGAGCCGACGTCCGTGCGCGTCGGCTTACGCGGCCTCGACCGCGTCGCGCTTGCCGTCGATCGCCTCGTCGAGGAACCGCCCGACCGTCGCCGCGGGGTGGGCGCCGACGAATCCCGTCACGGGCTCGCCGTCGCGGAACACCGCGACAGTGGGGATGCTCTTGATCCCGTACCGGGCGGCGAGCTCCTGCTCGGCGTCGACGTCGATCTTGGCGAGCTCGATCGTGCCCGCGCGCTTGGCGATCTCCGACTCGAGCGCCGGGCCGAGCATCACGCACGGGCCGCACCAGGCCGCCCAGAAGTCGACGACGACGGGTAGCTCGCGCGAGCGCTCGATCACGTCGCGCTCGAAGGTCTCACGTGTCACATCCATTGAATCGATCACTCCTCGTGTCGTTGGCGAGCGGAAGCCCCGCTCATGAAGGGGAAGCACCGCCGACCAGGGCCGCGAGGCTGGAGAGCTGCGACTGCAGGGAGCCGCAGACCTGCTCGCAGAGCGCGAACACGCTCTCGTCGGCGATGCGGTAGTAGACGTGGTTGCCGTCCTTGCGGCGGGCGAGCATGCCCGCGTCGGTGAGCACGCCGAGGTGCTTGGAGACGTTCTGCTGACCCGCGCCGAGCCGTTCCGCGAGCTCGTTCACGCCGAGCTCGTCCTCGCGGAGCAGATCGAGCATGCGAACGCGCAGCGGCTCTCCGATCGCGCGGAAGCGGCGGGCGATCAGCTCTGCCAGGTCTTCGGGGATTGGGTGCGGAAGCGTCATCGATCTCCTCATGTACACTAACAAACGATTTAGTTGTAGAGTAGTATTCCCGACGGAGATCCGCAAGCAGAGAGAGGGAGTCAGAAGTGGTCGTCGCCGATACGCCCGTCGTCCCCGCCGGTGTCGAGCCTCCCGAGGCCGTCGGCCCAATCGGACGGCTCGGCGGGTGGGCGGCCGACCACGTCCGGGCCGTGTCCCTGGCCTGGGCCGTCGTGTCGCTCGTGCTGGCGGTGTTCGCGCCGAAGGTCGAGACGGCCCTCTCGGGGGCCGGCTGGCAGGCGAACGGCTCCGAATCGGTCGCGGCGCGGACGCTGATCCAGGAGCGCTTCGGCGGCGTCTCCAGCGCGGCACCGCTGGTGGTCGTCCACTCCCCGACGCTCACCGCCGACTCGCCCCGCTTCCGCGCGACGGTCGCGGAGATCGAGACGATCCTCCGTTCGGATCCGCGCATCTCCACCGTCGTACCGCCGCGAGCGGGCGCCTCGGTGTCGCGTGACGGCCACACCGCGCTCGTCGTCGGCGGTGCGCGACGCGACCCGACTGCGATGGTCGCCGCCGCGGGCTCGCTCAAGGGCCCGCTCGAGGGGCTCTCGAGCGGCGACATCACCGTGAGCGTCACCGGCGCGTCGGGCATGTGGTCGGACTTCAACGAGGCGAACCGCACCGCGATGATGAAGTCGGAGCTCTACTCCTGGCCGGTGACCCTGGCGATCCTCGTGCTCGCGTTCGGGTCGCTCGTCGCCGCGGGCCTGCCGCTGCTGCTGACGATGCTCGGCCTGCTCGCCTCGGCCGGTCTGCTCGCGCTGCTCACCCACGGCTTCGAGATCTCGATCTGGGCGATGAACTTCGCGCTGATGTTCGCGCTCGCGCTCGGAATCGACTACGCGCTCTTCGTCGTCCACCGCTTCCGCGGCGCCCACTTCGGCTCGGGGCTCTCGCCCCGGGCGGCCGTCGCGGTCACGATGGACACGGCCGGCAAGGCGGTCCTGTTCTCCGGTCTCACCGTCTTCGTCTCGCTCTCTGCGGTGATGCTCGTGCCGAGCCCGGCGTTCCGCTCGATGGCGCTCGGGATCATGCTCAGCGTCGCATTCGTCCTCGCCGCGACGCTGACGCTGCTCCCGGCGGTGCTCGCGAAGCTGGGGCCCCGGGTCGACGCGCTCCCGCTCCGCTGGGTCCACTCGGGCGAGCATCGCTCCTCCCGCTTCGCGCGCTGGGGCGAGAGGTTGTGGAGGCACCCGTACGTCTTCGGCTCCGCCGCGACGCTCGCGCTCGTCCTGCTGGCCCTGCCCGTGATCGGGCTTCGGACGGGCATGCCGTCGATCAAGGTCGTGCCCGAGAGCGACGGCTCCCGGGTCGGGTACACGCAGGTGCAGCAGGCATTCGGCGTCGGCGCGCCCGGCGCGCTGCAGATCGTCGTCCCGCGCTCGCAGGCTGCGCAGGCCGTGTCGGCTACCCGGCGGGATCCGGGCATCGCCCGCGTCGGCCCGCCGGAGACGGGCAGCGGCGGCCTCGCGCTGATCCAGGCGACCCCGGCGGCCGACCCGTCCAGCCGCAGCGTCGGCGCGACGATCGATCGGCTCCGGCGCGTGCTCCCGCAGGAGGCGCTGGTCGGTGGCGCGGTCGCCGAGAACCACGATCTCGAGCGGGCGCTGGCGGCGAAGACGCCGCTCGTGATCGGCGTCGTGCTCGTGCTCGGCTTCGTGCTGCTGCTCGTCGCCCTCCAGGCGCCCCTGGTCGCCGCGCTGGGCGTGCTCACGAACCTGCTCGCGACGGGGGCGGCCTTCGGGATCGGCCGGCTGATCTTCCAGAACGGCCACGGCGCGGGGCTGCTCGGGTTCGAGCCCCAGGGCTTCATGGACGCATGGGCCCCGGTCTTCTTCTTCGCGATGATCTTCGCGATCTCGATGGACTACACCGTGTTCCTGCTCTCGTCGGCGAAGGAGCACTGGGACCGCTCGCACGACCCGAAGGACGCGGCGGTCGGCGGTCTCGCCCACTCCGGGCGGGTGATCTTCGCGGCCGCGGCCGTGATGGTCGCCGTCTTCTTCACGTTCGCGCTCTCGGGGCCGCTGCCGCCGAAGGAGATGGGCGTGATCCTGGGACTCGCCGTGCTGCTTGACGCGATGCTCGTACGGCTCGTGCTCGTCCCCACCCTGCTGCGGGTCTTCGGTCGCCATGCATGGGCCCTGCCGGCGTGGCTGGACCGGCTGCTCCCCGACATCCGCTTCGGGCACGCGTGATGTACGAGCTCTGGCAGACGGAGTGGTGCCCGGCGTCGCGACGGGTGCGGCAGCGCCTGACCGAGCTCGGCATCGACCACTTCAGCCGGCAGGTTCCGGTGGAGCGCGCCGACCGCGGCCTGCTGCGCGAGCGGACGGGCGTGGACACGATCCCCGTCCTCGTCGTCGACGACGGGCAGGTGCTCGTCGGCGAGCACGCGATCGAGACGTACCTGGACGCGCACGTCCCTGATCCCTCGGGGGCACGTGCGCACCGACACAAGGCGGAGAAGGCACGCCGCCGCTACCTCGAGGAGGAATGCGAATGCTCGCAACCGGCTACACACTGACCGCCGTCACCGAGGCCCCCTTCGAGCGCGCGGTCGAGCGCGTCCGCGAGGAGCTCCGGAGCGAGGGCTTCGGCGTGCTGTGCGAGATCGACGTGCAGGCAACGCTGCGCGAGCGGCTGGGCGTCGAGCGGGAGCCGTACCTGATCCTCGGCGCCTGCAACCCGCCCCTCGCACACCGCGCCCTCGAAGCCGAGCCCGACCTCGGCACCCTGCTGCCCTGCAACGTCGTCGTCTACCGCGCCGGAGATGAGACGCACATCTCGGCGATCGACGCCGAGCGGATGCTGTCCGTCGTCGACAACGCCGAGATCGCACCCGTCGCCGCCGAGGTACGGGCGCGGCTCGCCGGGGTCGTCGAGCGCGCGAGCGCCGGCTAGCAGCTAGCGGCCGCCTCCGGGCGGGTGCACCCGGAGGCGGCGCGCGAACGAGCTACGGGGCGATGTTGTGGTTCAGGTGGAAGACGTTGTCCGGGTCGTAGCGCCGCTTCACCTCGCGCAGCCGGTCGTAGTTCGGTCCGTAGGCCGCGCGGATCGCGTCGTCGGCCTGGTCGTCGCCGAGGTAGTTGAGCCAGCGGCCGGTTCCGAAATGGGGGCGGAATGCCGCGAACGTCTCGCGTGTCCAACCGATGTTGTCCTCGGTGTCGGCCGGGTCGGTCCAGACGGACGGGATCAGCAGGTTCCAGCCCTGCTCGCGATGCGGGACGGCGGTCTCGGACTGCCCGATCCGCGTCACTGCGCCGTGGAAGTGCTCGAACAGGATCCCCGTCATCGGCGAGGGGACCGCCGCGAATCGCTCGACCGCCGTGTCGATCAGCGCGTCGGGAAGGCCCTGGGTGAAGCTCGAGAGCCAGTAGTTGAGCGCTCCGTGCGGGTACGCCTCGTCGAGCAGGGTGTTCATCACCGGGTACGGCATCGGGCCGACCTCGGTCAGCACGGGCGAGCCGAAGGAGCGGAACGGCGCCAGGTCGCGCTCCGCGGTCTCCGGATCTCCGGTATGGAAGACCACGAGCGCGGAGAGCTTCGTGCCCGAGCCGTCGGGCGCGTGGACGAGCCCCGCGAACACGCTCAGGTCGTCGGACGCATCGGCGACCGCGTCGCGGTAGAACCGGAGGAGTTGGGGCGCGGCGTCGACCGGATGCGCGATCAGGCCGCCCGTGATCGTCTCGACCGGATGGAGCCTGAACGTGAGCGACGCGGCGACACCGAAGTTGCCGCCTCCGCCGCGCAGTGCCCAGAAGAGATCCGGGTGCGATGCACGGTCGACCTCGAGCACCTCGCCGTCCGCCGTCACCAGCTCCACTGCCTCGAGGTTGTCAGCGGCGAGCCCGAACTTCGCCATCAGCCAGCCGAGGCCGCCGCCGAGGGTGTAGCCGCCGACTCCGGTCGTCGAGATGAGGCCGCCCGTCACGGCCAGGCCGTGCTCTCCGGCCGCCGCGTTGAGGTCGGCCCAGGTCGCGCCGCCCTGCGCGGTCGCCGTGCGTCGCTCGGGGTCGACGGTGACGCCGTTCATGTCCGCGAGGCTGATCATCAGCCCGCCGTCCGCGACCGCGCGGCCGGCGACGTTGTGCCCGCCGCCGCGCACGGAGAGCTCGAGCCCCGCGCGTCGGGCGAGCTCGACCGCGGCCACGATGTCGCCCGTCGCCCTGCAGCGGACGATCACCGCGGGCCTGCGGTCGATCAGGCCGTTGTAGACGGCGCGCGCGTCGTCGTAGCCCGCGTCTCCCGGGGCGAGCACGGCGCCGGACACCCGACCGCCGAGCTCCTGGACGAGCTCGTCGTGCAATGTGGTCATGCCAACCTCCTCATCGCTCGTGACCGCAGGAGCGGTCTCGCGGCGAGCTTATCATACGATCGTTCGTGCTATCTTTGGGACATGGACGATCGTACGGCGATCCCCGGCCGGCGCAGGACGCGCAGCGACGGAGAGCGCAGCCGACGCGCGATCCTCGACGAGGCCGCGCGGCTGGCGACGGTCGAGGGGATCGACGGGCTCTCGATCTCGACCCTCGCGGACGCCGTCGGGATGAGCAAGAGCGGCCTCTACGCCCATTTCGGCTCGAAGGAGGAGCTGCAGCTCGCCACCGTCGAGACGGCCACCTCGCTGTTCGAGTCGCGGGTCGTGGAGCCCGCTGCGAGCGCCACCACCGGCATCGCGCGGCTCCGCCGCCTCGTCGACGGGTACCTCGGCTACCTCCAGCTGTTTCCCGGTGGGTGCTTCTTCGCCTCAGCCCTCGGCGAGATGGACACCCGGCCCGGGCCCGTGCGGCAACGGCTCGTCGAGTTCCTCGACTCCTGGCTGGGGGTGCTCGAGAGCTCGGTGCGCCAGGCCCAGGCAGAGGGCGCCGTCGACCCGCGGGAGGACGCCGCCCAGCTCGTCTTCGAGATCGAGGCCGCCCTGTTCTACGCGAACGCGCAGTTCATCGTCGCGCGCGGGCCCGAGTCGCTCGAGCGTGCCCGCCGGGCGATCGAGCATCGCCTCCCGGCGGTCGTCCAGGCGTCCGAGGCCTGATGCCCGGCGGATCCATCCTCGAGGCGATCGGCAACACCCCGCTCGTCCGTCTGCGCGACTGCGCCCCCGCGAACGGGGCGGAGCTGTGGCTCAAGCTCGAGTACCTGAACCCGACCGGCTCGATGAAGGACCGGATGGCGCTCGCGATGATCGAGGGCGCCGAGCGGGACGGCCTGCTCTCGCCGGGAGACACGGTCGTCGAGTACACGGGCGGCAGCACAGGCCCCGCGCTCGCCTTCGTCTGCAGGGCGAAGGGCTACCGGGCCCTGATCGTGATGGCCGACTGCTACACCGAGGAGCGCTTCCAGCTCCTCCGCGCGCTCGGCGCCGAGATCGACGTCGTCCCGTCCGTCGAGGGACGGCCACGGGTGACACCCCAGGACATCCGCAACATGGTCTCCCGCGCCGCGGAGCTCGCCGAACGGCCGGGCCACTACGCGACGAACCAGTTCGAGAATCCGTACATCGTGGCCGGGCACCGGGACGCCCTCGGCCGGGAGATCTGGGAGCAGAGCGAGGGTCGCGTGACGGCGTTCTGTCAGGGCATCGGCACGGCCAGCTCGCTGCTCGGTGTGGCGCAGGCACTGAGGCCGCGCGGCGTGCACGTCCACGGGCTCGAGCCCGCGGGATCGGCGGCGTTGAGCGGCGGTTCGCCCGGGTCGTTCGCGATGCAGGGCTGGGCGGGGTTCGTCGTGCCGCTGTGGGATCCGGGCTCGGTCGACAGCACCGACGCGGTCGGCGACGCGGAGGCGCTCGAGATGACGAGGCGCCTCGCGCTGGAGGAGGGCGTGTTCGCAGGCATCTCGACGGGCGCCAACGTGGTCGGGGCCCACCGGCTCGCGGAGCGTCTCGGACCGGACGCCGTGATCGTCACCCTCGCGGTCGACACCGCGTTCAAGTACATGAGCATCGAGCCGTTCGCCGGGCTCGGTGCGTGAGCTCGCCGGTTCCACCTCGCATACCCCTCGCCCCGCGGCGGAGCGTGAGCCGGGAGCGGGCCCGCCCTCGGGGAGGATCGGTGCGCAGGCCCGCGAAGCTCGGAGGAGTGATCGGCTCGCGGTACCGGTCCGCGCTCCGCGCCTCCGTGGCGGCGAGCGCCGCGCCGTACGGGTACACGCTCACCGTCTGGACGAGCGGGGCCGTCCTCTCCCATGCGCGCGGCATCCCGAGCTCGGCGGAGGCGCTCCTGTTCCTGGTCGGTGCGGTCGCCGGGTACGCCCTGGTCGGCGGCCTTGCGTTCGGCAGCTTCTCGGAGCAGCTGATCGTCCAACCCGGGCGCTCCGTGGTGTGGGGCGGGCTGCACCTCTTCTCGGTCGGGCTCGCGATCATCGCCGCCACGATCGTGGCGCACCTCGTGCAGAGCGTGGCCGCCTGGCCACTCGGCGCCTTCCTCGTGACCACGCTCTACCTCCTCGCCTCGGCCTCGCAGCTCGCGATCGCGCACGTCCCTCGCGGCCCGGACACGACGTAGGGCGGGAGGCCACGGATGGCCGAGGCATCCGTCCGGGGCGTGATCGCGGCCTCGTCGCTCGTGCTCGGGGCGCTGCTCGTCCTCAGGCGCCGCGACACGGAGCACGCTGGGGCTCGTCATGGCGTTCGGAGCCGGAGTCCTGATCAGCGCAGTCGCCTACGAGCTCGTGGCCGACGCGATCGACACCGGTGGGACTACTGGCCGGTGGCCCTCGGGCTGGCGAGGGCGCGCTGATGTTCTACGCGGGCGACCTCTACATCGACCGGATGGGCCGAGCGAGCCACAAGAGCATGGACGGGGAGGAGGGGGGATCACCGCTGGCGATCACGCTCGGCATCGTGCTGGACGACATTCCGGAGTCGATCGCTCTCGGACTGACCGTGCTCGCCGGCGAAGGTGTGAGCGCGGCGCTCCTGGTCGCCGTCTTCCTCTTCAACGTCCCCGAGTCGATCGCCGCGACTGCGGGGTTTCAGCGCAGCGGCCGGTCGCGGGGCTGATCCTCGGCCTCTGTGCTTTGTGATCGCCGCCGTCAGCGGCCTCGCCTCCCTCACGGGATACGGCCTGCTCGACTGAGCAGGCGACGCGACGATCGCGTTCGTCCTCGCGTTCGCGGGGGGAGCCGTCCTGACGCGTACGGGCGGGAAGGCGCGGTCGGTCTGGCGAAGACGTCGGGGTTCGCGCTGGCGGTCGCGATCGTCGCGCTCGAGTACGCGTAGTCCCGGATCCGACAGACGGCCGCAGCGCCGATCCCGGTCAATTCGAGCGTCGCGTGCCGCTCAGGGCGCCACGGCGCCCCGGGAAGCCGGTCACGACCACACCGCGGTCGAGTATCGGGGCGTCCACGTCGAGTCGCGTCTCGGCGTGGCCTTTCATGTGCGGGTTGAAACGAGTAGGGTTGCGAGCACTGGGAAGGGCGGAGCGAGGGGAAGATGGAGACCAGGCGGCGGTTGTCGCGTCGTGCGTTTGTCGCTTGGGTCGGTGGCGCGAGCGCCGGCTTCTACCTTTTCGGTCGCCTGCCCGGCATGGCGGCGCCCGTGGCTCTCGCCCAGGTTCCGGGTGGCACCTTGGATCCGGCCGCGATCCCGAAGTTCCAGACGCCGCTGCTGGTTCCGCCGGTGATGCCGAGGGCGGACATGCTCAGGCAGCGAGGCGGCAAGCCGATCGACTACTACGAGATCTCGATGCGACAGTTCGAGCAGCAGGTCCTCCCGGCGGGTCTGCCCGCGACGACGGTGTGGGGGTACGGCGGGGTTGCGGCCCAGAGCAACCGCGGCCTGCTGATCCACAACGCCCCCTCGCTGACGATCGAGGCGATGTCGAACCGGCCGGTGCGGGTCAAGTGGATCAACGACCTCGTGGACGGGAGCGGGAACCACCTTCCCCACCTGCTGGCAGTCGACCCGACCCTGCACTGGGCCAACCCGCCGGGCGGGAGCACCGGTCGCGACAGCCGGCCGACGTTCGCAGAGACGCCCGACCGCTACACGGGACCGGTCCCGATCGTGACCCACGTGCACGGCGCCGTGGGCGTGGCGGACGACAGCGACGGCTACGCCGAGGCGTGGTATCTGCCGGCGGCGAACGACATTCCCGCGGGCTACGCGACCGAGGGCACCTGGTACGAGTTCTTCGCCGGCAAGGCCGCCGGAGCCTACGGCGTCACCTGGGGGCCCGGGTACGCGGTCTTCCAGTACCCGAACGACGATCGGGCATCGACGAACTGGTACCACGACCACGCGCTCGGCATGACCCGGGTCAACGTCTACGCGGGTCCGGCCGGGTTCTTCCTGATCCGTGGCGGGCCGGACGACACCGTGCTGGACTCGCGCACCGGACGCGAGGCGAGCTTGCCCGGCCCGGCTCCACGGGAGAACGACAAGTTCCCGCCGAACAAGCCGTACCGCGAGATCGCGATCGCGATCCAGGATCGCTCGTTCAACACCGACGGCTCGCTCTTCTACCCGGACACCCGCGAGTTTTTCGACGGGATCGTGGCCGACTACATCCCGGACGGCCCTTTCTCTCCGATCTGGAACCCGGAGTTCTTCGGCAACGCGATCATCGCCAACGGCAACACATGGCCCTTCCTCGAGGTCGAGCAGCGGCGCTACCGCTTCCGGCTCCTCAATGGCTGCCAGTCCCGCTTCCTGATCATCGACTTCAGCAGCATTCCCGGGGTGGAGATTTGGGCGATCGGCAACGAGGGCGGCTTCCTCGCCGCGCCCGTCAACCTCACTGCCGGGCACGGCAACCGTCTGCTGATGGGGCTCGCAGAGCGGGCCGACGTGATCGTCGACTTCACCAAGGTCCCCGCCGGGAGCCACGTCCTCGCGAACGTCGGCCCCGACGAGCCGTTCGGCGGCGGCGTTCCCGGTGTGGACTTCGACGTCGCCGACCCCGGGACAACCGGTCAGGTCATGCAGTTCCGAGTCGTCCCTGCGGCCGAGCCCGACGACTCGACCCCGCCGCAATTCCTCCAGTTGCCGCCGATCGCCCCGCTGCCCGCCGCGACGGGCACGCGACAGCTCGCACTGATCGAGGAAGCAGGGGAGGGTGCCGACGAGGCAGAGGAGGAGGTCGAGGGACCGGTCGAGGCACTGCTCGGCACGGTCGCGGCCGGGGTGTGGACGGCGCGCAAGTGGATGGACCCGGTGACGGAGAATCCCGCGATCGGCGCGACCGAGGTCTGGGAGATCTACAACACCACCGCGGACGCCCACCCGATGCACATCCACGAGATCGTCTTCGAAGTGGTGAATCGCCAGTCTCTCCTCCTGAACGCCGAGGGTGAGGTCGCCCAACCGATCCAGCTCGAGGGCGGCTTCACCGCGCCTGAGCCCTGGGAAAGCGGCTTCAAGGACACGGTGATCGCGTACCCGGGACAGGTCACACGGGTCAAGGCGCGGTTCGCGGCGGTCGGCCAGTTCGTCTGGCACTGCCACATCGTCGAGCACGAGGACAACGAGATGATGCGCCCCTACCGCATCGGCCCGCCACAGCCGGGCCAGCCCGGTTAGGGGTCCGCCGTACAAGGCGCCCCTGTGTGCAGAGCGCCACGCGGCCGCGCTCTGGTCGTGCTAGACGTCGATACCGAGCTTGCGTAGCTCCACGATCGCCGCCTTCCGCCAGCGAATCGTGTCGGGGGAGAACGGCAGCATGAAGGGCATTCCGTTCGACTTGCGGAGCGGCTTGCCGTCGCGCAGGACTCGGTAGTGCCCGGGCGTCGGCTCGACCGTGAGGCCCACGGCTTCGAGCCGGCGGATGAACTCACGGACGTCCTTTCTCACCGTGAGGCCCGCGGCGTGGCGCGCTCAGCAGATGCGCGGGAGCGGGTCGCCGACGAGCACGTCCACGATCCGGCGGCCGCGAGCTGGGTGCCATCACGACGAGACCTGCCGGCTCGGCCTCGACCGTGCCGACGAGCGCGGCCTCGGCGCCGAGCATCCTCCTGGCTCGTCGGCGAGGCGGACGCGCTCGGCACGGTGCTCTCGATCCTCGCGCTCGGAGGGTTCGTGCTCGCGGGACTGGCGTTGCTCATCGGGTTCGGCGCCTGGAGGCGGGTGGCCGCGACGGCGGCCTGTCTCCTCGTCACGATCGCGCTCTTCTGGGGCTGGAAGATGGTGGTCGGAGTGGCCGTGGACGTGGGAATCCTCGTCGCTCTCCTCCGGGCGGCGTCGCCCGGGACGGGACCCCATCGGCTCGTAGCGTCGGAGCTCGCAGCGAGGCGACAGTCGCCCTCACGGCGTGGCGGCGAACAGGCGCCAGGTGCCCGGCACGCCCGTCAGCGTTCGCTCGCCGCGCTCCTCGAAGGCGATGCCCGAGCCGGCGACGATGTCCTTGACCGTGCTCGAGACGAGCACCTCGCCCGGGCCCGCGCTCGCGGCGATCCGTGCCCCGATGTGCACGGCGATTCCGTGGAGACCGGCCTCCGACCGCTCGATCTCGCCGGTGTGGACACCGGCTCGCACGTCCACGCCGAGGCTTCGGACGGCAGTGACGATCGCGGCCGCGCAGCGCACGGCGCGGGCGGGTCCGTCGAACATCGCGAACATCCCGTCACCTGCGGTGTCGAGCTCGACTCCGCGGAAGCGTGCGAGTTGCGCCCGGACGATCCGGTGGTACCGGGAGAGCAGCTCGCCCCAGGCACGGTCGCCGACGTCGGCGGCCCGCGGAGTCGAGCCGACCATGTCGGTGAAGAGCAGGGTCGCGAGCAGCCGGTCGGGCTCGACGTCGTCGCGCACGCCGGCGACGAAGCGCCCGATCTCGTCGAGCAGCGACGCCTGGTCGCCTTCCCACGGCAGGTGGTCGTTGCCCGGCAGCTCGACCACGCGCGCCCCGGGGATGCGCTCGCCCACGTACCTCGTGCCCTCGCTGTAGTACTCGTCGGAGCGGTACAGCACGAGCGTCGGCACGCTGATCGAGGGAAGCACCTCGCGCACGTCGATCTCCGCGTTCATGACACGGATCGCCCGGCTTGCTCCGGGGCTCGCGCCCCGCTGGACGTACGACGTGTACCAGCGCACCGCCGCCGGATCGCGAAGGATGTCCGGTGCGACCCGGCCGAGCCACTCGTTCGTCACCGCCGTCGCCCAGTCGTCCTGGTCGGCGGCCGCGAGCCGTGAGCGGTACTGCTCGGGAGTGGCGCCCAGCGGGTAGTCGGCGGCGCGCATCATCCGCGCGAACGTGCTCATCAGGACGAGCGCGAGGGTCCGCTCGGGATGCGTCGCCGCGAAGAGCGTGGACATCGCTCCCCCCTCGGAGATGCCGAGCACGACCGCGCGCTCGGAGCCGGCCGCGTCCATGACGGCGCGGACGTCGTCCATGCGCGTCTCCAGGTCCGGCAGCCGCTCGGGCGAGACCCGGTCGGAGAGGCCGGTCCCACGCTTGTCGAAGAGGATCAGCCGCCCGCTCGCCGCCAGCCGCCGGTAGAAGCCGGCGAGCTTCGGGTTCTCCCAGCCGGGCTGGAAGCTGCAGACCCAACCGTGGACGAGGACGAGGTCGACGGGGCCCTGGCCGATGACCTGGTACGCGATCCTGACGTCGCCGCTGCGGGCGTAGGCGATGTCGGCGTCGTGGCCGGAGGCGACGACCACCGGACCGTCGTCGGTCGTCGGCGCGGTGGAGGCAGCGGTGGACGGCTTCGCGGGGTCGAGCGAGGGGTCCTGACGCAGCATCATCCCCTCGAGCTCGCGGAGCGAGGCAGACGGTTCGATCCCCAGCTCGTCCGCGAGTGCGCCGCGGAACGCCCGGTAGCTGGCGAGCGCCTCGGCGTGACGTCCAGACCGGTAGAGGGCGAGCATGTGGTGGGAGCGGAGGCTTTCGCGCAACGGGTGCTGCGCGATCAATGCCTCGAGCTCGCTCACCACGGTGCGGTGGTGGCCGAGAGCGAGGTCCGCCTCTATCCGCCACTCGAGCGCGGTCAGGCGCAGCTCCTCGAGTCGGGAGCTCTCGTGCCGCGCGAACTGTTCCGCGAACTCCGCCAGTGCGGGGCCGCGCCAGAGCGAGAGCGCGTCGTCCAGCAGCGCTCTCGCCCCCGCCGCGTCGCCGTCCGACAGCGCCCGCCGGGCTGCCGCGACCGAGCGCTCGACGCGCGCGACGTCGAGCTCGTCCTCGCCCACCTCGAGCACGTACCCGGGAGCCCGCGTATGGAGACGGGGCTCGGGCAGCGCCTTCCGCAGCTGCGACACGAGGATCTGCACCATCTTCCGCGCGGACTCGGGGGCGTCCTCGTCCCAGAGCGCGTCGACCAGCTGGTCGGACGGGACGGTGCGGTTCGCGTTCAGGAGCAGCATGGCGAGCAGCGCACGCTGCTTGCCCGGTGCGACCTGCACCGGCGCGTGATCGTGACGAACCTCTAGCGGGCCGAGCAGGCGGAACTCCATGTCGTGCAGGAGCGGACGCTACCACCCTCCCGGCGCTCGGACGGCATCGGCAGGCGCGCGCCACCGTCGAGCGCGGGACGCCCTCGCGCCTGCCGCTCTGCCGGCCCCGGGGCCAGGCGGGGCATTCCCCACGCCCGGCCCCGGAACCGCACGGACGCCCGCCAGGATCCCTCGAGGACTCCGACCAGAGTGCTCCACACCCGGCGGATGCGCTCGCGCCTGCGGCGCCTGCGCGCCCGGCGGACCTCCATCTCCAGCAGGAACAGCCGCTCCCGGCGCCTGGCGACCTCGGGCGACTCGAGGCTCGCCTGGCGAATCAAGGTCTGTGTGACGAGGACGTAGTGGTTCACGTGGTCACCCCTTCGTGGCTGTGGGGTGAGGTGCCTCTCCGGCGCCACAGGTGGCCGGCCCGATGCTGCGCTTCCTCGAGCTCGCCGGCCAGCTCGTCCGGGTAGCCCAGCGAGGAGAGGATCTCGGCGATCGCCGCACGCGACTCCGCGCGCAGCCGGGAAAGCGTCGGCCGGCGGTGGTGGATCTCGGACGGGTCGACGCTCGGGTCCCGCAACGATGTCTGCGCGGGCATGTGCTCGGTCATCGTGGCTCCTTCGTCGGGGTCGTAACCTGCTCGAGTGGATCGCAGGCGGGTTGCCCCTCACCCCTGCGCCCGGTAAAGCGCGGGTAGGGCGGCCCGTGAGCGCGGCCCTGCGGGCCCGCGTGGGTCCACATCCACGACGCGGCGTGAAGTCGGACGGAGCGCGAGCGCCGCCGCCGCCCCGAGCAGGAGGACGCCCATCGTGGCGCCGAGTGCTGCGTACCCTCCGGCGGCGAGCGCCGAGCCGCCCGCGATCGAGCCGACGAAGTAGCCGAACTGCATCGTCGCGGCCCGCAGGCTCGTCGCGGCCGGGCGGATCTCGGGAGGGGCGGCGAGCGCGAACGAGCTCGCGACCAGGGTCCGCCCGCCTGCCACGAAGCCTGCGCAGGCGAGCAGCGCGGTGCTCGTAGCGATGCCTGTTCGCGCCGTGCCGAAGAGACCGCAGGTCACGGCGAGGAGGATCGCGAGCACGACGAGGAGCTGTCTCGGCTCGCGGGGCGGCATGCGCCGACAGGCTAGGTTGCCGGCGACGTAGGCAACTGCCGCGACCGCGAGGAGGAGCCCGGTCAGGCGTGCGGACGTCCCGTAGGACTCCGCGAAGAGCGCGCCCGCGTACACGAGTGTCCCGGCCCACGCGGCGTTCGCGAGCAACTCGGACGCCAGCCAGCGCGCGAGCATGCGGTCGCGGAGCGCGACACGGGCCCGCACCGGCCGCGAGCGAGCGGGCGGCTCCGCTGCGCGGGAGGCGACGAGGATCCCGGCCGCGACCGCGGCGACGAGCGGCAGCGCCAGCCAGGCGTAGCGCCAGCTGTGCCCGCCGAGCGCCCCGGCCAGCGGCATCCCCACGATCCAGGCGGCCGGCTGACCCACGAGCGCCCAGGACAGGACGCGCATCCGCAGCGCGGGCGCGACCCACTCCGCCGCCGCGAGCGTGCCGACGCTCGTCAGCACCGCGACGGCGACCCCGACCGGGACCTGGGCGAGCACCAGCACGTCGAATGTCGGCGCCGCCGCGCTCGCGCACGACGCGAGCGCCAGGACCGCGCACGCCGCGAGCAGCTGGCGCCCCAGACCGACTCGAGCGACGACGGCCCCGAGCATCAGGGCGGTGACGCCTGCCGCGAGGCCGGTGACCGTCCGCAACTGTCCGGCGACCGCCGTCGAGACGTCGAGGTCGCCGGCCGCATCGGCGAGCACGGGCGACATCGCGATCAGCGCGGACTGGCTCGCGAACAGGCACAGGAAGAGCGCGATGCTCGTGGCGCGATAGCGGCCGGCCGTGTCGTCACTGAGAGTCGTCTCCGTCATTGCCGTGCCTCCCGGCTCGTGGTCGCCGGTCAGCAGACAGGTCGGGAGTCAATGCGCGGTTGGCGCCCATGGAGGTCCGCGGTAAACCGCCCGCGCGTCGCACACCGGATCGGCGTGCGTCCGCGTTACCGCCGCTTTACCCGCGTCACAACCGGCGGCCAACCGCGTGGGTGTCTCCTGTGCCGCGACCGACCGGCACCGAGCCGGACGACGACGAAGGAGGAGACCGGATGAGCACCACCACGGACGTGATCCGCAACGGCGTCGACACCGGGCAGTTGTTCGGGACGCTCGATGCGCTCAAGGCGGATCCCTCGCTCGCGAGGTTCCAGTTCCGGGCCCGCAACCGCTGGATCGGCGGAGCCCACAACCAGACGAGGATCCGCGACTTCTACGCCGCCAACCAGGAGGACACGTCGCGGGCCGAGGCATTCGTGCTCGACGCGGGCGAGCCTGCGATCCTGCTCGGCACCGACACGGGCCCGAACCCGGCCGAGTACCTGCTGCACGCCCTCGCCGCCTGCCTCACCACGTCGCTCGTCTACGTCGCCGCGGCACGCGGCGTCCACCTCACCGAGGTGGAGTCCACGCTCGAGGGAGACATGGACGTCCAGGGCGCGCTGGGACTGTCCGACGACGAGCGCAACGGCTTCGAGCGCATCCGCGTCTCCTTCCGGGTCGCGGGCGACGCGCCGGAGGAGAAGCTGCGTGAGGTCGTCGAGCGCGCGCAGCAGCGCTCTGCCGTGTTCGACATCGTCACGAACGGCGTCCCCGTCACCGTGGACGTGGCAACGGCGTGAGGGAGCGGCGGAGGTGGTGGCCACCACTGCCGGTGGCCACCACCCGCGGCCCGAGGAGACGACCGTGACTCCGGACCTGAGCCTCGTCACCGAGCCCACGCCCGCGACTGCGTCGGCCGCGGAGTTCGCCGACGCGATGAGCGCGCTCACGAGCGGCGTCGTGCTGGTCACCTGTCGCCTCGACGGCCGGCCCTGGGGCATGACGGTCACCGCCTTCGCCTCGGTGTCCGCCGACCCCCCGACGGTGCTCGTGTCGCTCGGCTCGCAGACGACGGGCGCTCGCGCGATCGCCGCGACGCAGAGCTTCGGCGTCGCCATCCTGGCGGCGGAGCAGCTCGAGGTTGCCTGCTTCGGCTCGCAGCCCGGCGCCGCCAAGTTCGTCGAGCGGTTCGCCGTCCTCGACCCCGGCAGCGCAAGCCCTGTCCTCGCCGGCGCGCTCGCCCACCTCGACTGCGAGGTCGCCGAGATCGTCGAGGTCGCCGACCACACCGTCGTCTTCGGCCGTGTGCGAGCGGCGCGGACGTCCGGCGAGGGGGCCCCGCTGCTGTACCACCGCCGCGCCTACCGGACTCTCGCCGCGTCCGACCGCGCACTCCCACCGACCGGAAGGAGCCTGCGATGTCTCTCGAGCTGACAGCCACGACCGGGCCGGGTGCACGACTCGTCGCGCTCGCCGAGGCGCTCGCGAGCGAGATCGGCCCGCGGGCCGCCGAGCACGACCGCGACGGGAGCTTCCCCTTCGAGAGCTTCGCCGCCGTCAAGGGCCGCGGCTACTTCGCCGCCCCGATTCCCGGTGAGCTGGGCGGGCTCGGCGTCACCTCCGTCCACGACGTGCTCGTGGCCTCGAGCCGGCTTGCCCGTGGAGACGCGGCGCTGACGCTCGGCGTCAACATGCACTTCGCCTTCCTGCTCAACGTCGTGCGCCGCTGGCAGATCGCCGTCGCCTCCGGCGACGAGCGGCGCGTCGAGGCGTTCGCGTCCACGCTCGAGCGGATCGCGCGCGACGGCACCGTCTTCGCGGCCGCCGGGAGCGAGCGCGGCCAGGATCTCACCAGGCCGGCCACCGTCGCGACGCGCACGGAGGGAGGCTGGACGGTGTCCGGCCACAAGGTCTTCTGCACGATGGCGCCCGCCGCGGACGTCTTCTACACCGCCGTCACGTACACGGACGACCGCGGGAGCGAGCGCTACGGCTACGCGATGGTCCCCCGTGAGACACCCGGCGTCGTCGTCCACGAGGACTGGGATGCCCTCGGGATGCGGGCCTCCGGCAGCCACTCCGTCTCGTTCGAGGACGTGCAGCTCCCGGGCGCCGCACTGCGCGGCGGCTTCCCGGTGGGCGATGCGGTCGAGTACATGGAGCGGAACCTCGTCGCCGGGCTCTTCCACGCGTCCGCCGCCCTCGGGATCGCCGAGAGCGCCCACGCCGGCACCACCGCCCAGCTGAAGCGTCGAGGCGAGCTCGACCCGCACTCGCAGATGCTCGCCGCCGACAACGTTGTCGACCTCTCCGTCTGCCGCGCCGCGTTCGCGCGCGCAGCCGCGCTGATCGACGAGCACCACTCGCACAACCCGGCCGAAATCGGCACGCCCGGCGAGCTGACGGCGTTGTTCGCCGAGGCGCAGAGCGCAAAGCTCTTCATCGGCCAGGCCGCCGTCCGCATCGTCGACCGCACGCTGGCCCTTTCCGGCGGCGCCGGCTACCTGAACGGCAGTCCCCTCGCCCGTGCCTACCGCGACGTCCGCGCAACCGCGTTCATGCACCCGCTGGGCGCGAACCGTGCCCACGCGTTCCTCGGACAGCTCGCCGCCGGCCGCCGGCCGAGCCTCCACTGAGGCATGCCCGGGATGCGCACGACCGACACGATCATCGTCGGTGGCGGCCAGGCCGGCCTGTCGCTCAGCCGGTATCTCGCCCGGGCCGGTCACCCGCACGCGGTGCTCGAGCGCGGGCGGATCGGCGAGCGCTGGCGGTCGGAGCGCTGGGACTCGCTGAGGCTACTCACGCCGAACTGGCTCAACAGGCTGGACGGCGGGGAGGCCCATGCCGACCCCGACGGCTACCTGAGCCGCGTGGGCTTCGTGGACTCCCTGCGCCGCTACGCACGCGCGGCCGGGGCTCCCGTGCAGGAGCACGTCACGGTGCGGAGCGTCGAGCGATGGGGAGCCGGGTTCCACGTCGCCACGGATGCCGGCGAGTGGCGCACGCGCGTGCTGGTCGTCGCGACCGGCGACTCGGCAGACCCGCGGATCCCCTCCTTCGGGGAGGCCGCTCCGCGTCAGCTGCGCCAGCTGCATGCCAGCCGCTACCGCCACCCGGCTGCACTCCCGGCCGGCGGCGTCCTCGTCGTCGGGGCGGGTCCGAGCGGACAGCAGATCGCCGCCGAGCTCCGCCGGTCCGGACGTCGCGTGGTGCTCGCCGTCGGACGTCACGCGCGCAGCATGCGGCGCTATCGCGGCCGCGACCTCTGGTACTGGCTCGCCCAGCTCGGCGACCTCGAGCGGACCATCGAGGAGGTACACGACCCGACCCGCGCCAGGAGGACCCCGAGCCTCACGCTCACCGGCGCCAACGGCGGCGAGCAACTCGACCTCGACACGCTGCAGGCCCTCGGTGTCACGGTCACCGGCCGCCTTGCCGGCTTCCGCGAGGGAAAGGCCGAGTTCTCCGGCGACCTGCGGGCCGAGGTCGACCAGGCGGAGCGGCGGATGCACCGCCTCCTCGACCGGATCGACGACCACGTCGACCGCGTCCACGGCGACCGGTGGCCGGCTCCGAGCGACCGAGTTCGCCCGATCGAGGTGGGGGCGGGTCCCGCGGCGCTCGACCTCGTGGCGAACCGGTTCTCGACCGTCATCTGGGCCACCGGCTTTCGACGCGAGTACCCGTGGCTGCACGTGCCCGCCCTCGACGCCGAGGGGGAGATCGTCCAGCGAAGCGGCATCTCGCCCGTCCCCGGCCTGTACACGCTCGGCCTCAAGTTCCAGCGCCGGCGCGCCTCCCACTTCATCGGCGGCGTCGGCGCGGACGCGGCGTACCTCGCCCGGCGCATCGCCTGAGGAAATCCGCTCCGTCCTTTCGCCCGTAGGCAGAACGAGACGGAGCGAGCGAACAGGAGGGACGAATGGGAACGGCAACCGGGAGAACGCGCCCCTGGCGGAGGCTCGTGTGGACGATCGCCGCGGTCGCGGCGGTCGGGTCCATGGTGGCCGCGTCGGCGCTGGCGCTGCACGGGACGAACGACGCGACGGCCGCAGGCGCGCAGGTGAAGGTTCACAAGACGGGGCTCGGACGGGTGCTGGTCGACCAGCGCGGTCGAACCCTGTACCTCTTCGAGGCTGACGAGTTCGGTCGCACCGCCTGCTACGGCAAGTGCGCGACCGCGTGGCCCCCGCTTCTCACGAGCGGGCAGCCGCGTGCAGCCGCCGGGGCACACGCCGCGTTGCTCGGCACGACGAAGCGGAAGGACGGGAAGCTCCAGGTCACCTACGCCGGCTATCCGCTCTATCTTTTCGTGAAGGACGCGAAGGCCGGCCAGACGCTCGGCCAGGGCCTCGACGGCTTCGGCGGCGAGTGGTACGTGCTCGACGCGAAGGGCCGGAAGATCGAGGACGGCCAGCACGGCGGCGGTCCGGCGAGCGTCGCGGTGCGCAAGACGGCGCTCGGGCGCGTGCTCGCCGACGACCGCGGACGGACGCTCTATCTGTTCGAGGCCGACCAGGGCACGACGAGCGCCTGCTACGGCAAGTGCGCAGGCGCGTGGCCGCCGCTGCTGACGACCGGCAAGCCGCAGATGTCCTCGGGCGTGCGCGCCGCGCTGCTCGGCACCACGAAGCGCAAGGACGGCAGCCTGCAGGTCACGTACGCGGGGCACCCGCTCTACTTCTTCGTCAAGGACACCGCGGCCGGCCAGACGCTCGGCCAGGGCCTCGACGGCTTCGGCGGCGAGTGGTACGTCCTCGACGGCGCCGGCCGCAAGCTCGAGAAGCGGGCCGGCGGTCAGGCCCCGGCGACCCCGACCACCCCGTCCGACGACAACGGTGGCGACAACGGCGGCGGTTACGGCGGCGGGTACGGTTGACGCCGAGCCGGGGCGGCGTCCGACCCGCGTCGCCCGCGCTGAGCCACCACTCGCAATGTTCCGTGCCGGCCGCCACGACCCGGCGGCCGGCACCGCGTAGCGGCTCCCGCCGGCCCGCCGGCGCGCTCCGTTGCCCCGCCGCGGGACGCTCTGCCGGACCGTCGCGGACACGACCGCTTCGAGCGTCCCCGGCGGGCGTCCGAGGAGGGCGAAACCGATCGGGCACCGGAGCCGTACGACGAGGAGACGGCGGAAGCGAGCGGCGTTTCCGCCCCGATCCCCATGGAGGTCGACGCCGATGCGGAAGAGCTCGAGACGGATGGTGTTCTGGGCCACAGCTGTCGCAGCGATGGTCGTGCTGTCGCTCGCCGGAGCGGTCGGCGCAGGAGCGCGTGACGGACAGGGCCGCGACGACGGAGGACAGGCGACCGAGGCACAAGGGCACGAGCAGGAGCAGGCGCGCCACGAGAACCACGGCGCCAACCACGCGGATGCGCACGCGTTCCTGAGCGCGTCGCTCGCGCCGAGCCTCCCGACCGACCCCGCCATTCACGGGGTCGCCGCAGGTGGAGCTCCGTGGGCTCTCGACCACGGCAGCGTCCAGCTGCAGGGAGACGGGCACATCCGGGTCGAGGTCGAGGGCCTCGTGATCCCGGTCGTCCACGGCACATTCCCCGCCGGCACTGCCCGGCCCGTGACCGTGGTCTCGGCGTCGCTCTACTGCGCGCCCGACACGTCGGCGGCCGCGGCGACGACGCAGAGCGTGCCGATCTCGGAGCACGGCGACGCGACGATCTCCGACACGATCCATCTCCCGGCGACCTGTCTGGCCCCGATCGTGCTCGTCCACCCGAACGGAAACGACGGCGCCTACATCGCGGTCACCGGCTGGCGCGGCTGAACCACGCGTGGGCGGGCCCGCGCGCCGAGCTCCGGCCGCGGGCCCGCCCGACGGCTGAGCACGCGCCGCGTGTCCGAGGAGACGGCCGAACCCGGCCGGGGTTTCGTCGGATTCGCGGCTACACTGCGGCATGTGAGCGCGCCCCGCCGACGGCGGCGGTGTGCAGCGACGGGGGGTCTCCATTCATCGTTGCGCACTCGGCCGGAACGATCCGTGCGCTGCCGCGTGCCGTCGCTCCCGACGTCGGAGAGCCGGGGCACGGTGATCCCTTGCGCGTGACTCCGTCGCAGACAGCCGGATGAACGTGCCGGTCGGCTCCATGATGGAGTCGCTCGAATCGGCCGCCGACCGCTTCGCCTCGCTCGACCTGCGCTTCGTCGCGATCGCGCTCGCACTTCAGCTGGCTGCTCTCGCGCTCCGCGCGCTCGCCCTGCGCAACGTGCTCGCGGCGGCGTATCCGGCGCAGCGGTTGTCGGCGGTCACCGTGGGCGCGGTGTACGCCGCCGGGGCGGCGCTCAACGCGTTCGCGCCCGCGCGCGGGGGGGAGGCCCTCAAGATCGCGCTCCTGCGCGTGCGGATCCCCGGCTCGTCGGTGCCGACGATCGCGGCGGCCGGCATGGTGCTCGCCCTCCTCGACGCGGTGATCGGGTCGGCTCTCGTCGGCGTCGCCTGGTCGCTCGGCATCATCCCCGCCCTGCCCACGCCGTCGCTGCCGTCCGGGTCGGTCGTGGCGCACCCGTTCGTCGTCGCCGGCTCCGCGCTTGCGCTCGCCGGCGCGCTCGCAGCAGCCGCCCGCCCGCTGGCGCGCCACGTCCGCGCCCTGTGGGCGCGCGTCGCGCAGGGGGCGGCGATCCTGCGCACCCCCTCTCGCTATCTGCGGGAGGTCGTCGCCCTCCAGGTGGCCGGCTGGGCCTGCCGGATCGGGATTGCCCTGTGCCTCCTCGCGGCCTTCGGGCTCACCGCCACCGTACCGGTGGCGATGCTCGTCGTCGTCGCGGGCGGGCTCTCGACGGTCGTCCCGACGCCCGGGGGTGCCGGCACGCAGCAGGTGCTCCTCGTCTACGCCCTGCGCGAGACGGCCACGGCGACCGCGGCCCTGTCCTTCTCGGTCGGGATGCAGGTCGGGATCGCCACCGTGAACACGCTCGTCGGGCTGTGCGCCGTGATGATCCTGTTCAAGACGCTGAGGCCCGCGACGGCGATTCGCGCCGTCCGCGCCGCCCGCGCCGGCGGCTGACGGCGGCAGCCGGCCGCGACGCCGGCGGCTCATCGGGGAAAGCCGGTGCCTGCGTACGAGGACCCGCGGATGCGGGGGCGTCGCGAGCGCTCTACGTTCGAATAGATGCCACCCGACAATCTCACTGCTCGGGTTGCTCGTTGGAGTACCCGTCATCGCCGGACAGCCGTGCTCGGCTGGCTTGCCTTCGTGTTCGTCGCGTTCGCGATCGGGTCGAGCGTCGGTCTCGTGCTGATGACGACCGAGGACTACGCGATCGGCGACTCGGGGGCGGCCGACCAGGTGCTCGCCCGGGAGTTTCCGAACGAGCGCACCCCCGAGCAGGTGCTCATCCAGAGACGCGACGGCGGTCGGCTGGAGCTCGCCGAGCTGCGCGCCGCGCTGGACGATCTCGTCGGACGGCTGCTCCATACGCCCGCAGTGGCGGAGATCAGGTCGCCGCTCGCCGCAGACAACGGCGACCTGATCTCGAAGGACGGGCGCTCGGCGCTCGTCCTGTTCCAGATCACCGGCGACCCCGACACTGCGCAGGAACGCGTCGACCCGGCGCTCGCGGCGACCGCCGTGGTGCAGCGGGCGCATCCCGCGTTGCTGATCGGCGAGGTCGGTGACGCGAGTGCCACCAAGGCGGTGAGCAAACGCATCGCGGACGACTTCCAGCGGGCCGAGTTCACCTCGCTGCCCGTCACGCTCCTGATCCTCGTGCTCGCTTTCGGGGCGCTCGTGGCGGCCGGGATACCGCTCCTGCTGGGGATCACCGCGGTCGGGGCGGCCCTCGGGCTGACGGCGCTGCTGAGTCACCTATTGCACGTCGACGAGTCGATCAACTCCGTGATCCTGCTGATCGGCCTGGCCGTCGGGGTCGACTACTCGCTCTTCTACCTGCGCCGCGAGCGGGAGGAGCGCGCGCGGGGCCGCACTCCCGAGGACGCGCTGCTGGTCGCGGCGGCGACCTCGGGTCGCGCGGTGCTCGTCTCCGGGCTGACCGTCATGGCGGCAATGGCCGGCATGTTCCTGATGGGCTCGCGCGTGTTCCAATCCTTCGGTGTCGGCACCGTGCTGGTCGTCGCGATCGCGATCGTCGGCTCGCTCACGGTGTTGCCGGCCGTGCTCTCAAAGTTGGGTGACCGCGTCGACAGGGGGCGCCTGCCGTTCGTCCACCGGCCGGCCGGCCGCGAAGTCCAGTCGAGGTTGTGGCCCGCGATCGTCGGGGAGGTGTTGCGCCGCCCGCTGGTGTGGGGAGGCCTCGCGGCCGGGCTCCTGGTCGCGCTCGCGATCCCGGCGTTCCGCCTGCACACCGTGAACTCGGGCGTCCAGGGGCTTCCCCGCGACCTGCCCGTGATGCAGGTCTACGAGCGCACGGTGAAGGCGTTCCCCGGCCAGCCGCTTCCCGCGGTCGTCGTCGTCAGCGCGCCCGACGTCACGTCTCCGTCCGTCACGGCGGGGATCGCGGCGCTCCAGCGCGCCGCCCTGGCCACCGGCGCGATGAGCGAGCCGACCACCGTGGACGTCAGCGCGTCGCACCGCGCCGCCCGGGTGCGGATCTCGCTCGCCGGGAAGGGCACGGACGCGGCCTCGGACCACGCGCTCGCGCTCCTCCGCGGCACGGTCATCCCGAGGACCATCGGTCGCGTGCAGGGTGTGGAGGTCCACACGACGGGGCTGACCGCCGACTCGCGGGACTTCAACGACTCCATGAAGTCCCACGCCCCCTACGTGTTCGTGTGGGTCCTCGGGCTGGCGTTCGTGTTGCTGCTCGTCACGTTCCGCTCGATCGTGATCCCGCTCAAGGCAATCGTCCTGAACATGCTCTCGGTCGCTGCCTCCTACGGCGTGCTCGTGCTCGTGTTCCAGGACGGCCGGCTCGAGTCACTGCTCGGCTTCGAGTCGATCGGAGGCGTGACCTCCTGGCTGCCGCTGTTCCTGTTCGTCGTCCTGTTCGGGCTCTCGATGGACTACCACATCCTCATTCTGAGCCGTGTACGGGAGTCCTACGACGCCGGCATGACGACCGAGCAGGCGGTCTCGCACGGCATCCGAGCAACGGCGAGCGTGGTCACCAGTGCGGCGATCGTTATGGTCGGCGTGTTCGCGATCTTCGCGACATTGGGCATGGTCGACTTCAAGATGATGGGGGTCGGTCTCGCCGTCGCGATCCTCCTCGACGCGACGATCGTGCGCGCCGTTCTGCTTCCCGCCACGATGACGTTGCTCGGCGACTGGAACTGGTATCTGCCACGCTGGCTGGAGTGGCTGCCGCGCGTCACGGCCGAGCAGCAGGCGCCCGCTCCGGTCGAAGCGCGGCCCGCGGAGCCTGTCCGCAAGCCACGTACGCCGGCGGGCGTCTGACGCGTCCGGGACGCGTGCGGCGCTGAAACCTGATGGGCGTGACGCCGTCCATCCAGGAAGGGATCAGCGGGGATGCTGCTCGGCTCACGGACGCGTGGTGCCGTAGCGCGAACGATGTCGCGCGTGCGCTGGGTACCGACGTACGCGATGGGCTCGCCCGCGCCGAGGCGGCACGCCGGCTGACCCGGTTCGGTCCCAACCGGCTCGAGCGGGCGCAACCGGTGCCGGCGTGGCGGAAGCTCCTCGCCCAGTTCGCCGACCCGCTGATCTATCTGCTGCTGGCCGCGGTCGCGGTCTCGCTGGCGGCCTGGCTGCTGGAGGGTGGCAAGTCGGCGCCGTACGACGCGATCGTGATCGCGGCGATCGTCGTCGCTAACGCCCTCCTGGGCTATGTCCAGGAGGCGCGCGCCGAGCAGGCGGTGGCGGCGCTGCAGCGGCTGGCGGCGGCAACGGCAGGCGTTGTGCGGGACGGCCGCACCGAGCGGATTCTGGCAACCGAGGTGGTGCCGGGCGATGTGTTGCTCCTCGTCGAGGGCGACGCGGTTGCGGCTGACGGGAGGCTCGTCGAGGCGGCGTCGTTGACCGTGATCGAGGCGTCGCTGACCGGGGAGAGCGAGCCGGTGCTGAAGGACACCGCCCCGCTCGCCGGTCGGGTGGAGCTGGGCGACCGGCTGAACATGGTCTTCAGCGGCACGGCCGTCGCGCGCGGGAGAGCCCGGGCGATCGTGACGGCGACCGGGATGGAGACGGAGATGGGCAGCGTTGCGGCACTGCTCGGCCGAACGCGCGAACAACCCACGCCGCTGCAGCTGGAGGTCGACCGGATCGGGCGCGCGCTCGGCCTCGCCGTGGTCGCGATCACGATCGTCGTAGTCGGCGCGATCCTGCTGAGCGCCGACATCCGCACGGCCTCGGACGCTGTCGACGTCCTGCTCGTCGGCGTCTCGCTCGCGGTTGCCGCGGTGCCGGAGGGGCTACCGGCCGTGCTGTCGGTGGTGCTCGCGCTCGGTGTGCAGCGGATGGCCCGGCACCACGCAATCGTGAAGAAGCTGTCGTCGGTCGAGACGCTGGGCTCTGCCTCGGTGATCTGCTCCGACAAGACGGGCACGCTGACCAAGAACGCGATGACGATCGAGAAGGTCGTCACCGGCTCGGGGGAGGTCGGCATCTCCGGCAGCGGCTACCGGCCCGAGGGCGAGTTGCGCGTCGACGGGCGGCCGCTCGAGGATCCGGTGCTCCTGGACGAGGTGCGCGCGGTGCTCCAGGCCGGGAGCCTCGCGAACGACGCCGTGCTGCGTGAGGAGGACGGTGAGTGGACGGTCCAGGGCGATCCCACCGAGGCCGCCTTCCTCGTCGCCGAGGCGAAGGTCGAGGGACTGGCCGAGGCACGGCGTTCTCGATTCGAGCGAGTCGGCGAGGTGCCGTTCACGTCGGAGCGGAAGCTGATGAGCACGCTCCACTCGGACGTCGAGCGCCGCGGTGGCATTGCGGTGGTCACCAAGGGCGCGCCCGACGTCCTGCTCCCGCGCTGCACCGAAGAGCGGGTCGCGGGGCGCGTGCGGCCGCTGACGGAGCTTCGCAGGAGGGAGGTCCTCGCGAGCGTGGAGCGGCTCGGCGATCTCGCCCTCAGGACCCTGGCGGTGGCCTACCGGCGCCTGCCGGCGACGGAGCGGCCGCCCGAGGGGGAATCGGTCGAGCGCGAGCTCGTCTATCTCGGTCTCGTCGGACTCATCGACCCGCCGCGGCCCGAGGCCCGGCAGGCGATCGCGGACGCGCGGGCCGCGGGCGTCCGCGTGCTGATGATCACCGGTGACCATCCACACACGGCGGCGCGAATCGCCGCCGACCTGGGCATCGCTTTCCGCGGCTCGGCGGTTGTCACGGGCGGGGAGCTCGAGTCGCTCGACGACGACGTGTGTGCAAGGACCGTGGGCGATGTCTCCGTCTACGCGCGCGTCGCGCCCGAGCAGAAGCTGCGGATCGTCGACGCGCTCCACGCGGACGGGCGAGTGGTCGCGATGACGGGCGACGGCGTCAACGACGCGCCGGCGCTCAAGGCGGCCGACATCGGCGTCGCGATGGGTGTCGCCGGCACCGACGTGGCGAGTGAGGCGGCAGACATGATTCTCGCCGACGACAACTTCGCCACGATCGTCGCCGCGATCCGCCAGGGCCGTGGGATCTTCGCGAACATCCGCAAGTTCCTGCGCTTCCTGCTCTCGTCCAATACCGGCGAGGTCTTCACGATGTTCTTCGGCGTCCTGCTGGCGGGCGCGCTCGGGCTGGAGGACACGGGCGAGGCGATCGCAGTGCCCTTGCTGGCGACGCAGATCCTCTGGATCAACCTTCTGACGGATTCCGCGCCCGCGCTCGCGCTCGGGATGGACGCGCCTCCCGACGACGTTATGCTGCGGCCGCCGCGGCGGCTCACGGATCGCGTGATCGATGCCGAGATGACCGTGGGGATTCTCTGGGTGGGCATCGTCATGGCCGTGGTGACACTCACCGCGCTCGACCTGCGGCTCCCAGGTGGAATCGTCGGCGGCTCGGGGGACGTCGTCGAGGCACGGACCATGGCGTTCACGACCCTCGTCCTCGCGCAGCTCTTCAACTGCTTCAACGCACGCTCCGATCGCGCGACTGCCTTCCAACGGCTCTTCACGAACCGGCTCCTCTGGGGCGCGATCGCCCTCTCCGCGCTGCTCCAGGTCGCGGTCGTGCAGTTGCCGTTCCTCAACGATGCGTTCGGCACGGCGCCGCTGGGGCTCGACGAGTGGCTGATCTGCATCGGGCTCGCGAGCGTCGTCCTCTGGGCGGTCGAGGCGAAGAAGCTGCTCGCCGGCCGCCTTCGGAGACGCGGATGAACCGTAGGGGTGTGACACTCCTGCGCTCGTGTGGTTAGCATCGGAGTACGATTCGAACGAAGGAGTAGGCACGCGCACGGATCTCGTGGATCGAGAGGGCGAACAGCTCGACAGCGGTGTTGCACCGCTTCCTCGTCGTCGGGGCCGGGATCGAACAGAGTGGCGCTGACGGATCCCCGCCTCTCGCCGGTCGAGACGGTCACGCTCGTCCTCCGCGTCCTGATGGAGGTGGGGATCGTCGCCGGGCTTGCCTACTGGGGCGTCCAGGCCGGCAGCGGCACCCGTGAGAGCATCCTGCTCGGGCTCGCCGCGCCCGCCATCGCGTTCGGGTTCTGGGGGGCGGTCGACTTCCACCAGGCCGGTCGTCTGGCCGAGCCCCTGCGGCTCGTCCAGGAGCTCGTCGTCTCGGGGCTGGCCGCGGTCGCGCTCTACGCCGCGGGTCGGCACGCGGCGGCCGTCGCGCTCGCCGCGCTGTCGGTCGTCTACCACGCGCTCGTCTACCTCTCGGGCGGCGCCCTGCTGAAGCGCCCCCACGCGGCGAGCTGAGCGCAGCCCGTCCCTCGAGAGCCGAGACGTGGACGTCAGGCCGGGGGCGGACGGAAGCGGACGTGCATGTGGTTCTCGTGGTTCGGGTACGGGATCACGACGCCCCCCGGCCCCTCGAGCCCGGTCGAGAAGCCGACGAAGATCATCTGCGCGCCCGCGGCGACGAAGCGGTCGAGGAGATCCTGCGCGAGTCGCCGGTCGATCTGGTCGGTCGCGGTAGGTGCCCGTAGGGTGCGGTCGACCCGCGGGTAGTAGACGTCGACGTCGAGGCCGTTCTGGTGGGAGACGTGCTCGTCCATCGGCCCGCCGCCCTTGAAGCTGATGTCCCCGACGACGACCCGCGGCGCCTCGGGGTGGGCGGCGCGGTACGCCTCGACGACGGAGATCACGGTGCGAATCGTGTGCTCGTTCCCGTACAGCCGCCAGGGACGGTTCGGGGAGCTGTCCGTGACCGGGTTCCAGGTGACCCAGTCGCGCCCGTCGACGGGAAGCTGCGTCCCGGAGCTGAGCAACCCCGACCACGGGAGGCCGCGCGACGTCGCCTGGTGCCAGTCGACCGTCGGGAACTGTGGGGCGGCCGGGCGCGTCCGGTGGCGGTGCGTCCGCTCGGCGGCGCCTGCCTCACCCTCCTCGGGGTGGAGCCTGAGCGTCTCGCTGGGCGGGTCCTCGGGGAGCGGCCCCGGGACAGGCGGACTGCCGCGGAGCCGCGGTGCCGCGATCGTGAGGATCACGGCGGGGCCGAGCACGAGCGTCGCCGCCTTCGTCTTGCGTGCGTTGCGCCGCCGCCGGAGCTCCGCCCGGCGCCGGCGGGACGCCGAGAGCCCGTTGGGGACGGGGACGGCGGCCGGCGCGGGGGTGAGCCCCAGGAAGGAGGGCGCATTGAGGGCAAGCGTCGCGGTGAACGCCTCCGACCGTTCGCGGAACCAGAGCGTCTCGGTGTCGAGCCAGATCTCGCCACGGCGCCATCCCATGGGACCACTCCCTTCGCGCGGGCGGGCGCGTGTCCTGCGACGAGCCGGCGCGGGGACACATTCCACCGCTGCGGGTCGTTCACGTGGATTCCCGGTCGTAGGAGGACGCTAGTGCGAGCGAAGCGAGCGCGGGAGGGCGGCGCCGCTACGGCGACGCGTGGTCGAGGTGGAGGGCGCCGCGGACGCGCTCGACCAGCTCCGCGAGGATGTCCTCGTTCTGCTCGGGGGCGCTGCGCAGCAGGACGAGCTCGTCCCCGACCCGCACCTCCTCGACCTGGTCGACCGGGATCATGCGCAGCTGCCGCCCGAACCGGCCGCCGCGCACCTCCAGCAGGTCGGGCCGGTCGATCCGGGTGACGAAGCGGAGCCCCTCGACGACGCCGACCGGCCCTGCCGGCGAGTCCACCTGGAAGCCCTCGCACCGCGCGAGCGAGGCGGGCTGGTCCACGGGCAACCGCGCGGGGTCGCCGACGGCACCCGACCCGACACGCGTGTGCGGGAACGTCATCGGCGGCGCCGGGCGGGGCGCCTCGGCTTCCACCGCGGGCGTGAGCTCGCGCAGGCGCCGTTCGAGGCCCTCGATCTCGGCCATGTGCTGGTCGAGCGCCCGGTAGAGCACCGCGAGCGCGTCGTGCGCGCGCCGGAGCTCATCCACGACCGCGTCGAGCTCGCGGGCGCGGTCGCGCTCGGGGCCCTCGCCGAGGAGCAGCTCCTCGTAGGCCCACGGCCGCTCGCGTGCGGACGGGTCGGATCGCACCCACAGGCCCCTCTCGTCATCGTGCGGTGAGTTGCGCCTTCGCGGCGGCATGCGCTCTCGCCCCCGAGTCCTCTTCGCCTCATGGTAGACCCGTGCGCCGTCCGCGAGCGGCGGCACGCCGCACGAGCCCGATCTGCGGCTTTCTCCGCATCGCCCTGCGGGTCGCGGCCGATGCCCGGTCGCGCCGCGCCTGCAAGCGTGGAGGTGCCGTGCGAACGCATCGCACGGGCTGGCCGAATTCTCGGAAAGGAGTAGCGATGGCAACCATCGAGAAGACGGCGACCTACGAGGCTCCGGGGCGCACAGGAAGTCCCGTCGAGCTGAAGTCCCGCTACGACAACTTCATCGGCGGGCACTGGGTGCCGCCGGCGGAGGGCGAGTACGCGGAGAACGTCACGCCTGCGACAGGCGAGGCCTTCACCGAGGTGCCGCGGTCGACGCCGGACGACGTCGAGCTCGCGCTCGACGCGGCTCACGCCGCCAGGGTCGCCTGGGGCGAGAGGTCGACGATCGAGCGTGCGACGGTCCTCAACCGCATCGCGGACGCGATCGAGGACAATCTCGAGCCGCTCGCGGTCGCCGAGAGCTGGGAGAACGGCAAGCCGGTACGGGAGACGCTGAACGCGGACATCCCGCTGGCGGCCGACCACTTCCGCTACTTCGCCTCGGTGATCAGGGCGGAGGAGGGCTCGATCTCGGAGCTCGACCGGAACACGGTCGCGTACCACTTCCGTGAGCCTCTCGGCGTCGTCGGGCAGATCATCCCGTTCAACTTCCCGCTGCTGATGGCGGCGTGGAAGCTGGCACCCGCGCTCGCCGCGGGGAACTGCTCGGTGCTGAAGCCCGCGAGCCCGACTCCGTGGTCGATCCTGAAGCTCATGGAGCTGATCGAGGAGATCGTGCCGCCGGGTGTGATCAACGTGGTGAACGGGCCCGGGGCGGAGATCGGGAGGGCGCTCGCCCAGAGCGAGCGGATCGCGAAGATCGCGTTCACGGGCGAGACCGTGACCGGGCGCCTGATCATGCAGTACGCCGCCCAGAACATCATCCCGTCGACGACGGAGCTCGGCGGCAAGTCGCCGAACATCTTCTTCGCCGACGTGATGGCGGAGGACGACGAGTTCCTCGACAAGGCGGTCGAGGGCCTCGTGCTGTACGCCTTCAACAAGGGCGAGGTCTGCACGTGCCCCTCGAGGGCGCTGATCGAGAAGTCGATCTACGAGCCCTTCATGGAGCGGGCGCTCGAGCGGATCGCGGAGATCCGCCAGGGCCATCCGCTCGATCTCGAGACGCAGCTCGGCGCGCAGGTGTCGACCGCGCAGCTCGAGAAGATCGAGGGCTACGTCCAGATCGGCGTCGACGAGGGAGCCGAGCTCCTGATCGGCGGTCATCGAGCGCACCTCGGCGGTGAGCTCGAGGGCGGGTACTACTTCGAGCCGACCGTCTTCAAGGGCGAGAACTCGATGCGGATCTTCCAGGAGGAGATCTTCGGGCCAGTGCTCGCCGTGACGACGTTCGACAACGAGCAGGAGGCGCTCGAGATCGCGAACGACACGCTCTACGGCCTCGGCGCGGGCGTGTGGACACGCGACACGAGCAAGGCGTTCCGCATGGGCCGCGGCATCCAGGCCGGGCGCGTGTGGACGAACTGCTACCACCTCTACCCCGCGCACGCGGCCTTCGGCGGCTACAAGGTCTCGGGCGTCGGGCGTGAGAACCACAAGATGATGCTCGACCACTACACGCAGACCAAGTGCATGCTGGTCAGCTACGACCCGAAGCCGCTGGGGCTCTTCTGACCATGACCGGCAGCGGGACGCAGCGCGTCACGGCCACCGAGGCGGCGCTCGGCGCGATCGGCCGGCTGGAGGCGCGCCACGGCCCGCTCGTGTTCGTGCAGTCGGGGGGCTGCTGTGACGGCAGCTCCCCGATCTGTCTCTGCGAGGGGGAGCTCCTGCTCCGCCCGGACGACGTCATGCTCGGCGAGATCGCCGGGTGCCCGTTCTACGTCGATCGGGCGCTGTACGAGCGCTGGCATCGCCCGACCCTCGTGATCGACGTCGCGCCCGGCGGCGGAGACTCGTTCTCACTCGAGGGGCCCGAGGGCATCCACTTCGTGGCCCGCACGCCGCCACCCGCTCACGTCGCGGCCGACGCCTCCTGAGCGGCCCGGCCGCCGGAGCGCCGGAGGCGCGCCCGGCGGAGCTCGTCCGCCCCCCAGACGACGAACGGGAAGGTCGCGAGGAGCGCCAGCTCCGCGGGCCCGAGCGCCGCGGTGCCGAACAGCTCCTGGAGGGCGGGCACGTACACGATCGCGGCGGCGAACGCGAGCTCGAAGGCGATGCCCCAGAGCAGCATCCGGTTCGAGAACACGCCCACCTGCCGCAGGGACGCGTGCTCGGTGCGCGCGGCCACGGCCGTCCCGACCTGGCACGCGACGATCCCGGCGAACGTCATCGTCGTCGCCTGCAGGTAGGCGTGGTGGAGCGACGAGCCGGAGCCGACCTCGTCGCCGGGGCTCCAGCCTGCGTGCAGGAGCACCCAGAAGAACCCTGTGAGCACGAGGGCGGCCTCGATCAGACCGAGGAACACCCACGCGCGCATCATCAGCGACCGTTGGATGACTCCCTCGGAGCGAGGCCGCGGCGGGCGCTCCATGATCCCCGGCTCGGCCGGCTCGCGACCGAGCGCGAGCGCGGGGAGGACCTCGGTTCCCAGGTCGATTGCGAGGATCTGGAGGACGGTGAGCGGCAGGGGAACAGTGCCGCCGGAGAGCGCGAAGACAAGGAACGGCACGACCTCCGGGGTCAGGTGCGCGAGGATGTAGAGGATGAACTTGCGGACGTTGTCGTAGACGCGGCGCCCGGCGGCGACCGCGGCGACGATCGTCGCGAAGTTGTCGTCGGTCAGCACCATGGTCGCGGCCTCCCGCGCGACGTCCGTTCCCGCGACTCCCATCGCGACCCCGATGTCGGCCCGGCGGAGCGCCGGCGCGTCGTTGACGCCGTCGCCGGTCATCGCGACGACGTGTCCCTCGGCCCGCAGCGCATCCGCGATCCGGAGCTTGGCCTCGGGCGACGCCCGTGCGAAGACCAGCTCCCTGCCGTCGCGCAGGAGCAGGTCGAGCTCGGGCTCGCTCATCGCCTCGAGCTCCTCGCCCGTGACGACGACGACACCGTCGCGTCCGATGCCCACACGGCGCGCGATCTCGGCGGCCGTCAGCCCGTAGTCGCCCGTGACGACGTCGATGCGGATACCGGCGGTGTGGCAGCGCTCGACGGCGTCGGCGACCTCGGGGCGCGGCGGGTCGAACAGGGCGACGAGCCCGAGGAGCACGAGGTCCTGCTCGGCATCCTCGCGCCGGTCCGGCGGCCGCGTCCCCTCTGGCAGCCTCCGTCGCGCGACCGCGAGGACGCGAAGGCCCTGCGACGCGTACCGCTCCAGAACCGAGAGCACGCGCTCGCGGTCGCCGTCGACGAGCGGTCGGTGAGCCTCTCGCCCGCCGATCGTCGTCGAGCGCGAGAGCACCTCCTCCGGCGCTCCTTTCACGTGCACCGTGATCCCTCCGTCCGTGCGGCGGTCGATCGTCGACATCAGCCGCAACTTCGGGTCGAAGCGGTAGACCGCGAGCCGATCGTGCTCGCGGCGCGCGACGGCGACGTCGACGCCGAGCTCGCGCGCGGCCTCGAGCAGCCCGACCTCGGTGGCCTCGCCGCGCGACTTCCCCGTGCGCTCGGGCGCCAGCTCGGCGGTCGAGCAGGCGGCGATCGCGCGCCCCAGGAACCCGAGCACCGGGTCGGCGACGACGGCTGCGGCCACGTCCCCTTCGGCTTCCAGGTCGAGCTCGCCGAGCGGTGTCCAGATCCGCACGGCGCGCATCCGGTTCTCGGTCAGGGTCCCCGTCTTGTCGGTACAGATGACCGTCGTCGAGCCGAGCGTCTCGACCGCGCTCAGCCGCTTGACGAGGGCGCCGCGGCGGGCGAGGCCCGCCACCCCGACCGCGAGCGCGAGCGTGAGCGTCGGCAGCAAGCCCTCGGGCACGTTCGCGACGATCAGGCCGACCGCGAACGTGAAGGCGTCCTGGAGCGGGAGCCCGGCCACGAGCCACCCGATCGGCAGGAATGCGAGGCCCGCGACGACGGCGACGAGCGCGATGAGCCATGCGACGCGCCGCACCTGTTGCTCGAGCGGGCTCTCGTCCGCCTCGACGCGCTCCGAGAGCGCCGCGATGCGGCCGAGCTCGGTCTGCATCCCGGTCGCGAACACGAGCGCCTCGGCCTCGCCCCCCACGACGGCGGTGCCGCTGAACACCAGCTCGCGGGCATCGAGCAGCGGCCCCGTCGCGTCGGCGAACTCGGCGGAGCGGAAGACCGGTTGCGACTCGCCGGTGAGGGTCGACAGGTCGACGTCGACCGCGCCGTCGAGCAGGCGGGCGTCCGCCGAGATCCGGTCGCCTTCGGCGAGCAGGAGGACGTCGCCCGGAACGAGCGTCCGCGCGTCGACCGTCTGGCGGGTCCCGTCCCGACGGACCGTCGCCTGCTGCGGCAGGTAGCGGCCCAGCGCCTCGACCGCCCGCTCGGCCTGTCGTTCCTGGACGAACGCGAACAGCGCGTTGAGGAGGATGACCGCCACGATCGCGCCGCCGAGCGCGGGCGTCCCGGCGACCAACGCGAGGGCGGCCGCGAGCCACAGGAGCAGCGCGAGCGGATGCACGAACTGCTTCGCGAGCTGCCTCGGCCAGCGTCGGCCGCCCCGTCGGCGAAGCTCGTTCGGGCCGTGCGCCACGAGCCGCCGCTCCGCCTCGCGGCCCGAGAGCCCCTCCGGCCGGGAGCGCAGGTCGCGCAACAGCCTGGTGACGGGCTCCCGCGGATCGCCCGAGGCGGCGGCCGGCTCCGGGTTCAGCCGCGTCGAGCGCGCCATCGCAACCTCCTCATGCTCTCCGCCGGGCACGCGACGGCACGATCTCGTCGGCTCCGCAGGAGGGGAGCGCGGCAGCCTGCACGCGTCGCGCACCGGCGGCGCGTGCCGGCGGGGAAGAGGCTGTCGCTCGAGCCGGCAGACCTCGGTCGAACCGCCACGCGCGGCTGCTGAGCGCATGCGCGGAGCTACGATCACGGACATGTGGCTGCGCCTCGGCAGCGGCGTCGGCAGATCCGTGCGCTGCGCACGGGCGCCCCTTCCGAGGGGGCGACACATGAAGATCGCGGCGGTCACGACCGTGCTGTTCGCTCTCGTCGCGCTGCCCACCGTGGTGAGCGCCGCGGGCTCCCTGCCGTTGCGCGCGGTCGCGCGGGTTCCGCTCTCGGGCCCCGCGGTGCGGTTCGACTACACGAGCTTCGACCCCACCACGAACCGACTCTGGATCGCGCACATGGACGCCGACCAGCTGCTCGCGTTCGACGTCGTCCGCCGACGGATCGTCGAGACCGTCAGCGCGCCCGGCGTCCACGGTGTGATCGCCGTTCCGCAGCTCGGTCGCGTCTACGCGTCCGCGACCGACGCCCGTCAGGTCCTGACGATCGACGCGCGCACCGGCGCGATCCTGGCCCGCGCCCCGGCGGGCGAGTACCCGGACGGTCTCGCCTACGACCCGGTCGAGCGCCACGTCTTCGTCTCCGACGAGAGCGGCGGCGTCGAGACGGTCATCGACGCGAGGGGACGTCGGGTGGCCACCATCGAGCTGGGCGGCGAGGCGGGCAACGTCCAGTACGACTCGCGCTCGCGACGCGTGCTCGCGGACGTGCAGACCCGGGACGAGGTCGCCGTGATCGATCCGCGCACCAATCGGATCGTGCGGCGCGTCCACCTCACCGGCTGCGACGGCGACCACAGCCTGCTGATCGACTCGCGACACGCGCTCGCCTTCGTCGGGTGCGAGCGCAACGCGCGCGTCCTGAGCCTCAGCCTCCGCACCATGACGGTCACCGGCGTCTACCAGGCGGGCGACTCGCCCGACGTGCTCGCGTTCGACCCCCGGCTGCGCCGGCTCTACGTCTCGTCCGAGAGCGGCGTCGTCGGGGTGTTCCGGGAGACGGCGAACGCGCTGAGGCCGCTCGGGCTCACCTTCCTCGCCCCCGCCGCCCACACGGTGGCCGTCGACCCACGCACGCATCGGGTCTACTTCCCGCTCGAGCGCGGCACCACGGGCCGGCCCCAGCTCCTGATCATGCGGCCGACATGATGTCTCGGGCGACGGGCGCGCGACCCGGCGGGAGTGGTGGAAGCGCGCCGCGCGCCCGGCGACGTGCCGGCCGGACGGCACCCATCGCCTAGAGTCGGACGGGTGGGGCGCGTTGCACTCGCAGTACTCGTCGCCGTGCTCGTCGCAGGGCACGCGGCACACGACGCCGCGGGCGCGACGGTGCACGTGACCGTGACCGACGGGACACTGGTCGTGTCTCCCGGCGAGGTGCCGGTCGGGAAGGTCGTCTTCAGGGTCTCGAACCACAGCTCGACCGCGCGCAGCTTCGCGATCGGACGCAGGCGGGTCCGGGCGATCCCGCGCGGACGGTCGGCGAGGCTGACCGTGGCGCTCGGACGCCGGGGCACGTGGGTGCTCGTCTCGCGGTCGCAGCGGGCGGGGTCGCTCAGCGGCGTCCTCGCCGTGTTCGAGCCCTGCACGCGCCCGCGGACGACGACAGTCGGCGTCCGGATGGATCACGATCGCACCGGGATCACGCTCTCGCAGACTGCGATCCCGTGCGGCATGGTCACGTTCGTCGTCACGAACGTCGGCGCCGCCGTGGACAGCTTCCAGGTCTTCGCCGAGTACCGGGCGGCGCGCGGAGTCACCGGACGGCTCGGCCCGGGAGAGACGGCGCGGCTCGCGGTCCGCTTCGCGAGGAAGGGCACGGCGTACTACCAGTCCGGCGACTACCCGCCGGGCGAGCCCGAGTTCGGCGGTACCGACGCGGACGGCGGCACGCTCCGCGTCGGCTGACCGCCGGGCCGCCCCGGCTCGGTCGTCCCGGGCCCTCGTCAGGGGTCGGCCCGCTCGGCCCAGTCCCGCTTCGCCTCTGCCTCCATGCGCTCGAGGCGCGTGTAGTAGTCGGGAAACTCGTTCAGGTGCGCGAGCGCGATCTTCGCGGTCACGCGGGGGTCGTCGTCGCTGACGTTCGTGCGGGCGTCGTGGAGCCCGTGCTCGAGCTCGACCTCCATCCCGCGACGGAGCTGCTCGACGTCGAACGGCGCCGTCGCCCAGTCGATGCCGACCTCCTCGCCGATCGCGCGCGCCTCGTCGGCGGTGAACGCCTTGCGGGCCTCAGACACGGCTCACCTCCCTCTCCTCGGTGGCAAGGCGCTCTGCCCGCCACCTGATCCCGTGCAGCATCTTGCGCTCCATGACCAGCGACGCCGGCTCCATCGGGAGCATCCCGATCCTCGCCGTCAGCGACGGGAGCTTGAACCGGTTGCGGCTGATCAGACGCGTCCTGCCGTCTCGTTCGTCGAGCACGAAGCTCCAGACCCAGTTGCCGTCCTCGGACCGGATCGCAAGCACGCGGCCCGGCTCGACGCGCGCGACGCGCATGCGGTTCGAGCCGTAGGCGAGCGTCTCGCCGAGCCGGGGCTGCTGGTAGTCGGGCAGCACGCGGTCGACGCTGTGCATGTCGAGCCCGAGCAGGTTCTCGATCCAGTCGTACGTGTAGGCGCCGCCGCGCGGCGCCGGACCCATCTGGGCCAACCATGGCCAGACCGCGGCCGCGGGCGCGTCGATCGTGATCGCCCTCGTCGCGACCCCGTCCGCCTCCTCCAGCAGCTCGTCACCGGGAAGCCGCGCGTGTGTCTCGGAGTCCGTCGCGCCCCAGTTCAGGATCGGCCCGCGCAGGAGGACCCGGTAGACCACTGCGGCTGCACCGATCCAGCCGAGCACGACGCCGAGCCACGCAAGCCGCGTGTGCGTCATCGCGATCACGGTGGACCTCCTCCCGCTGCGGGAACCGGCTCGAGGCCGGGCCCCTTCGGCCCGAAGGCCACGAGCGGGAGCCGGGCTGGGTCGACGCGCCTCTCGCAGTCCATGTGCCTCCCTTCGAGACAGCCCCATGGTCGCGCGCCGAGGCCGAGCGCGAATCGGGCACGCCGCGGACCCGCCTGCGGGAAACCCGCATCCCTCGTGCGACGCGGCCGCCGCGCGTGTGGGCCGGCCCGTTTCGAGCCGGCCCACACGGCGGGGACGGCAGCAGTCCTAGCCTGCGACCCCCGCGAGCGTCGCCCGCTCCGGCGGGGCGGGCGAGACGGTATCGGCCTCGAGCACCACCTTGAGCGCCTCCGTGTCTGCCGCGGCGGCGAAGGTGTCGTACGCCTCCATCACCGAGGAGAGCGGGAAGCGGTGCGTGGCGAAGGGCAGCGGGTCGAGCCTGCCCTCGGCGATCAGCTTCATCAGCCGAGCGGTCGTGCTGGTGTCGACGAGACCCATCGTGATCGTGACGTCCCGGATCCACAGCTTCTCGAGATGGAGAGTCGCGGGGTGTCCGTGGACGCCGACGTTCGCGACGCGGCCGCCCGGGCGGATGAGCTCGGTGCAGAGTTCGAACGTCTCGGGCACGCCGACCGCCTCGATCGCGACGTCGGCGCCGAGCCCGTCGGTCAGCTCCATCACCTTCGCGATCGGGTCGACGGCGCTGTTGTCGATCGTGACGTCCGCGCCGAACGCGAGCGCCTTGCGGAGGCGGCTCTCGGCGAGGTCGATCGCGACGATCGTCCCGGGCGTCAAGAGCTTCGCCGTCATGACCGCGGCCAGCCCGATGGGGCCTGCGCCGACGATCGCGACGGTGTCGCCTGGCTGGACGCCGCCGGCGATCACCCCGACCTCGTATGCGGTCGGGAGGATGTCGGCGAGGAACAGCACCTGCTCGTCGCTCAGCTCGTCAGGGACCTTGTACACGGACGTGTCCGCGAACGGGACACGCGCGTACTCGGCCTGCACGCCGTCGATCAGGTGGCCGAGGATCCAGCCTCCACCGCCCAGGCAGAGGCCGTACCGGCCTTCCTTGCAGAAGCGGCACCGGCCGCACGACGTGATGCACGAGACGAGGACGCGATCCCCGATCTCGACCGTCGTCACGCCGGCCCCCTTCTCGATCACCGTGCCGACGCCCTCGTGGCCGAGGATCGTGCCGGGCGTCACCTCGGGCACGTCGCCCTTGAGGATGTGGAGATCGGTGCCGCAGATCGTCGACGAGCTGATCTTCACGACCACGTCGCCGTCGGCCTGCAGCGTCGGAGACCGCACGTCCTCCCAGGCCCTCTGGCCGGGTCCGTGGTACACGAGCGCTTTCATGGAGCCTCCCTTCGAAGGGTTCGCCTCAAGACTCCAGCTCCTCAGCGCTCCCCGCGTCGGCGCCGCCGCGGAGCGCGTCTGCGGCTTTCCCGCACGGCGGCCGGCGCCGGCTCGGCGCTACCGTGCCCTTGCGTCCGTAGGCCCCTCGGCGATGCGCACGGTGAGGTTGGGCACGGGACTCGGGAAGCAATGTCGACCGCGACGTCGGGAGGGAGCATGCAGATCACGAGGAGCGGCAGCGACGGGGCGGCGGGGTGGAGGTGATCCGCCCCGGCGACCGCGTGTTCTTCGAGCCGGGGGAGGAGCACTGGCACGGAGCCGCCGCGACCACGTTCATGTCCCACCTCGCGATGCTCGTGGTCGACGAGGACGGCGCCCCGGCGACGTGGGGAGCCCACGTGACCGAGGCCGAGTACGCCGCCGCCCCGCCGGTCGGGAGCTGAAGCGTCAGCGCGAGACGGGCGCTCCGCGGGGGAGCGCCCGTCTCTCAGCAGATTCAGAGCCGTGCCAGAGCACCTTCCCACGTACGGCGCGTGTCCTTGAAGTGGACAGCAATCATGGAAGGAGCCACGCGATGACGAGCAGCCGGACCGACCCACACACCGCGACCGCCCGGGGCAGCCGCCTCCGGCTTCGCCTGCTCGCGCTCGTCGTCGGCGCCCTCGTCGTACTCGTGAGTCTGCTCGGCGGCCTGGGTCTGGCCCGCGCGCACGCCGGCACCATCGGGACCGGCGTCGTGGTCGTCGACACGACCCTCGGCTACCAGGGCGTCCAGGCGGCCGGCACGGGGATGGTGCTCACGTCGACCGGGAAGGTCCTTACGAACAACCACGTGATCGTGGGCGCGACCGCGATCAGGGTCGTCGTCCCGGGGACCGGCCGGCGCTACAGCGCGCACGTCCTCGGCTACTCCGTGCGAAGCGACGTCGCGGTCCTGCAACTGGAGCACGCGACGAACCTGAAGACCGTCGCCGTCGCCACCGGCGGCAAGCTCCGGGTCGGGCAGACCGTGTCCGCGACCGGGAACGCAGGCGGCACGGGCACGCTCAGCACCGTCACCGGCACGATCACCGGGCTCTCGAAGACGATCACGGCCAGCGACACCAACGGCGACGCCGAGCGGCTGACCGGGCTGATCGAGACGGACGCGGGCGTGGTCTCGGGCGACTCCGGCGGCCCCCTGAAGAACGGCACCGGCCGGGTGATCGGCATGGTCGCGGCGGCCTCGGCGGGTGGCCGCTTCCGCGATCTCTCCCAGAGCGACGCGTACGCGATCCCGATCCGCAAGGCGCTCTCGATCGTTCGCACGGTCGCCGCCGGCAGGAGCACCGCGGCGGTCCACGTCGGGGCAACCGCGTTTCTCGGCGTCTCGGTCACGGATGGCGCCACCGCAGCGTCCGGCGGGTCCGGGGTCGCCGTGGTCGGAGTCGCCGGCGGCGGCCCGGTTGCGAGCGCCGGTCTCGCGCGCGGTGACGTGATCGTCCGCGTCGACGGGAAGGCCGTCGACTCCTCGACCGCCCTGCGCGCCCGCGTGCTCCTCCACCGCCCCGGTCAGACGGTGAAGATCGCCTATCTCGACTACTACGGCATGAGCAACACCGTGTCGGTGACCCTCACGTCTGGGCCTCCCCAGTAGGGAGGACGACCGACCCGCGGGGACTCCGTCGCGAGGCGCCCCGGCGAGCTGAGCGGCGGCTGACGACCCGCGCGCCCGTTGCGGGCGGCACGACGAAACGGCGACGCGCCGCCGCTACGGGATCGCGACGCCCTGGAGGACGACGGGGCCGAGCGTGTAGTCGAGCTCCTGGGCCTGTGCGATCCCGGTGGGCGTGATCACGTCCACGGCCTT
>Ga0210120_1000006_pt1 | contig 68664 bp, 59 predicted proteins | sample Goodyear_PhragA__FD_184868 | JGI IMG/M metagenome (GOLD analysis project Ga0210120, IMG submission 184868) | Wetland microbial communities from San Francisco Bay, California, USA, that impact long-term carbon sequestration - Goodyear_PhragA_D2... | ecosystem: Environmental > Aquatic > Marine >... | reverse complement strand
CCCGTCGACCGCTGCGGGATCTGCGAGTTCAAGCCGCGCTGCGACGCGCACTGGGACGCCGTCGACCACCTCTGCCGCGTCGCCGGGATCCAGCGGCGGCAGATCGAGCGGCTCGGCGAGGTGGGCCTCGGCACGCTCGCGGCGCTCGCGCGCGCCGACGAGGCGGCGCGGCCGCCCGGGATGGCCGACGAGACGTTCGCGAAGCTCCGTGGCCAGGCCCGCCTGCAGCTGATCGCGCGCGAGACGGGCGACGACACGTTCGAGCTGCTGCCGCTCGAGGCCGAGACCGGCTTCGCGCTGCTCCCGGACCCCTCGCCGGGCGACCTGTTCTTCGACTTCGAGGGCAACCCCTTCTGGGACCACGAGGGCAGCCTCGAGTACCTGTGGGGGCAGACGGACGCGAACGACGAGTTCGTCGCGCGCTGGGCGACGAACCACGACGAGGAGCGGGCCGCCTTCGAGGCGTTCGTCGACGACGTCCGCGGCCGGCTCGCGGCGCACCCGGGGCTCCACGTCTACCACTACGCCTCGTACGAGATCACCGCGCTGCGCCGGATGATGGGCCGCTACGGGACCCGCGAGGCCGAGCTCGACGACCTGCTGCGCCGCGGCGTGTTCGTCGACCTCTACAGGGTCGTCAAGGGCGGCCTGCGCATCTCCCGGCCGGGCTACGGGCTCAAGGAGATCGAGCACCTGCTCGGCTTCGCGCGCACCGCGGAGATCCGCGAGGGAGGCGCGTCGATCGTCGAGTTCGAGCGCTGGATGGTCGAGCACGACGACGCGATCCTGGCCGAGATCGCCGCCTACAACCGCGAGGACTGCATCGCGACCCGCGTGCTGCGCGACTGGCTGCTCGAGCGGCGCGCGGAGGCGCTCGTGCGGTTCGGCGCGTTCCCCGCCCCGGAGCCCGTCGAGCCGAAGCCGGTCAAGCCCGAGAAGGAGGCGCGGCGCGTCCTCCGCGAGGCGCTGCTCGAGAGCGGCGACCCCCTCCAGGAGCTCGCGGCCCAGCTGCTCGACTACCACGACCGGGAGCGGAAGCCGCTCTGGTGGGCGTTCTTCGACCGCCTCGAGCTGACCGCGGAGGAGCTCGTCGAGGATCCGGAGTCGATCGGCGGGCTCTCCCCGGTCGGCGAGCCTCGGCCCGAGAAGAAGTCGACCGTGTTCGCGTTCACGTACCCGCCGCAGCAGCAGAAGCTCGGGGGCTCGGGCTCGCCGGTCGACCCCGCGACCGGGTGGCGCGCGGGCGAGATCGTCCACCACGACCCCGAGACGCGCGCGCTCGAGCTGAAGCGCGGCCCGAAGCTCGACGAGGCGCCGCTCCCGACGGCGCTGATCCCAGGCGACGTCTACCCGACGAAGGCGCAGGAGGAGGCGCTCGAGCGGTTCGGCCGCTCGCTGCTCGCGGGCGGCGGGGCCTACCCCGTGCTCGAGTCGATCCTCCGTCGCGACGCGTTCGGCCGCGACGTGCAGACGACCGACCTCGACGCGCTGGCGGAGCTGCTCCTCGCGATCGGGCGCGGCGACCCGGGCCTCGCGCCCGCGGGCCGGCCCGTTCCCCGGCATCTCGTGATCCAGGGCCCGCCCGGGTCGGGCAAGACATGGACGTCGGGCCGCCTGATCGCGCGGCTCGTGGCCGAGGGGAAGACGGTCGGAGTCGCCTCCACGAGCCACCGCGCGATCCACAAGCTCCTCGCCGAGGTCGAGGCCGCCGCGGCCGAGCGGAGGCTCGCCTTCCGCGGGGCGAAGAAGGCGAGCCGCAGCAACACCGAGTCGGAGTTCCAGGGTCGGGTGGTCGAGAACGTCTTCGACAACGCCGACTGCGTCGACAGAGACGTCGTCGGCGGGACGGCGTGGCTCTTCGCCGACGGCCGCCACGAGCGTCGCTTCGACTACCTCTTCGTCGACGAGGCCGGGCAGGTCTCGCTCGCGGACGCCTGCGCGATGGCGACGTGCGCGAGCACGGCCGTGCTCGTCGGCGACCGGCAGCAGCTCGACCAGGTGCTCCAGGGCACGCACCCCGGCGGCAGCGAGCTGTCCGTGCTCCGGCACCTGATGGGTGGCGCCGCCACGATCCCGCCCGACCGCGGTGTCTTCCTCGAGCGGACCTTCCGCCTGCATCCCGACGTCTGCGGCTTCGTCTCGGAGGAGTTCTACGAGGGGCGCCTCGTGCCGGACGCCTCCGCGGCGGCGCGCACCACGCCGCTCGGCACCGGCCTGCGCTGGATCGCGGTGCCGCATGCGGGGAACAGGCAGGAGTCGCGCGAGGAGGTCGAGGCCGTGCGCGCGGAGATCGCCCGTCTCGTCGAGGCGGGAGTCGCGCCGGCTGAGATCAAGGTCGTCGCGCCGTTCAACGCGCAGGTCGACCTGCTGCGGTCACACGTCCCGGAGGGAGTCGAGGTCGGCACGGTCGACAAGTTCCAGGGGCAGGAGGCCCGGGTCGTCCTCTACTCGATGGCCTCGTCGAGCGGCGAGGACGTGCCGCGCGGGCTCGACTTCCTGCTCTCGCGGAACCGCTTCAACGTCGCGATCTCTCGCGCGCAGTGCCTCGCGTACCTCGTCTGCTCGCCGCGGCTGCTCGAGGTCGACTGCCGCACGATCGAGCACATGCGCCTCGCGAACGCGCTCTGCCGCTTCGTCGAGCTCGCCGTACCCGTCTGAGGACGGAGTTGATGCCTACGATCGTGCGATGCTCGATCCGTCGATCCCGCGGCCCTTGCGCGGGCGCACGTTCGCCGCGCGGCGCCGCGTGCGTCTCGCAGACATGGACGAGCACGGCAGGCTGCGGCTCGATGCGGTGGCGAGGTTCCTCCAGGACGTCGCCATCGACGACGTGTCCGAGACGGGTTGGGGCACGCCTGAGCACCTCTGGTTCGTCCGCCGCATCCGCGTCGAGGTGCGCTCGCCGTTCGTCGAGGACCGTGAGGTCGAGCTCGTGACGTGGTGCAGCGGTCTCGCTGCGATCGCAGCCGGGCGCCGCTGGTCGGTCGCCGGCGACGCCGGCGGCCGGGTCGAGGTGGACAGCGTGTGGATCCATCTCGGGCCCGACCAGCGCCCTGCCCGGATCGAGTCGTTCGGGATCTACGCCGAGGCGACCGACGGGCGGCCCGTCTCGACCCGGCTCGAGCTGCGTGCCCCGGCCGAGGGAGCGACGCGCGCGGCGTGGCCGCTCCGGTCGAGCGACGTCGACCTGCACGGCCACGTCAACAACGCGGTGTACTGGCAGGCGGTCGAGGACACCATGCGCGCCGGTCGCCTCGACCCGTATGCACCCATGGTGGCCGAGCTCGACTACCGGGACCCGATCGACCTCGAGGACACGGTCGAGCTCGTGTCGGCCCCGGACGGAGACGCGATCGCGCTCGGATTCCGGGTCGGCGCCGCGATGCGGGCCGTGGCGCGCGTGGCGGGCCGGCCGCGCGGGTGACGGCGTCCACCGGGTTCGCGATCATCGAGGCCGACCATGGACATCCTGCGCACCGAGCAGCACGAGCTGCTCAGACGGCACCGCGAGGCGGCGCTCGACCCGCTCCTGCTCGCGGCGGCCGCGTACACCGGCACCACGCCTCTGCGTGAGCTGCCCGAAGGTCGCTTGCTCCTGAGCGAGCCGCGCGAGCGCCTCGTGTCCGTCGCGATCTCCGCCGCCGCCGCGGCCGTGGAGCGCCGGCGCCTCCAGCAGGAGGCGGCCGACAGCCACGAGCACGTGCGCTTCGAGGCCGCGGACTCGTTCCCGAACGAGGTGATCGACGCGCTCAAGCGGCGGCGGCTGCCGTTCACCGCGGACGACGTGGAGCTGCTGCTGGACATCGGGACGTCGACGATGAAGCCCGACCGGCCGCTCGGCCGGTCGTTCGGAGCGCTCTCGCTCGGCGTCGGCGCCGCACGGCGGCTCCTCGAGCGGGAGCCGGGGGCGCCCGCCGTGCTCGGCGCGCTCGGTAGGGCGGGCGCGGCCCTCGACTCGCTCGGGCTGTCGGACGCCGGCGGAGTGCTCAGGCGCAGGATCAGCGCGCTCGTCGCCGGGCATGCGCCGGGCGGGCTGCTCGACCTCTCGGTCTTCGACGCGCGCGACGCGTGGGCCGAGCCGGCCGGCGACGTCCTGCGCCGGCACGCCGCGGTCTGGCCCGACACGCAGCAGTTCGTCGCGCTGCTCGCGCGGGCGACCGGGACGCGTCCGACGAAGGCCTGGCGGCGCTGCTCGGCCCAGCTCGCCTCCACGTACGACGGCTACGGGGACCTCGTGCGGGGGCTGCTCGACCCGCTGCTCTGGATCGAGATCGTCCCGTCCGGCATCCCGTGGCCGCCGGTCTGGCTCCTGGCGCCCGGGAACGAGACTCTTGCGCGCGGGGCGGCCTGGGCCGCCGCGGACGTCGACGAGCCATGGGTGGTCGGGCTGCTCGGGCGGCTCGCGCTGCGCGGGGCGGCTGCCTCGCCACAGCCGAAGGTCACGACCGCGGTCTGCCAGGCCGCCGCGAGCGGCGCGATCGAGGCGCTCGCGGCGATCGGCGGCCCCGCCGCGCAGGCGGAGCTCCGGATGCTGCTCGCCGATGTGCGGCGCCGCGACCTCCTCAAGCGGATCGCGGCGCTCGTCGGCGAGGCTCCGGACGCGACGCTCGCGCGCGACGAGCGCGTGCGCAAGGAGAAGCGGCGCCTCGTCCACCTCGGCGCCGATCCCGAGCCGACGGCACGCCGGCGTGCGGCGTCGACCTACGTCCAACGCGAGCTCGCGCCGATGCTCCGCGCTGCGGGCTTCGGCGACGCTGCGGGACGGACGTACTGGCGCCACCTCGAGGATCGCGTCGAGGTGCTGCACTGCAGGGCGCACCGCGACGGGCTCACGCTCGAGCTCGGCGTGTGGTTCCGGTTCGTCCCGCGCTCGTACGCCGTCGCCGAGCGCGACGGGCTCGTGCGACCGGACGACGCCCACTGCGACATCCGGGGTCGGGCGCAGGTGTGGAGCCAGGATCTCCAGGCGGCGGGGCGGGAGTCCGCGCTCTGGTTCGCGCGTTGGCGGCCGCTGCCGGTCGTGCTGCGCTGGCTGCGGGAAGGCGTGCAGTCGGAGGAGGCGTACGGGTGGGGTGCGCCCGGATCGCCGCACCACCACCTGCTCACGGGGTACGTCGCGCGCGAGGTAGGCGACGTGGAGCTCGCCCGCGGCCAGCTGTCGCTGGCCGCCGCGTACTACCGCGGCGAGCTCGACGAGCACGGACACGAGCAGACGCGCGAGTGGGAGGCCTGGGTCGAGGCGCTCGAGGCCGACGCGGCGCGGTCCTAGGGGAGACCCTCGTCGTCGCCGCCCTCAGCGGCGCGGGCGCAGCGCGGCGAACGGGTCGGTGATCGCGAGCCGCGTGTCCCGGAAGCGGAACACCTCGGCGGGACGGCCGCCGGCGCGGCCGGACGGGCGGCGCTCCCCGGTCGGCTCGATCACCGCGCGCCGCTCGAGCACGCGGCGAAGGTTGGTCGCGGAGACCTCGTGTCCCAGCGCGGCGACGTAGACCTCGCGCAGCTCCGCGAGCGTGAACGTGGGCGGCGCGAGGGCGAAGCCTGCATTCGAGTAGGAGAGCTTTCCGCGCAGCCGGTCGCGGCCCGCGAGCACGATCTCCCCGTGATCGAACGCGGTCGGCGGAAGCGCGTCGACGGGGTGCCAGCGGGTGTCCGGGGGCACGTCGGGGTCGAGGCCGAGCTGGACGAGGCCGAGGTACGCGGTCGCGAGCTCCCTTCCGCGCGGGTCGCGGGACGGGTCGCTGTAGGTCGCGAGCTGCTCCAGGTGGGAGACCTCCCGGACGTCGACCTTCGCAGCGAGATGCCGGAGGATCGACTCCTCGAGCGTCTCCCCCTCGGCGAGCGAGCCGCCCGGCAGCGCCCAGGCACCCCTGTGAGGGGCCCGCGCCCTCTGCCAGAGCAGCGCCTGGAGCCGACCGGCGCGCACCTGGAAGACGACGGCGAGGCTGCCGTGGCGAGGTCTGGTAGACTCGCCTCCAGGTTTACGACTCATAGTCAAAAACTAGCATCAGGAGAGATCGCGCCATGACGAGACGCGTTACCCGGTCGCTCGCACTCGCGCTGCTCGCCGTCGTCGCGGTGCTGGCTGCGGGCTGCGGCGGCAGCGACAAGAGCACAGGCGGCACGACGGAGTCGACTCCGAGCACGACCACGACCCCGACCGCGAAGATCAAGGTCGGGCTCGTCGCCGACGCGGGGCAGCTCAACGACAACGGCTTCAACGAGCTCGCCTATAAGGGGCTCAAGCGGGCCGAGCGCGAGCTCGGGATCGAGGGACGGGTCGTCGAGGCGACCTCGGCGGCCGACTACGTCCCGAACATGACGACGCTCGCGCGCCAGGGCTACGACCTGATCATCGGTGTCGGCTTCGCCCAGGGGGATGCGATCGCGGCGGCCGCGAAGCGGTTCCCGCACACGAGCTTCGCGATCGTCGACGTCGACCAGTCGTCCCTCAAGGGCAAGCCGGCCAACGTCCAGGGCCTGTTGTTCCGGGAGGAGCAGGTCGGCTACCTCGTCGGCTACCTCGCGGCGCTCGAGGCCAAGCGTGCCGGCGCGAAGTCGATCAGCGCGGTCGGCGGCTTCAAGCAGCCTCCGGTCGACCGCTTCATCGCCGGCTACAGGGCGGGCGCCGAGGCCGCCGTCCCCGGCACGAAGGTGCGCTGGGCCTACTCCCAGGACTGGGAGGACCAGGCGAAGTGCAAGGAGCTCGCGCTGAACCAGATCGCGGCGGGCTCGAAGGTCGTGTTCCAGGTCGCGGGCGGCTGCGGTCTCGGCGCGTTGTCGGCCGCGAAGGACGACGGCGTGTGGGGGATCGGCGTCGACGGAGACCAGTCCTTCCTCGGCCCGCACGTGCTCACGAGCGCGCTGAAGGGGGTCGACAGCGCCGTGTTCCTCACGATCAAGGCCGTCCAGGACGGCATGTTCCACGGAGGCAGGAACGTCGTCTTCGGGATCGACCAGGACGGGGTCGGGCTCGGCACGCTCAGCCCGAAGGCGAACGCCGCCGACGTCGCGGCGGTGGAGAAGGTCGAGCGGAAGCTCGCCGCCGGCGAGATCACGGACATCCCGACGACGGTCAGCTGACGGCCGCCGAGGAGGGACGCGGTCCGCCTCGGTCGGCCGGGCTCCGGGGCGTGGTCGCCGCCCCGGAGCCCGGCCGTGGGCGGCATCAGACCGTGCGGACGGAGTAGATCGGCGGCAGGTGGTCGGCGACCTGGGCCCACGTCGCGCCGGCATCGGCCGAGCCGAACACCTCGCCCGACGTGGCGCCGAAGTAGAGCCCCAGCCGGTCGCCCTCGCCGTCGGAGTCGAACGCCTCGCGCAAGACGGTGAGGTAGGCGTCGTGGTCGGGCAGTCCGTCGCCACGCGCCTTCCAGTTCGCGCCCGCGTCGCGCGTCTCCCAGACGCGGACGACGCCTCCGGGGGTGGTCCGGTCTTCGGCGCCGACGTGCGGGATCACATAGGCGGCGTCGGGGTCTGCGGGGTCGACCACGACCGGGAACCCGAAGTCGGACGGCAGTCCGTCTCCGACGTCGAGCCAGTGCTCGCCCGCGTCGTCGGAGCGGTAGACGCCGCCGTGGAACTGCATCCAGAGCCGCTCGGGGCGACCGGCGGAGCGCCGGACGTCGTGGACGCAGTGCTGGATCGGGTTCTCGGGCGCGTCCTCGGGCAGGTACTCGGGGTTGATGCCCGTGTTCGAGTGGCGCCACGTCTCGCCGCCGTCGTCGGAGAGCCACACGCCGACCGCGGAGATCGCGACCAGCAGCCGCGACGGGTCGCCGGGCCACGGCGCGATCGTGTGGAGGCACAGCCCGCCGGCGCCGGGATTCCAGTCCGGCCGGGTGGGGTGGTCCCAGAGGCCGCGGTTCAGCTCCCAGTTGAGGCCGCCGTCCCGGCTCTCGAAGAGCGGGCCCGGGTCGCCGCCCGCGTAGACGAGGCCCTCGGCCTCGCCCGGCACGATCACCCAGATCCGGGCGAGCGCATCCTCGCCGCCCTCGGGGAGCTCTAGCCCGGCGGCCTGCTCCCACTCGCCGGCCGGGTCGTCGGCGACCCAGATCTTGGGGCCGTAGAACCACGAGGTCACCGACGCGAGGTACCGCCCGGTGCGTGGGTCGCGCATCGCGTACTCGACGCTCTGCCCGGCGAACGCACGCGCGGTGACCTCGAAGCCGCCGCCGTCGCCCTCGAGCCGGAAGAGACCCTTCTTCGTCCCGACGAGGAGTTCCGTCACCTCAGCCTCCCGTGATCGCGGGGAGCACATGGACACGGTCGTCGCCGGCGACCGGCGTCCGCTCCTCCCCGTGTATGCCGTTGACGAACACGTTGACGTGCTCGCGGATCCGTCCACGCTCGTCGAGCACCCAGCCGGCGATCGGAGGGTGTGCCTGCTCGAGGGCGACGAGCACCTCGCCCACGGTGGCGCCGGGTACGGCGTGCGCCCGCCCGCCGCACAGCTCAGAGAGCGGTGCGCGGAGCATCACCTGTGCCATCGGCCCATCCTAGGACGCATCCCACGGAGGTAGACGTACGGCTGGCACGAGAATCATCGGTGGGCGAGGACGGAGTCCGTCAGCTCAGGGCGTGAGCTCGAGCAGGCCGTGCGGCGACCCGTACTCGGCCAGCAGGTCGAGGAACGGCCGGGCCGGGAACGCCTCGGGGCCGAGCACCCCCGTGCCCGCCCACGCGCCGGTGGCGAGCAGCTCGAGCGCGACGACCGGGCTCAGCGCGGTCTGCCAGACGACCGCCTGCGAGCCGTACTCGCGCATCGACCACTCGTTGTCGACCACGTGGTAGACGTAGGTCTTCCGCGGGCGCCCGTCGACCCCCGTGCCCGTCACGAGCGTGCCCGCGCAGGTCTTGCCGGCCATCCGCTCGCCGAGCGTCGCCGGGTCGGGCAGGGAGGCCGCGACGACGTCCCGCGGCGCGATCTCGATCCCCTTCACGCGGACCGGCTCCTTGCGGTCGAGGCCGAGGCGGTGGAGGGTCTTCAGCACCTCGATGAACTCGTCACCGAGGCCGTACTTGAACGTCACGCGGCCGCACTCCACCCAGCGCGGCACGAGCAGCACCTCCTCGTGCTCGACGTTCACGCACTCGACCGGGCCGATGCCCTCGGGGAACTCGAACACCTCGGGCTCGGAGAACGGCGCGGTCGTGAACCAGCCGCGCCCGCGCTCCCAGACGACCGGCGGGTTGAGGCACTCCTCGATCGTCGTCCAGATCGAGAAGGTGGGCGCGAAGTCGTAACCCTCGACGACGAGGCTGGAGCCGTCGCGGACACCGACCTCGTCGATCTCCGAGAAGAGCTCGTCGGCTGCGTGCCGCGCGAAGACGTCGGACGCGCCCGGCTCCACGCCGATCCCGACGAGCGCGAGCTGACCCCGCTCCTCCCACGCGCGCGACCGCTCGAACTGGTAGTCGCCGAGCTTCACCCCCGGCAGCTCGTACGGGCGCTCGGGATGCGGCTCGGAGAGCGTCATCGCCATGTCGAGGTACGTGACACCGGCCTCGAGGCAGGCGTCGAAGATCGCCTCGTTGAACCGCGGGTCGACCGCGTTGAGCACGGCGTCCGCCCGGGTCGAGCGGACGAGCTCCGCCACGGCCTGCCGGCTCGACGCGTCGACCGCGTGGGCGGAGAAGCGGCCGTCGTCCGCGGAGGCGACCACCGTCTCCGCGCGCTCCCGTTCGTAGTCGGCGAGCGCGCAGTGCTCGAAGAACGTGCGGCGGCGGGCGATGCTCGCGAACGCCGAGCCGACCCCTCCGGTGCCGATCACGAGGATCCTCATCGGGGCGATTTCTAGACGATCGGAGCCGAGCGAGGACGGTGCTAGTGTCGCGCCGAGTCCAGATCGGGGAGGAGCCGATGAGCGTTTCAGTGGCGCAGCGGAAGATGTTCGTCGACGGCGAGTTCGTCGAGTCCTTGTCGGGCGAGACGATGGAGGTGCTCAACCCGGCCACGGGCGAGGTGATCGCCGAGGTGCCGCGGGCGGGAGCGGAGGACGTCGACCGGGCCGTCGCGGCCGCCGAGGCCGCGTGGGAGTCGTGGCGCGAGAAGACGCCGAAGGACCGGATGGAGCTCCTCCTGAAGCTCGCGGACGTGATCGACGAGAACGCCGAGGAGCTCGCGCGGCTGGAGTCCCTGAACGTCGGCAAGCCCTGGTGGGTCGCGGTCGACGAGCCCGGGCTGATGTCCGACAACCTCCGCTTCTTCGCGGGGGCGGCACGGAACCTCGAGGGCAAGGCGGCCGCGGAGTACGTCGAGGGCTACACCTCGATGATCCGCCGCGAGCCGCTCGGCGTCGTCGCGGGCATCGCCCCGTGGAACTACCCGCTGTTCATGGTGATCTGGAAGATGGGGCCGGCGCTCGCGGCCGGCAACGTGCAGATCATCAAGCCCGCCGAGCAGACGCCGCTCACGACGCTCCGCTTCGTCGAGCTCGCGCAGGAGGTCCTGCCGAAGGGCGTGCTGCAGGTCGTGACGGGCGACGGGGTGCCCGCCGGCGACCGGCTCGTGCGGCATCCGGCGGTGCGCCTCGTCTCGCTCACCGGCGACACGGCGACCGGCAAGCTGATCGCGAAGAACGCCGCCGACACGGTGAAGCGCGTCCACCTCGAGCTCGGGGGCAAGGCGCCGATGGTCGTGCTCGACGACGCCGATCCCGCGGCAGTGGCGGAGGCGATCAAGGTCGGCGGGTACTTCAACTCCGGCCAGGACTGCACGGCGTCCTCACGGATCCTCGTCTCCGAGCGGATCTGGGACGACGTGCTCTCCTCGACGGTGACCGCGGTCGAGGGCATGACGGTCGGCGACCCGGGGACCGACGACGAGATCGGGATGGGCCCGGTGATCTCGGCAGAGCAGCAGGAACGCGTGCTCGGGTTCGTCGAGCGCGCGGTCGCGGCGAAGGCGACGGTCGTGACGGGCGGAGGCTCGCTGGGCGACCGCGGCTTCTTCGTCGCGCCGACGGTCGTGACCGACGTGGCGCAGGACAGCGAGATCGTCCAGAACGAGGTCTTCGGGCCGGTCGTCACGATGCAGCGCTTCGCCTCGGACGAGGACGCGGTCGCGATGGCGAACGACGTCCGCTACGGGCTCGCCGCGTCGGTGTTCTCCGAGAACGTCGGCCGCGCGATGAAGGTCGCGGGGCGGCTCGACTTCGGCACCGTCTGGGTGAACGAGCACCTCTTCCCGCTCACCTCCGAGATGCCGCACGGCGGCTTCAAGGAGTCGGGGTACGGGAAGGACATGTCGCTCTACTCGATGGAGGAGTACACCCGCATCAAGCACGTCTGCGTGAAGCTCTCCTGAGCCGCGAGCGGCTCAGGAGAGCCTAGGTCCCGGAGCACGCTTCGCGGAGGACGCGCTCGGCGTGACTCGCCCGGATGGGGTGGGCGGCTGTGACCGTTGCCTAGGCGCGCTGGTCGCAGCGCGACCAGCGCGCCTTTGACGCAATGCGTGGCACATGGTAGGAACACCCTCGCATTGCGTAGCAGAACGCAATCGCGGCGCACATCGAGGGGACACGCCACGGCTCCCGTCAGGGGGCCGGTTTCGCGCGCGCCCGAGCTCGACCGCGTCGACCGCGGCATCATCGAGGCGCTCCAGTCGAACGGGCGCGAGTCGTTTCGCCGGATCGCCGCCTCTGTCGGCGTCTCCGAGGCAACGGTGCGCGCACGGTACGCGCGGCTCTGCGACGACGGCATCCTCCAGGTCACCGGGGTCACGAACCCGCTCGGCCTCGGGTTCGAGTCCTCCGCGATGGTGGGGATCCGCACGGCGGGGGCGCCCGAGCTCGTCGCCGACGAGCTCGCGCGCTGGGGCGAGGCCGACTACGTCGTGGTCACCGCGGGGCGGTTCGACCTGCTCGTGGAGGTCGTGTGCGCCGACCGGCGCGCGCTGCTCGACGTGACGAACCGCATCCGCGGCCTACCGGGCGTCGTCTCGACCGAGAGCTTCCTCTACCTCGAGCTCTGCAAGCAGCTGTACGACTGGGGCGTCGGCGGCGCCCGCCCGAACGGAGAGGGCGCGTGAGCGAGACGTCGCTGCCACCCGACGTCAGGCTCGTCGACGTCGTGAAGGAGTTCGCGGAGGTGCGCGCGGTCGACGGGATCACGCTCGAGATCCCGCGCTCGTCGTTCTTCGCGCTGCTCGGCCCCTCCGGGTGCGGGAAGACGACGACGCTGCGGATGATCGGCGGGTTCGAGGAGCCGACGGAGGGCCAGATCTACCTCGGCGACCGGGACGTCGTCGGGCTGCCGCCGTACAAGCGCGACGTCAACACCGTCTTCCAGAGCTACGCGCTCTTCCCGCACATGAGCGTCGCGCAGAACGTGGCGTTCGGCCTCGAGCGGCGCAGGATCGGGAAGACAGAGGTGAGGGCGCGGGTCGGAGAGGTGCTGGAGCTCGTCGATCTCGCCGGCCTCCAGGACCGCAAGTCGAAGCAGCTCTCGGGCGGCCAGCAACAGCGCGTGGCGCTCGCGCGGGCGATCGTCAACAACCCTCGGGTGCTGTTGCTGGACGAGCCGCTCGGCGCCCTCGACCTCAAGCTGCGCAAGCAGATGCAGCTGGAGCTGAAGCGGATCCAGCACGACGTCGGGATCACGTTCGTCCACGTCACGCACGACCAGGAGGAGGCGATGACGATGGCGGACACGATCGCGGTCATGAACGGCGGCCGTATCGAGCAGCTCGGCAGCCCGGCCGAGCTGTACGAGCAGCCCGCGACGGCGTTCGTCGCAGGCTTTCTCGGCAAGTCGAACCTCCTTGCCGGCACGGTCAGCGGCGACGGCCGGATCGACCTCGCGGACGGCACCGTGATCCAGGCCCGGACGAACGGGAGGCTCGGCCCCGTGTCGGTCGGGGTGCGACCCGAGAAGGTCGCGCTCCGCAACGGCGGCGTCAACCGCCTCGCGGGCACCGTGAAGGAGCTGGCGTACATCGGGGTGGCGACGGAGGTCGTCGTCGCGACCCGGGTGGGGGAGCTGACCGTGTTCCACCAGAACGTCGAGGCAGGGGGCCTGGCGCCCCCGCCGGGCAGCGACGTGACGCTGTCGTGGGCGCCCGAGGCGACGTTCGTCATCGACAGACGAGAGGAGAGCAGCGAATGACCATGCGGATGACCCGTCGTGCCCTCGTGCAGCGCGGAGCTGCCGGCGTCACGGTCCTGAGCCTCCCGGGGATCCTCGCCGCCTGCGGCGGTGGCGGCGGCGGGGGAGGGGGCGGCGGTGAGGTCAAGGACGTCCTCAACTTCTCGAACTGGGAGCTCTACATCGACATTCCCTCCACGAGGAAGGCTGCGGGGTTGACCGGCCCCACGACGCTCCAGCAGTTCACGCAGAAGACGGGCATCAAGGTCAACTACTACGAGGACATCAACGGGAACCCCGAGTTCTTCGCGAAGGTGCAGGGGCGCCTGCGTCAGGGCCAGGGGATCGATCGAGACATCATCGTCGTGACGGACAACGACCGCTTCCTGAGCGACTACATCGAGAACGGCTGGGCCGAGAAGCTCGACAAGAGCCTGATCCCGAACATCGACAATCTGATCGCCACTCAGGCGTCCCCGCCGTTCGACCCGAAGCGTGAGTACACGCTCCCGTGGTTCTCGGGGATGGACGGGATCGCGTGGAACTCGGACGTCACCGGGCCGGTGACGACCGTCACGCAGTTGCTCGAGGACCCGAGCCTGAAGGGCAGGGTCGGCGTCTGGAATCAGATGGGCGACACGATCGGCCTCGTGATGCTCGAGAACGGCGACGACCCGGCGAAGGTGACGGACGCGTCGTTCGACCGCGCCATCGCGAGGATCGAGAAGGCCGTCAAGGCCGGCCAGATCCGCCGGTTCTACGGCAACGACTACGCGCAGCCGCTCCAGAGAGGCGACCTCGCGGCCAGCATGGCCTGGTCCGGTGACATCCTCAACCTCGGCGACCCGAAGCTCAAGTGGGTGATCGCCAAGGCGGGGGGAATCATCTGGACCGACAACATGCTCATCCCGACGGGCGGCAGCGTTCCGACAGCCTCGACGTACATGAACTTCGTGTACGACCCCAACATCGCCGCGCAGCTCGCCCTCGGCGCCAACTACATCTCGTCGGTCAAGGGCGTGCCGCAGGAGGCGGCGAAGCTCGACCCCAAGGCGGCGGACAACACGCTCGTCTTCCCGACGGACGACATGCTGGCGCAGATGCACCAGAACGATCCGACCATGTTCACGAACCCCGACTACAACAAGAGGTGGCTGGCGGTCCAGGGCAAGTAGGCCGCCGCGCATGGGCTCGTTCTTTCACCGCCACAAGGGCACCACGCCGTATCTCCTGCTCGCCCCGGGGGTGCTCTGGCTCGCGGTCTTCTTCCTGATCCCGCTCGTCTTCCTGGGCTACGAGTCGCTCCAGTCCGGGCTGTTCCCGGACTTCCGGTTCACCTGGGAGTTCTCGAACTTCTCCAACGGGATCAGCGACTACCACGAGCAGTTCGTGCGCTCGTTCGTCTACGCGGGCATCGCCACCGTCGCCTGTCTCCTGCTCGCGTATCCGCTCGTCTACTGGATCGCGTTCAGGGCCGGCCCGTGGCGGAACCTGTTCCTGCTCTTCATCGTCGCGCCGTTCTTCGTCACGTACCTGGTGCGAACGCTCGCGTGGCTGAACATCCTCGCCGACCAGGGGCCCGTGGTCGGGATCCTCAGAGACCTGCACATCCTCGGCCCCGACGGCCGGCTGCTGGCGACGACGTTCGCCGTGGTCTCGGGGATCACCTACAACTTCTTCCCCTTCATGGCGCTGCCGGTGTACGTCTCCCTGGAGCAGATCGACCCTCGGCTGCTCGAGGCGGCGAAGGACCTGTACGCATCTCCCGGCCAGGCGTTTCTCCGCGTGACGCTGCCCCTGTCCGCGCCCGGGATCGTGGCCGGAACGCTGCTGACGTTCATCCCGGCCGCCGGGGACTTCATCAACGCGGCTCTGCTCGGCACGCCGAACCAGGCGATGATCGGGAACGTCATCCAGGCGAAGTTCCTCGAGTCGCTCGACTACCCGAGCGCCGCGGCGCTCTCGTTCATCCTCATGGGGCTGATCCTCGTCGCGCTCCTCGTCTACGCGAAGATCGTGGGCTCGGAGAGGCTCACCGGATGACGAGCCTCGCCGCGACGCCAACCCGCGCACGACGCGGTCTCGGAGCGAGAGCGTGGGCGTTCGCGAAGCGCCATGCCCTGACCGTCTACGCGCTCCTCGTCGTCGGCTATCTCATGCTCCCGATCGCCGTCGTGATCCTCTTCTCGTTCAACAAGCCCGCAGGCCGCTTCAACTACGTGTGGGAGGAGTTCACGTTCGACAACTGGATCCACTGGAACTCCGTGCTCGGGATCCAGGACGCCGTCGTCACCTCGCTCGAGGTCGGCCTCGTCTCGACGGTCGTCGCGACCGCGCTCGGCACCTTCATCGCCCTGGCGATCGTCCGGCACCGATTCGTCGGCCGTGGGGCGACGAACGTGCTCGTGTTCCTGCCCATGTCGACCCCGGAGATCGTCCTCGGCGCCTCGCTCCTCACCCTGTTCCTGAACACCACGACGGTGTTCCAGCTCGGGTTCATCACGATCTTCATCGCACACGTGATGTTCATCGTCAGCTTCGTCGTCGTCACGGTGAAGGCTCGGCTGATCGATTTCGACCGTCATCTCGAGGAGGCTGCGATGGACCTCGGCGCGAACGAGGTGACGACGTTCCGTAAGGTGACCCTGCCGCTGCTCGCGCCGGCGATCCTCGCTGCCGCCCTCCTCGGCTTCGCGCTCTCGATCGACGACTTCGTCATCACCTACTTCAATGCCGGCGCGACACAGACGTTCCCGATCTTCGTCTGGGGCATCGCGCGGGTCTCCGTTCCGCCCCAGGTGAACGTCGTCGCGAGCGGCATCTTCCTGATCGCGATCGCGATCGCGCTCGGGAACGTCTACTGGCAGTACCGATCCGCGAAACGAACCACGGGAGCCGGATGACACCCACCGAGATCCTCGACCTGCAGCAGCTCGCGCGGGACCACCTGTGGCTGCACTTCACGCGGATGGGGGGGTTCCGCGACGCCGAGGTGCCGATCATCGTGCGCGGCGAGGGCTGCTACCTGGAGGACGCCGCCGGGAAGCGGTACCTGGACGCGCTCGCAGGCCTCTTCTCCGTCAACATCGGCTACTCGTACGGCGAGGAGATCGGCCGGGCGGCGCTCGAGCAGATGCGGGAGCTGCCCTTCTACACCAACTGGTCGTATGCCCATCCGAGGGCGATCGAGCTCGCGGCGGAGCTGGCGTCGCTCGCGCCCGGCGACCTGAACCGGGTGTTCTTCGTCTCCGGCGGGTCCGAGGCGGTCGAGTCCGCGTGGAAGCTGGCGCGCCAGTACTACGCCGCCCGGGGCGAGAAGCAGCTGCTGGGCGGGCCGCACGAGCCCGAGCGCGGGCACGACGCGATCGTCGCGGCCGCGCGCCCCGGCCGGCGCTACAAGGCGATCGCCCGGCACCTCGCGTACCACGGCACGACGTTCGGAGCGCTGTCGATCAACGGCATCCCGGCATTGCGGGCGCCGTTCGAGCCGCTGCTGCCCGAGGTCAGGCACGTCCACAACACGAATCGCTACCACCGCCCCGCCGAGGAGACGGAGCAGGAGTTCACCCGCTTCCTGCTCGACGACCTCGAGCAGACGATTCTCGGGCTCGGCCCGGAGACGGTGTGCCTCGTGCACATGGAGCCCGTGCAGAACGCGGGGGGTGCCTTCACCCCGCCCGAGGGGTACTGGGCCGGCGTCCGCGCCCTCTGCGACGAGTACGACATCCTGCTCTCGGCGGACGAGGTGATCACCGGGTTCGGGCGTCTCGGACACTGGTTCGGGTCCGAGCGCTACGACATCCGGCCCGACATCGTCACGTGCGCGAAGGGCCTCTCGTCGTCGTACGCGGCGATCGGCGCGGTGATCGCCACCGACCGCGTCGCGGCCCCGTTCCTCGAGGGGAACTCGATGTACACCCACGGGATCACGTTCGGCGGTCATCCCGTCATGTGCGCGATCGCCCTCAAGAACATCGAGATCATGAAGCGGGAGGGGATCGTCGAGCACGTGCGCGCGACGGAGGACGTGTTCCGGGCGAAGCTCGAGTCGCTGCTCGAGCTCGACATCGTCGGGGACGTGCGCGGGACGGGCTTCTTCTATGCGGTCGAGCTCGTCAAGGACAAGGAGACGCGCACGACGTTCGACGACGCGGAGTGCGAGAGCCTCCTGCGCGGCTTCCTCTCGCCCGCGCTCTACGACGCCGGCCTGATCTGCCGCGCGGACGACCGCGGCGACCCGGTCGTGCAGATCTCGCCCCCGCTCGTCGCGACCGAGGCGGAGCTGGACGAGATCGTCGGCATCCTCGGCGGCGTGCTGGCCGAGGCGTCGCGCCGCGTCCGGCGCTGAGCCGCCCCGGGCGCCCGGCGGGCGCGCGGCTGCTGGCTGGCACGGAGAGGACGGTAGGGTTAGCCGAACCACGTGTCCGCCGGGGAGCGTGCACGCTGGTTTCCGAAGCGAGACCGAGGAGACCTGATGAACGAGAACGGGACCGTCGTGGTCGCGCGCGACGTGACGCGGCGCTACGGCGAGGGTGAGACGGCGGTCGACGCCCTGCGCGGCGTCTCCGTCGAGGTGCCGAAGGGCAAGCTGACCGCCGTGATGGGCCCCTCCGGGTCGGGCAAGTCCACGCTGATGCACATCCTGGCGGGGCTCGACAAGCCGACGTCGGGGTCCGTGACGATCGCCGGCACGGAGATCACCACGCTGAAGGACTCCGACCTGACGAAGCTGCGCCGCAGCCACATCGGCTTCGTGTTCCAGTTCTTCAACCTCCTGCCGATGCTGACGGCGGACGAGAACATCCGGCTGCCGCTCTCGATCGCGGGCGAGAAGCCCGACAAGGAGTTCTTCGACCAGCTGATCGCGTCCGTGGGGCTCGGCGACCGGCTCGCGCACCGGCCGGCGGAGCTGTCGGGCGGTCAGCAGCAGCGCGTCGCGATCGCGCGGGCGCTCGTCTCGGAGCCCGAGGTCGTGTTCGCAGACGAGCCGACCGGCAACCTCGACTCGAAGACCGGCGCCGAGATCCTCGAGCTGCTCCGCCACTCGGTCGAGGAGCTCGGCCAGACGATCGTGATGGTCACGCACGAGGCGCGGGCGGCGGCGATCGCCGACCGCGTCCTCTACCTTGCGGACGGCCGCATCGTGCGCGAGCTGTCCGGCGCCACCCAGCACGAGATCGGCGAGACGATGGAGGAGATCGGCGCGCTGTGATCTCGTTCACGCTCAAGGGCCTCCTCACACGCAAGCTGCGCACGGCGCTCACCGCGATCGCGATCATCCTCGGCGTCGCGACCGTGAGCGGCACGTTCGTGCTCACGGACTCGATCGACAAGGCCTTCGACTCGATCTTCACCGAGGTCTACCGCAACACCGACGCGACCATCACGCCGAAGTCCGCGTTCGGCACGAGCGACAACGGCTCGGTCGAGGCGCCGTTCGACGAGTCCCTGCTCGCGACGGTCAAGCAGCTCCCGGACGTGCAGGACGCGATCGGCGGGGTCTCGAGCGACAACGCGCAGCTGATCAAGAACGGCAAGGCGATCGCCTACGGCGGCGCGCCGAACCTCGGCTTCTCGGTCGACCCGTCGAAGCCGCAGTTCAACAGCCTCACGCTCGTCCAGGGCAGGTGGCCGTCGACGGGCCAGCTCGTCGTCGACAAGTCGACCGCCGGCAAGGAGGACCTCACGGTCGGCAGCACGATCGGCGTGCAGGTCGAGGGTCCCGTCGAGACCCTCGAGGTCTCGGGGATCGTGAAGTTCGGCTCGGTCAGCTCGATCGGCGGCGCCACCCTCGCCGGCTTCGACCTCGCGACCGCGCAGCGCCTCTTCCACAAGGAGGGCAAGCTCGACCAGATCCGTGTCGCGGGGAAGCCGGGCGTCGCGCCCGCGAGGCTCGTCTCGGAGATCAGCAAGATCCTCCCGCCGAACACCGAGGTGCGCACCGGCGCCGCGCAGGCGCGCGAGGACGCGAAGGACACGGATGCGTTCATCTCGTTCCTCCGCTACTTCCTGCTCGCATTCGGGCTGATCGCGCTGTTCGTCGGCGCGTTCGTGATCGTGAACTCTCTCTCGATCACGATCGCCCAGCGGACGCGCGAGCTCGCGACGCTGCGCACGCTCGGAGCCTCTCGTCGCCAGGTTCGCGCGTCGGTCGTGCTCGAGGCGCTCGTGATGGGCATCCTCGCGTCGATCGTCGGGCTGTTCCTCGGTCTCGCGCTCGCGAAGGGCCTGTTCTCGCTGTTCGACGCGGTCGGCTTCACGCTGCCCAACAACGGCCTCCTCTTCGAGACGAGGACGGTCATCGTCTCGCTCGGGCTCGGCATCATCGTCACGCTGATCGCGAGCTTCTTCCCCGCCCTGCGCGCGACGCGCGTCCCCCCGATCGCGGCGGTGCGCGAGGGAGCCGAGCTCCCGCCGGGGCGCTTCCACCGCTTCCGGACGCCGTTCGCAGCGGTGCTCACGGCGGTCGGCTTCGGCCTGATCGTGCTGGGGCTCTTCTCGCACGGCACCTCGACCGTCCTGATCCTCCTGATCCTCGGCACGCTCCTGGTGTTCGTCGGCGTCGCGATGCTCTCCGCGCCGTTCATCCCCGCGCTCTCCGGGATCCTCGGCTGGCCGGCGACGCGGATCGGCGGCGCGGCGGGCACGCTCGCCCGGGACAACGCCCGGCGGAACCCGCAGCGCACCGCCTCGACCGCGGCCGCCCTGATGATCGGGCTCGCGCTCGTCACGCTGGTGGCGACGCTGGCGGCGGGCATCACGGCGTCGTTTCGGGGCGCCGTCGACGACATCTTCGTCGCCGACTACGCGATCACGGCGCAGAACAACTACTCCCCGATCCCGATCTCGGTCGGGGAGGCGGCGGCCAAGGCCCCCGGCGTGACCGCGGCGGGCAGCGTGCGCACGGGCGACACGCTCGTGTTCGGGAGCCAGGAGTTCACCACCGCGGTCACGCCCGGTGGCAAGGACGTGATGTCGCTCGTGTGGACCAACGGTTCCCAGGACGTGATGGCGAACCTCGGTGCCGACGGCGCGTTCGTCGACAACGGCTTCGCCGACAGCCACAACCTCACGATCGGGTCGCCCGTGCCGGTCACCTTCATCACCGGCAAGACGCGGACGTTCCGCGTGAAGGGCATCTTCGACCCGCCCACCGGCGGCTCCCCGTTCGGGCCCGTGACGATCTCGGCCGCGACCTGGGATGCCGAGAACCCGGACCCGAAGGACCTGTACAGCTTCCTCACCGTCGCGGGGGGCGACAGCGATGCGAACCGGGCTGCGATCGAGGGCGCGCTGAAGGGCTTTCCGAACGCCAAGGTGCAGACGCGTCAGGAGTTCATCGACAACCAGATCTCCGGCCTCAACTCCGTGCTCAACATCCTCTACGTGCTGCTCGCGCTGTCGGTCATCGTGAGCCTCTTCGGGATCGTGAACACGCTCGTGCTGACCGTGTTCGAGCGCACCCGCGAGATCGGCATGCTGCGCGCGATCGGCCTCACGCGCAGGCAGACGCGGCGGATGATCCGCCACGAGAGCGTGATCACCGCGCTGATCGGCGCGGTCGTCGGGATCGTGCTCGGGCTGATCCTCGCCGGGCTCCTGATCGCGAAGGTCGACTTCCTCGTGTTCTCGTTCCCGACCACGCAGGTGATCGTCTTCACGATCGCCGCGATCGTCGTGGGGATCCTCGCGGCGATCTTCCCCGCGCGGCGGGCGGCGAAGCTCGACCCGCTCGAGGCGCTGCACTACGAGTGACGGCGCGCCTCCGGCGCGCCGTCACTAGGACCCGGACACAAGGACGCGTGTGGCCTGTCCCAGTCGGCCGTCTGGCTAGCCGAGCCATCCGCGCGCGCCTCGATCAGGGGCTGGACTTGCGCGCGACGCCGTCCTGCTCGGCCGCCTCGGCGACCGCGGCGGCGACGAGCGTCGTCACCTCGCGGTTGAAGACGCTCGGCACCACGTACTCGGGCCCGAGCTGGTCCGGCGGGATCGCGCCGGCGATCGCGGTGCTCGCCGCGAGCTCCATGCTCCGGGTGATCGCGGAGGCGCGCACGTCGAGCGCCCCGCGGAAGACACCGGGGAACGCGAGCACGTTGTTGATCTGGTTCGGGTAGTCCGAGCGTCCCGTCGCCACCACCGCCACGGCACCCGGCGGGAGGTCCTCGGGCGCGATCTCCGGCGTCGGGTTCGCGAGCGCGAACACGATCGCGTCCGGCGCCATGCGGGCGACGCCCGCGGCGCTGATCGCCCCCGGCACGGAGAGCCCGAGGAACACGTCGGCGCCCTCGAGCAGCTCGTCCGCCGTGCCCCGCTCGTCGGCCGGGTTCGTGCGCTCCGCGTACGCCGCCTTCGCCGCCGAGAGGCCCGTCCGCGAGCCGCAGATCGCGCCTCCCTCGTCGCAGCCGATGATCTCCCGCGCGCCGGCCGCCAGCAGGATGTCGGTCACCGCGATGCCCGCCGCGCCGACGCCGGTCGTGACGATACGGACGTCGGCCAGCTCCTTGCCGACCACGCGCAGCGCGTTCAGCAGCGCCGCCAGCACGACGATCGCCGTGCCGTGCTGGTCGTCGTGGAAGACGGGGATGTCGAGCGCGCCCCTCAGCCTCCGCTCGATCTCGAAGCAGCGCGGGGACGCGATGTCCTCGAGGTTGATGCCCCCGAAGCCGGGCGCGATCGCCGTGACCGCCGTGACGATCTCGTCGACGTCGGTCGTCGCGAGGCAGATGGGCCAGGCGTCGACGTCCGCGAACTCCTTGAACAGCGCCGCCTTGCCCTCCATCACGGGCAGCGCCGCCTCGGGCCCGATGTCGCCCAGCCCGAGCACGGCCGTCCCGTCCGTGACCACCGCGACCGCGTTCTGCTTCGAGGTCAGGGTCCAGACCGCCGACGGGTCGGCGGCGATCGCGGTCGAGATCCGGGCGACACCGGGGGTGTACGCCATCGACAGGTCGTCTCTCGTCTTGAGCGGCACCTTCGAGCGCACGGCGATCTTGCCCCCGAGGTGCAGGAGGAACGTACGGTCCGAGACGCGCTCGACCTCGACCCCGTCGAGGCCGTGGACGGCCTCCGTGATCCGCTCGAGGTGCTCGGCCCCGGTCGCCTCGACCGTGACGTCGCGCACCTTCACGCCGGGCTCGACCCGGACGATGTCGATCGCCCCCAGCAGCCCGCCCGCCTCCCCGATGGCCTGCGCGAGCCGCGCGAACGAGCCGGGGCTGTCGGAGAGGTGCACGCGCAACGTCGCGCTGAACGACGGGGAGAGGTGGCCGGCGCTCATGTCCGGACGACACCTTCCCGCGCGAGGGTCTCGACCTGGCGCTCGGAGAAGCCCGCCTCGCGGAGGACCTGGGCGGAGTGCTCGCCCACGCCGGGCGGCGCGCTCGGGTGGAGCGCCCGCTCCCCGTCGAGGGAGAGGGGGAGCGCCGCGAGCGTGAGGCCCTCGATGCGCGGATGGTCGAGCCGCTGGAGGATCCCGAGCGCGGCGGTCTGCGGCGACAGCGCGACGTCGCGCACGTCGGCGACCGGCGCGGCGGGCACGCCGGCGGCGGTCAGCCGCTCGTGCCACGTGGCGGTGTCCTCGGCCGCGAGCCGGGCCCCGAGCAGGGACGAGAGCGCGTCGCGGTTCCGGACGCGGTCGGCGTTCGTGCGGAAGCGAGGGTCGTCGACGAGCCCCGGCACGCCGACAACGTCGCAGATGGCCCGGAAGATCCGGTCGTTCCCGCCCGCGACCATCAGCTCTCCGTCGCGCGTGGGCAGCACCTCGTACGGGGCGACCATCGGGAAGCGCGTCCCCTCTCCCGCCGGGATCGTCCCGTCGGCGAGGTACCCGGCGAGGTGGTAGCCGAGGTAGCCGATCGCGGTCTCGTAGAGCGAGACGTCCACGACGCAGCCCTCGCCCGTGTGCGCGCGCTCGAGCAACGCCGCGAGGACGCCCAGCGCCGCCCACGTGCCGGTGCCCTGGTCGATGGTCGAGGTGCCGACGCGGACGCCGGGGCGGCCGGGCTCGCCCGTCACCGAGATCAGCCCGCCCGCCGCCTGCATGAGCGCGTCGTACCCCGCTTCGCGGGCTAGAGGACCCGTGCGCCCGTAGGCGCCGACGGAGCAGTAGACGAGGCGCGGGTTGCGGGCCCGCACGGCGTCCGCGCCGAGCCCGAGCTCGTCCGCGAGGCCGGGGCGGAGGCTCTGGAGGAAGACGTCGGCCCGCCCGCACAGCCGCAGGAGCGCGTCGCGTCCGCGCGGGTCGCGCAGCGAGAGGGCGAGGGAGCGCTTCCCCGCGTTCGCGGAGAGGAACATCGTGCCGTCGCCGTCCCAGAACGGCGGCCCCCAGGCTCGGCCGTCGTCCCCGGTGTCGGGGCGCTCGACCTTCACCACGTCGGCGCCGAGCGCGGCGAGGATCTGGGCGCAGTACGGGCCGGCGATCGACGTCGTCACGTCGAGCACCCGCGTTCCCCGAAGCGGCCGGTGGGTCACGCCGTGCATCTTCGCCGCCTGGCGCCGTCGATGTGCCCAAAGGCGTCTCTGCGAGGATGGTCGGGTGGCGCTCGTCACCTTCCTGCCGCAGCTGCTCGCCGCCTTCGACCAGTTCGAGCAGTGGGTGTCGACCGACTGGTCGTACCTCGTGATCTTCGCGGTCGCCCTGATCGACGCGTTCTTCCCGGTCGTGCCGAGCGAGACCGTGGTCATCACCGGCGGCGTGCTCGCCGGCGCCGGCGACCTCAGCCTCCCGCTCGTGATCCTCTGCGCGTGGGCGGGGGCGGTCGCGGGCGACAACGTCTCCTACGGGCTCGGGCACTGGCTCGGCGAGCACACCGTGAAGCGCGTCTTCAGGGGCGAGAAGAGCCACGCGGCATTCGAGTGGGCGGAGCGGCAGCTCATGGAGCGGGGGACGTATCTCATCGTCGTGGCCCGCTTCATCCCGGGCGGGCGCACCGCGACGACGTTCTCGGCCGGCTACGTGCAGACGTTCCCCTACCGCCGCTTCCTCGCCGCCGACGTCCTCGCGGGATTCATCTGGGCGACCTATGCGACGCTGCTGGGCTACTTCGGCGGCAAGACGTTCGAGTCCCAGCCGTGGAAGGGGCTGATCGTCGCGTTCGTGGTCGCGGTCGGCCTCGCGGGCGCGGTGGAGCTCGTCCGCAACCGCCGTCAGCGCCGGCGCGAGGCCTCGGCGGGCGCGGCGCCGGCGGAGGGCGACGCTCCCGAGCGCCGGGTGTCCTCGTGAACCGCCTCGCCGGGTCGTCGAGCCCGTATCTGCTCCAGCACGCCGGGAATCCGGTCGAGTGGTTCCCGTGGGGGGACGAGGCGTTCAGACTGGCCCGAGAGTCGGACCGCCCGCTGCTCGTGTCGGTCGGCTACAGCTCGTGCCACTGGTGCCACGTGATGGAGCACGAGTCGTTCTCGGATCACGGCACGGCGAGCCTGATGAACGAGCTCTTCGTGAACGTCAAGGTCGACCGGGAGGAGCGGCCGGACGTCGACGCGCTGACGATGGACGCGTGCGTGACGCTGACGGGCCAGGGCGGCTGGCCGACCACCGTGTTCATGACGCCCGCGGGGAGGCCGTTCTACGCCGGCACCTACTTCCCGCCCGAGCCGCGGCACGGGCTGCCGGGCTTCGCGCAGCTCCTGCGGGCCGTCGCGGGCGCCTGGCAGGAGCGGCGCGACGAGCTCGAGGAGCAGGCGCAGCGCCTCGTCGGCGCGCTCGGCGGAGCCGCACGGCTCGAGGCGGGCGACGAGGAGCTCTCGGGCGAGTTGCTGGACGCCGCCGAGCGCGGCCTCGCCCGCGCGTACGAGCCGGCGTTCGGCGGATTCGGCAGGGCGCCGAAGTTCCCGCCTGCCTCCGCGATCGAGCTGCTGCTCCGGCGTGGCGGTCCCGAGGCGCTCGCGATGGTGCGCGGGACGCTCGACGGGATGGCGGCGGGCGGGCTGTACGACGTCGTCGGCGGAGGCTTCCACCGCTATTCCGTGGACGCGCGCTGGCTCGTGCCCCACTTCGAGAAGATGCTGTACGACAACGCGCTGCTCACGTCCGCGTACCTCCACGCATGGGTCGTGACGGGAGAGGCGCGCTACCGGACGGTCGTCGAGGAGACGGTCGGCTACCTGCTGCGCGAGATGCTCCTGCCGGACGGGGGGCTCGCGTCCGCCCAGGACGCCGACACCGACGGGGTCGAGGGGCTCACGTACACGTGGGAGCCCGCGCAGTGGAGTGCGCTCGGGCTCGATCCGGGGCTGCTCGAGCCGTTCGAGCACGGTCGCGGGATCGTCCGCGGGGAGCTCGACCCGGCGACGAAGTCGCGTCTGCTCTCGATCCGGGACGAGCGCCCGCAGCCGTTCCGCGACGACAAGGCGATCGCGTCGTGGAACGGGCTCGCCCTCGCGGCGCTCGCCGAGGCGGGCCGCCGGCTCGAGCGGGAGGACTGGCTCGTGGCCGCCCGCCGCCTCGGGGAGCTCCTGCTCGGCGCCCTCGGCGGCGACGGCGGCCGCGTGCTGCGCAGCGTTCGCGCGGGGCTGCCCAGCGGGCCCGGCTACCTCGACGACTACGCGAACGTCGCCCACGGGCTGCTCGAGCTGCACGTCGCCACCGGCGACCTGCGCTGGCTCCGCGAGGCGCGCCGGCTCGCGGAGCTCGCGGTCGATCTGTTCGCCGACACGGAGCGTGGGGGGTTCTTCCTCTCGCCGCGGGACGGCGAGGCGCTCGCGACGAGGACGAAGGACGTCGACGACGATCCGCTCCCGTCCGGCAACTCGATGCTCGCCTCCGTGCTGATCCGGCTCGGCCGCATCTGGGGAGACGACGACCTCGTGCGGCACGGAGAGGGCGTCCTGCGCCTCCTCGCCCCGGCGATGGAACGTGCTCCGCGCGCGCTCGCCTGGGCCCTGTGCACGCTCGATCTGCACCTGTCGCCGCCGCGCGAGGTCGCGATCGTCGGGGACGTCCGCGCCGAGGTGGCCCGCGCAGCGCTCGCCGGCTTCACGCCGACGACGGTCGCGGCGGTCGGGCCGGCCGCCGATGTGCCGCTCCTCGCGGGCAAGGAGCTCGTGAACGGGAGCACCGCGGTCTACGTCTGCGAGCGCTTCGCGTGCCGCGCGCCGGTGACCCGACCGGACGAGCTCGACAGCTAGGCTCACGCGATGGCGACGACCGCGCTGACCGGAGCGGAGGAGGTCGCCTGGGACCTGACGCACCTGTTCACGGGGATCGACGACCCGCAGATCGACGCGGAGGTCGCCCGGGCGGAGGTCGACGCCGCGGCGTTCCGCGAGCGCTACCACGGCAAGGTGGCAGAGCTCGACGCCGCGGCCCTCGCCGAGGCAGTCGCGGAGTACGAGCGGGTCGAGGCGTCCCTCGTCCGCCCGCTGACCTTCGCGCACCTCCTGTTCGCGACCAACATGGCCGACCCGGCGCGTGGCGCCCTCGTCGCTCGGCTCGGCGAGAAGGCCGCGGCACTCGACACGCAGCTGCTCTTCTTCGGTTTGGAGTGGGCATCGACGCCGGACGAGACGGCCGAGGCGCTGCTCGCGGACGACGCGCTCGAGCGCTGGCGCCACCACCTGCGGTCGCTGCGGAAGTTCCGCCCGTACCTGCTCACCGAGCCCGAGGAGCGGGTCGTCACGGAGAAGACCGTCTCGGGCGCCTCGGCGTGGTCGAGGCTCTACGAGGAGCTGCTCGGTGCGCTCAGGGTGACGCTCGACGGCGAGGAGGTGTCGCTCGAGCCGGCGATGGCGAAGCTCTACGACCGCGACCGCGACGTGCGCCGGACGGCGGCGGAGGCGATCGCCGAGGCGCTCGGCCCGGGTCTGCGCACGCGGACGTTCGTCTTCAACACGGTGCTGCTCGACAAGTCGATCGACGACCGCCTGCGCGGCTACGCCACATGGATCTCGTCGCGCAACCTCGCGAACGAGACGACCGACCTGGCGGTCGACGCGCTCGTCGAGGCGACGACCTCCCGCTACGACCTGCCCCAGCGCTACTACCGGCTCAAGGCGCGCCTGCTAGGGCTCGAGCGGATCGAGCACTACGACCGCTTCGCGCCGATCTCCTCGGACTCGACCACGATCTCGTGGGAGGACGCCCGGCGTCTCGTCGTGGACGCGTACGGCGACTTCTCCGCCGAGGCGGGGGCGATCGTCGGCCGCTTCTTCGACGAGAGCTGGATCGACGCCCCGGTCAGGCCCGACAAGCGGACCGGCGCGTTCTGCGCGATGACCGTCCCGGGTGTGCACCCCTACGTGCTGATGAACTACACGGGCGACCGCCGCGCGATCCTCACGCTTGCGCACGAGCTCGGACACGGGCTGCACGGCGTGCTCGCGGAGCCGCTCGGGTACATCAACTCGTCGACCCCGCTGACGACCGCGGAGACGGCCTCGGTGTTCGGGGAGGCACTCACGTTCCAGCGGCTGCTCGCCGAGGAGGACGACCCGCATCGGCGGCTCGAGCTGCTGACGAGCCGGATCGAGGACGCGATCGCGACGACGTTCCGGCAGATCGCGATGAACCGCTTCGAGCACTCCGTGCACACCGAGCGACGCGACCGCGGCGAGCTCGCGCCCGAGCGCATCGGGGAGCTCTGGCTCGACTGCCAGCGCGCCCTCTTCGGCGATTCGGTCGGGCTCGACGGGTACACACGCTGGTGGAGCTACATCCCGCACTTCACCGGCGCCCCGGGCTACGTGTACGCATACGCGTTCGGGTACCTGTTCTCCCTCGCGATCTACCGCCGGTACATGTTCGAGGGCGAGGCGATGGTCGAGCCGTACCTCGACCTGCTTCGCGCGGGCGGCTCGCGCTCTCCGGAGGAGCTCGCGCAGCTCGTCGGCCTCGATCTCACCGACCCGTCGATCTGGGCGAGCGGGCTGGATGCGCTCGGCGAGGAGCTCGACGAGGCCGAGCGTCTCGCGGACGAGCTCGGCCTCTGACGGGCTAACCGGTCGCGGACCGGGCCGTCTGAGTACTTGGCAAACGCGGGCGAGGCCGGTTACGCTCGCCGCGTCCAACCGACACACCTCCCAGGGAGGGAGCCTCGATGAAGAAAGTCCTGCTCTTGGCCGCGGCGCTCGTCCTGACGCTCAGCATCACGGCGTCCAGCGCGATCTCCTCGGCGTCTGAGACGGGGATCACCAACCGGACGATCGTGATCGGCGGGACGTTCCCGCTCACCGGGCCCGCGTCGCTGTACGCGGTGATACCCCCGTCGATGAAGGCGTACTTCTCGTACATCAACGCGCGGAAGGGGCCCGACGGCCGCCGCGGGGTCTACGGCCGCCAGATCGTCTTCAAGTACTACGACGACGGGTACAACCCGGCCAACTCGGTGCAGTTGACGCGGAAGCTCGTCGAGGACGACAAGGTCTTCGCGGTCATCGGCTCGCTCGGCACCGAGGTGAACCTCGCGATCCGGCCGTACCTCAACGCGCGCAAGGTGCCGCAGCTCCTGAACGCGACCGGCGCGTCGGCCTGGGGCGCCGACGCGAAGAAGTACCCGTGGACGGGTGGGTGGCAGCCCGACTACGCCTACGAGGGCCAGATCTACGGCCAGGCGATCGCCCACAACAGCCCGAACGCGAAGATCGCGGTCCTCCGCCAGAACGACAGCTACGGCGACGACTACATGCGCGGGCTCAAGACCGGACTGGGTGGCAAGACCTCGAACATCGTGGCCGACGAGGCATACGAGGTGACCGCTGCCGACGTCCGCGCACAGGTCGCGAAGCTCCGTGCCTCCGGGGCGAACGTCTTCGTGATCTTCGCCACCCCGAAGTTCACGATCCAGGCCTATGCGATCGCGAACGCGCTCAGGTGGTCTCCGGCGGTGATCTACACCAACTCCGTCTCCGCGACGGACACGTTCCTGACGCTCGCCAAGAGCTCGGGTGGCGGTGACCTTCCCAACCGGACGTTCACCGTCCAGTACGGGAAGGACCCTGCGAGCCCCGCCTGGGACAACGACTCGGCGATGAAGCTCTACAAGCAGGTCATGGCGAAGTACCGCCCCGGCGCCCGTGTCACGGACGCGCTCAACTACTACGGCGTCTCCGTCGCCGAGGCGTTCGTCGAGCTGATGTACAAGGCCGGGAAGAACCCGACCCGTGCCTCGCTCATGAAGGCGTTCCGCAACTGGAACGAGACGAACCCGTTCCTGCTTCCGGGCAACCGGCAGAAGACATCGGGTAACGACCAGTTCCCGCTCCAGTGCGAGCGGATCGCCAAGTTCACGGACGGGACGTTCGTGCCCGTCTCGAAGCTCAAGTGCGCGGGGGCGACCAAGGCCACATAACGCGTCTCGCGCGCCCTGCGCAACGGAAACCGGGAGAGGGCGGGAGCGATCCCGCCCTCTCCTCGTCTCGCGGCCGCTACGTCTCGGGGGGAGCCGGGCGCGTCATCTGGGCCCAGTACTCCTCCATCTGCGTCAGCCTTGTTCCGCGGTGCACGAGATCGACGGCGGAGACGTTCACGGCCCTGACGATCCAGGTCGCGAGGTCGTCGGCGCCACCCACGTCCAGGACGTTCAGGCAGCCGGGCGCCTGCTCGAACCGGCCGAGGAACAGACGCTGCCCCGTGAGCACGTAGGAGAGGATCGCCCGGTTCACGCCGCCGTGGGCGACCACGAGCACGGTGTCCCAGGACGCGTCGGCGACGAGGCGCTCGAGCGCGGGGAGCACGCGGTCGAACAGCTCGCCCACCGTCTCCCCGCCCAGGAACCGCTTCTCGTTCGGGACCACGCCGTGGAACGCGCCCACGAAGGCCTCCTCGAGCTCGGCCGGCGGGATCGAGGACAGCTTCGCGCCCATGATCTCGCGCAGGTCCGGCCACGTCTCGATCTCCCGGCCAGGCGCGACGAGCTCCGCCGTCAGCCGGGTGCGCGGCAGCCCCGTCGCGATCACGCGGTCGACGGCGACGTCGGCGAGCAACGCGCGCGTGGCCGCCGCCTGGGCGCGGCCCTCGGCGGTGAGCGGGACGTCGTCGGGCGGGACGAGCCGGCCCGTCTCGTCGACGTAGTCGACGGCGCCGTGGCGCATGAGGTACAGCCTGCGTCTCACGCGGTGCGTCTCCGGAGCGTGGCCGCGCCGAGCACGACGGAGAGCCCGATCGCGCCCGCGACGACCACGACGTCGACGACGGTGCGCGCAGAGACGTCCGCCTCGACCGTGATGCGCTGCATCGCGTCGACCGCGTAGGAGAGCGGAAGCACCCAGGAGATCGCCTCGAGCACCGCTCCCATCTGGTCGCGCGGCACGAGCAGCCCGCAGAGCAGGAACTGCGGGAGGACGATCGCGGGCATGAACTGCACCGCCTGGAACTCCGTCCGGGCGAACGCGCTCACGAAGAGACCGAGCGCGCAGCCGAGCACCGCGTCGACGACCGCGACGAGCACGAGCAGCCACGCCGGCCCTGCGACGTCCAGCCCGAGCAGGCCGAGCATCAACGCCGAGGCGAGCGCCGCCTGCACGACGGCCACGAGACCGAACGCGACCAGGTAGCCGACCAGCAGGTCGAGGCGCCCGAGCGGCATCGAGAGGAGCCGCTCCAGCGTCCCGGACGTGCGCTCGCGCAGGGTCGTGACCGAGGTGACGAGGAACATCACCACGAAGGGGAACAGGGCGAGCAGGGCCGGCCCGATGCGGTCGAAGGTCGCCGGCTGCTGGTCGAAGACGAGCTCGAGGAGCCACAGCAGCAGCAGCGGGACGACGAGCAGCAGCGCGAGCGTCCGCGGGTCGCGCCGGAGCTGCTCCAGCACCCGGAGCGCCGTCGCCGTCGTGCGAGAGGGGCTCACGCGCGCACGGGCTCCCCGTCGCGGACGAGGGCGAGGAACGCGCCCTCCGTGTCGGCGGCGCCCGTCCGGGCGAGGAGCCCGTCGGGCGTCTCGTGCGCGATCACTGCGCCCTCGCGCATCAGCACGAGCTCGTCGCAGCGCGTCGCCTCGTCCATCACGTGGCTCGAAACGAGCAGGGTGCGTCCGTCGCGGGCGAGGCGGTGGAACAGCTCCCACAGGTCGGTCCGGAGCACGGGATCGAGCCCCACCGTCGGCTCGTCGAGCACCAGCAGCTCGGGCCGACCGAGCAGGGCGACCGCGAGCGACACGCGCGAGCGCTGCCCACCGGAGAGGCGGCCGACCGCCTGTTCCGAGTGATCCGTGAGGTCGACCTCCGCGAGGACACGCGCGACGTCGCCGGGGGGCGCCCCGAGCACCGCGGCGAAGTAGCGGAGGTTCGCGCGCACGCCGAGGTCGTCGTAGACCGACGCCGCCTGGGTCGCGTACGCGACCCGCGTGCGGAGCGCGGGGCTGCCGGCGGCATGCCCGAGCACCCGGATCGTGCCGCCCTCGACGACCTGCACGCCGACGATCGAGCGGAGCAGCGTCGACTTGCCGCAGCCGGACGGGCCGAGCAGCCCGACCACCCGTCCGGCAGGAATCCTCAACGACAGGTCGGCGAGCACGGCGCGACCGCCGCGGACGACGTGCAGCCGGTCGATCTCGACCGCGGCGGGCGCCGGGGTCGGGGCGCTCACGCGAGCTCGGCCAGCAGCCTCAACGCCTCAGGCTGGCGGGCCTGGAGCACGAGCGTCCCCACGCCGCAGTCGCGGAACGCCGCCAGCCGGTCGGCGATCCGCGCCCGGTCGCCGACGAGCGCGACCTCGTCGACGAGCGCGTCCGGGACGGCGGCGGCCGCCTCGCCCTTCTTGCCCGCGAGGTAGAGATCCTGGATGGTCGCCGCGGCCTCGGCGTAGCCGTAGCGCTCGGCCAGCCGCGTGTAGAAGTTCCGGCCCCTGGCGCCCATGCCGCCCACGTACAGGGCCAGCAACGGCTTGAGGAAGTCGCGCGCGGCAGCCACGTCGTCCGCGACGACGACCGGGACGTGCGCGGCGAGATCCCAGTCGGCGGGCCGTCCTCCACGCCGCGCGAAGCCCTCGTCGAGCATCGGCCGGTGCGTCTCGGCGAACCGTTCGGGCGAGAAGAAGATGGGCAGCCAGCCGTCGGCGATCTCCGCTGCGAGCGCGACGTTCTTCGGGCCGATCGCCGCGAGGTAGATGGGCACGTCCGCGCGCGGAGGGTGGACGATGATCCGGAGCGGCTTCCCGAGCCCCGTCGCGTCGGCGCCCGAGTACGGGATGTCGTAGTGCTCCCCGTGGTGCTCGACCGGGGCGTCGCGGCGCAGGATCGCGCGCACGATCTCGACGTACTCGCGCGTGCGCGTGAGCGGCTTCCCCCAGGCCTGGCCGTGCCAGCCCTCGGCCACCTGCGGCCCGGAGGTGCCGAGACCGAGCAGGACACGCCCTCCCGAGAGCAGGTCGAGCGTCGCGACGGTTGCGGCTGTGGTCGCCGGCGAGCGGGCGGGCATCTGCATGATCGCGGTGCCGAGCAGGACGCGCGTCGTCCGCGCGCCGACCCACGCGAGCGGCGAGACCGCGTCGGAGCCATATGCCTCGGACGTCCAGACGGAGTGGAAGCCGCACCGCTCCGCCTCCTCCGCGAGCCCGGTCCAGAAGGCCGGATCGTCGTATCCGAGTTGCAGGCCGAGCCGCACGCGACGATCCTACTCGGGTGACGTCGCTCTTCCCTGACGAGTACCTGGACGCTCGCACGCGCTACGGGGCGTTCATGGCGGAGCACGTCTACCCGAACGAGGCCGCGATCGGCCGGGAGGACGACGCGGCGGGGGTGCTGCTCGAGGAGCTGCGCGCTCGGGCCCGCGAGGCCGGTCTCTGGGCGCCGCACGTCCCGCCCGAGGCCGGCGGCACGGGGCTCGGGTTCCTCTACTACGCGTGCCTCAACGAGGAGATCGGCCGGTCGGCCTACGCCCAGCTGGTGTTCGGCTGCCAGGCCCCCGACGCGGGCAACGCGGAGATCCTCCACCTGTTCGGCACCGACGACCAGAAGGAGCGGTTCCTGCGGCCGCTCGTCGCGGGCGAGGTGCGCTCGTTCTTCTCGATGACCGAGCCCGAGGTGTCGGGCTCCGACCCGACGCTCCTGCGCACCCGGGCGGTCCGCGACGGCGACGAGTGGGTGATCGACGGGCACAAGTGGTTCTCGAGCGGTGCCGAGGGAGCCGCCTTCGCGGTGCTGTTCGCGATCTCCGACCCAGACGCGGAGCCTCATCGTCGCGGGACGATGATCCTCGTGCCGGCCGACTCACCGGGGGTCGAGGTCGTGCGCCCGGTCCCGGTCATGGGCCACACGGGCCGCGGCTGGAGCACCCACTGCGAGGTCACGTACACGGGAGTCCGCGTCCCGGTCGCCAACACCCTCGGCGGGGAGGGCGACGCGTTCCTGATCGCGCAGAAGCGCCTCGGCCCCGGCCGCATCCACCACGTGATGCGCTGGCTCGGCCAGATGCAGCGGGCATTCGAGCTCATGTGCCGCTACGCGAACGAGCGCGAGGCGTTCGGCGGGCCGCTGGCCGACAAGCAGACCGTGCAGAACTGGGTCGCCGACTCGGCGGCCGAGATCCAGGCGTGTCGCCTGCTCACGATGGACGCCGCGCGCAAGATCGACGAGGGCTCCGAGGCGCGGGTCGAGGTCTCGCTCCTGAAGTTCTTCGCCGCGCGCGTGCTCTGCGACGTGATCGACCGGGCGATCCAGGTGCACGGCGCCCGCGGCCTGACGGACGAGACACCGCTCGCGGTGATGGCGCTGATGGCGCGGGGCGCACGGATCTACGACGGGCCGGACGAGGTGCACCGCATGGTCGTCGCCCGCCGCGTCCTCCGCTCGTTCCGCGACGGGGACGGGTGGGTGTTCTCGTAACCTGGGTCGAACGGCCATGAGACGCGTGCTCTCGTCCCCGCGCCGCCCTGCCGAGCCTCTCCTTCTCGAGCTCGACCTCTCCCGCGGGATCGTGGAGGCTCCTCCGGGCGCGGCGCTCCGTGCGCTCGGCGCGCGGCAGGTTCCCGTCCTCCACGCGCTCGTCGACGCGCTCCGGCGGGCGGCGCGGGATCCGGGCGTCGCCGGTCTCGTGGCCCACGTCGGCCAGCGTCCGATCAGCCTCGCCCACTCGAGCGAGCTGCGCGACGCGGTGGCGCGGTTCCGCGCGTCCGGCAAACCCAGCGTGGTCTGGACGGAGACCTTCGGCGAGCTGAACGCGGGCAACGTCGGGTACCACCTCGCGACCGCGTTCGAGGAGGTCTGGCTGCAGCCGACCGGCGATCTCGGACTGACGGGCGTGACGGCGCGGGCGCTGTTCGTGCGGGACGCCCTCGACCGGCTCGGTGTCGACCCGCAGCTCGCACAGCGTCACGAGTACAAGACCGCGGCCGACACCTTCCTCCGCTCCGGCATGTCGGATGCCGGACGGGAGATGGCGCACAGGCTCGCGGAGTCGGCCACGGAGACGATCGTTGCCGACGTGGCCGCCGCGCGAGGCCTCGAGCCCGCGGTGGTCAGGGCGATCGTCGACCGCGGACCGCTCACCGCCCCCGAGGCTCTCGAGGCCGGGCTCGTGGATCGTCTCGGGTACCGAGACGAGGTGTTCGCCGGCCTTCGCTCACGACTCGGCGAGTCCCGGCTGCTGTACGTCGAGCGCTATGGACGCGGCCGCGAGCGCCGGGCGGCGCTGACGAACGCGGTGACCCGGCGGCGCCGTCCGGTGGTGGCGCTCGTGCGCGCGTCGGGCCCGATCCACCTCGGCCGCGCCGGGGGGTTCCGCCCGTCCGGGCCGACCGTGGGCTCGGACACGCTCGGCGCGACGCTACGCGCCGCCGGGCGCGATTCGTCGGTCGAGGCGGTCGTGCTCCGGGTCGACAGCCCCGGCGGCTCGTACGTTGCGAGCGACGCGATCCGACGTGAGGTGATCGCGCTCCGGGGCTCCGGACGGCCGGTCGTCGCCTCGCTGGGCACGGTGGCCGCGTCGGGTGGGTACTACGTCGCGATGCCGTGCGACGCGCTGGTCGCGAGCCCGGGGACGATCACGGGGTCGATCGGGGTGCTGGGAGGCAAGCAGGTCGTCCGGGAGGCGCTCGGGCGTGCCGGCATCAGAATCGAGAGCGAGTCGGTCGGCGCGCACGCCGAGATGTTCTCCGCCCAGCGGCCGTTCACCGACGAGGAGTGGCAGCGGCTCGAGGCCTGGCTCGACCGGGTCTACGAGGACTTCACGGAGAAGGCCGCGGCCGACCGGGGGATGGACGTGGAGGCGCTCCGCGCCGTCGCCCGGGGACGCGTGTGGACAGGCGCCGACGCCCTCGCCCACGGCCTCGTCGACCGCTTGGGCGGCCTCGAAGAGGCCGTCGAGCTCGGGTGCGAGCGGGCGGGCCTGCGACGCGAGGACGTCGACGTGCGCACGCTGCCGCACGTGGGCATCCGCGAGCGGATGCGGCCCCCCCGGTCGAGCGACCACCCGGCTGCGGCCCCCGTCGCGCTGGGCGAGCATCCGCTGCTGGCCGAGGCGCTCGCCGCGCTCGGCCTCCCGCCCTTCGCGGGCGTCCTTTCGCTGCCGGTCACCTGGCAGCTGGCCTAGAGAGGAATGGAGGCAGCCCGACGGCGCGGTCGTCGGCGGTGCGTGGCCCGGGGACGCTCGGAAAGCGGAAGTCGAGCGGCGGCCGGCCGGGCTGCACGACCCACGCGTGACCCGTCAGGCCCGACTCGAGCGCGACCCAGGCTGCCTCTGCGACCTCGTCGGCCGCCAGGAGCGGAAACCCTGCGCGTTCGAGCGCGACGCGGCCCGCGCCGGCGACCATCGGCGTGTCCGCGAAGCCCGGGCAGACCGCGTTGATCGCGATGCCTCTCTGCCCGAGCGCGGCTGCGGCGCCGCGTACGAACCCGACGACGGCGTGCTTCGTGGCCGCGTAGACGGGATCGTCGGGCACCGCGGTGAGGCCGGCGAGCGACGCCGTGCAGACGATGCGGCCGCCGTCGGGCATCACGCGCGCGAGGCGGCGCACGCCGAGCACGACGCCGTCGACGTTGACGGCCATCGCGCGGCGATAGCCGTCGACGGTCAGCTCCGCGGGGTCGGGTGGCCCGCCCAGCACGCCGGCGTTGAGGCACGCGACGTCCACCCCCTCGACGACCTCCCAGTGGCCGGGATCGGTGACGTCGAACCCGCTCGTCAGGTCGAGCACGTCCACGTCGAAGCCCTCGGCGCGGAGGCGCGCGACGAGCGCCGCGCCGATCCCGGAGGCACCGCCCGTGACGAGCGCAGTGCTCACGGGACGAGGACGACCTTCCCGGTGGACCGCCGTTCCGCGACGAGACGCAGCGCCGCGTCCGCCTCGGCGAGCGGGAACGTCGCGCCGACGAGCGGAACCAGGTCGCCCGCCTGCCACCGCTCGAGCAGCTCGCCCGCGGCCACGCGCACGACGTCGGGGCGCAGCTTCATGAACCGGCCCAGGTAGAAGCCGCACGCCGACACGTTCCGGCCGACGAGCAGCGCGGGGTCGACCGGCTGCCAGGCGCCGCCCGCAAAGCCGATCCCGACCACCGCGCCGAGCGGACGGAGCTGCCGCAGCGCGCCGGCGAACAGGTCGCCGCCGACCTGGTCGAGGATCACGTCGAACGGCTCGAGCTCGCCGATCCGGTCGTACGTGACCGCCTCGGCTCCGAGACCACGCACCACGTCGAGCTTCGCCTCGGAGCCGACGGCGCCGACGACCTCGGCGCCGAGCGCCCGAGCGACCTGGACTCCGGCGCTCCCGACCCCACCGGCGGCGGCGGTCACGAGCACCCGCGAGCCTTCGCGGACCGCCACCTGGCGGGTCAGCGGGATCCAGGCGGTGAGGAACGCGAGCAGGAACGCGGCGCCCTGCTCGAACGTCGCCCGCTCGGGCAGGTCGAACAGCCATTCGCGGTCGACGGCCGCGCGCTCCGCGTACCCGCCGCCCTGCGTACGGACGAACGCGACCACGCGGCGACCGTCCTCCGTCTCGCCCGCGATCTCCGAGCCCGGCACGTACGGCAGCGGCGGCGGCTGCGGGTACCTGCCGTCGCGGATCAGGACGTCGGCGTAGTTGACGCCCGCCGCGCGGACGCGGACGACCTCCCGGCCCTCGCCCACCTCCGGCTCGGGCACGTCGCGCAGCGCGAGCCGGCGCTCCTCGTCGAGGACGACGGCCTTCATCGTGCCGCCCGACAACGCTTGTGTTGATTCAACACAAGCGTCCTTCGGCCCGTCGCCGTCTCCGCCCGGTCACCTAGCGGCCCGTGAAGCGCGCTGAACGCTTCTCGATGAACGCCGCGACGCCCTCGGCGCCGTCCTCGGAGCGCAGGCAGCGGACGAACGCGTCCGCCTCCCGCCGCAGACCCTCCTCGAGCGGGAGGTCACGCGTCGTCCGCGCGAGCTCTCGCAGCGCCGCGACGGCGTACGGAGACTGTGCTGCGATCCGGCCCGCGACGGCGAGCGCCATCTCCACGAGGTCGTCGACCGGCACCACCCGCTCGACGAGGCCCCAGGCGTACGCGGTCTCGGCGTCGACGAAGTCGCCGGTGAGGTTGAGGTACATCGCGCGCCCGTGCCCGACCAGCCGAGGCAGGCGCTGCGTGCCGCCCCCACCGGGAATCAGCCCGAGCTTGATCTCCGGCTGTCCGAGCGTGGCGTCGTCGGCGCAGACGCGGATGTCGCAGCACAGGGCGAGCTCGAGGCCGCCTCCGAGGCAGAAGCCGCGGATCGCGGCGACGAAGGGCGTCCTCGCCGCGTCGATCCGGTGGCCGACCCGCTGGATCCCGCGGGCCGAGCCGCCCTCCTCGGCGACCTCGCGCAGCCCGGGGAACTCCTTGATGTCGGCCCCGGCGACGAACGCGCGCTCGCCGCCCCCGCGGAGGACGATCGCACGGACGTCGTCGTCCGCGTCGAGGGTCTCGACCTCGGCCTCGAGCTCCTCGAGCAGCGCCGCCGAGAGCGCGTTCAGCGGCGGGTTGTCGATCGTGACGAGGGCCACGGCCTCGCGGCGCTCGCTCGAGATGAACGACATACGGGGTTTCTAGCGTTTCTCGGCCGCGACGGCGGACGAGAAACGCTCGCGGAGGGCCGTCTTGCGGAACTTCCCGACCGCCGTCTTCGGGATCTCGTCGACGAACTCGAACCGCTCGGGCAGCCAGAACTTCGCGAACTGCGGCGCGAGGAACTCGCGCAGCTCGTCGCCCGACGCGGACGCGTCGTCGCGCAGCACGACGACCGCGAGCGGCCGCTCCGCCCACTTCTCGTCGGGCACCGCGATCACGGCCGCCTCGGCGACTGCCTGATGGCCCATCAGCGCGTTCTCGAGGGCGACGGTCGAGATCCACTCGCCGCCGGACTTCACGAGGTCCTTGGCGCGGTCCTGCACCTGGACGTACCCGTCGGGGCCGATCGTGACGATGTCGCCGGTGCGGAACCAGCCGTCGTCGGTCCACCGGTCGGCCGCCTCCGGGGCGTCGTAGTAGGAGGACGAGATCGACGGCCCGCGCACCTCGAGCTCGCCCATGCTCCCTCCGTCCCAGGGAACGAGCCCGTCCTCGCCCCGGGCACGGATCTCCACGAACGGGATCGGCGGGCCCTGTTGCGCCCGCTTGTCGTACGCGGTCGCCTGATCGAGCCCGAGCTCCTGCCCCGGCGCGCCGGAGACGGTCCCGATCGGGCACATCTCGGTCATGCCCCAGCCGTGCGTGATCTGGAGACCATGCCGCTCGCCGAACGCCTCGATCATCGCGCGCGGCGGCGCGGAGCCGCCGACCGTCATCGTGCGTATCGTCGAGAGGTCCCAGCCGCCCGGCTTCGCGTCGAGCGCCTGGAGGATGCCGAGCCAGATCGTCGGGACGCCGGCCGAGACCGTTACCCGCTCCGACTCGAACGCGTCGAGCAGGCTCTCGGGGTCGAGGTGCGGCCCGGGGAAGACCTGCTTCGCGCCCACCATCGTGCAGCTGAACGGGAAGCACCACGCGTTTGCGTGGAACATCGGCACGACCGGGAGCACGGTGTCGCCCTGGTTCAGCGCGAGCAGCCCGACCTGCGTGAGCGCGTGGATCGCGATCCCGCGGTGCGAGTAGACGACGCCCTTCGGCTTCCCGGTCGTCCCGCTCGTGAAGCACATGGCGGCGGCGTGCCGCTCGTCGATGTCCCGGTACGCGAATGCGCGCTCGTCCGCCGAGGCGACCAGCTCCTCGAAGTCGATCGCGCCGTCCGGCGTCTCGCCCGTGCCCGCCGCGATCACGTGCTCGAACCCGACGCGGTCGACGAACTGCTCGGCGAGCGGCCACAGCACCTTGTCGACCACGAGCACCCGGTCGCCCGCGTGGGTCGCGATGTACGTGTTGTCGTCGGGGTGGAGGCGGAGGTTCATCGTGTGCGTCACGAAGCCTCCGGCAGGCGCGCCCACGTAGGTCTCGAGGTGCTCGTGGTGGTTCCACATGAACGTCGCGACCCGGTCGCCGTCCTCCAGCCCGAGGCCGCGCAGCGCCACGGCGAGCCGCTTCGCGCGCGAGGCGAACTCGCCGTAGCCGTAGCGGTGCCAGCTCTTGTCGGGCAGCCGAGAGACGATCTCGCGGTCACGGTAGAGCTCGTCGCCGCGGCGTAGGATCGCCGGCACGTTGAGCTGGTAGTCCATCATCAACCCCTGCACAGAGAACTCCCTTCGCGGGTCGCGTTGCTCATGCCGTGTCGAGCAGCTCGCTCGCGACCTCGGCGCGGAGCTGGGCCGAGGACGCCTCCCAGGACTGGATCCCGAGCGCGCGCTTGTACAGCCGGTGCAGCACATGCTCCCAGGTGAAGCCGATCCCGCCGTGCGCCTGGATCGCCCGCTCGCAGGCGGTCACCGCGGCGTCCGCCGCCTCGGCACGGGCCGCCGCGGCGGCGATCGCGGCCTCCGGGTCGTCCTCGGCGACGCACCACGCCGCCCACCAGGCCAGCGAGCGTGCGAGCTCGAGCTCGGTGTACGAGCTCGCGAGCGGATGGGACACCGCCTGGTAGGAGCCGATCGGGCGACCGAACTGCATCCGGCTCTGCACGTACTCGACGCTCAACTCGAGCGCGCGCGCGCCCACCGCCGCGGCCTCGAGCGCGAGGATCGCGAGCGACCGGGTGCGGAGCGCGGGGAGGACGTCCGAGGAGCACAGCTCGCGCCCCGGCTCCCCGCCGGACACGACCCCGAGCGGCCGGCTGGGGTCGTTCGTCGCCAGGATCTCCCGCTCGAACCCGGCGAGCTCCCACACGGTGTCGCCCCCGACGATCGCGACGCTCGTCGCCGTGTCCAGGTCGGGCACGAGCGGGCCGAGCGCGACCGTCCAGCTCGCCTCCCCCGAGGCGACCTTCGCCTGGTCCTCGGCGGGGAGGAAGAGGAGCAGGCACGACGTCGACCAGAGCGGGGCGTGCAGCAGCGCGCGTCCGGCCTCCTCGTGCAGCACCGCCTCCTCGAGGAAGGACAGGCCCGCCCCGCCGTGCTCCTCCGCGACGGACGCGCCGGTCCAGCCGAGCTCGGCGAGCGACGCCCACGTCGGCTCGGGCGTCGACTCGAGGAAGCGGCGCGCCTGGGCGCGGAGCTCGTCCTGGAGAGGCGTGAACGCGAGATCCATCGCTAACGAGACCTCGGCAGGCCGAGCACGCGCTCGGCGACGATGCTGCGCAGGATCTCCGATGTGCCCGCCTCGATCGTGTTGCCGCGGCTGCGGAGCTGCTGAAGGGTCCAGTACCCGTCGTAGGGCGCGTTCGGCGGGAGGAGCTGCGCGTCGGCGCCGAGCAGCTCGAGCGCGAGCTTCGTCACGCGCTGGTTCGCCTCCGACCACTGGAGCTTCAGGATCGAGCCCTCGGGGCCGGGGACGCCGGTGCGCTCGAGCGCGGCGAGCGAGCGGTAGGCGGTCACCCGCAGCGCCTGGAGCGAGATCCACTCGCGCGCGATCGCATCCCGCTGGACGGGGCTCGCCCCGCGGTCGGCGGCGAGGGAGACCAGCTTGCGGACCTGGACCTCGAGGCGCGCGACGAGCGCGAATCCGAGCGTGCCGCGCTCGTGCAGGAGCGTCGTCATCGCGACGCCCCAGCCGTCGCCGATCTCGCCGAGGACGTTCTCGACCGGCACCTCGGCGGAGGAGAAGAAGATCTCGTTGAACTCGGCCTCGCCCGTGATCTGGGTGAGCGGTCTCACCTCCACACCCGGGCCGTGCATGTCGACGATCATGTACGTGAGGCCCGCGTGACGCTCGGAGGCGGGGTCGGAGCGGGTGAGGAGGATGCAGTAGTCGGCGATGTGGGCGTACGACGACCAGACCTTCTGCCCGTCGAGCACGAAGCGGTCGCCGTCGAGCCGCGCCGACGTGCGCACGCCCGCGAGGTCCGAGCCCGCGCCGGGCTCCGAGAAGCCCTGGCACCAGATCTCGTCGGCGGCGAGCAGCGGCTGCAGGTAGCGCTCCTTCTGCGCCTCGCTGCCGTGGGCGATGATCGTCGGCCCGGCCATGCCGAGACCGATCACGCCGATGTGGGGCGGAGCCTCCGCGCGGGCCTCCTCCTCGAGGTAGATCGCCTGGAAGCGCGGCGAGAGGCCCCGGCCGCCGTACTCGGCGGGCCAGGAGATCCCCGACCAGCCTCCGTCGTACAGGGCGCGGCTCCAGGCGCGCACCTCCGGCCCGTCGAACCGCGCGGAGCCGCCGCGGTGACCCCGCAGCTCGTCGGGGAGGTTGACGTCGAACCAGGCCCGGACCTCGTCGCGGAAGCGGGCCTCGTCGGCAGAGTCGCGGAAGTCCATCGCGCGCGATGCTAAACCACCGTTCGCCTGCGCAGGAACCGGGCCGGGGGTTGCGCGGAGGCGTAACGGCTCTGCAACATGGATGGTTAAGGCGGCCGACTACCATCCGGCCACGGGCGCGCCGCCCGCGGCCGCTCGCCGTCCGACGTCGACGCGAGGAGCACACATGTCCGCACCGGAGAGCGAGCCCACCGCACCCGAGGTCCCGCCGGCGCCCGTGCCCGAGGGGGCCAAGGCGGAGCGCGGGCCGGCCAAGCCGCGCGCGCGCCTCGAGGAGGCGCTCGTCGAGATCAAGCGGGTGATCGCGGGGCAGGACGAGATGCTCGAGCGCGTGCTCGTGTGCCTCGTCGCCGGCGGCCACCTCCTGATCGAGGGCGTTCCCGGCCTCGCCAAGACCCTGACGATCAAGACGACCGCGGCGGTGCTGGGCGGCTCCTTCAAGCGGATCCAGTTCACGCCCGACCTCGTTCCATCCGACCTCGTCGGGACGCGGATCTACCGGCCCGACCAGGCCGGCTTCGAGACCGACCTCGGCCCGGTCTTCTGCAACTTCCTGCTCGCGGACGAGATCAACCGCGCGCCGGCGAAGGTGCAGTCGGCGCTGCTCGAGGTGATGCAGGAGCACCAGGTCACGATCGGTCACGACACGCATTTCGTCCCGGCCCCGTTCCTCGTGATGGCGACCCAGAACCCGATCGAGTCGGAGGGCACGTACCCGCTGCCGGAGGCGCAGGTCGACCGCTTCATGCTCAAGGTGCTCGTCGGCTACCCGGAGCGGGACGAGGAGCTGACGGTCGTCAACCGCTCGCTCGACGACCCGGTCGACGTCCGCCAGATCCTGCCGCTCGACGAGCTGTCCGCGCTCCAGCGCGCCGTGAAGAACATCTATGTCGACCCCGGGCTCGTCAGCTACGCGGTGAGCCTCGCCGCCGCGACCCGCGAGCCCGAGACGTTCGGGCTCGATCACGTCAAGGAGCTCGTCGCGTACGGCGCCAGCCCCCGCGGGCCGATCGCGCTCGTCCAGAGCGCGCGGGCGCTCGCGCTCGTCCACGGCCGGGACTACGTGATCCCGTCCGACATCCGCGGGCTCGCGAAGGACGCGTTCCGGCACCGCCTCGTGCTCACGTACCAGGCGCTCGCCGAGGAGCGCTCGGCGGACGACGTGCTCGACGCGGTGCTCGCGGCCGTGCCGCAGCCTCGCCTCGAGCTCGGGAGACCGGCAGCGGCGTGATCCGCGCACGCCTCCTCGACCACGCCGCACGGTGATCCGGGTCCTGCGCGCGCTCGGCACCGAGCCGACCCCCGCGCGGCCGGGGCCGGGGCCGGTCCCGGAGTCGCTGCTCAAGGCGCTCGAGCTGACGATCGCCCGCCGCGTGGAGGGGCTGCTCGCGGGCGACCACCGCTCGGCGCTGCTCGGTCGCGGCACCGAGCTGGCGCAGGTCCGGCCGTACGTCCCGGGCGACGACGTCCGACTGATCGACTGGAACGTCACCGCGCGGACGACCGAGCCGCACGTCCGTGTCCACCTCGCCGAGCGGGTGCTCGTCACGTGGATCGTGCTCGACACCACGCCGTCGATGGCGTTCGGCACCGCCGAGCGACGCAAGGCCGACGTGGCGCTCGGCGCGACGCTCGCGATCGGCCACGCCGCCACGGTGCGCGGCAACCGCGTCGGGCTCGTCGGCTTCGGCGGCGAGGCGGTGCGCATCGTCCCGCCGCGGCAGGGGCGCGCCGGGCTCGTCGGCCTGCTGCTGGCGCTGCGCGACGGCCACGAGCCGCCGGCCACGCTGGCGGCGAACGGGAATGCCCTCAGCCCGCTCGCGGACGCGCTCCGGAGGCTCGGCGGCGTCGCGCGACAGCGCTCGCTCGTGACCGTGGTCTCGGACTTCCGCGGCGGCCGCGACTGGCGCGGGCCTCTGCTGCAGCTCGCGGGTCGGCACGAGGTGGTCGCCGTCGAGGTGCGCGACCCGCGCGAGCAGCAGCTGGAGCCGGCGGGGACGCTGTGGCTGGTCGATCCCGAGAGCGGGCGCCAGCTCCGCGTCGACACGGACGATGCGAAGCTGCGGGCCCGCTTCGCCGCGGCGGCGGCGGAGGAGCGGGCGACCCTGACGCACCAGCTCGCGTCCGTCGGGGTGGCGCACGTGACGCTGTCGACCGACCGCGACTGGCTGCGCGACCTCGCGGTGTTCGTGCGGAGGCGTCGCGCATGACCTTCGAGTCGCCTCTCGCGCTGCTGGGCCTGCTGGTCATCCCGTTCCTCGCCGTCGCCTGGGTGCTCGTCGGGCGACGTCACCGGCGTGCGGCCGGGCGGTTCGCGAACCCCGCCCTCGTCCCGAACCTCGTCTCGGCGTCGCCGGGCTGGCGGCGGTACGTCCCGCCACTCCTCGCGCTTGCCGCGCTCGCGCTCCTCGTGGTCGGCATCGCGAGACCGCACGTCGTCCGCTCGGTGACCCGCGACGAGGCGACGATCGTGCTCGCGCTCGACACGTCGCGCTCGATGGCGGCGACCGACGTCCAGCCGAGCCGGTTCACCGCCGCGCAGCGGGCCGCAGCGGCGTTCCTCGAGACGGTGCCCGAGTCGTACCGGGTCGGGATCGTCTCGTTCTCGACGTCGGCCGACACGGTGCTCACGCCGACGACCGACCGCGAGGCGGCGAGGCTGGCGCTCGGGCAGCTCCGGCTCGGCTCGGGGACGGCGATCGGCAACGCGATCGCGCGGTCGGTGGAGCTCGCCTCCTCGGACGAGGCGCAGAAGCCGCGACTCGGCGAGCGGTCGCCCTCGGCGGTGCTGCTCCTCTCGGACGGCGCCCAGACGGCGGGAGGCCTGACGCCGGCGCTGGGGATCCGCGAGGCGCAGAAGGTCGGCGTCCCCGTCTCGACGGTCGCGCTCGGCACCGGGGAGGCGGTCGTCCAGGTGCCGCTTCCCGGTGGCCTCAAGCAGCGGGTCGTCGTCGCCCCCGACGTCGACACCCTGCGCCAGATCGCCAAGGAGACAGGGGGGACGTTCGCGGAGGCGCCGAGCGCGGAGCGGCTCCAGAGCGTCTACCGGGACCTCGGCACGCGCCTCGCGAAAGACCCCAAGCGCGTCGAGGTCACCTCGGCGTTCGCCGCGGGCGGCGCGGTGCTGCTGCTGGTCGGCGGCGCCCTCTCGACCATGTGGTTCCGGAGGGCGCTGTGAGGGGCCTGCGGCTCGTCGCGCTCGCGCTCGTCGCGGCGGCAACGGTGGCGATGGGCCTGGGCCGCGCGCCCGAAGGGCGAGCTGCCAACGAGTGCCGGGGGCTCCAGGTCTGCCTGCCCGTGACCGGCCCGTGGGTCGCGATCCCCGCCCCCGCGCGCGGGGGCACCGCGGTCGCCGTCTGGGAGCTGCGCTGCCCGCTCAAGGGGTACATCGTCGCCGGAATCGACGCGCGCGTCAGCGACCGGTCGATCGACGTCAGCTTCCGCGGCGAGAACGGGGCGCCTGTCTCGCCGGGCGTCACGACGGGCCGCGAGGTGCTCTTCACGGCGGTCTACACGGGCACCGGCCGGCGCCGGACGTCCTTCCAGCCGTTCGTGGGCTGCATTCCCTCGAGCGGCGGCGGCGGCCGCGCGCTCACCGCCACGACCCGGAGGGCCGCCTACCCCCCCGGCCGTCCGATCGACCGCCGCGTAGCCCGCCGGCGGCTCGTCTCCGGTGACACCGTCACCGTCGTCCAGCGCTGCCCCGCCGGCGCGCGGCTCCTCGGCGCCGACCACGCGTTCGCCTTCCACGTCGACGCCCAGCCCGGCGCGAGCCTCCTCGACGCGGTCGACGTGAGGAGGTCGGTCTCCGGGAGGAGCGTCGTCGCACGCGCGACCGTGGCGCCGTCGGTGCCCCGTACGGTGCGCGTCGAGCTCCAGCTCCATGCGCTCTGCACGAGGGTGACGCGGTGAGCTTCGAGGCCCCGGCGCTCCTGCTCGGCCTCCTGGTCGTCCCGTTCGCTGCCGTCGGCTACTGGCTGGTGCAGCGGCGCCGCGCCCGCTACGCGGTCCGCTACTCGAACCTCGACGTCCTCGCCTCGGTGGCGGGCACCCGGAGCACGTGGAAGCGCCACGTGCCGGCTGCGCTCCTGCTGGCCTCGCTCGCGGCGCTCGCCGTGGCGTTCGCGCGCCCGACGGTCACCGTCCAGGCGCCCGACGAGCGGGCGAGCGTCGTGCTCGTGGTCGACATCTCCGGCTCGATGCGGGCCCAGGACGTCCAGCCGACCCGGCTCGCCGCCGCGAAGGAGGCGATGATGAGCTTCCTGGCGCAGGCGCCGGACACCCTGCGCGTCGGGATCGTCGCGTTCTCCAACGAGCCCCAGGTGATCGTCTCGCCGACCCTCGACCGGGCGCAGCTCAAGCAGGGGATCCAGCTGCTCGAGCCCGCGTTCGGCACGGCGCTGGGCGACGCGATCGCGCGCTCGGTCGACCTGGCGCGGGCGACGACCGCGGTCAGCGGCCAGCAGGCGGCCGCGCCCGTGAAGGACGCCAAGGGACGGGCGCTCGCGTCCATCCTCCTCCTCTCGGACGGCTTCCAGACCCGCGGCCTGCTCAGCCCCGGCCAGGGGGCGCAGGCGGCGCGCGCGGCGGGCGTCCCGGTGTTCACGATCGCGCTCGGCACCGAGGGGGGAACGATCGTCGACCGCGAGCAGGTGATCCCGGTGCCGCCGGACCGCGAGACGCTCGCCGCGATCGCCCAGTACACGGGCGGCGAGGCCTTCGACGCGCAGACCGCGGGCGCGCTCAAGCACGTCTACCAGGGCCTCGGCTCGCGCGTCGGCCGCCGCGACCGGCCGCGCGAGGTGACCTCGGCGTTCGTCGCGGCGGGAGCGCTGCTGCTCGTCGGGGCGGCCGGCGCGGCTCTGCTCGTGGCGCCCAGGCTTCCCTAGGCGCCTATCGCGGCCGCCACCCGCCGCACTAGGATCCTCCGCCAATGCTGCTCTCCGTCCGGAACGTCACGCTCCGCTTCGGCGGCATCGTCGCGCTCGACGCCGTGTCGTTCGACGTCGACGAGGGAGCCGTCTCCGGCCTGATCGGCCCCAACGGCGCGGGCAAGACGACCGCCTTCAACGTGATCACCCGGCTCTACGACCCGGACGAGGGCGAGGTGGAGCTGAACGGGGAGAACCTCCTCCGCACCCCTGCGCACGGGATCGTGCGGCGGGGCGTCGCGCGGACGTTCCAGAACATCAACCTCTTCCGGTCGATGACCGTGCTCGAGAACGTCCTCGTCGGCGGGCACGCGCTCGGTCGCAGCGTCGGCGAGCGGGAGGCGCTCGAGGCGCTCGACGTGGTCGGGCTCGCCGACCACGCGCGGATGCCCGCGGCGGCGCTGCCGTACGGCACCCAGAAGCGGATCGAGATCGCGCGCGCGTTGATGGCGCGTCCCACCCTGCTGCTGCTCGACGAGCCGGCCGGCGGCCTCAATCACGAGGAGGTGGAGGAGCTCGGGACGTTCGTCGTGCGCCTCCGCGACGAGCGTGCGCTCACGGTGCTGCTCGTCGAGCACCACATGAGCCTCGTGATGCGGATCTCGGACCACGTCAACGTCCTCAGCTTCGGTCGCAAGATCGCGTCCGGGCCGCCCGCGCAGGTGCAGGCGGACCCCGCCGTGATCGAGGCCTACCTCGGGGTGGACGCGTGAGCTCGCTCCTCGAGCTGGAGGACGTCGAGGCACGGTACGGCCCCGTGCAGGCGCTGCACGGGGTCACGCTCGAGGTCGCCGAGGGCGAGATCGTCGCGGTGCTCGGGGCGAACGGGGCGGGGAAGACCACCACGCTGCGCTCGGTCTCGGGCACCGTCCGCCGCTCGGGGCGGATCTCGTTCGCCGGCAAGCCGCTGCGCGGAGGCCCCGAGGCCGTCGCCCGCGCGGGCATCGCGCACGTCCCGGAGGGGCGCGGCACGTTCACGGAGCTGACGGTGCAGGAGAACCTGCGCCTCGGCGCGTACACGCGCCGCGAGCGAAGCCTGAAGGGCGACATCGACCGGATCGCGCACTGGTTTCCGTGGATCCACGAGCGTGCGCGTCAGCCCGCGGGAACGCTCTCGGGCGGGGAGCAGCAGATGCTGGCGGTGGCGAGGGCGCTGATGGCGCGGCCACGCCTGCTGCTGCTGGACGAGCCCTCGCTCGGGCTCGCGCCGATGATCGTGCGGGAGATCTTCAGGATCGTGCGCGAGTTGAACGAGCGTGAGGGGCTGACGGTGCTCGTCGTCGAGCAGGACGCGCGGATCGCGCTGCAGACCGCCGCACGGGCGTACGTGCTCGAGGTCGGGCGGGTCGCGATCACGGGGACGAGCGAGGAGCTCCAGGAGAACGAGTCGGTGCGACGGAGCTACCTGGGCTACTGATGGCCGACTTCGTGCAGCAGGTGGTCGCGGGTCTCGCGTCGGGCTCGATCTACGCGTCGCTCGCGCTGGCGCTCGTCCTCATCCATCGCGCGACCGGGGTGATCAACTTCGCCCAGGGCGAGATGGCGACGCTCTCCACGTACATCGCGTGGACGCTGACGACGAACCACGGCTGGAACTACTGGCCGGCGTTCGCGTTCACGCTCGCGGTCTCGTTTCTCGGCGGCGCCGCGATCCACCAGACGGTGATCCGCCCCAACGAGAAGGGGTCGTTGCTCCGGGTCGTGATCGTCACGATCGGCCTGCTGATCCTGATCAACGGGCTCGTGACGCTGATCTGGGGCGGCGAGGTGCGTGCGGTGCCGAGCCCGTTCCCGTCGGGCACGACCGAGATCGCGGGCGTCGCGATCACGACCCAGGACATCGGCACCATCCTCGTCGTGGTCGCGACCGTGGTCGTGCTCTGGCTCATGTTCCAGTACACGAAGATCGGCCTCGCGATGCGCGCGGCCGCCGTCAACCCGGCGGAGGCGCGACTCGTCGGCGTCCGTGTCACGTGGATGCTCTCGCTCGGGTGGGGCCTCGCCGCCGTGCTCGGCGCGATCGCCGGCATGCTCGCCGCCCCGAGCGTGTTCCTCGACCCGAACCTCATGGCGGCGATCCTCATCTACGCGTTCGCGGCAGCGGTGCTCGGCGGGATCGACTCGCCGGTCGGCGCGGTCGTCGGCGGGCTGACCCTCGGCGTGGGGCTCAACCTGATCGGGGCCTACGTCGACTTCGTCGGCGCCGACCTGCGGCTGCCCGTGGCGCTGCTCGTGATCCTCGTCGTGCTGCTCGTGCGGCCCGCGGGGATCTTCGGACGGGAGGAGGTGCGCCGCGTATGAGGCTCCGCGGCCTCGTCGTCCCGGTCGTCTCGTTCGCGGTGCTCGCGGTCGTCGTCGCGGTGCTGCCGTCGTTCGTCTCGGAGTTCCGCGCGCAGCAGTTCGCGTACGTCGCGATCTACCTGATCGCGATCATCGGGCTCAACGTCCTCACCGGCTACACCGGCCAGATCTCGCTCGGGCACGGAGCCTTCATGGCGGTCGGCGGCTACACGTCCGCGATCCTGATGGCCGACCACGGGGTCAAGGACATCTGGACGATCCCGCTCGCGGGGCTCGTCGCGGGTGCGGCGGGATACCTGTTCGGGATCCCGGCGCTGCGGCTCTCCGGGCTCTACCTCGCGCTCGCGACGTTCGCGATCGCGGTGTCGATGCCCGCGGTGATCAAGCGCTTCGAGGGCTTCACCGGCGGCGGCACCGGGATCAACCTGTTCGGCATCCCGGAGCTGACCGCGTCGCTGACGCCGGTCTCCGTGCTCGGGAAGGAGCTCTCGTTCAACGACTGGCTCTACTACCTCTCGTGGTCGATCGCGCTCGTCGGCTACGTGATCGCATGGCTGCTCCTGCGGGGACGGACGGGGCTCGCGCTGCGGGCCGTGCGCGACAGCGAGACGGCCGCGCAGTCGTCGGGTGTCAGCCTCGCCCGTTACAAGACGCTCGCGTTCGGGGTGAGCGCGGCGTACGCGGGCGTCGCGGGCTCGCTGTTCGCGATCGCGACGACGTACGTCAACCCGGACACGTTCCCGGTCGCCCTCTCGATCCTCCTGCTCGTCGGCGTCGTCGTCGGGGGCCTCGGATCGCTCGCGGGCCTGGTCGCGGGTGCGGTGTTCATCTACTTCCTGCCGACGTGGTCGCAGGCGGTCTCGAAGTCGCCGGGGGCTCCCTCAGTGGTCTCGGGGGCGCTCCTGATCGCCCTCATGTTCGTGCTGCCGATGGGCGTCGCGGGCCTCGTCGAGCGTTTCAGACTCCTAACACGTCGTGTCTACCATCGCTCGGGTTCGTAGCGCACGCTGGAACGAACCGACCGGAGGGGTCACCCCGAACGATGACAAGGAAGCTTGCTCTCGCGCTGCTCGCGCTCGTCCTCGCGCTCGCCGTCGGCGCGACCGCCGCCCTGGCCGCGTCGATCCGCGCGACCGCCGATCCCGGCGTCACGCCGAGCACGATCGTCCTCGGGGGGACCGCGCCGCTCACCGGCTCCGCGTCCGCGTCCGCCGCGTTGGCGCGGGGGGCGCACGCGTACATCGACTACGTGAACTCGCGCGGGGGCGTCAACGGCCACCGGATCTCCTACACGATCCTCGACGACGCCTCCGACCCCGATCAGGCCGACGAGGCGACCCACAGGCTCGTCGAGCAGGAGGGAGTGTTCGCCGTCTTCAACTCGGTCGGCACGGACCAGAACCTCGCGGTGCGCGACTACCTCAACCAGAAGAAGGTGCCGCAGCTCTTCGCCGCGTCGGGGTCCAGCGCTCTCGGCCGTCAGGCGAGCCAGTTCCCGTACACGATCGGCCTGCGGCCCACGTACACGGCCGAGGGATGGGTGCTCGGCCAGTACCTCGCGCGGACGCAGGGCGCCGCGAAGGTCGCCGTCCTCTACGAGAACGACGGCTACGGGCAGGAGCTCCTGTCCGGGCTCCGGCGGGGCCTGCAGCGCTCGAAGGTGAAGGTCGCTGCGGTCCAGCGCTACGACGCCTCGGCGAGCGACGTGCAGGCGCAGGTCGCGCGGCTCCGCATCTCGGGGGCGAACGTGCTCGCTCTCTTCGCGAGCCCGAGGATCGTCGTCCAGGCGCTCAAGTACGCGAACACGCTCGGCTGGAAGCCGAAGCTGACGCTCGACAGTGCGGCGGCCGCGTCGGCCAGCGTCCTTCAGGCCGCGTCCGAGAAGGGCACGAACAAGGTCGTGAACGGGGTCGTTTCCGTCGCGTACCTCAAGGACCCGACCGACCCGCGGTGGCTCAAGAGCGCCTCGATGAAGCTGTACCGGCGCGTGATGACACGGTTCGCGCCCGGGGCGGACGCCGACGACGTGTCCCACGTCTACGGAATGGCGGCCGCCTGGACGGCGGTGGAGGCGATCCGCAGGGCGGGCGACGACCTGACACGCGCCCGCCTCGTCCAGATCGTCGGCTCGCTGAGTCTGCAGGGCAACCCGTTCCTGCTGCCGGGGATCGCGATCAAGACCGGCCCGGACGATCACTTCCCGATCGAGCAGATGCTGCTCCAGCGCTGGCACAAGGGCGCGTGGCGGAGCTTCGGCGGGATCTGGAGCTACCGAGGCACCTAGCCCGCCCGACCGGCGCGTCTCCGCCGCCGGTCCCTCTATGCTCCCGGCTCCGGCGCGAGGAGACCGCCCGGCGACAACCGACGCCGATGGCAGATCTCTCGGAGCTTCTCTCCACCCCGCTCGACGACCTCATGGCCGAGGCCCAGCTCCTGCGTGCGTCCGGCACCGGCACGCGGGTCACGTACTCGCCGAAGGTCTTCGTCCCGCTGACGACGCTCTGCCGGGACGTCTGTGGCTACTGCACGTTCGCGCGGCCTCCACGCCGCGGGGAGCGGGCGTACCTCAGCGAGGACGAGGTGCTCGCGATCGCAGGGGCCGGGGCGGGCGCCGGCTGCACCGAGGCGCTCTTCACGCTCGGCGACCGGCCGGAGGCCCGCTACCGGGTCGCGCGCGAGGAACTCGGCCTCCTCGGGTGCGGAACGACGCTCGAGTACCTCGCGCGGTGCGCACGACGCGTGCTCGACGAGACCGGTCTCCTGCCGCACCTGAACCCCGGCGTGATGTCGCGCGAGGAGCTCGTCGCCCTGCGCCCGGTCGCCGCCTCGATGGGGATCATGCTCGAGACGACGGCGGGGCGGCTCGCCCGCCGCGGCGGCCCGCACTGGGCCTCCCCGGACAAGGAACCGGCCCGGCGGCTCGAGACCATGCGGCTCGCCGGGGAGCTCGCGATCCCGTTCACGAGCGGCATCCTGATCGGGATCGGCGAGACGCGGGCGGAGCGGCTCGACGCGCTGCTCGCGCTCCGGTCGGTGACGCAGCGGCACGGCCACCTCCGCGAGGTGATCGTGCAGAACTTCCGGGCGAAGCCCGGGACGCGCATGGCCGACCACCCGGACGCGGCGCTCGAGGAGCACCTCTGGTCGATCGCCGTCGCCAGGATCGTGCTGGGACCGGGGATCCACGTGCAGGCGCCGCCGAACCTCGCCTACGACGACTTCCCGCTGCTGCTCGACGCGGGCATCGACGACTGGGGAGGCGTCTCCCCGGTGACCGCCGACCACGTCAATCCCGAGGCGCCGTGGCCCACGGTGGAGCGTCTGCGCGCGGCGTGTCGCTCGCGCGGCCTCGAGCTGGCGCCTCGCCTGCCGCTCTACCCGGAGCACGTCGCGGATCTCGAGCGCTGGGCCGACGCGGCGGTGGCTCCAGCGATCCGGCGGGCGGCCGACGCTCAGGGCCTCGCCCGCGAGGACGACTGGGCGCCCGGTGAGCCGGTGTCCGTGCCGTTCCTCGTCCGCAGGGACGCCGCGCCGCTGGGGGTCGTGGGAGGGGAGCTCGGCGAGGACGAGCTCGTGCGGCTCTTCGCGGCCCGCGGCAGGGAACGGGAGCGCGTCTTCGCGGCCGCCGACCGGCTGCGGCGCGAGGCGTGCGGCGACGAGGTGACGTACGTCGTGACGCGGAACGTCCAGTACACGAACGTCTGCTACTTCCGCTGCGGCTTCTGCGCGTTCTCGAAGGGGAAGCTCGCCGCGAACCTGCGCGGGCCGGCGTACCTCGTCCCGGACGAGGAGATCGTGCGGCGCGTGCAGGAGGCGTGGGAGCGTGGCGCGACCGAGGTCTGCCTGCAGGGCGGCATCCACCCGTCGTTCACGGGCGACTACTACGGCCGGGTCGTCTCGGCGATCAAGGAGGCGGTCCCGGAGCTCCACGTGCACGCGTTCTCCGCGCTCGAGATCTGGCAGGGAGCGGCGACGCTCGGCCTCGACCTCGAGACCTACCTGGCGCGGCTGCGCGACCTCGGGCTCGCCTCGCTCCCCGGGACGGCGGCCGAGATCCTCGACGACGAGGTGCGCGCCGTGATCTGCCCCGACAAGGTGACGACCGACCAGTGGCTCGAGGTGCACGCCGCCGCCCATCGCGTCGGGCTCCGCTCGAACGTGACGATCATGTTCGGGCATGTCGAGCGCCCGGTGCACTGGGCGCGGCACCTGCTCCGCGCGCGCGAGCAGCAGGCCGACTCGGGCGGCTTCACGGAGCTCGTGCCCCTGCCGTTCGTGCCCATGGAGGCGCCGATCTTCCTCCAGGGTCGTGCGCGGAGAGGCCCGACGTTCGGCGAGGCGCTCCTGCTGCACGCGGTCGCGCGGCTTGCGCTCCACCCGCTGATCACGAACGTGCAGGCGAGCTGGGTGAAGCTCGGGCCGGCCGGCGTGCGCCAGGCGCTCGCGGCCGGCGTCAACGACCTCGGCGGCACGCTGATGAACGAGTCGATCTCGCGCGCCGCGGGCTCCGAATGGGGTCAGGAGATGGCCCCGGAGGCGATGGAGGCGCTGATCCGGTCGGCGGCGCGGGTGCCGCGCCAGCGGACGACGACGTACGGCGTGCCACCGGAGGAGCAGGTGCGCCGCTCGTTCCGCGCTCCGCCGCTCGCGGAGCCGCTCAACCCGCCGGTTCGCGACGCGGGGTTGCGTCGTCCGGCGAAGCTCTTGCGCCCCGCCGCGCTGACGGCCTGAGCCGGAGGCGCTAGCGGCGTCGACGGATCGCGTCGACGGCGAGCGCGGGGACGCCGAGCAGGACGCGCGGCAGGCCGGCACGCGACCGGGCGAGCGCCCGGCGCAGCGTGACCGCCGCCTCGGGTCCGTGGACGCCTCTGCCGTGACCGACGAGCAGGTGCTCCGGCTCGAGGCCCCCGAGCTCGTGCCGAGGGGGCGAGAGGCGCAGCAGGAGATGGACGGCCGCGGGGTCTCGGCCGGCGGTGAAGAAGCGGTTCGTGCCGATCGCCTCGGCCACGACGAGCGTCCGCTCGGCGGGCCACCAGAGCGCGGTCTCGCGCCAACGCTTCGTTCGCCGGAGCGGGATCGTCTCGAACGGGCTCTCCGGCACGGCGTCGGGCGCGACGAGGTGCGGGACGCCGAGCTCGGCGGCGAGTGTCGCGCAGTCGCGGTTGTGCCGGTCGAGCAGCTGGAGGACCGCCGCCGGCGCGCCGAGGGCCAGCGCCCGGTCGAGCGCCGGCTCGAAGCGGAGCGGATCGACGAGCCAGACGCGGCCGTCCGCGGCCAGCGCGTGCCCCGTACGCGTCGCCGGCTCGTCGGCGATCCACGAGAAGCCGCTCGCCCCACGGTCGTCGCACAGCTCGAGCTCCATGGGCCCAGCCTAGGCGCCCCGTCGCCGGCGCGTGCCGCCTCGGACCGTACGCCGCCCCGGCAAGGCGCGGCATGTCGCGCCCCGGCGGGCCAACCCCCCAACCTCCCCCAGGGGCACTCCCGTGTCCCTGCTGTCACGGTAGCGCCGATTCTCGGACGGATGTGTGCCCGGGGTGTGTCGACTTCGTGACGGCTGGCCCGGGGACGGAGCAAGGCCTACGGCGCATTGCTGCCGTGCGCGAGCGCTCCCGGGCGGCGCACGGCAGTCCCGCAGCGAGCGCTCCCGGGCGGCGAGGGCAGTCCCGCGCGACCGGTCAATCCGTCACGGCGGCGAGCGCGGCGCCCAGCGTGAACCGGCCGGCGAGCAGCGCGCTCCCGACGATCGCGCCCTCGCAGCCCGCGTCACGCACCGACCTGAGGTCGTCGAGCGACGAGATGCCGCCGGCGGCGAGGACGGGGATCCCCACCGGGAGCACGTCGCGCAGAAGCGCGAGATCCGGGCCCGCGAGCGAGCCGTCCCGGGCGGCGCTCGTGACGAGCAGGCGGGCCACCCCGAGCTCCGCGCAGCGCTCGGCGAGCTCGCGCGGAGTGACCTCCGACGTCTGAGTCCACCCGTCGACCGCGACGCGACCCTCGCGGACGTCGACGGCGACGACGAGGGCGTCGCCGACGCGAGCGACCGCCTCCTCGACGAAGCCCGGCGTGAGCGCCGCGGTGCCGACCATGACACGCTGGGCGCCGGCGCTCAGGGCGTCCGTAACGCTCTCGAGCGCCCTGTAGCCGCCGCCGACCTGCAGCGGGAGCCCGCCCGCCGAGGCCACCCGACGCACGAGGTCGAGATCGGGCACGCCCGAGAAGGCGCCGTCGAGATCGACGAGGTGGAGCCGGCGAGCGCCTTCGCCGGCGAACCGCCGGGCGAGCTCGATCGGATCGCCCCCGTCGAGCGTGGGGGACTCGCGCCTGCCTCCGGACAGCCGGAGGGCCCGTCCTGCGAGGACGTCGATCGCCGGGATCACGTCGAAACTGCGTGTTAACACGATAACATGCTAACATGCACGCGGTGGAGACGTTGTCGACACGTACGCGGCAGCCGGTGGAGCCGGTTCCCGGGCTCGACGAGCTGGCCGATGCCGTCGTCTCCCTGAGGACGCGCGACGAGACGCAGCGCTTCCTGCGCGATCTCTGCACCCTGCCCGAGCTCGAGGCGCTCGCGCACCGCTGGCAGACCGTGCTGCTGCTCGAGCAAGGCCTCCCGTACGTCGAGATCGCGGAACGCGTCCCGACCTCGACGGCGACGGTGACCCGCGTCGCCCAGTGGCTCCGCCACGGCACCGGGGGATACCGGATCGCTCTCGAGCGGGCGAGGCGGAAGCGCCGGAGAGGGTCGTGACCGCTCCGTTCACGCGCGCGGGCGAGAACGGCCGGCTGACGCTCGCCGTGCCCGCGAAGGGACGGATGGCGGAGCCCTCGCTCCGGCTCTGTGCGGACGCCGGGCTCGCGTTCGAGGTGACCGAGCGGTCGCTCGTCGTCCCGTGTGCCAACGCGCCCGTCGATCTGCTGCTCGTGCGCCCGAGCGACATCCCCGAGTACGCCCAGGACGGTGTGGTCGACCTCGGGATCACCGGCGCGAACCTGGTGGCCGAGGCGGCAGCGGACGTCGAGACGGTGGCGGAGCTCGGGTTCGCCCGCTGCACGCTCGACGGTGCGGTGCCGTTCGACGCACCGCAACAGGAGCTGACCGACCTGGACGGCCTGCGAGTCGCGACGGCGTATCCCGGCTCGACCGCCCGGCTCCTGGCCGAGCGGGGCGTGACGTGCGAGCTCGTCCCGGTCTCGGGCTCCGTCGAGGCGACGCCGCGGCTCGGCCTGGCGGATGCGATCGTCGACCTCGTCTCGACCGGGTCGACGATGGACGCGAACGGCCTCCGTCCGATCGGAACCCTGCTGGCCTCGCAGGCGGTGCTCGTCGGCGGCCGTGCTGCGATCGAGGCCCGCCGTGACCTCGTGGAGCGGCTCGAGCTGATGATCTCGGGAGTCGTCGCCGCCCGGCGGCGTCGCTACGTGATGCTCAACGCGCACGTCGACGACCTGCCGGCGATCCGCGACGTTCTGCCCGGCATGGGCGCCCCGTCCGTGCTCCAGCTCGCCGACGAAGGCGAGATCGCGATCCACGCGGCGGTCGACGCGAGCGAGATCTGGTCGCTCCTCCCGCTGCTCAAGCAGGCAGGTGGGACGTCGATCCTCGTCCTCCCGGTCGAGAGGCTCGTCCCGTGAGAGGCGAGTCGCTGGACGACGCACTCGCGACGGTGGCGCCGATCGTCGCCGACGTACGTGCGAGGGGCGACGCGGCGCTCGTCGAGTGGACGGAACGGCTGGACGGTCCCAGGCCGGACGGGATCAGGGTTGCGCCGGAGGCGATCGGGTCCGCCTCGGTCGCCGACGACGTCCTTGAGGCGCTGCACCGCATGATCGGCGCCGTGCGTACGTTCAGCGAGGCGCAACGGCCCGTGGACACGACGGTCGAGGCCGCGCCCGGGATCGTGTCGGAACGGCGCTGGGTTTCACTCGACTCGGTCGGGCTCTGCGTGCCGAGCGGCCGCTCGCCGCTCCCGTCCTCGCTCGTGATGACGGCGGTACCGGCCGTGGTCGCCGGAGTCCGACGTGTCGCGATCGTGACGCCCGCTCCGTCCGACGCGATCCTCGTCGCCGCCCGCGAGCTCGGGATCGACGAGCTGTACGCGGTCGGGGGCGCGCAGGCCGTCGCCGCGCTCGCCTACGGCACCGAGACGATCGCCTCGGTCGACGCCGTGATCGGGCCCGGGAACGCGTACGTCACCGCCGCGAAGCTGCTCGCGTCGAGCCGGGTGCGGATCGACCTGCCGGCCGGCCCGAGCGAGGTCGTCGTGATCGCGGACGCGACGGCGGATCCGGGTCGGGTCGCCGCCAATCTGCTCGCGCAGGCAGAACACGGCCCCGACAGCGAGGCCCTTCTGCTCACCGACGATCGGCGGGTCGCCGAGGTCGTGACGGAGCTTGTGTTGAATCAACACAATGTCCGCGTGGAGCCGGTCGTGTCGCTCGACGAGGCCGTCGAGCGCGCGGAGCGATACGCGCCCGAGCACCTGGAGCTCCACGTCGCCGAGCCCGACGACGTGCTGGCTCGCGTCCGGAACGCGGGCTCGGTGTTCGTCGGGTGCTCGTCGGTCATCGGTGACTACGCGGCGGGCGCGACGCACGTGCTGCCCACGGGCGGGCTGGCCCGCTCGACCGGCGGCCTCGGGATCGAGGCGTATCTCAAGCCGCTGCAGATCGTGACCGCGACGAGCGGAGGCGCACGGCTCGCGGCCGAGGTGGTCGGGCCCCTCGCCCGGGTCGAGGGCCTGCCGCGCCACGCGGCGGCGGTGACCGCGTGAGCGCTGCGCGCACGGCCGTCCGCGCGCTCGCGCGCCCGGTCGGCGGCGGTTTCGCGCCGTACAGGTGGGCCGCCACGGTGGACGAGGTCGCGGACCGGCACGGCATCGCACGCGAGACGGTGCTCAAGTTCGACCAGAACACGCCGCCGCTTCCGGGGGTGTCGCAGGTTCCGCTCGCCGCGAGCATGGCGCGGCTCGGCGAGTACCCCGACGGGACGTACCGGGCGCTGAGGGAGGCGGCCGCGACGTACGCCGGCCTCACGGCCGACCACGTCGTCGTCGGCGCGGGCGCCGACGACCTGATCCTTCTCGCGGCCCGCGTCTTCCTCGGGCCCGGGTCGCAGGCCGCGATCGACGAGCCGACGTACGCCCTGTACCGGATCGCGACCACCCTCACGGGCGCGGAGGTCGTCGGGCCAGAGGAGACCGCTGCCGTGCGCTGGGTCTGCAACCCGAACAACCCGACGGGCACGTCCGTCCCGCCCGAGACGATCGTCGACCTGGCGCGTCGGGCGCCCGAGACGATCCACGTGGTCGACGAGGCGTACGTCGAGTACGGGGGAGTCTCGTGCGTGGCCTGGGTCGACGAGCTGCCGAACCTCGTGGTGCTCCGGACCCTGTCGAAGGCGTTCGGGCTCGCCGCGCTCCGCGTCGGCTACGCCCTCGCGCAGCCCGACACCGCCGCCCTCCTCGACGAGCGTCGGGCGCCCGCGCCGATCTCAGGGCCCGCAGCCGCGATCGCCGCGGCGGCGCTCCGCGACCCGCGCCTGGGCGACGTCGAGGCGACCGTTTCGGAGCGCGAGCGGCTGCGCGGCGCGCTCGGCGCGGCGGGGTTCGACTGTCCCCCCACGGCGACGAACTTCGTCTTCGTCCGCACCGACGAGCCGCTCGGCGACCGGCTGGAGGAGCGTGGCATCGTGGTGCGGTCCTTCCCCGACGGCATCCGGATCTCGGTCAGGCGCCCCTCCGAGAACGACGTCCTGCTGCGCGCGCTCGGCGCCGAGCCCGGTCCGGCGCCGGGGCGCGACGCGACGGTGCTGCGGACGACGACCGAGACCGCGCTGCGGCTCACGCTCTCGCTGGACGGTCGCGGCCGGGCGGCGGTCGAGACGGGCATCGGGTTCCTCGACCATCTCCTCACGCTGCTCGCGTTCCACGCGTCGTTCGACCTCGAGCTGCGCGCGGCGGGGGACCTCGACGTGGACGAGCACCACACCGTCGAGGACGTCCTCGCCGCGCTCGGCACCGCGCTCTCCCAGGCGCTCGGCTCCCGCGAAGGCGTGGCCCGCTACGGGTCGGCGATCGTGCCGATGGACGAGGCCCGGGCGCTCGCCGCCGTCGACCTCGTGCGGCGGCCGCACGCGGAGATCTCGCTCTCGTTCTCCGGCGATCGCGTCGGCGTGCTCGCGGTCTCGCTGCTCGCGCATGCGCTGGAGCGGCTTGCGATCGAGGCGGGCTGCACCGTCCACGTCGAGGCGGGCGGCTCTGACGACCATCACGTCGCGGAGGCTGCGTTCAAGGCGCTCGGGCAGGCATTCCGCGAGGCGGTCGCCCCGGGGTCGGCCGGCATCCGCTCGACCAAGGGAGAGGCGTGAGCGCCCCCTCCTCGGTCATGAGGGTCGCGCTTGCGGACTACGGCGCGGGCAACCTGCGCTCACTGTCGTCGGCCCTCGTGCGCGCGCAGGCGGAGCCGCTCGTCACGACCGACGCGGCCGTCGTGGCGGAGGCGCCGCTCGCGCTGATCGCGGGCGTCGGCCACGTCGGCAGCGCCGCCGCCGGGCTCGCGCGGCACGGCCTGGACGAGGCGCTGCGCGAGCGTGTGGCGGCGGGACTGCCGGTCGCCGGGATCTGCGTGGGGATGCAGCTCCTGTTCGGCGAGAGCGAGGAGGGAGGACGGGGGCTCGGGCTGCTCCCCGGCACTGTGCCGCGGATCCGCGGGCCGCGGGTGCCGCACATGGGCTGGAACACGCTCGCGGCGACGCGTACGAGCAAGATCCTGGACGGGCTGGACGGAGCGGACGTGTACTTCGCCCACAGCTTCGCGGTCGAGCCCGGCGACGAGGAGCTGGCCGTGGCGACGGTCGAGCACGGGGGCCGGATCGTCGCGGCGGTCGAGCGTGGCCCGCTCGCCGGTGTGCAGTTCCACCCCGAGCGCAGCGGCGCCGCCGGCGCGCGGATGCTCGAGAGCCTCCTGCGATGGTCAAGAAGCGCGTGATCCCCTGCCTCGACGTCGCCGGCGGGCGCGTCGTCAAGGGCGTCAACTTCCGCAACCTGCGCGAGATGGGCGAGCCGGTCGAGCTCGCGCAGGCCTACTCCGACCTCGGTGCCGACGAGCTCGTGTTCCTCGACATCACCGCGACGCTCGAGGGTCGCGGGCCGATCCTCGAGGTGATCGAGCGCGCCGCCGAGGAGCTGACGATCCCGTTCACCGCCGGCGGCGGCGTCACCGGCGTGGCCGACGCGCGCGCGCTCCTGCTCGCGGGAGCGGACAAGGTCGCGATCAACCGGGCCGCCTTCGACGAGCCCGGCATCCTCACCGCCCTCGCGACCGAGTTCGGCGCGCAGGCGGTCGTCTGCGCGATCGACGCCCGCGGCGGCGAGGTCGTCACCCACGCCGGCCGGAACCCGCGCCGACGCGACGCGGTCGACTGGGCACGCGAGGCGGTCGAGCGGGGCGCGGGCGAGATCCTGCTCACCTCGATCGACGCCGACGGGACGCGCGCCGGCTACGACCTCGCCCTGACGCGCGCGGTCGCCGACGCGGTCGAGGTGCCGGTCGTCGCCTCCGGTGGTGCGGGGGACGCCGAGCACCTCGCGGCGGCGTTCGAGGCCGGCGCCGAGGCGGCCCTCGTGGCCTCGATCGTGCACGAGCGGCCCGAGCGGCTGCCCGAGCTGAAGTCGGAGCTGGAGGAGGCAGGGTGGCCGATGCGGCGCTGACCCCTGTGATCGTCCAGGACGTGGAGAGCGGCCGCGTCCTGATGCTCGCGTACGCGAACGACGAGGCGATCAGCCGCACGCGCGAGAGCGGCGAGGCGTGGTTCTGGAGCCGCTCGCGTGGCGAACTCTGGCACAAGGGGGCGACGTCCGGGAACACGATGGCCGTCGACGAGATCCGCGACGACTGCGACGGGGACGCGCTCCTCTACCGGGTGCGCCCGAACGGCCCGGCCTGCCACACCGGCGCCGAGTCCTGCTTCGCGCCGTGGCTCTGGCGGGTCGTCGCCGAGCGCGCAGCGACCCTGCCGCCAGGCTCCTACGTGGCCCAGGTCCTCGCGGGCGGACCGGCCGCAGCGGCGCGCAAGGTCGGCGAGGAGGGGGTCGAGGCCGCGCTCGCCGCCGTCACCGAGTCGGACGAGCGGCTCGTGGAGGAGCTCGCCGACCTCTGGTTCCACAGCTACGTGCTCCTGGCGGCGCGGGGCCTCCAGCCAGCGGCGGTCGAGGACGAGCTGCTGCGGCGGCACGCCGAGCGCGAACCGAGCTAGTTACAACTTGTGACTTGCAGGGTCGCCGCCCCGCAGCGTGGGCGGTGATCGCGTCGTGCCAGGGGCCGGGCGACTATCGTCGCTCGCATCACGGTCGCGACCGGCATCGGCAACGACGAGCTCGCCGAGCGACGGGCGCGCCTGCGCGCGCTCGTCGCCGATCACAAGCCCTCCGGCTACGTCGTCGTCGACCAGAGCTACGTCCAGTACCTGACGCGGTTCTCGTTCCTCGCCACCGAGCGTCCGGTCGCCTACCTCGAGAGCGCGAGCGGGGAGAGCGCTGCGTTCGTGCCCGAGTTCGAGGTCGCGCGCGTCGAGGCGGAGACGGCCTTCGACCGCGTCGCGTCGTATCCGGAGTATCCGGGGGAGGAGCACCCGATGCGGATCCTCGCCCGCGTGCTCGCAGAGCTGGGGATCGGCGGCACGATCGCGGCCGACCAGGACGGCTATCCCGGGATCCTCGGCTACCAGGGCCCGTCGCTCTCCGAGGTCACGGGCGCCGAGCTCGTCCCGCTCGCCGCCCCGCTCGAGTCGCTGATGGCCCGGAAGAGCGAGGCCGAGCTCGAGCTGATCCGCGAGAGCGGGCGCTGGTGCGGACATGCCCACGGTCTCCTTCAGGAGTACACGCGGCCCGGCGTGACCGAGGCGCAGGCGGGGCTCCGCGCGGGCTACGAGGCGAGCCTCGCGATGCTCGACGCGCTCGGCCCCGAATACGACGGCCAGCTCTCGTCGACCGACGCCGCCAGCGCCGGCTACCGCGGGCAGATCGGCGAGCGGAGCGCGTGGGCGCACGCGGTCTCGCACAACATCGAGTTCGGGGTGGGAGACGTGCTCGTCAGCGAGACGAGCGCGCCCGTGTGGGGGTACAACGCCGAGCTCGAGCGGGCGATGATCGTCGGCACACCAACCGACGAGATGCGCCGCCGGTTCGAGCACATGCGTGCGGCGCAGCAGGTCGCGTTCGACGCGCTGCGACCGGGTGCCACGTGCGCGGCAGTCGACCGGGCGGTGCTGTCGTACTTCGAGGAGCAGGGCATTCTCGACACCTGGAGCCAGCACACGGGCCACGCGATCGGGCTCCGCAACCACGAGGCGCCGTTCCTCGACGTCGGCGACCACACCGTCGTCGAGTCGGGGATGGTGTTCACGATCGAGCCGGGCGTGTACGTCGCCGGGGTCGGGGGCTTCCGCCACTCCGACACGGTCGCGGTCGTGCCCGACGGGATCGAGCTCCTCACCGACTACCCGAGCGACATCGAGAGCCTCACTCTCCCCGTGTGAGGCCGTGGCCACTACACTCGCGCGCATGACCCGGCTCAACGCCTGGCGAGCGACCGTTCTGCGTCAGAACGGCTGAGCCGCCGCTTCCCACAGACGGCGTCAGGGAAGCGGCGGGATGCGACGCGCGCACGTGGCGGCGGCTCGCGCCGCGGCCTCGTGAGGCGTGCTCCTCCCGCACGAGCGGAAGGAGGTCGGCGATGCCCATGCCGCATCGCACGTTCGCGGAGGTGGCGAAGCGCCGCCTCGCAGGAACCGAGGGAAGCGAGCGGGTCGCGACGATCCGGGCGCTCATCGGCGAGTTGCCCGGATACAGGAACGGCCCGTACGCCGACCTGCGGAAGTGGCTGGAAAGCGAACTGGAGCGCACGCGCGTACGGGCGAAGGTGGTGCACCGCGACTCGCTCCAGGTACGGCGCGAAGGCGCCGCGCAGATCGCGCTGGTCGGGCCGCCGAACGCCGGCAAGTCGTCGCTGCTCCAGGCGCTCTCCGAGATCCGGATCAAGACCGGCGACTACGCGTTCACGACGCTCCGGCCGGTGCCCGCCGTCACCCGGATCGGCGGGGTGCCGGTCCAGCTCGTCGAGATCCCTGGGCTGATCGAGGGTGCGCACCGGGATCGCGGGGGCGGGCGCGCGCTCCTCGGCGTGCTCCGCAACGCCGACGCGCTCGTCTACTGCGCGGCCGCGAACGAGCCCGCTCGGAGCCTGGAGGTCGTGCTCCGGGAGGTCGCAGCGGCGGGCATCGACAAGCGCGCGATCCTCGCGCTCACGAAGGCCGACGAGCTGGAGGAGGCACCACTCGACCGCGCCGGCCGGAGCGCTTGTGTTGATTCAACACAAGCCTTCGAGGCGGTCGTCCCCGTGTCGGTGCTCGACGACGAGAGTCTCGACCGGCTGCGGGAGGCGATCTGGACGCTCACCGGCCTGATCCGAGTCCGGCCGCGGCGGAACGGGCAGGTCGACGACGAGCCGTTCGCGCTCCAGACGGGGGCGACGGTGGCGGATCTCGCCGACCGCGTCCACCACGCGCTCGGAGACGCATGTCTCGGTGGGCGTGTCTGGGGCCCGTCGACCCGTTTCGACGGCCAGCGCGTCGGACGGGCCCACGTGCTCGCCGACGGCGACGTGGTCGAGGTGGTGACGCGCTAGCGGTCCCGTTTGCCCGCTACTCGACCACCTCGCCGTCCCAGTAGTCGGCCTCGTCTCCCATGCGGAGCCACGTCCGCTGGTCGCTTCCGGGGCCCCACCGGATCATCAGCTTGTCGCTGTCGACCTGGACCGCGGCGCGCGGAAGCGCGAAGTTCGAGACGAGCAGGACGCGGGCGTGCGCGTGGGAGCGGTTCGTCAGCTTGTGCGCCCCCTCGGGGCCGCTGGGAAAGAGGACGCAGTCGCCCGGCGCGAGCTCGCGCTCTCCGGTGGGCGTGCGCAGGGTCGGGCGCCCGGTCACGACCACGAGGAGCTCGTCGTTCCCGAGCTCGTAGTGGTAGGGAAACGTGCTCTCCCCCGGCGGAAGCTCGATCAGGCCGGCACCGAGGTGCTGCCCGGCCACGCGCTTTCGACGCCACACGTACCCGGGCCGCTCGGGCGGCCAGCTTCGCTCGAGCCAGCCGTCGTCGTCGAGGAGGTTCATCTCCACGCCTGCGAGCCTACTGGCCGTCCGTGGCCCTCACACGAGTCGCCGCCCGCCGTGCGTGGGGCGGCGGCGGGGGCGAGGCTGTCGCGGTCTGCGCGGCGCTCCGGGTCCCCACATTCCCCCAGGGGCACCCCGGGTGTCCCTGGTGTGACGCTAGCGAGGATCTGCTCACAGGTGTGTGCCGGTTTCGGGTCGACTTCGTGCCGCCACGTGCTCGCCGACGGCGACGTGGTCGAGGTGGTGACGCGCTAGACGTCCCACTCGCCGGCCAGCAGCCGCGGGACGACGTCGTCGAGCAGGCGCAGTGTCATGCCCCAGAGGACATGGCCCTCGACGTCGATCCCGTCCACGAGCAGCGGCTCGCTGAAGCGGCGGGACGTGAACGGCAGCTTCGACCGCGCGCCCGGCTCGGCGAGTGCGCGCACGGACGGGGTGAGGATCCCGACGATCTCGGTCTCCTGCAGCCGCCATGTCGTGTCGGGCGAGACACGGCCGAGGAACGGGTGGACGCGCCACCCGGTCGCTCGCGTGTCGAAGGGCTCCAGCGCGGCGAGCACCTCGACCTCCTCCGGCGCCAGCCCGACCTCCTCCTCGGCCTCGCGCAGCGCCGTCGCGAGGAGATCTCCGTCACCCGGCTCCGGCTTGCCACCGGGAAGCCCGAGCTGGCCGCCGTGGAGCCCGCCGTCGTCGGCGCGGACGATGATCGCGACGCGCAGCTCGCCGTCCGCATCGCGGAAGACGGGGACGAGGACCGCGGCGTCGCGCATCACCGCTCCTGGCGGAGGAGGTCCTCCACCGTCTCGCGTGCACGGATCACCCGGGCGGAGCCGTTGTGGACGAGCACGGCCGCGGGGCGCGGGACGCCGTTGTAGTTCGACGCCATCGCGAGGGTGTACGCGCCGGTCGCCGGCACTGCGAGCAGGTCACCCCGGCGCGGGGACGGGAGCGCGACGTCGTCGATCAGCACGTCCCCGGACTCGCAGTGCATTCCCGCGACGCTGACCACCTCGTCGACCGCCTCGCCGGCGCGGCCGGCCGAGAGGGCGGTGTAGCGCGCGCCGTACAGCTGCGGGCGTGGATTGTCCGACATGCCGCCGTCGACCGCCACCCAGGTGCGTCCGGGCAGCCGCTTGACGCTCCCCACGCGGTAGAGGGTCACCCCCGCCCGTCCGACGAGACACCGACCCGGCTCGAGCCAGATCTCCGGCTGGGGCAGCCCCTCCTCCACGAACGCGAGCCGTGCGGTCCTCGCGGCTCCGTGCGCGAGGTCGGCTGCATCCGGAACGCGGTCGGCCGGGTGGTGGCGGATCCCGAAGCCGCCGCCGAGGTCGGCCACCTCGGCGGTCCAGCCGAGCTCGTCCCGGCACCCGGCGACGAACGAGGCGAGCCGCGCGATCGTCTCGGCCTGCGCGTCGAAGTCCTCGAGCTGGGATCCCACGTGGACGTGCACGCCGACGACGTCGAGGCCACGATCGAGCGCCTCGGTGACCACCGCCCGGGCCTGGTCCGGCGGCAGCCCGAACTTCGAGCCGTGGTGTCCGGTGCGGATCGCCTCGTGGGTGTCCGCGTCGACGCCGAGCGTGACCCGCACGAGGACGCGCTCGACCCCGGCCTCCTGCGCGAGCTGCGACTCGTCGGCCCCGTCGAGGACGACGGGGGCTCCGGCCGCGGCCGCGTCGGCCAGGAAGCCGGCGTCTTTGTTGTTGCCGTGCACGACCAGCTCGCCGCCGTGCAGCCCCGCCGCGGTCGCGTACGCGAGCTCGCCCGCCGAGGCGACGTCGGCGCCGATCCCCTCGTCGCGCAGCACGCGCAGGAGCGCGACGTTCGGCAGCGCCTTGGTGCCGAAGAAGACGCGGCCGTCGCCGACCGCCGAGCGGAGCGCATGCGCGGTCGCCCGGACGGTCTCCTCGCAGAGGACGAGCAGCGGCGTCCCGTACTCCTCCGCCAGCGCGCCCGCGGGGATCCCGGCGAGCACGAGCTCGTCGCCCTCGACCCTCGCCGACTCGGGGAAGAGATCCAGCACGCGCCGATCGTGCCTGTTAGCATGAGTCACGTGAGGCAGCTTCTCACGTAGCCCAGGGAGGAAACGCGGCGGAGGCCGCGCCGACTCCCCCTGAGCCTCTCGTCCGAGAGGCTTTTTCGTTCCCGGGAGAGAATCGAGAGATCGAGATGGAGCGGCCAGAGCACGAGCGCTACGACCCGGAAGCGGTCGAGACCAAGTGGCAGCGGGTCTGGGCGGAGGCCGGCGCGTACGAGGTCTCGAACGACCAGGTGGGCGACAAGTCCTACGTGCTCGAGCAGCTCCCGTACCCGTCGGGGACGCTGCACATGGGCCACATGCTCGTCTACACGATCGGCGACGTCGTCACGCGATTCCGCAGCCGCAATGGGATGCACGTGCTCCATCCGCAGGGCTTCGACGCGTTCGGGCTGCCGGCCGAGAACGCCGCGATCCGGGAGGGCGGCCACCCGCGCGAGATCACCGAGCGAAACATCGCGCACATCACGCGGTCGATGCGCCGCGTCGGCTGGGCGTACGACTGGTCGCGCGTGCTCTCGACGCATGAGCCGGAGTACTACCGCTGGCAGCAGTGGCAGTTCCTACGCTTCCTCGAGCGGGGCCTCGCGTACCGCAAGGGCGCTCCGGTCAAGTGGTGCCCGAACGACCAGACCGTGCTCGCGAACGAGCAGGTGCACGACGGCCGCTGCGAGCGCTGCGGCGCCGAGGTCGAGTCGCGGCTGATGGAGCAGTGGTTCTTCCGCATCACCGACTACGCGCAGTCGCTGCTCGACGACCTGGACACGGTCGACTGGCCCGAGTCGATCAAGGCGCGGCAGCGAAACTGGATCGGCCGCTCGGAAGGTGCCGAGATCGACTTCCGGATCGAGGAATGGGATGAGGACGTGCCCGTCTTCACCACGCGGCCGGACACGCTCTACGGCGCGACGTTCTTCGTGCTCGCACCCGAGCACGAGCTCGTGAGACGGATCGACTCCGACGAGGTGCGCGAGTACGTGCGGCGCGCGTCCGCGAAGAAGACCGAAGAGCGGGCTGCGGCGGAGGAGAAGACCGGTGTCTCGACCGGCCTGCACGCGCGCAACCCGGTCAACGGCGAGCGTCTCCCGGTGTACGTGGCCGACTACGTGCTGACCGACTACGGCACCGGGGCGATCATGGCCGTCCCTGCACACGACCAGCGCGACCTCGACTTTGCCACCGCCTTCGGGCTGAATGTCCGCCAGGTCGTGCGACCGGCGGACGCGGGGCTGGACGAGCGCGTTGCGTACCTCGAGCACACCGAGGAAGAGGTGCTCGTCAACTCCGCCGAGTTCGACGGCCTGCCGGCACCGGACGGTGGCCGCCGGATCGTCGAGAAGCTTGTCGCCGACGGTCGGGGGCGGTTCGCCGTCAACTACCGGCTGCGTGACTGGGGCTTCTCGCGGCAGCGCTACTGGGGCTGCCCGATCCCGGTCGTCTACTGCGACGACTGCGGCATCGTGCCCGTCCCGGACGAGGAGCTCCCTGTCCTCTTGCCGGAGGTCGAGGACTACAAGCCGCAGGGGCAGCCGCCGCTCGCCCAGGCGGAAGACTGGGTTGACGTGCCGTGCCCCCGCTGCGGCGGTGCAGGACGCCGCGAGACGGAGACGATGGACACGTTCGTCGACTCCTCCTGGTACTTCCTCCGCTACTGCGACGCCGCCAACGACGCTGCGCCGTTCGACCGCGCGATCGTCGACTACTGGAACCCGATCGACCTCTACATCGGCGGCGTCGACCACGCGATCATGCACATGATCTACGCGCGCTTCTGGGTCAAGGTGCTGAACGATCTCGGCTTCCTCGGCTTCCGCGAGCCGTTCGCGCGCTTCTACTCGAACGGCTGGGTGACGGTGGGCCGGACCAAGATGTCGAAGCGGGCCGGCAACGTCGTCGGCCCGGACGACTTCGTCGCCCGGTACGGCGCTGACGCGTGTCGCTTGAACATCCTCTTCCTCGGCCCCGCCGACCAGGACATGGAGTGGACGGAGTCGAGTGTCGAGGCGATGGCGCGGTTCGTGCGCAGGCTGTGGCGCGTGGTCAGCGAGGTCGCCGAGCGTGCCCCGGCGGGCGAGCCGGAGGGCGGTGAGCTGGCGCGGAAGGCGCACGCGACGATCGCGAAGGTGACGGACGACATCGGAAGGCGGTTCGCCTTCAACACCGCGATCGCAGCGGTCATGGAGCTCGTCAACGAGCTGTCGCGCGACACGGGCGGGGAAGACGCGCGCTTTGCCGCCGAGACCGCCGTGTCGCTGATCCAGCCGTACGCCCCGCACGTCGCCGAGGAGCTCTGGCAGCGCCTCGGGCACACTCGGCTGTGGGAGGCCCCCTGGCCGCACGCCGACCCGGCGATGCTCGAGCGGGAGACGATCGAGGTCGTCGTCCAGGTCAACGGACGACTGCGTGACCGGCTGCACGTGCGGCCGGGCACGCCGGACGACGAGCTCGTCGCGCTCGCGCTCGCCTCGGAGCGCGTTCGAGCGCATGTGCGCGACGG
>Ga0210120_1000005_pt1 | contig 71883 bp, 74 predicted proteins | sample Goodyear_PhragA__FD_184868 | JGI IMG/M metagenome (GOLD analysis project Ga0210120, IMG submission 184868) | Wetland microbial communities from San Francisco Bay, California, USA, that impact long-term carbon sequestration - Goodyear_PhragA_D2... | ecosystem: Environmental > Aquatic > Marine >... | reverse complement strand
AGGCAGGCGACGACCAGCGCGGGCGAGGGTCTGTGCCGAATGAGCCGGTGCATGTGACCTCCTGGGTCGGGGACGGTTCCGTGCGGCGTCAAGCCGCCCTGCACACGAGCACCGACTCGAAGTACTCGCCCGCCCTCAGACCCGTGCGGCGGTTGACGTGGCGTTCGAGTCGGTCCTCGAGGTGGAGCCCTGCATGGCGCAGGATCTCGGGGTAGAGATCGCGCCGGTCGTTCACGACGATGCACACGGGGGCGCCCGGCGCGAGCCTCCGGCGCGCGTTCGCGAGCACGGCGGCGACCCCGTCGACGTACGCCCCGATGGCCGCGCGACCGAGCCCGTGCGCGGGCCGGCCGAGCTCGGAGCCCCCGCAGTCGGGCAGCTCGAGCAGCTCGTACGCGTAGCGGTGCTGGTCGTGGTAGTCGATCAGCCCAGGGTACGGCGGCGACGTGATCACTCCGTCGAAGGGCCCACCCACGTCGAGCGCGCGGGCGTCGCCGTGCAGCACCGTCGCCCGCGCGACCGCCGAGCGCACGCCTTTGAATGCCTCGATCCGAGCGAGCGTGTCGCGGGTGTAGCGGAGGAGGAACCTGCGGGCCTCCTCCACCGGACGGCAGGTGCGCCGATGCTTGCGGCAGCGGTAGGGCCCGAGCTGCGGCGTCCGCGGGAAGTCGAGGTCGAAGTGCGTCGTGCGGCGTGCGGAGCGCGCCGCACGGGCGAGCACCACGCGCAGGACGTCGCGGGAGCGCGCCCTGTCGGCCAGCGCCCGGAAGTCGAGCAGCTCGGCGGCTGCACGGGGGGCGAACCAGTCCCGCACGAACTGCGACACGCCGTCGGGCGCCCGTCCGTCCCAGTCGAACGACGCGGCGTGGTCGCTCGCGCGGCGGACGTCCTCGCGCAGCACGTCGAGGTCGTGCTCCTCCGTCTTGACCCGCATGAGCAGGCAGTTGAACGGCGCCACGTCGACCCCGACCGCGTCGTGTCCCGACTCGAGGCACTGCACCAGCGTCGTCCCGGAGCCCGCGAACGGGTCGAGCACGCGACCCGCCGGTACGACGTACCGCTCGAGGAGCGCCTCCACGAGCTGCGGCACGAACTTTCCGAGATACGGATGGAGCCGGTGCACGTGCTTCGTCCGCACGCGCTCCGGCAGCTCCGCCTCGGACCACGACAGCGAGAGGTCGAGCCGTCCGTACAGGGCCTCCTGCGTGGCCGCCATGCGACTCCTTTCGGCGTCGCGCCGGACGACCCTGCGGCAGAACTAGTCGGCCGCGAAGTCGAGCCGCTCGACGCGGCCGCCGGTGACCGAGGCGACCTCGAAGCGGACCTCGAGCTGGGCCGCCTCCGGATGCGCCTGGAGCCAGGAAGCCGCGCCGCGCCGGACGCGCCGCCGTTTCTCCCGGTCGACGGCGCCGACGCCGCCGCCGTACGTGTTCCTGGCCCGTTCCTTCACCTCGACGAAGACGAGTCGGCGGCCGCGCCGCGCGATCAGATCGACCTCGTTCGGCCCCGCACGCACGTTGGCACCAAGGATGCGGTAGCCGCGAAGGCGGTAGTGCCGCGCGGCGATGCGCTCGCCGCGGTTCACGCGACGGTGCCCCTTCGGGTGATGCGGCCACGTTCCTGGCGTGCGAGGAGCAAGCCAGGCTAGGACGCAGGGAGCCCCGATACTGGAGGTATCGGGGCGACCGAGGACGACGCAAGGCGCAGCTCATCGCGCGCCAGGGACCTGGAGGGCATCGCCGGAAGGGGCACTCGGTACGCACGGCTCGCGAACGACCGCCGGTGCTGGGGACACGGCCCGTGGTCGAGCACCGCCCGGGTGTGGGCCGGCGTGATGTACCCGACGTGCGAGGAGAACCCGTACCTCGGGTAGACGGCGTCGAGTCGCCGCATCAGCCGGTCGCGCGTCACCTTCGCGACGACCGACGCCGCGGCGATCGCCGCGCTCTTCGTGTCGCCGTCGACGACCGCGACGTGCGGCGGGGCGAGGGGGCCGAGACGGAAGCCGTCCACGAGGCACGCGCCGGCAGGCGGGTGCAGCTCGCCCAGGACCTCCCGCAGACCCCACAGATTGGAGCGGTGGAGGCCGGCGCGGTCGATCTCGGAGGAGGCGATGACGCGGACCACGATGCGCGTCGCGGTGGCGAGGATCGCGTGGTAGAGGCGCTCGCGCTCGTCGGGCTCGACCTGCTTCGAGTCGTTGAGGAGCGCGAGCGGACGCACACGGTGGCCGCGCAGCGAGGCGTAGTCGAAGAGGACGCCCGCGACGACCAGGGGGCCGGCGAGCGAGCCGCGGCCCGCCTCGTCTGCTCCCGCCACGAACCGCGTGTCGAGCCGCCGGTCGAAACGGAGCAGGCGCTGACCCGTGGAGAGCGGCACGGCCCGAGGATATCCGCCTCCCCCGGACGGGACCGTGCCAGGATCGTCACGTGACCGTGACGGCGCTCAGAGCATGCAGCCGGCGTCTCTCGCGTCGAGCCGGATCCTCGTGGTCACCCGCGAGCCGAGGGGCACGAGGTCGACCCGGTACCAGTCGCACCCGCCGTCGGCCCGCTGCGCGGCGCAGATCACGACACGGGCCTGACGCTCGACGAGCCACGGACGGGGATTCCCCGTGCAATGGATCCTGCCCGTGTCGTAGGACGGATCGTGCGCGAGGTACGACTCCGTCGCCTCGCGGGCGAAGCGCTGCGTCGCGTCCTCCGGGCCGCTGCACCCGGCGAGAGCGGTGAGCAGAAGACCGAGCGCAAGCAGGCCGCGCATGGCGTGAGCCTAGTGCGCGCGCGACGCGGCTACGACTGGCGGAGCTCGCGGACCCGCGACTTCTTGCCCACGCGGCCCCGGAGGTAGTAGAGCTTCGCGCGGTTCACGTCGCCGATCATCGCGACCTCGAGCTTCTCGATCTTCGGCGAATGGAGCGGGAACGTCCGCTCGACCCCGACGCCAAACGAGTTCTTGCGCACCGTGAACGTCTCGCGCACTCCCGAGCCCTGCCGCTTGATGCAGATGCCCTCGAACACCTGGAGACGCTGCCGGGAGCCCTCGATCACCTTGAAGTGCACGCGCACCGTGTCGCCGGCTTTGAAAGCCGGGACGTCACGCAGCTGGCGCCGCTCGATGCTCTCGACGATCGTGCTCATGCGAAAAGGTCGGCCGTGGCCGGGCGGGCATGATAGCGAAAGCCGCCTCCGCCGACCGCGGTTGCGACCGCGACAGCGGGCGCCTTCAGGGACATGCCCCCGCCGCAGGCGGGGGATCAAGCGGCGGAAATCCGCTCCCGCAGAATCCCGCTTCGCGAGCAAGTCTGGTCGGCAGGCACCGGCGAGGGCCGGCGTGGTTTGCGGCGGCGGAGCCGACGCCTTCAGAGGTGTGCCCCGCCGCAGGCGGGGGATCAAGCGGCGGGATTCCGCTCCCGCGGAATCCCGCTTCGCGAGCAGGCTCAGTGGAAGCTGATCCGGTTCGGCGGCCAGTAGGTCGCGAACACCTTGCCGATCAGGTGGTCACGGGGCACGGGGCCCCACTCGCGCGAGTCGCAGGACTGCGCGCGGTTGTCTCCCATCATGAAGTAGCTGCCGGCGGGGACCTTCTGCGGCCCGTACGCCTTGTCGGGGAGCCGGCTCGGCTGGATGTACGGCTCGTCGAGCCGCTTGCCGTTGATGTACACGATCCCCTTCCCCCTCGCGTTGAGGCGTACCTCGATCGTCTCGCCCGGCAGTCCGATCAGGCGCTTCACGAACGTCCCGCCTTCGCCGCAGGCGACGCGCGCGGCGGGCGGCGTGTCGAACACGACGATCTCCCCACGGTGCGGGCTCCGCAGGTGGTAGATGAAGCGGTTCGCGAGGACGCGGTCGTCGAACCGGGCCTCACAGCCGATCTTCGGGCGCGCGCAGTGGAGCGTCGGCTCCATCGACGAGGACGGGATCTTGTACGGGTTCACGACGTACGCCTTCACGAGGAGGACGATCGCCACCGCCGCGACGATCGTCACCACCCAGTCGACGACGACGCGGATGGGGTCGGGGAGACCGCGGGTGAGCCGGTCGACCGGGTTGCGGGAGCGATGCCTGGGCGGAGCAGGCGCGGGCCCGGGCGGCTGCGCGGCGTCGTCGGCGGCCGGCCCCGGGAGCGGGATCTCCGCCGGCGTGGTCGGCCAGCCGGACGCGTCGCCGTCGGCGCCCTGGTCGGCTCCCGGGTGCGGCTCCGTCGCAGCGCCGCCGACGCCCTGCCCTGGCTCGGGGTGATCCGGCGTGACGCCCTGCTCGTGCGGCAGCTCGCGGTTTTCGGCGTCGCTCAGCGGACGCTCCTCACACGGCTCTGCTCGCGGCGCCACAGCTCGACCTTCCCGTGGTCGCCGGACAGCAGGACGGACGGCACGTCCCAGCCGCGATACTCGGCCGGCCGCGTGTAGTGCGGGTATTCGAGACCGCCCTCGAGGGCGACGGAGAAGCTCTCGTGCTCGCCGGATCCCTCGGCCAGCGCTCCCGGCAACCGTCGGGCGAGCGCGTCGAGCAGCACCATCGCAGGGAGCTCGCCACCGGAGAGGACGTACGGCCCGATCGAGATCGCGTCGGTGCAGAGGTGGCTCACGATGCGCTCGTCGAACCCCTCGAAGCGGGAGGAGAGCAGGGTGAGCTCGCGCTCGGCGGCCAGCGTCTCGACGAGGTCCTGGTCGAGCTGTCGTCCGGCGGGGGTGAGAGCGACGACGCGGGCCGGCCGGTCGTTGCCGTACGCGGCTTCGAGCGCTGCGTCGACGACGTCGACCCGAAGCACCATCCCCGGCCCGCCGCCGTACGGGCCGTCGTCGATCTGTCCCGCGCGCAGCGGTGTCGTGTCCCGGTAGTTGAAGAGCCGGAGCTCGAGCTGCTCGCCGAGCACCCCCGCGAGCGGCTGCTGCTCCGTGAGCCAGCCGAATGCATGCGGAACCTGCGTGAAGACGTCGACGCGCACGAGCGACCCAGGGTACCCCGCTTCGCGCCGCTGCCGCCGGAGACCGGGATCGACGTCCGCTACAGGAAGCGGCGGGCGACCACGAGCCTCCCGGCCTCCAGGTCGATCTCCTGCACGGCATCCTCGACGAGCGGCACGAGCGTTCCGTCGTCGAGCTCGAGGTTGTCGTTGGCCGCGCCGGGGTGGACCTCGGTCACGTATCCGAGCTCCGACCCGCTCTCGTCGACGGCACGGAGACCGACGAGCTGGAAGACGTAGTAGCTGTCGGGGTCCGGCGGCGGGAGGTCGGAGTCGCGAATCGCGAGCTGCGCCCCGCGGGGGGCCTCGCGGTCGAGGCGGATCGCAAGACGCGTGCCGCCGGCCCTCCGCGCGAGCGTGATCGTGGCCGGCACCCCGTCGACGAGGACGGTCTCGCCGACGCGCCAGCGTCGGTCGTCGGAGCTGGGACGCTCCACGACGAAGGCGCCGTCGAGGCCGTGCGGTCGCCCGACCCTCCCGATCGGGACGAGCACTAGCCCTCGATCTCGAGCACCAGCCGTCGGTCGCTGCGCGCTCCTGCCGAGCGGACGACCGTGCGCAGCGCGCGCGCCACGCGCCCCTGACGGCCGATCACCTTGCCGACGTCGTCGTCGGCGACGAACAGCCTGAGCACGACCGCGTCGCCCTCCTCGACGCGCTCGACCCGCACGGCGCCCGGGTCGTCGACGAGCCCTCTCGCGATCCAGGCGAGCAGCTCATCCATCGTGGCGCCCTATTCGATGCCCGCGGCCTTGATCAGCCGCGCCACCGGTGCGGAGGGTTGCGCGCCCTTCGCGAGCCACCCCTTCACCTTGTCGGCGTCGAGGTCGATCGTCGACGGATCCGTCTGCGGGTTGTACCGGCCCACGATCTCGATGAAGCGGCCGTCGCGGGGCGAGCGCCCGTCGGCGACGACGACGCGGTAGATCGGGTTCTTCTTCGAGCCGACCCGCGTCAACCTGATGCGTACTGCCATTCCGTGGAATCCCTTTCGTGGGGTGTGTGCGACGCACCATTGTGCCCGAATCCGCTGCGCGGATTCGGTTAACTAGCGGCGTCCGCGCTTTGCGCCGCCGCCGGCGCCGCCCATCAGCTCGGGCGGGAGCCCGGGAAGCTTGCCCTTCCCCATCGCCCGCATCATCTTCTCCATCTGCTTGCGCGCCTGGAGCAGTCGGTTCACGTCCTCGATCGACGTCCCGCTGCCCGCCGCGATCCGCCGGCGCCGGGGGCCGTTGATCAGATGCGGCGTCCGCCTCTCGTGCGGGGTCATCGAGAGCACGATCGCCTCGACCCGGGCCATCTGCCCGTCGTCGACGTCGAGTCCCTCGAGCTGGCGGCCCATGCCCGGCACGAGGTTCATGACGCCCTTGAGCGGGCCCATCTTCTTCAGCATCCGCGTCGAGGCGAGAAAGTCGTCGAACGTGAACTGACCGGCGAGCATGCGGCGCTCGAGGTCCTCCTGCTCGTCCTGCTCGACCGCCTGCTCCGCCTTCTCGATCAGCGTCAGCACGTCACCCATCCCGAGGATGCGCGACGCCATCCGGTCGGGATGGAACACCTCGAGCTGGTCGAGCTTCTCTCCGACGGAGGCGAGCATCACGGGCCGGCCCGTGACCGCCTTCACCGAGAGCGCCGCGCCGCCGCGCGCATCGCCGTCGAGCTTCGTCAGCACGATGCCGTCGAAGGCGACCCGCTCCCGGAAGGCGCGCGCGACGGCGACCGCCTCCTGACCGGTCATCGCGTCGAGAACGAGCAGCACGTCGAGCGGCTTGACCGCGTCGCGCACGCGCACGAGCTCGTCCATCAGGGCCTCGTCGATCTGCAACCGGCCGGCCGTGTCCACGATCACGACGTCGCACCGGTCGGCGGTCGCGCGCTCGAGCCCCTCGCGCGCGGCCACGACCGCGTCGCCGGTGTCCGTGCGGTAGACGGGCACCTGGATCTGCCGTCCGAGCTGCTCCAGCTGGTCGATCGCCGCGGGACGCTGGAGGTCGGCGGCGACGAGGCCCGGCGTCTTGTGCTCGTGGCGGCGGAGATGCAAGGCGAGCTTCGCCGCGGCGGTGGTCTTGCCGGATCCCTGGAGACCGCAGAGCAGGACGACCGTCGGGGGGCGGCCGAACACGAGCTTCGAGTCACCGGCGCCCATGAGCTCCGTGAGCTCCTCGTGGACGATCTTCACCACCTGCTGCCCGGGCTCGAGCCCCTTCAGCACGTCCTGGCCCAGCGCGCGGGCGCGCACGGAGTCGACGAACTGCTTCACGACCTCGAAGTCGACATCCGCCTCGAGGAGCGCGAGGCGGATCTCGCGTGTCGCGCGCGTGACCGTCTCCTCGTCGAGGCGTGTCCTGCGGCCGAGGTCGCCGAGTGCATCCTGGAGACGGTTGGAGAGCGCGTCGAACACGAGAGTCGAAACGGTACCGGCGAGCGCCCCGCCCCCCGGGCTAGCGGGGCAGCGTGAAGCGGAAGGCGCTCCCGCCGCCGTCGCCGGGCTCGACCCAGATACGGCCTCCGTGCGCCTCGACCACCCGCCGGCACACGGCGAGCCCGACGCCGATCCCCTCCGGGCGAGCGTGGAGGCGGGCGAACATCCCGAAGACCCGGCTCGAGTGCTCGGGGGGAACGCCGATCCCGTTGTCGCGGACGGTCACGAGCCACTCCCGCGCGTCCTGGAGCGCGAAGACCTCGATCCGCGGTGGCGCGGCGCTCCGGAACCGCAGCGCGTTGCTGACGAGATTCTGGAAGACGCGCCGTAGCTGCCGTGGATCCGCCTGGAGCTCCGGGAGGTCGCCGACGGTGAGCTCCGCGCCTCCCTCGAGGAGCGCGGGACGAAGGTCCTCGGCCACGTCCGCCAGCACGCGCCCGAGCTCAACGCGCTCGAGCCGCAGCTCGCCCGACCGCGCGTAGGCGAGCACGCCGTCCACGAGCTCGCGTGCTCTCGCGGCGCTCCGTCGCAGCTGGAGGAGCACCTCGCCCGACGGCGGCGTGTCGGGGCGCTGCTCGAGCAGCGCCACGAGGAGCTGCATGCTGGCGAGAGGCTCGCTCAGGTCGTGGGCGACGAGGTTCGCATACGCCTGGAGCTCCGTCTCCATCCGCCGCTTGTCGGTGACGTCGTCGAGGAACACGATCAGCCCGTCGCCGAGCTTCGCGACGCGCTGGACGAACGTCCCGAGCATGTACCCGTCCCCGAACGGCGTGTCGTACGTGATCTCGCTGACCCACGGCTCCCCGGTCTCGCACACCCGGATGTACGCGACGAGCGCGTCGCTGTGCCGCATGGACGGGAGGGCCTCGAGCAGGGTGTAGCGGTCGGGTGTCGCCGCCGGCAGCCGGAAACCGGCCATCATCGCGAGGTTGCCGTACCCGAACGCGAAGTCGACGATCGCCCGCCCGTCGTCCCGCAACGCCCAGAGGATGCCGACCGGGTCCGGGTAGGGGTCGAAGAGCGCGCGGAACTCGGCCGCGCCCTGTTCGCCGAGCAGCTCGACGAGCTTCTCGTCGGCGCCCCACGGGCGCAGGTCGAACACGGCGGCGTCCTCGCTTCTCACGCGATCAGAATAGGCCGGAGCGCCGCACGTCGGCGGAAGGGACAACGGCGCCGGTTCCGGCCTACACTCGATGGGTGACGGAGCTCCCCACGGGAACCGTGACGCTGCTCTTCACCGACGTCGAGGGGTCGACGGCTGCGCTCCACGCGCTCGGCACGTCGTACGGCGACGCGCTCGCGCTGCACCGGGCCCTGATCCGCGAGGTGATCGCGAGCCACGGCGGCGTCGAGGTCGACACCCAGGGCGACGCGTTCCTCGTCGCGTTCGGGAGCGCCGACGGCGCGCTCAACGCCGCTCGAGACGCACAGCGCGCACTCGCCTCGGCCGTCTGGCCGGGCGACACCGAGTTGAGGGTGCGGATGGGGATCCACACCGGTGAGCCGGAGCTGCGCGACCGAGGGTACGTCGGGCTGGACGTCCACCGGGGCGCACGGATCTGCGCGGCCGCCCACGGCGGCCAGATCGTGCTCTCGAGCGTCACGCGCTCGCTCGCGCGCGAGGAGTCGGGCCTCTCCTTCGTCGACCTCGGTCGTCACCGGCTGCGCGACGTCGGTGACGAGCGCCTCTTCCAGCTCGTCGGCCCCGACCCGGACGCGGCGTTCCCGCCGCTGCGAACCTCCACCGCGTCGAACCTGCCCGTCCTCCGGGGGCCGACCATCGGACGGGTCGAGGCACTCGCCGAGCTCGGCGATCTGCTCCGCTCCGGCGCGCGGCTGGTGACGCTGGTGGGGCCCGGGGGAGCGGGCAAGTCGCGCCTTGCGATCGAGGCCGCGCGCGCGTTGGTGGGCGACCTCGCGCACGGGGTGCATCTCGTGCGGCTCGCGGCGATCGACGCCCCGGAGCTCGTGGCGGCGGAGATCGCCCGCTCGCTCGAGATCCAGGATCAGAGGGACGTCGAGGAGGCGCTGTTCGACTACCTCGCCGACCGCGAGCTGCTGCTCGTCCTCGACAACTTCGAGCATCTGACCCGGGCCGCGCCGTTCGTCTCCGACCTCGTGGAGCGCTCCGACCGCCTCGTCGTGCTCGGCACGAGTCGTTCGCCTCTCCATCTCTCCCACGAGCGCGTCGTCGTCGTCGACCCGCTCGACGAGGACGCCGCCGTCGAGCTGTTCGTCGAGCGGGCGCGGACCGCGGACAGCCACTTCCGGCTCGACCCCGCCGACGAGCCGGTGCTGCGCGAGCTGTGCGGCCGCCTCGACGGCCTCCCGCTCGCGATCGAGATCGCGGCCGCCCGCGCCGGGGTCCTGACCGTGCACGACCTCGCGTCGCAGATGCAGACCTGGCTCGGCGCGGCCGCGGCCCACGATCTGCCGGAGCGTCAGAGGACGCTTGCAGCGACGCTGGCCTGGAGCTACGCGATCCTCTCCCCCGAGCACCGCTCCCTTCACGCGCGCCTGGCCGTGTTCCAGGGACGGTTCACGCCTCGGGCGGCGTTCGTCGGGTTCGGCGCGAGCATCGAGGACCTCGAGACGCTCGTGTCGGCAGCGCTTCTGCGACGGGCCGACAGCGGCCCGCGCACGGGGCTCGTGATGCTCCGCACGGTGCGCGAGCTCGCGCTCGACCGGCTCGAGCCGGCCGAGTTCGACCGCGCGCGCGGCGAGCGGGACGGGTGGCTCGACGACCTCGTCGAGCGCGCGTCGGAGGAGCTGGGGGGCGCCGATCCGGGCGAATGGCTGACCGAGCTCGAGTCGTGGCTACCCGACCTCCGCGCCTCGCTCGAGGACGCGAGGCGGGCGGGCGACCACGAGCGGATCATCCGGATGGTCTCGTCGCTCGAGCGCTTCTGGCGCGCCCATCTCCACGTGGACGAGGTCAGACAGGTGCTCGCGGCGGCGCTGGCGGCCGCGCCCCCCGAGGACGTGCGCCTGCGCGCCCGGGCGCTGTGGACGCTCGCGCGCCTCGCAGCTGCGCAGGGAGAGGCGGTCGCAGCGGCGGGCCCGCTGCGGGAGGCGCTCGAGCTCTATCGAGCGCTGGGTGCCGGGCGGGAGGTCTCCTTCGCGCTCACGGAGCTCGCCTGGATGTCGCTCGACACGGGCGACCTCGATCTTGCCGAGCGCCAGGCCAGCGAGGCGCTCGACAACGCGCGCACCGTCCGGGACGAGCGAGCGGCGTCGAGTGCGCTCAATGCTCTGGCGTTCCTCGCCACCGAGCGCGCCGAGCCGGCACGTGCACGCGCCCTCGCTCTCGAGTCTCTCGAGATCCGGCGCCGGATCGGCGACCGTCTGCTGATCGCGGACGCCGCCCTCACGGCCGGCACAGCGGCCCTCGCGGACGGCGACCTCCACGATGCCGAACACGCTTTCCGCGAGTGCCTCGAGCTCGCCCGCGCGGTAGGGGACGCTCTGCATCAGGGTGGGGCGCTCTGCGGCCTCGGCGAGGCGGCCGTGCTCCGGGGCGAGCCGGAAGGCGCTCGCGCGCTGTTGCTCGAGGCGCTCGGCATCTTCGCCCAACTCGGCAACGAGGCGATCGCGGCCGAGTGCCTCGTCGCGCTCGCGCTCACCGAGGAAGGGGAGCGGGGCGCACAGCGATTGGGTGCGGCGCTCGCCGCGCGCGAGCGGGCCGGCGTGACGGCGGTGGCCGTGGAGCGCCAGCTCGAGACCGAGGCGCGAGAGCGGTTCGAGCGATTCCCGGACGCGATCCGCGAGGGCCGGAGGCTCTCCGTCGTCGAGGCAGCCCTCGCCGCCGGGGTCGAGCCTGCGCTCGTCTGACGGGCGACGCTTGTGCGAAGTGCCTCGACCTGCACACGATGTCGATCGCCAGGCGTCCAGGAAAGGAAGGAGCTCGAATGGCCAAGCACCGAGCGGAAATCGAGATCTTCAACGGGCATGGAGGAACGCTGACCGCGGCGCTCAACGACGCTGCACGCGCCGCCATCGCGAAGGACCGCGCCAACGTCGGGAAGGAGTACGTCGTCCTGGCGCACGTCGTGACGGTGTCGAACCCGCGGATCTCCGAGCACAAGGTCGTGCTCGGCGCTGGCACCTGATCCCGCCGACACGCTCGTGGACGCCGCCCGGCTGGCGGCGGTCGAGCCAGCTCTCGTACGAGCGCTCGCCACTTGTGAACCCAGTGGCGTCATGCGCACGATGTGTCACCGCCCATCCGAAGGAAGGGAGGTTGGAAGGATGGACGAGAAGCGGATTCCGATCGAAGAGTTCGAGGGCTGCGGCGAGACGCTCCACGATGCGCTGGAGGATGCTGCAGGCAAGGCGATTGCGAAGAGCGCGGCGAACATCGGGAAGGAGTACGTCGTTCTCTATCACCTCGTGACGGTGTCGAACCCGCGGATCTCCGAGCACAAGGTGAAGCTCGGCGGCACCGCCTAGCGACCGGGTGGACGAGGAAGGGGTGCGGTGGTCAGGCGAGCATCGCACCCCTGGGCGCACGGTCGTCCCAGGTGTACCCGTGCCGCGCCGACGCGTGCAACGGGGGCTGCGCGCGATGAGTGCGGCGACGAGACCGCGCTCGGCTCGCGGTTGAACGTGGGCCCTACAGCACCGCGCCGGAGTACGTCGACGGCAGCGAGACGGAGCCCATCCGCTCGACGGTGTCCATCTCCGCTGCGAAGACGTTGCGGAGCGGCGTGATCTCGACGGTCGGCTCCCCGACCACGCCCTGCATCCGCAGCGCGGGCTTGAAGCGGTAGTCGTAGAACGCCTGGAACGTCTGCTCCGTCTGCCAGATCTCCGAGATCACGACGCCGCCCTCGTCGCCGCCGGCGACGTGCAGGATGGCGCCGGCAGGCGGGTTCGCATCCAGGTCGAGCGACGCGATGACCTGGTCGTAGGTTGCCGCTGAAAGGGCGGGATACCGAGTCACAACGCTCACAGCCATCCTGCGTACGCTCCTCTTCGCGTCGGGACGACAATTACGGCAATCACTCGGACGAGGGTATCTCGTCCCCCTATGGGAGCGCAAACTCGCTCCGGCCCGACTGCGCGCACGAACGCTAGAGCGGCGAACCGGCGGCGTGCACCGGCAGCGAGACCGCACCCATGCGCTCGATCGTGTAGAGCTCCGGCGCGTAGATGTTGTGCAACGGCTGGACCTCGACGACGGGGTCTCGATGCATCCCGTGCATCCGCAGCGCGGGCCCGAGGCGATAGTCGTAGAACGCGCGGAACGTCTGCTCCGTCTGCCAGATCTCCGAGACCACGAAGCCGGCGTCACCTCCCCCGGCGACGTGCAGGATCGCCCCTGCAGGCGGGTTCACGTCCAGATCGAGTGACGCGATGATCTCGTCGTAGGACGCGGCGCTCAGATCCGGATAGCGGGTGATCACTGCAACCGCCATGCCAACTCCTCCCTTCCTCCCCCGAAAGCGGTAGTGACTCCCTCGTTGTAGTGACGCGTACCGCAGTCCGTCAACCCCGGCGCGGCGCTCACTCGCGGACGAGCGCCCGCGCGTAGTCGTGGGCGTCGAAAGGACGGAGGTCCGCGAGACCCTCCCCCACGCCGACGAGCTTCACAGGAAGCCCGAGCTCGTGGACGATCGCGGCTGCGACGCCACCCTTTGCGGATCCGTCGAGCTTGGTCAGCGCCACTCCGGTCACGCCTGCGGTCCCGGAGAACAGCCGTGCCTGCTGGAGGCCGTTCTGCCCGGTGGTCGCGTCGACGACGAGCAGGGTCTCGTGCGGGGCCCCCGCGATCCGGCCCTCGATCACGCGGCGGACCTTCGCGAGCTCGTCCATGAGGTTGCTCTGCGTGTGCAGCCGGCCGGCGGTGTCCACGATCACGACGTCGCGCCCGCGGGCGCGCCCGGCCTCGATCGCGTCGAAGGCGACGGCCGCAGGGTCGGCGCCCCGCGAGCCGCCGACGAAGTCCGCCCCCGCGCGCTCCGCCCAGATCTCGAGCTGCTCGTCGGCTGCGGCGCGAAACGTGTCGGCGGCCGCCACGAGCACCGAGCGACCGTGCTCCGAGAGCGTGCGGGCGAGCTTGCCGATCGTGGTGGTCTTCCCGGTGCCGTTGACGCCGACGACGAGGACGACCGTCGGCGGCTCGGGGGCGGCCGCGAGCACAGGCGGCTCGCCGAAGAGCAGCTCCAGCTCCTCGGCGAGCGCCTCGCCGAGGTCCGTCACGTCGCCTCGCGACTCCAGCCGCCGCACGAGCTCCGCGGTCGCCGGGACGCCGACGTCGGCCCGGATCAGCGCGATCTCGAGCCGCTCCCAGGCATCCTCCTCGCTCGGGTCGAACGATCCTCCAAGCTCTGCCGCAAGCGCGCGCCTGCTCTTCCCGAGCGAGTCGCGCAGACGTGAGAAGAAGCCCGTGCCCTCGGGGTCCTCCCGCTCGCCGGCCTCGGCATCTCCGAGGAGCTCTGCCCATGTCCGCGACATCGCGCGAACGCTACCGCCGGCCGCGCGCTCAGGCGGTGGCGGCCGCGTGCTGGTCGCGCGGCAGGCGCCGGGAGACGATCTGCGAGATGCCGTCGTCTCCCATGGTCACGCCGTACAGGACGTCGGCGGCCTCCATCGTCCGCTTCTGGTGCGTGATCACCACGAACTGCGCGCGGTCGGCGTACCGCCGCAGGAGCTCCACGAACCGGGCGATGTTCGTGTCGTCGAGCGCCGCCTCCACCTCGTCCAGGAGGTAGAAGGGGCACGGCTTCGCGAGGAACAGCGCGAACAGGAAGGAGATCGCGCCGAGCGCCTTCTCGCCGCCGGAGAGCAGCGTGAGACGCGTGATTCGCTTGCCGGCAGGCCGAAGCTCGACCTCGATGCCCGGCTCCGCCTCCTCGCCGTCCTCGTCTGCCTCCACGAGCCTCAGCCGGCCGTCGCCGCCGGGGAACAGCGTCGCGGCGACCTCCTCGAAGTTCGCGGCGACCGCCGCGAACGTCTCGTCGAAGCGGCGTCGGACGGTCTCCGCGAGCTCGTCGCGCAACGACTCCAGCTCCCGGAGCGACGCCTCGAGGTCCGCACGCTGCAGCGAGAGCTCCTCGAGGCGCTCCTGCTCGGCGGCGTACTCCTCCTTCGCCAGCGGGTTCACCTTTCCGAGCGCCTCGCGCCTGGCCTCGAGGCGCTGCGCCCGCGCGGCGAGCTCCTCGCGTGTCTCGCCGTCGAGAACGTCCTCGCCGGCGGGGGCCTCTCCTCCGGCCACGACAGCCTCGTCGAGTCTGTGGCGAGCCTCGACCGACTCGCCGTCGAGGCGGGCGAGCTCGACCTCGATCGCGGTGAGCCGTTCGGACGCGGAGTCCGCCTGCTGGCGCAGCTCGACCTCGGCGGCCCCGTGGCGCCGGAGCTCGGCACCCAGCTGAGTCGCCCTCTCCGCGCCGGCGTCGACACGCGCCCGCACAGGCGCGTCGAAACGGGTCGCGAGCCCCGACGCACGGCCCAGCGACCGACCGAGCACGTCGGTTGCAGCGACGATGCGCCGGAGCAAGTCGACGTCGAGGGACGCCGAGCGGGGTGTCCGCTCCCGCAACGCGGCCTCCCTCGTCCGTGCGTCGTCACCTGCGGCCCGGGCGCGGACGACGGCCCGCTCGGACTCGGCGAGCGCCGCCTGCGCCCGCTCGGCGAGCTCGGCGAGCGAACGGCCCTCGACGGCCGCCGCGCCGACCGGAGCGCCACCGAGTCGCGCGAGGACGACCTCCGCCTCTGCGGCGCGGCGTCCGGTCTCGGTTGCCTCACGCCTCGTCTCCGCCTCGAGCGTGCTCAGGCGCCGCAGCTCCTCGCCGAGCTCGGCGGAGCGCCGCGCGGCTGCCGAGAGCCGCGCGCTGAGAGGCGCCTCGACCCGGCCGACGGCCTCCGTGGCCCGTACGGCCTGGTCGACGAGAGCACCGGCGATCGCCTCGAGCCGGCCGAGCAGCGCCGGATCGAGCGAGTGGGACCGGAGGTGGGCGACGGCGGCGTAGGCCGCCTCGGCTGTCCGGGCACGCTCGGCCGCCTCCTCCGCCTCGCGCGCGGCCGCCGTGACGCGCGCCTCGAGCTCGTCCGCCTCGTCGGCGAGCGCCCGGCGCCGCGCCTCCAGCTCGAGCAGCATTGCCTCGCCCGCCTGCCCAGCGAACCAGAGCTCTCCCCGTTCGGCGTCGAATCCGTGACCCTCGCGCGTGACCGCCGTCCCTGCCCGGACGTCGAGGAGCTGCTCTGTCGCCACGAGCCACACGCCGTCGAGCAGGTGAACCGCGTCGTCGGCCCCCTGCACGTGGTCGGAGAGCCGCTCGGCGCCGTCGGGAAGCGGCTCGCTCCGCCGCCGGTCTGCCGCCACGATCACGTCGAGGCTGCCGAGCGCGTCCGCCCGTGCGCGCTCGAGCAGCGCCAGCGCGGCGGCTGGATCGGCCGCGAGGAGCGCCGAGGCACGGGAGGCGAGCGCCGCCGCGACGGCCTTCTCCAGGCCGGGCTCGACCTCGAGCCCCTGGAGCGCGAGACGCTCGCCCTGTGCGGCGAGGGCCCGCGCTGCGGGCGTAATTCCCTCGCGCTCGTCGAGGGAGCGCTCGAGCGCTGCCACCCGATCGCGGGTCGAGCGGGCCCGCTCGGCGAGGTCGTCGCGCTCGCGCGCGGCGGTACGAGCCTCCTGAGCCGCCTCGTCGGCTCGACCCTCGAGCTCCGCCGGACTCGCCTGACCGCTGCGGGCGTGGGCGCGCGCCGTCTCGTGCCGCCGGCGGAGGTCGCGCGCGAGGTCTGCAGCCCGCTCGTGCCTGGCCCGAAGCCGCTCACGCGCAGCGCCGAGCGCGACGAGGGCGCGGTGCGCGTCGCCCGATCCTCCGGCGAGCTCGCCGAGCCCGCGGTCGATCGCCTCCCTCTCCGAACGGACCTCGTCGAGTTGCTGCTCGGCGGCCGTGGCCGTCGCGCGCTCGCCGGCGGCGAGCAGCGCTTGTGCGTGCCTCGCTCGCTCCGCCGCACGCCCGCTCTCGGTCGCCGCGTCGCGTGCGACGGCGGCGGCGTCGCGGAACGCGTCGTCGAGCGCGCGGAGGGCGCCGTCGGAGCGCGTCGCCGCTGCGCGCTCTGCCTCCCCGAGGTCTGCGCGCAGACGCGCCTCGAGCGCGTCGATCGACTCGGATCGGACGGTCAGCCGCTCGCTCGCCCCCTGCAGCCGGTAGAGGGCGCCGAGCGCGGCCTCGCGTGCCCCGGCGGCGTCGGACAGCTCTATCTCCGCAGCCTCGCGGTCGGCCAGCACGGACGAGAGGCGCTCCTGGCTCGTGCGCCGCGCGAGGGCGGCGGCGCCTCTCCGCTCCTCGGCCTCGGCACGCCTCGCCTCGAGCGCGTCGAGGTCGAGCGCCGCACCGCGCGCGCGGAGAGTCGCGATCTCCCCGGCGAGCTTCTCCGCCCGCTCGGCGGCCGTCGCCTGCAGCGCCAGCGGCCGGAGTCGCTTGCGCACCTCGTCCTCGACGTCCCGCGCACGCTCGACCTGCGTCGCGACGCGGGCGAGCTTCAGCTCGGCGCGGTGACGGCGGCGCTTGAACTTTCCGAGCCCGGCCGCCTCCTCGACGAGAGCACGCCGGTCCTCCGGCCGCGAGGCGAGCACCGCGTCGACCTTGCCCTGGGAGACGATCGAGTGCATGGTCCCGCCGAGCCCGACGTCGGCGAGCAGCTCGACGAGGTCGGTCCGCCGGACCGGTGTGCGGTTGACGAGATACTGGCCCTCCGCCCCGCGCACGAGCCTGCGCGCGATCGAGATCTCGCTGAAGTCGAGCGGGTCGCCGAACCCGCCGTCCTCGTTGTCGAAGACGAGCTCGACCTCGCAGTGGTCCGCCGCCGGGCGGGTCGCGGAGCCTCCGAAGAGGACGTCGTCGGGACGGTCGGCGCGCAGCTCGGAGGGTGTGAGCGAGCCCGCGGCCCACACGATCGCGTCGGAGACGTTCGACTTGCCCGACCCGTTCGGGCCGACCACCACCGCGACCCCGGGCTCGAGGACGACCTCGACCTGGTCCGGGAACGACTTGAAGCCGCGCAGCTTGATCGAGCGCAGGTGCACGGCCCGGAAGTATCGCGACCGAGACGGACGAAGCCTCGTCGGCCTGTCCGTCGGCGCGACGTAGAGTCGCGCGCGGCGCGCGCCCTCGGTGACGTCTGCACCGTGGACGCTCCGTGCTGCTGCGAAGCCGACGCCTTCAGCGATGTGCCCCGGCCGTGGGTCGGAGATCCGCCGCGGCAGGGATCCGCTCCTGCGGGTTCCTGCCTTGCGGACAGGACCGGCGCTCAGACGTCGACGCGTCGCAGCTGCAGCGCCGCGAGCGCCTGGGCCGCCGCCTCCTGCTCGGCCGCCTTCTTCGTCGAGCCCCGCCCGACCCCCAGCTCCTCGCCGTCGATCAGCGCCGCACACACGAACCGCCGCTCGTGCGGCGGGCCCTCGACCGCGAGCACGTCGTACTGGACCATCCGGCCACTCCGTGCGAGCGCCTCCTGGAGGTCGGTCTTCGAGTCCACGTGCCCGGTGCTCGCGAACTCGATCCGCTCGTCGAAGGCGTCGACGACGGCCTCCTCCACCTGCTCGAAACCGTGCTCGAGGTACACGGCGGCGATCGCGGCCTCGAGGAGGGCGCCGAGGACGTTGCGGCTGAGCGAGATCCGCGTCAGCTCGGGCCCGGGGATGTCCTGGGCCCGCTGGACGAGCACGGACCCGAGGTCGAGGGTGCGCGCGACGATCGCGCAGCTCTGCCGCGACACGACGTGCGCGCGGATCTTCGCGAGCCTCCCTTCCGAGGCGTCGGGGAAGCGGTCGTAGAGCGCCCGGGCGACCGCGAGCTCCAGCACCGAGTCCCCGAGGAACTCGAGCCGCTCGTACGAGGATGCCCGGTCGGGCGCCCAGGAGGTGTGGGTGAAGACCTGCTCTCGACGGGCGGGGGGAAGGGTGTCGATCAGGCGCGCGAGCGCCTCGCCCTTCCCCGCCGGCACCTCACTGATGCTGGACGACGTAGTCGACCGCCTGCCCGACCGTCGTCAGCTTCTGCGCATCCTCGTCCGGGATCTTGATCCCGAACTGATCCTCGAGCTCCATGATCAGCTCGACGAGGTCGAGCGAGTCAGCATCGAGGTCGTCCTGGAACGACGCCTCGTTGGTGATCTCGCCCTCGTCGACGCCGAGCTGCTCGCCGAGCGCCGACTTGACGCGCTCGAAGACCTCATCGCGGGAAAGTGCCACTCTCGAACCTCACTGATCGTCGCCGGGGTGGATGTGAGCGCAGGACTCTAACAGCCGTCACCGGCGGCGGCGCGGATCTCCGACCGTGCCACCGGCAGGCGTTCGGCGAGGCGCTCGACGAGCCGATGCTCCACTCCGCGCGCAGCCATCCGAGTCGCGTTCGCAATCGCGGTCCGCGAGCTGGAGCCGTGTGCGATCACGACGAGACCGCGCAGGCCGAGGAGGTAGCCGCCGCCATGCGTGTCGGGATCGAGCTGGGCGCGAAGGCCCCGCGCGGCCGGTCGGATCAGGAGGCCGCCGAGCCGGCCGGTGACCGACGCCCCGATCTCGTCGCGCAGTGCGCCGAGCACGCTGCGGATCGTGCCCTCGAGCGTCTTGAGCGCGACGTTCCCCGTGAACCCGTCGCAGACGACGACGTCCGCCTCACCCTCGAGGAGCGCGCGGCCCTCGATGTTGCCCTCGAAACGGAGGTCGGACGCCTCGAGGAGGGCGTGCGCCTCGAGCGTCAGCTGGTTCCCCTTCTCCGGCTCCTCCCCGATCGAGAGCAGGCGGACGCACGGGTCGCGAACGTCGAGCATGTCCTCGGCGAAGACGGTTCCCATGTGACCGAACTGGACGAGGTGCTCGGGGCGCGCGTCGGCGTTCGCGCCGGCGTCGATCAGCACCGTGGGGCCGTTGCGACCGGGGATCACGATCGCGATCCCGGGCCGGTGGACGCCGGGCAGCCGGCGGACGTGCAGCAGCGACGCGGCGAGCACAGCGCCGGTGTTGCCGGCGGAGAGCACGGCGGCCGCGTCGCCCTGCCCGACGGCGCGCACCGCGCGGACGAGCGAGGAGTCCGGCTTCGACCGCACCGCCTCGGCGGGCTTGTCGCTCATCGAGATCCCGTCGCTGCACGCGACGAGCTCCAGCCCCGTGTCCGCCAGGGATGCAGGGCCGAACAGGATCGGCGCGATGGCGTCGGACGCCGCCTCGAGCGCGCCCGCGACGACCTCCTCAGGGGCGTGATCCCCGCCGAGAGCGTCGACCGCGACGCGGGTCGCCACGGAGGTCAGGGAGCGGGCGTTCGGAGCGGGGAGACCTCGCGACCGCGGTACGTCTTGCAGGTGGGACACACGCGGTGGGACTGCTTCGGCGCGCCGCAGTGCTCGCACGTCGAGACGCGCGGGGCACCGATGGCGTGCTGGGCGCGGCGCTTGTCGCGCCGTGCCTTGGAGGTCTTTCGCTTGGGAACAGCCATGAGCGGTCGCGCATTGTACCCGCTCCCGCGAGAGGACCCGCCGGAGCGGAATCCCGCGCCGACCCCGCCACACCGGGACGGCGGAGCTGCCCGCCGCATCTCCGCAGGGCCCGGGCCGGAGGCGGTCGCTCAGCGCTCGCCGGCCGGCTCGGAGCGGAGCGCCTCCAGGGCCGCCCAGCGCGGGTCGGTCGCGACCTCGTCGTGCTCGTGCGGCTCGTCGTTGAGGTTCTTGCCGCACACCGGGCACAGGCCGGCGCAGTCGGGCCGGCAGAGGATCGGCTCGGGCAGGTTCAGCGCTACCTGGTCACGCGCCCACGCGCCGACGTCCAGCTCGCCGTCGCGCACGTACTCCGAACGGAGCTCTTCGGGAGCGGCCGGATCGGACGCGTCGTAGTCCTGCGCCTCGACCGCCACGTCGACGGCTGCGTGCCCCAGGCAGCGCATGCACGGCCCCTCCACGCGGGTCTCGAGCCGCAGCCGGAAGACGTCTCCGCTCGTGGCGCGCTGGACGACGAGCTCGGCGGCCACCGCGGCCGGCGACGGCTCGTAGCGCACGCCCCCCAGCGTCAGGGCTGGAAGGTCGACGCCGAGCTCCTCGCGGTGCTCCTCTCCGGGGCGGAGCCGCAACCTGCGCAGGGAGAACTCGACCATCAGGGCGAGGGTAGCGCCGGCGCGCGTCTGTCAGCGACGGCTCAGGGCGCCGTGAAGCTTCCGTAAGACGGATGAATCTTCCGTAAGCAGGTGGTTCGGTGCTCGAGATCCGGGCTAGTCGTGTTGTCGTCAGATTCGACGAAAGGACTGCGCGATGCGCACGACAGGACGGTTCAACCTCGTCTCGACGATCGCGGCGGCGGCTCTGGCCTCGCTCGCGACCGTCCTGGCGCTTCCCGGCGGTGGCGCGGCCACCACGCAGGACCGGCCCGCCAACACCGCCGAGCCACGGATCACCGGGTCGGCGTCGGTCGGTGCGACGCTCTCCGCCAGCAGGGGCTCGTGGACGGGCGAGCCGAAGAGCTTCGCCTACCAGTGGCTCCGCTGCCCGAGAGGCGGCGGGCTGCCCACCGGCTCGGACTGCGCCGCGATCGGCGGAGCGACGACCACGAAGTACATCGTCGCCACGGCGGACGCCGGCCACCGGCTCCGGGTACGGGTCACGGCCACGAACGACGACGGCTCCCAGACAGTCACGTCGAATGCGACGCCGCTCGTCCGCCAGCCGGCATCCGGCAGGCCCGTGAACGTCGCGGCGCCGGCCCTCAGCGGCAGCGCGGCGCAGGGGGCGACGCTGCACGTGACCCCGGGCACGTGGAACGGCCGCCAGCCGATCACGTTCAGCTTCCGGTGGCTCCGCTGCGACGCGGCGGGCAACAACTGCATCCTCCAGTCGGGCTTCACGGACGACGCCTACGTGCTGCGCGAGGGCGACGTCGGGAAGACCGTGCGCGCCCGCGTCATCGCACGGAACAGCCGGGGCGAGTCGAGTCGGCTGACCGCCCAGAGCCCGACGGTGCAGGGGCCGCAGGGCCCTGCGGGCGTGATCACGCTGCCGAGCGGCGAGAAGTCGATCCCTGCGTCGAGCGTCCCCGCCGACGAGAACCTCGTCGTCGACCAGGTCCGCTTCGTCACGAACCCGGTCCGGTCGAGGACTTCGCCGTTCGAGGTGCAGGTCCGGGTGAAGGACACCCGCGGCTACGTCGTCCGCGATGCGCTCGTGTTCTTCCGCTCGACCCCGCTCGTCACGCAGAACGCCCAGGACCAGGCGACCGGCCAGGACGGCTGGCTCCGGCTCACGGTGACGCCCGAGGTCGACTTCCCGGCCCTGCGGAACGGCTACAACCTCCAGTTCTACGTCAAGGCGCACCGCCGGGGCGACCCCGCGCTCGGCGGCGTCTCCGGCACACGCCTCGTCCAGGTGCCGCTCGCACGCTGAGGGCTCGTCCCGAAGGGGGATTCTGCGGGAGCGGGATCCCCCTTCGGGACCGCCTCCGGTCGGGCGCGCCGCTGACGGGGGCCGCTGCCGCGCCCGCCGCGCCCGCCGCGACAAGCTCCACGGACCGACCGCCGGGCAGCGTGAGAGGCCGTCCGGACGGCGGCCCCCTCATGCGTCGTCTGCCGCTCGGGCGGTGAGGCGGCGCTACTGGTAGGAGTCTTCGAGCGAGCCGTCGCGATCGACGGGACCGATGCCCGCCACGACGGTCTCCTGCGAGCGCTCGTGCAGCCGTTCGCGACCGCGCCGGACGGCTCCGAGGAACTTGTCCAGGTTGACCTCGAGCGTGGAGAGGATCCCGTCGGCCCAGTCCTCCATCTCGAGCCGCGTCTCGCGGGCGCCGCGCCGAGCCTCTTCCACGATGTCCTGCGACTGCCGCTCCGCGAGCTTCACGATCTCGGTCTGCGATGCCTCGCGAACCGCCTGCTCGCGCGCCTCGCCGATCAGCCGATCGCACTCGCGCTTCGCCTCCGCGAGCATCTCCTGCCGTTCCTTCACGATCCACCGTGCCTGCTTGATCTCCTCGGGGATCGTGGCCCGCATCTGGTCGAGGATGTCGTAGATCTCCTCGCGGTCGATACGGACCTGATCGGTGAGAGGCACCGCCTTCGCGTTGTGCACGAGATCGTCGAGCTTGTCGATGAGTACCAGGACGTCCATGGCTAGGATGGTACTCGCGCTGCCGGATCGCGGGGGACGCCGAGCGACCCGGGGGGCGCCGCGGCTACTCCTGCGGGCTGAGCGGTGCGCCGGGACGGCCGTCCGGATAGAGCTCGCGGAAGCGCTCGGCGACGGCCCGGGTGACGAGGCCGCCGACGTTGCCGCCGAAGGACGCGATCTCCTTGACGCCGCTCGACGAGACGAACGCGTACTCGGGGCTCGACATCACGTACATCGTCTCGATCTCGGGCGCGAGGAGGTGGTTGAGGCGGTTCATCTGGAACTCCCACTCGAAGTCCGCGATCACCCGCAGCCCCTTCACCATCGTGCGGGCCCCGTGCTTGCGCGCGAAGTCGACGACGAGCTCGCTGAACACGTCGACGACGACGTTGTCCAGCTCGGCGAGCGCCTCCTCGAGGAACGCCACGCGCTCCTCGACCGTGAACGTCGTCTGCTTGTGCGTCGGGTCGCGCACGACGCCGACCACGACGCGGTCGAAGATCTCGGCGGCCCGCCGGATCACGTCGACGTGACCGAGCGTCACGGGGTCGAACGTGCCGGGGTTGATCGCGACGATGGGCGGGCGTGAGGTCATGACGCAGGGAGCGGCGCTCGTGCGACGTCCGTGAAGACGGTGAGACGGGCGGAACCGTACCGTCGGCTGGTCACGAGGTCGAGGGGCAGCCGCGGCTCGACGCGCGCGCCCGTCTCGACCACCACCAGCCCGGACGGCGCGACGACGGCGGGGAGCAGCGCCGCGAGCTGCGGCGCGAGCGCCTCCCAGCGCTCGTACGGGGGGTCGAGCAGCACGAGCTCGTGACGGCGTCCGGCCGCGGACTCGGCGCGGAGCACGGCCGTCGCGTCACGCTGCAGCACGAGTCCCTCGTCCAGCGCGAGCGACTCGAGGTTGTGCCGGATCGCGCGGCACGCGGCGGCGTCCGTGTCGACGAACACGCACCGCGCCGCGCCGCGGGAGAGGGCCTCGAGCCCGAGCGCTCCCGAGCCTGCATAGAGATCGAGCACGGACGCGTCGTCGACGGGGCCGACGAGGTCGAACAGCGCCTCGCGCACGCGGTCTCCCGTGGGGCGGGTGTGCACCCCCTTCGGCGCGACGAGCCGGCGGCCCCGGTGCGTGCCCGCGATGATCCGCACGGAGGAGGACGATACGGCCGGCGGGCGATGAGCTCGACACCGCGATCCGCAAGAACGCCGTGGGCGTCGTGGCGGTGCGGCTCCTCGAGCGGCTCCAGGCCCCGCAAGTTACAAGTTGTAACTTGCGGGGTCGCTCTCCCCCCGCGCCGGTCACGGCGAGCCGTCGGCGCGTCGGGGTCACGACTCCCCGACGTGCTCGGCCTCCCCGAGCAGGCGCTCCACCGCCTCCGCGAGCAGCGAGTCGTCGTCGAGCAGGCCGGCGACCTCCTTCGCCTGCTCGAGCAGGTCGCGGTCGGCGCGGAGCCGCGTGAAGCGGAGGTCGGTCAGCCCGGACTGGCGCGCGCCGACGAGCTGGCCCTCGCCGCGAATCTCCAGGTCACGCTCGGCGAGCTCGAACCCGTCTGTCGTCGCGACCAGCGCCTCGAGGCGCTCTATGGCGGACTCGCCGAGCTCGTCCTGGGAACGCGAGATCAGCAGGCAGAAGGACTGCTCGGCGCCTCGCCCGACGCGTCCGCGCAGCTGGTGGAGCTGCGCGAGCCCGAAGCGATCGGCCTCCTGGACGATCATGATCGTCGCGTTCGGGACGTCCACCCCGACCTCGATCACGGTCGTCGCGACGAGCACGTCCAGCTCCCCCTTCGTGAACGCGGCCATCACCGACCGGCGCTCGGCCGCCTTCAGCCTGCCGTGCACGCAGCCCACGCGGTACCCGCGCAGCTCGTGCGCGCGCAGCCGCTCGGCCTCGTCCTCCGCAGCCCGGGCGAGCGTCGTCTCGGTCCCCTCGACGAGCGGACACACGACGTAGGCCTGCCTGCCCGCGTCGAGATGCCGCCGGAGCCGCGAGTACGCCTCCGAGCTCCGCTCCTCGGTCACCCAGCGCGTCACGATCGGCTTGCGGTCGGCGGGGGGCGCGGCGATCTCCGAGACCGCGAGGTCGCCGTAGACGGTCAACGCCAGCGTGCGCGGGATCGGCGTGGCGGTCATGTGCAGGACGTGCGGACTGCGTCCCTCGGCGAGAGCGGCCCGCTGCTCGACGCCGAAGCGGTGCTGCTCGTCGACGACGGCCACCGCGAGGTCGGCGAACTCGACCTCGTTCTGGATCAGGGCGTGCGTCCCGACCGCGATCCCGACGTCGCCGGAGGCGACGAGCTGGTGCGCGGCGCGACGCTCCCGCGCGGTCACGCTCGAGGTGAGCAGCGCGACTCGCACGCCGAGCTCGGCGCAGACGCCCTCGATCGTGAGGAAGTGCTGCTCGGCGAGCGTCTCGGTCGGCGCCATCAGCGCGCCCTGCCGCCCCACCTCGACGGCCCGCAGGACCGCGTAGAGCGCGACCGCCGTCTTGCCCGACCCGACATCGCCCTGGAGCAGGCGCTGCATAGGCGTCGAACGGGCGAGATCCGCGTCGATCTCGGCGATCGCGTGCTCCTGGGCACGCGTCAGCGTGAACGGGAGGACCTCGCGGTAGCGACCCAGGAGCGGACCGGCCGGCGGCAGCGGCTCGGCGACGAGCCGCTCTCGCTCGGCCGCCCGGCGGCGGAGTGCGAGCTGCAGGATCAGGAGCTCGTCGAGCGCCAGCCGGCGGCGTGCCCGCTCCGCCTCGTCCTCCGAGCGCGGACGGTGGAGCGCGACGAGCGCGTCGGCCCGGAGCGGCAGCGACGACTCCGATCGGATCCGCGCCGGCAACGGCTCGCCGCCGTCCCGCGCGAGCCCGAGCGCCTGGTCGGTCAACGTCCGCAGGGTCTTCTGCGCCAGGTCGCCCGTCGCCGGGTAGACCGGGGCGAAGTCCGCCGTCTGGGCCGCCTCGCCGAGGTCGTAGGACGAGACCTGGAAGCCGAAGCGGTTGCGCTTCCCGCGGAGTCGCAGGCGCGTTCCCGGGACGAGCTGGGCCTCGAGCCACGGCTGGTTGAACCAGGTCGCCCGAATCTCGCCCGTCTCGTCGGCGACGTGGGCCGTGAGGATGTGGAGCCGTCCCCGGCGCCGGCCCGACGCCCGGCGGACGACGACGTCCAGCACGGCCTCCTCCTCGCCGAAGAGCGCCGCCACCGTGCGCTCCTCCGCGGCCGACTCGTACCGCCGCGGGCGGTGGGCGAGCAGGTCGCCGACGGTCTCGATCCCGAGGCGCCCGAGCTTCCGCCGCAGGGCGGGCCCGACGCCGGAGAGCGTCTCCACGGGCCGCTCGAGCACGTCCGGGCGCGGGACCGCTCCGGTGCGCGGCAGCCGAGCGGGCCGGTCCATGCCGCCGAAGCCGGCCGGTAGCCGGATGCGCGCAGGTGCGGGAGGCACGGGGACCGAGTCTAGGAGGCGCCCCGGCGGGAGGTGGCGTCCCGTCGTCGCAGCGGGGCTGCTCGGGCGGGCGCCGTCAGGGGTCCTGGAACCAGAAGAAGCCGACGGCACCCGGTCCGGCGTGGGTGCCGACGACGGCGCCGAGCGGCTCGACGAGGTCCACCGTCGCCCTGGGACGCGCTCTCGCGACGAGGTCGGTGAGCACGTCGACCCACTCGGGCGCGTTCGCGTGCGCGATCGCGGTCCGCAGGCCGTCGCGGTCCTGGGTGTCGTCCGTGAACAGCCGGCCGAACTCCTCGAGCGCCTTCTGCCGCCCGCGCACCCGGCCCACCGGCTCGACCACTCCGTCGCGGATCTCCAGGATCGGCTTGACGTTGAGGAGGGAGCCCGCGAGCGCCTGCGCCTTGCCGATCCTGCCGCCCTTCTGGAGGTACTCGAGGGTCGCGCAGGTGAACACCACCCGGTTCGTGCGCTCGAAGCGTCCGACGAGCTCCTCGATCTCCTCGTCGCTCGTGCCGCGGACGAGCCGCCGGTCGATCGCTTCTGCCAGGAGCGCGCACGCGAGGGATGCGGTGCCCGTGTCCACGGGACGCACGTGGCCGCCGCCCAGCTCGTCCGCGGCGCGGCGGGCCGACTCGTAGGTGCCCGACAGCTTCGACGAGAGGTGCAGTGACCAGATGCGCACGTAGCCGGCGTCGAGCAGCTCGCGGTAGCAGGCGAGGAAATCCTCGGGGGTCGGCTGCGACGTCGTGGGGAGCGTCCTGGCGGCGGCGAGCCGCTCGTAGAACGCCGCGGGCGCGATGTCGACCTGGTCGCGCAGCGGGACTCCGTCGAAGAGGACGTAGAGCGGGACGATCCGCATGTTCGCGTGCCGCTCGCGCGCGTCGACGAAGTCGGATGTCGAGTCGAGCACGACCGCGGTGCTCTCGCGCGTCAGCTCCACGGTGTGACCCTAACGCGCGTCGCCCGAGGCGGAGGCCGTACGGATCGCCGCCGCGAGCGCGTCGATCGGGCCGCCCTTCTCGACGAGCGCGACGGCGCCGGCCCGGAGCACGTCGTCGCGCTCCTCGTGCGTGGCCTCGGCGGTGAGGCACACGACGGCCGCGCCGGAGGAGGCGATCACCGCCCGCGTCGCGGCCGCGCCGTCGATGCCGGGCAGTCGGTAGTCCATCAGCACGACGTCGGCACGGAGGGACGCCGCCGCGCCCGCCGCCTCGTCGCCCGAGCCGACCGCGCCGACGACCTCGAGGCCCGGTTGGAGCCCGAGGAGAAGCTCGAGGGCAGAGCGATACACGTCGTTGTCCTCGACCAGCAGCACGCGCGTCGGCATACCTACTCCGCGGAGAGGAGCAGCGGGTAGTGCGGCTGCCCTCCCCACTGGACGTCGAGCTCGAGGCCGGGCGCGCGGCTCGCGTACCGGTCCGCGATCGCTTCCGCCTCGGGGGCGCCGTCGCCCCTCAGCACCTGGACGAACGACAGCCCGTCCGTGGCGAAGCGCTCGAGGAGCGGGTCGAGCGCCGCCCAGACGTCGCTCCCGGTCGCGAACGCGCGGCCGCCGAGCAGCGCGAGATAGTCGCCCTCGCGCACCTCGACGCCGTCGACGGCGGCACTCCGCGACGCCCGCGTGATCTCCGCGGCCGCGACGCCGGTCGCCGCCGCGCGCATCGCCCGCTCGTTCGCGTCGACGTCCGCCTCCGCGTCGAACGGGAGCGCGGCGGCGATTCCCTCGGGGATCGAGCGCGTCGCGATCACCCGCACGTCCTTCGTCGACTCGTCGGCCGCGCGCTCGGCCGCGAGACGGACGTTCGGGTCGTTCGGGAGGACGATCACGTGCTCGGAGCTCACGGCGGTGATTGCCTCGAGCAGCTGGCCGACGGACGGGTTGGCGGTCGGCCCGCCGTCCACCACGATCGCAACGCCCTCGCTGCGCAGGATGTCCCTGTTGCCCCCTCCCTGGGCGACCGCGACGAGCCCGCTGGGCGTCGCCGGCGCGGCCACCGCCGCCTGGAGCTGCGACAGCCAGCGCTCGCGCTCCGCCGTCTGGCTGTGCATGTCGGCGACCTCGATCCTCGCCGGGTCGACGACTCCGACCGCACGGCCGACGTCGAGCGCTCGCTCGGGCTCGTCGGTGTGGACGTGCACCTTCGCCACCGACTCGTCTCCGGTGACGAGCAGCGAGTCTCCGAGGGGGTCGAGCTCCGCGTGGATCCCGGCGAGGTCTAGGCCGCTTCCCTCGACGACGAACGTCGTGCAGTACCGGCGCTCGGACTCCTCCTGGTGGATCGACTCCTCGGTCAGCTCCTCCGTCACCTCGGGCACGTCGGGCAGCGGCTCGCCGGTCAGCTCGTGCAGCACGCCCCGGGCGAGCTCCACGACCCCCACCCCGCCCGCGTCGACGACTCCCGCCTCGCGGAGCGTCTCGAGCAGCTCGGGCGTCCGCTTCACGGCCTCGTCGCCGCGCTCGACGGCCCGTGCGAGCGCGGCGGCGAACGGGAGCGCGGACACGTCGGCGCGCTCTGCCTCTTCCGCCATCTCGCGAATCACGGTCAGCATCGTCCCCTCGACCGGGCGGGTGACCGCCTCGTAGGCGCTCGCCGTGCCTGCGCGGAGCGACTCGGCGAGCACGGGTCCGTCGAGCCGTCCTGGGCGGGCGAGGACGGCGGCCATCGCGCGCACGATCGTGGAGAGGATCACGCCCGAGTTGCCCTTCGCCTCCATCGTCGCCGCCCGCTGCACCTCGGCCGCCAGCTCGACCGGGGTCGCTGCGCGTGACTGCTCGAGGGCCTCGACGACGCCCGCGACGGTCAGCGCGAGGTTCGTGCCCGTGTCGCCGTCGGGGACCGGATAGACGTTCAGCGCGTCGATCCGTCGCCGGTGACGCTCGAGGTTGTCGGCGGCGGCCCGTGCGAGCCGCGTGGTCAGCGCGACGTCGATCAGTCTGCCCTCGCAGCGCCGCACGTCTGGTCGAGCGGCCTCGTCACGGCGCGAGTCTACGCCGCGCGACCGTCGGCGCTCAGCCGAGGATCGGGTAGCACGCCCGACCGTCCAGGCAGTCGGCGGCGAAGTGCGCGACGCCGACGTCGCCCGTCCAGAGCGAATGGCGGCCCTGGCCCGCCTCGACCTGCTGGAGCGCGTGCACGGCGAACCGCCGCGCGCCTGCGAGCCACGCCTCGTCTCCCGTGCGCTCGAAGGCCGCGAGCAGCGCGTAGCCGTTGCCCGCCGTCCCGTGACAGATCCCGTACCCCTTCTCCGCGGTCGGCGCGCCGGCCCGCTCGGTGAGACGCGCGCCGGCCGCGAGGAGCTCCTCATCGAGATAGTCGCTCGCCGCGACGACCACGCCGGGAGCGCCCCAGCACCACTGGAGCCTGGGCTCGCTCCCGCGCCGGGTGGCGTCCGGCGTCGCGGGCCAGTTCGCGAGGTCGCCCTCCACGAGCGCCGTCTCGGCGAGGACGGCGTTCACGCTCTGTTCCAGCTCGTCCCGACGTTCCCGGTCGAGCGCCGGTCGGAGCGCCGCCGCGTTCCCGACGAGGCCGTGCGCCGTCCCGAGACCCCGGAACGACTTTCCGTAGAGCCGCTGCGTCCAGAGCCCGCTCCCGTCGCGCCGGGCCCAGAGCGCCTCCGCGCTCTCCGCGCACGCGTCGCGCCAGCGCGGCTCGCCGGTGGCCTCGAGCATCGATCGGGCCGCGACGAGCGTGCCCGGCGTGCCCCACATCACGTCCTCGGCCTCGCCGACGACGTTGGCCCGCACCCGCGCGTACAGGTCGTCGGCAAGCGCTCTCTCGCCGGTGAGGCGCCAGGCGACGAGCAGGACTCCCGTCTCGCCGCTCAGCAGCCCACATTCCTTCCGCTCGGGGAGCTCGGTCTCCCGCATGAAGTCCGGCTCGCGTCGCCACGCCTCGAGCGTGGTCTCGGCCACCGAGGCGAGCTCGAGCCCGGTCTCGGCCAGCCCGCGCTCGCGTAGCCGGTCGAGCGCCCAGACCACGCCCGCGGCACCGGCGTAGAGGTTCTTCAGCGGTGTGGGCGCGCGCCACGCGTCCCACTCGTCGGCCGGCCAGAGCTCGACGCGGTCGAACGCGCGGTCGGTGCGAGCCACGATGCGCCTGACCGCGGCGCGCACCCGCCTCGCGTTCCACGGCTCGTCGGTGAGCGGCTCGAACGCGTCGGGACGGTAGAGCATCGGCGCGATGATCGCGCAATCGCCCCACGCGCGCGCCGCGGTCGTCGGGCCTGCCGCCGGGGGCGGATGCGACGCCCGGGAGCCGCCGCGGGACGAGCTCAGACGGCCTTCTGGACCTTGCCGGCCTTCAGGCAGCGGGTGCAGACGTAGTCACGGGTCGGCTTCCCGTGCAGGACGAGTCGCACGCGCTGGAGGTTCGGCTCGAAGCGCCGCTTCGTCGCGACCATCGAGTGGGAGCGGGAGTTCCCCGCCGCCGGCTTCTTGCCGCAGATGACGCAGACCCTGGACATGCGGCTGGCCATGGTAGCGGAGCACAGGCGCGACGAGCAGACGAAGGTGGTTGCGACCGCCACAGCGCGGATTCCCGCTCAGCGACCAAGCTCAGCGAGCCGAAGGAGGTGTTGCGACCGCGACAGCGGGCGCCTTCAGGGATCTGCCCCGCCGCAGCCGGGGAACGAGCCGCGGGAATCCGCTCCTGCGGATTCCCGCTCGGCGAACAAGCTCTGCGAGCCGACGGAGGTGGTTGCGACCGCGACAGCGGGCGCCTTCAGGGATCTGCCCCGCCGCAGGCGCGGATCAAGCCGCGGGAATCCGCTCCCGCGGATTCCCGCTTGGCGAACAAGCTCAGCGCGCCGCCGCAGCCCTGAGGTTCGCGAAGAGGTCGGCCATCTCGAGGGCCGTGCGCACGGCCTCGGCGCCCTTCTCGAGGCGCGGCTCGGCCTGATCCGGCCGGTCGAGCGTGAGCACGCCGAACGACACCGGCACGCCGGTCTCGATCGCCGCGAGCTGGAGGCCGGACGCGGCCTCGCTCGCGACGTAGTCGAAGTGCGGCGTGTCGCCGCGGATCACGCAGCCGAGCGCGACGATGCACGCGAAACGGCGCGTCTTCGCGAGCGCCATCGCGGCGAGGGGCAGCTCGAATGCGCCCGGGACCGGCATCACCGTGACCGAGTCCTGCTCGACACCCAGCGCGTCGAGCTCCGACAGCGCCGACTGGAGCAGGCCGGCGGTGACCTCGCCGTTGAACCGGCTGACGACGATGCCGACCGCACGCCTCGCGCCGCGCGGCTCGCCCTCGAGGACGGGGTAGCCCGGTGGCACCTCGAGGTCGCCGGGCGCGTGCTCCGCGCTCGTCTCGCCGACCTCGACGACGTCGCCGGCCTCGACTGCCGCCTCGACCTCGGAGACCGAGCCCTCCGGCTCGTCGGCCATCGGCTCCTCCTGGACGGCGGGCTCGTCGCGCGGGAGCCCGTCGGCGGCGGGCTCGGCAGGGGCGGGCTCGGCGGGGGCGGGCTCGGCGAACCCCACGTCACCATCCTCTGCGCCGGTCCCCGGCGGCGCCGGCGCGACGAGCTCCGGGTCGTCGGGGGAGGAGCCGGGTCGCGCGGGGTCGGCGGGTGGGTCGTCGAGCTGGGCGCTCGGCCACGCGCCGAGGACGTTCTCACTCGCGCGCTCGAGCTCGTCGCCCTCCCAGGCGCTCCCGTCGTCGCCCCGCCGCTCCGGCCCGTCGCTCGAGTTCATCGTCACCTTCCTCAGGAGTCTTCTTGTCCGTAGCGCTCGCGCTGGTGGTGGAGCCTGCGGCCGATCGTATGACCCAGCTTCTCGCGCTTGGTCTCCAGGTAGCTCCGGTTCTCGTCGTTCGGCTCGATCTCGATCGGCTCCTGCGAGACGACCTCGAGCCCGAAGCCGCTCACCCCCGAGATCTTCTCCGGGTTGTTCGTGAGCACGCGGATCGTGGTCAGGCCGAGATCGGCGAGGATCTGCGACCCGATCCCGTACTCGCGGGCGTCGGCCTTGAACCCCAGCTCGATGTTGGCCTCGACCGTGTCGAGCCCCTGCTCCTGCAGCTCGTAGGCCCGCAGCTTGTTGAGGAGCCCGATCCCGCGGCCTTCCTGCGCGAGGTAGAGGAGCACGCCCCGCCCCTCCTGCTCGATCTTGGCCAGCGCCCACTCGAGCTGCTCGCCGCAGTCACAGCGTCGAGAGTGGAAGACGTCGCCGGTGAGGCACTCCGAGTGGACGCGCACGAGGACGTCCTCCTGTCCCTCCACGTCGCCCTTGACGAGCGCGATGTGCTGCTTGCCGGTCAGCGCCTCGCGGTACGCGACGGCCTGGAAGTCGCCGTGGTCGGTCGGGAGCCGGACGGAGACGACGCGCTCGACGAGCTTCTCGGTGCGCCGCCGGTACTCGATCAGGTCGGCGACGGTGACGAGCTTGAGGCCGTGGCGCTCGCAGAACTCGACGAGGTCGGGCACGCGCGCCATCGTCCCGTCGTCCTTCATGATCTCGCAGACGACGCCCGCAGGGGCGAGGCCCGCCAGCCGGGCGAGGTCGACGGCCGCCTCGGTCTGTCCCGACCGCTTGAGCACTCCGCCGGCGCGGGCGCGTAGCGGGAAGACGTGCCCCGGGTGCACGAGGTCGTGCGGGGTCGACGTCGGGTCGACCGCGACCTGGATCGTGCGCGCGCGGTCCGCGGCCGAGATCCCCGTCGAGACGCCGTCGCGGGCCTCGATCGAGACCGTGAACGCCGTGCCGAACTGCGCCTCGTTCTGGTCGGTCATCTGGCGCAGCCCGAGCTCGTCGCACCGCTCCGGGGTGAGGCACAGGCAGATCAGGCCGCGCCCGTGCGTGGCCATGAAGTTCACGGCGTCCGGGGTCACGAACTGGGCGGCGATCGTGAGGTCGCCCTCGTTCTCGCGGTCGGCGTCGTCGGCGACGACGACGAAGCGGCCCGTGCGGATCTCCTCGATCGCCTCCTCGATGGTGGCGAACGGGCTCGTCTCGGGCTTCGTCGTCGTGCTCACCCGCTCCATCGTAGCCCCCCTCACCGACGGTCCAGCAGCCTCTCGACGTACTTGGCGAGGACATCGACCTCGAGGTTCACCGCCGAGCCCGCGTCGAGCTCGGCGAGCGTCGTCGCGCTCAGCGTGTGGGGCACGAGGGCGACCGAGAACGTCTCGGCGCCGAGCCCCGCGACCGTCAGCGACACCCCGTCGACGGTCACGGAGCCCTTCTCGACGCAGTAGCGGAGCACCTCGGGCGGCGCCTCGACCACGAGCCGGCGACCGTCCCCCTCTCGCTCGAGCGACTCGACCCTTCCCAGACCGTCCACGTGCCCCTGGACGATGTGGCCGCCGAGCGGCTCGCCCGCGCGGAGCGCCGGCTCGACGTTCACCGCGTCCCCCGGCCCGAGGCGGGAGAGCGTCGTCCGCACGAGGGTCTCGGGCACCGCGTGGAAGCGGATCGACCCGCCGTCGACTGCCTCCGCCGTCAGGCAGACGCCGGCGACCGAGACGGAGTCTCCCTGCGCGATCCCGGACGCGGTGAGCGGCGCCTCGACATGCAGCGTCCGGCCGTCGTCGCCGCCCTCGACGTCGACGACGCGGCCCACCTCCCGCACGATCCCCGTGAACACGCACGCGAGGCTACCGGCGAGCGAGCTTGTGTTGATTCAACACAAGCTCGGTCTACACCTCCTGCAACCTCCAGCCGAGGAGGACGTCCTTGCCCACGCGCTCGATCTCCGGCGAGCCGAGGTCGAGCGGCTCGGCCAGAGGGCCGAGCATCGGCGGGCCGTCGCCCGCAATGACCGGCGCGACGAGCACGAGCAGCCGATCGACGAGCCCGTCGGCGAGGAACGAGCCGGCGATCGTCGGACCGCCCTCGAGCAGGAGCGACTGGACACCCTCCGTCGCGAGCGCGGCGAGCTCGTCGGCGATCAGCCCGCTCCTGAGCTCGAGGTCGGATCCGTCGGGGAGCGGGCCCCGCCCGAAGGCGAGTCGCCGCGGCTGCCGCGCGACGGCCACGTCGCGCGGGTCGAGCCGCGGGGCGTCGGCGCGAACCGTGCCCATGCCGACGGCGACGGCGTCCACCGCGGCGCGCAGCTCGTGCACCCTGCGGCGCGCCTGCTCGCCCGTCACCCAGCGCCGGCCCCGGACCGCGACCCGTCCGTCGACGGAGATCGCGAGCTTGAGCGTCACGTGTGGCCGGCCTCGCGCGACCCAGGCGCGCCACGCCTCGTTCTGGCGACGCGCCTCGGGTAGGTCGAGCAGCTCGACGTCGACCCCCGCTGCGCGAAGTCGCTCCGCCCCACCCCCGGCCTCCGGGTTGGGATCGGCGCACGCAGCCACGACCCGGGCGATTCCCGCCTCGACGACCCTGTCGACGCAGGGAGGCGTCCGGCCGTGGTGGGCACACGGCTCCATCGTCACGTAGAGCGTCCCGCCACGTGCCGCCGCGCCGGCCGCGTCGAGCGCGACGACCTCGGCGTGCGGGCCGCCCGCCGGTTCCGAGACGCCCTCGCCGGCCACCGCCCCGTCGGGCGCGACGACCACGGCGCCGACGGTCGGATTCGGATACCCGCGTCCGAGCGCGGCGTCGGCGAGCGCGAGCGCGCGCTCGAGGCTCACGCCGCCACGGCGGCCGCGAGACGCCTGTAGGCGGCGGCAGGCTCGGGGTCGGCGAACACCGCGCTTCCCGCGACGAACAGCGAGGCGCCTACGTCCCGCAGAGCGCGCGCATTCCCTTCCCCCACGCCGCCGTCGACCTGGATCGGGATGCTGAGGAGCGTCGCAAGGGCCGCGATCCGGTCGAGCGCCTCGGGCATGAACGACTGCCCCGAGTACCCGGGATGGATGCTCATGCAGAGCACGAGGTCGGCACCCGCCTCTCGCGCGGCCGCGGCGGCGGTGGCAGCGTCCGTCTCGGGATTGAACGCAATCCCGACCCCGAGTCCGAGCGCGCGCGCCTGCTGCGCGACCTCGGCCGGGTCCGACGCGGCTTCGACGTGGAACGTGACGGAATCCGCTCCCGACGCCGCGAACTCCTCGAGGTGGTGCGCCGGGTCGTCGACCATCAGGTGGCAGTCCAGTACCCCGCCCGCGTCGTGGATCGACGGCGCGATCGAGCGCAGCACCACCGGCCCCATCGTTACCGGCGGCACGAAGTGGGCGTCGCCGCAGTCGAAGTGGAACACGCGGCAGCCGGAGCCGAGCAGCCCGTCGATCTGCTCCCCGAGGCGACGGAAGTCGGCCGCGTAGAGCGACGGCTCGACCTCGACGCCCGCCCGGATCCACTCGCTCCACCCCACGGCGGCGATCCTAGTTCCTGTTCGCCGGGCAGGATTCCGCCTGCGCGGCTTCCTGCGGCTCGATCCCCGCCTGCGGCGGGGCAGATTCAAGGGCGTGGCCTTCGCCGCAACTGCCCCTTGCGACTATCGCTCCCTACCGACCCTCAGACGGGCGACGAAGAAGCCGCTCGTCCCGTGGAGGTGCGGCAGCGTCTGCAGGAACTCGGGTCGGGCGCGGTGCCGGAACTGCGGCCATTCGCCGCCGAGCGTCGGGTCGATCGCGACGGTGCCGTCGGCCGCGACCGCGTCGACGACGTCCTCGGACTCGGCGGCGTGGATCGTGCAGACGGAGTAGACGACCGTCCCGCCGGGCCCCGTTCGCTCGACCGCGGCGCGCAGGAGCTCGAGCTGGAGCTCGGGAAGCGGCGTCGCCCGCCAGCGCAGATCCGGACGTGAGGCCAGCACGCCGAGCCCCGAGCAGGGAGCATCGACCAGTGCGCGGTCGTAGCCGGTCATGCCGGGCGGCAGCGCCCTCCCGTCGGCGAGCACGACTCTGACCCCGGTGGCGCCGAGCCGCCCGGCCGTCCTGCGCAGCGCCTCTGCCCGGTGCTCGTCCACCTCGACCGCGTCGACCTCGCCCGCGAGCATCGTCGCCTTCCCGCCCGGTGCCGCGCAGAGGTCGAGCGTCCTCTCGCCGGGCTCGGAGCCGACGACGAGCCCGACGAGCTGCGAGGCGCGGCTCTGCGGCCAGATGCGGCCGTCGGCCAGCGCCTGCTCGTCGACCCGCTCGACGACCCACGCTCCCGGAATCTCCGTGTCCTCGCGGCCCTCGACCGCTCCGCGCACGAGGCGGACAGCGGTCTCCGGCTCCTCGTTCTGCGCGACCATCGACGCCCGCGCCTCCGCCGGGCCGAGCTCGTCCCACCAGGTCTCCGCGACCCAGTCCGGATACGAGTGCCGCAACGCGGCCTCGCGGGCCGTCCCCTCGGGGAGCGAGTCGCAGAGCGCCCGCGCGCCGTCCGCCAGGCGTCGCATGACCGCGTTCGTGAACGAGACGGCGCGCTCGAGGCCGGCGCGGCGCACGAGCTCGACGGACTCGTTGACGGCGGCGTAGCGGGGCACGCCGTCCATGAAGGCGAGCTGGTAGGCGCCGAGCCGGAGAGCCGCGACGACGGGAGCGTCGAGCCTGCGCACCGGGCGCCGGCCGAGGGTCTCGATCGCATGGTCGAGCGTCCGCTGCCGCTGCACCGTGCCATAGGCGAGCCGGCGCGCGAGCGCGCGGTCCCGATCGTCGAGCGACCGGGACTCCGACCGCAGCGCCAGGTCGGCGTAGGCGCCGTCCTCTGCGACCCGCCGCAGGACGCGAAAGGCGACCGCACGTGCCGGCGAGACGGCGCTCATCGCAGTCCGCGGCGCCACGCGTCCGCGGACATTCGCCGACCTCCCTCCGGCTGCACCTCGAGCGGCTCGAAGGATCCGTCCTCCGCGACCCGGGCCCGCCACACCGTGACAGGTCGGCCCTCCAGCTCCGCGCGTGCGCCGATGTGCGGGCTCAGCGCCCGCACCGTCAGCACGAGCTCGTCTGCCGGACGGGAGAGGTCGAGATGGCGGTCCTCGGGCCGGATCTTCCCGGCGTACGTCACCTCTCCGGACTGGGGAGCGAGGAGCGGGGCCGCCTCCGCGAGGACCGAGTCGAGCAGGCGTACGGCGGTCTCCGCCGCCTTTCCGTAGACCGCTCCCGCGTCGTCGTCGGGCCCGATCGGGAAGGCCTGCTGGGCGGCGATCGGCCCCGCGTCCAGCTCGGCCACGGTCTCGTGGATCGTGACGCCCGTCTCCGCGTCGCCCGCCATGATCGCCCGCTCCACCGGCGCGGCGCCGCGCCAGCGGGGGAGAAGCGAGGGGTGCACGTTGAGCCAGGAGCGCTCCTCGAGCAGCGGCTCGGGCACGAGCAGCCCGTACGCGCAGACGACGACGGTCGGGGCGCCGAGGTCGAGCCCCGGCGTGGGGCGCTCGGGCTGGAGCACGGGGATCCCGAGCCGGGCGGCGACCTCCTTCGCGGGCGGCGCCGCGAGCCGGCGCCCCCTTCCCGCCCGGGCGTCCGGCCGCGTGAGCAGCACGACGACCTCGTGAGCGGAGGCGAGCCGCTCGAGGACGTCCGCCCCGAACGGTGCTGTCGCGGCGACGGCGATCCGTGCCACGCGGCCGCGCCCTAGGAGGTGAGGACGAGCCTCGGGCGCAGCTGGGCGAGCGCGTCGCGGCGCGACTCCACGTCGGTCCGGTCGAGGAGGAGCACCCCGTCGAGGTGATCGACCTCGTGCTGGACGACGCGTGCGTCCATCCCCTCGAGCTCGAGCGCCACCGGCTCGCCCGCCGCGTCGCGTGCCTCGACGGTGACTCGCGTGGCTCGCTCGACCGGGACGCGGATCGAGCCGAGCGAGAGGCAGCCCTCGTCGTCGACCTCGGTCTCCTCGCCGACCGGCGTCACGCGCGGGTTGACGAGCACCCGGTCCTCCCCCTCGAGGGTGCAGACGAGGAAGCGCCGCAGGATCCCGATCTGCGTCGCCGCGAGCCCGATGCCGTCGGCGTCGTGCATCAGCTCGGTCATCCGGCCGGTGATGCGCGCGAGCTCGTCGTCGAAGCTCTCGACGTCGGCCGCGCGCATGCGCAGCACGGGGTCGCCGTACTGGCGGATCTGCGCGAGTGCGACCTCCTTGCGGACGAGGCGCTCCGCCTCGGCACGGGCCTCCGCCTCGGTGGGCTCGTGCTCGTCGTCCTCGTGCTCGTGGTCGTGGTCGTGCTCGGACACAGCCCGATCTTAGCCCGCGCCCTGCGGATCGTTCCGGCCCTCGCTCCCCGGCAACACGGCCTGGGTCTGGAGCGTGCGCGAGACCAGCCGGCCGCTGTCGTCCGTGACGTCCGTCTGCACGACGATCGTCGTTCGTCCCTTGTGGACGAGCTCTGCCCTTGCCGTCACGGAGCCGGCGCGCACGGCGGCGAGGAAGTTCGTCTTCGCCTCGATCGTCGAGGTCGTGGCGCCGCGCGGCAGGTTCAGGAACGCGAGGGTCGCCGCGGCCGAGTCTGCGAGCGCCATCAGGTACCCGCCGTGGAGCACGCCGGCCGCCGTGCACCGCTCGGCGGCCCACGCGCCCTTCAGCGTGACGCCGTCGGGGCCGCCCGCCACGCCCTCGAAGCCGAGCAGGCCGGCCAGCGGCATCCCCTCGCGGAGCAGTCGTGTGAGGCTCTCGTCCACCGGGGGATTCCTACAAGGACTGCGGGTCCACGTCCACGACCGCGGTGAGCCCGTCGCGCCGCATCGTCTTCGCCGCCGAGGCGAGCAGCGCGGACGCCTGCCGCGCGACCGAGCGCGGCTGGGACGTCTTCACGAGGAGCTGCGCGCGAAAGCGGGCGCGGAGGCGGAGCACCGGGGCGGGACCGAGCAGCTCCCCTTCCACGCCGTCGAGGCGGGCGCGCAGCTCGCGCAGCGCGGCGAGCGGCGCCTGCGGGTCGGGGCCGGAGACGAGGATCGAGACGAGGTGCCGGAAGGGCGGGTAGCCGAGCGCCTCCCGCCGCTCGAGCTCGCCGGCGAGAAACCCGGCCACGTCGTGGTTGACGGCGTGCCGCAGAGGAGTCGCGTCGGGCTGGAACGTCTGCACGAGCACCCGGCCCGGCGCGTCGCGCCCGCTCCGTCCGGCGAGCTGGGTCACGAGCTGGAAGGTTCGCTCCTCGGCGCGGAAGTCCGGCAGCGCGAGGCTCGTGTCCGCGTCGACCACGGCCGCGAGCGCGACACCGGGCACGTGGTGCCCCTTCGCGACCATCTGGGTTCCGACGAGCACCGCCCGCTCGGTGGCGCGGAACCGTTCGATCGCCTCGCGTACTGCGCCCGGTCGGGTGGCCACGTCGGCGTCGAGCCGGATCCGCTCGAGCTCGGGCAGTCGCTTCGCGAGCTCCGCCTCCAAGCGCTGCGTCCCGGCGCCGATGCGGGCGACCTCGCTCGAGCCGCACTCCGGGCACGATGCGGGCACGGGGTCCGACCGGCCGCAGTGGTGGCAGCGGAGCGAGCCTCCGGTGTGGAGGGTGAGTGCGACGTCGCAGTTCGGGCAGCGTCGCGACACCCCGCACGCACGGCAGTGGACGGCCGGCGCGACTCCCCGGCGGTTGAGGAGCAGCACGGCGCGGCCGCCCTGCTCGACGAGGCCGCCGAGCGCCTCGAGCAGCGGTGCCGAGAGCGGGTATCCGGCCTCCCGGCGGAGGTCGACCAGCGAGACGCGCGGCATCGGCGCGCCGATCCGCGCGGTGAGCGAACAGCGAGCGAGACGCGCCCAGCTCTCGGGCCGCGGGGTGGCGGAGCCGTAGACGGCCACCGCGCCCTCGAGCGCGGCCCGCTTGGCGGCGACCGTGCGCGCGTCGTAGCGCGGATCGGACTCCTGCTTGTACGCGGCGTCGTGCTCCTCGTCGACCACGATCAGCCCGACGCCGCGCATCGGCGCGAACACCGCCGAGCGCGCACCGACCACGATGCGGGCCTCGCCCCGGGCAATCCGGTCTCGCTCGTCACGTCGCTCCGCTCCCCCGAGCGAGGAGTGGAGGATCGCGACGAGGTCGCCGAAGCGCCGCCGGAACCGACCGACGGTCTGCGGCGCGAGCGCGATCTCCGGCACGAGCACGATCGTCCCGAGACCCCGCTCGAGCGCCGCGGCGCACGCCTGCAGGTAGACCTCGGTCTTCCCGCTGCCCGTCGGCCCCTCGAGCAGCACGTGCTCGCCCACGCCCTCGTCGAGCGCCGCGACGATCCGTGTGACGGCGGCCCGCTGCTCGTCCGAGAGGCGGTCTGGCTCCGGCTCGCCCTCGAGCGACTCACGGAGGGCGGGAGACGGGCGCCGGCCGCGCGGCGACCGGCGCACCGGCGCGACGAGCTCGAGGGCCCGCGCAGGTGTCGAGCCGTAGTAGTCCGCGAGCCAGAGTGCGAGGTCGACGAGCTGGGGCGGGATCTCGTCGAGCAGGCGCCCGACCGGCGCGAGTTCGATCCCCGGCGGCGCGCCGACCCCGACGTCCGAGACGACGCCGCGCGTCGCACGACGCCCGAGCCGGACGCTGACCACGGCGCCCTTCGCGGTCCCCTCCGGCACCTCGTACGTGAACGGGCGGGCCAGCGTCCGCGTCGAGACCAGCGGGTAGACGGAGGCGAGAGGCACCGGACGAGCGTACTCGGGGTCCGCGACGTGCCCGTTCCCGGGCGCGCGCGGGACGATCGTCGCCGACCCCGGGGTAGACTCGCCCCATGGCGGGTCACGGGCACTCCGTCGACGAGTACCTCGAGGTGATCTACTTCCTCGCGTTCCCGATCGGCGAGTACCGGCCGGCAGGCGAGAGCGCGATCGCGTCACGCGTAGCGGACATGCTCGGGGTTTCGCGCGCGTCGGCCGGCGAGATGCTGAAGCGGCTCGAGGCCGACGGGCTCGTCGAGCGGGGCGAGCAGAAGGAGGCGATCCTCACCGCGGCGGGCATCGAGCGCGCCGAGAAGGTCGTGCGCAAGCACCGCATCATCGAGCGCTTCCTCACCGATTTCATGGGGTACACGGCCTCGGAGTCCCACGTCCACGCGGACGAGCTCGGCGACACCTTCACCGACGAGATGATCGAGCGGATGTACGAGCGGCTCGGGCAGCCCGACCGGTGCCCGCACGGCTGGCCGGTCTCGACCGAGTTCGAGCAGACGGAGAACGAGGGCCTCGTGGCGCTCTCCGAGCTCGCGCCGGGCCAGGCGGGCGAGATCGTGCGGCTCGCCGAGCACGACGGCGATCTCCTGCACTGGTTCTACGACGAGGGCTACGTCCCCGGCTCGAAGATCGAGATCCGGGCCGTCCACCCCTCGGCGGGCCAGCTGGCGGTCGTGCTCGACGCGAGCGAGCGGGAGATCGGCGAGAAGGCCGCTCAGGGGCTGTACGTCAGGCTTGCTGCCTGACTTACACGCCACTTACGCTCTGCTCATGCCCTCCGCATGCGACGCTGGTTCGATCCGGGCACCTCGTCGGAAGGAGTGATCCCCGTGAGACGCATCAGCGCCATCGTCGCCGTCGCCGCCGTCGCAGCCCTCGGGCTCGGAGCGTCCAGCGTTCCGGCGGCAAACCCGCCGTCGCTTGTCGACGACGTCGCTGCTCGGCTGGGTATCTCCCCCGACAAGCTCCGCGCCGCGTTCCGGGATGCGCTCGAGGCGCGGGTCGACGCGGCCGTCAAGGCCGGCAAGCTGACGCCCGAGCAGGCTGCGAAGCTCAAGGAGCGCATCGCGAACGCGAAGGGCCTCGGCCGACTCGCGTTCCGCCGGGCGCTCCGGCAGCACTCCGGCGTGCCGTTCTTCCCCGGCATCCGGGTTCGCGCGCACGCACCAGGCGTGATCGCGAAGTACATCGGGATCACCCCGCAGGAGCTCCGCACCGAGCTGCGTTCCGGCAAGTCGCTCGCGCAGATCGCGACCGCCCACGGCAAGACCGAGGACGGTCTCGTGAACGCGATGCTCGCCCCTCTGAAGACGCGCCTCGACAAGGCCGTGCAGGACAAGCGGCTCACGCAGGCGCGGGCGGACGAGATCCTCACGCGGACCACCGGCGTCCTGAAGAAGGCCGTCGAGCGCATGCCTCCCGTAGCGCTTCCGGGCTAGCAGGCGCCACAGGGCTGCTCCGACCGCAGCGGGCGGGCGATCACGCAGCGGGGAAGCACAGTTGCGGCGCCGACAGGCGACGCCTTCAGGGATCTGCCCCGCCGCAGGCGGGGATCAAGCGGCAGAAATCCGCTGCCGCGGATTTCTGCTTGCGAAGGAGAATCGGATCAAGCGGCGGGGATCCGCTCCTGCGGATTCCCGCTTCGCGCAGCAGGTCCCAGCCCGGCGGCGGCCCGGAGCGCGTCCGCCTTGTCCGTGCGCTCCCACGAGAAGTCCGCGTCCGCTCGGCCGAAGTGGCCGTAGGCGGCGGTCTTGCGATAGATGGGCCGCTTGAGGTCGAGGTCGCGCACGATCGCGCCGGGCCGGAGGTCGAAATGCTCTGCGACGAGCTCGGCGATGCGCTCGTTCGACAGCCCCGGCGCCTCGGTGCCGAAGGTGTCGACGAGCACGCTCATGGGGTGCGCGACGCCGATCGCGTAGGAGACCTGGAGCTGGCACCGGTCGGCCAGTCCCGCCGCGACGACGTTCTTCGCGGCGTGACGGGCCGCGTACGCCGCCGAGCGGTCGACCTTCGTCGGGTCCTTGCCCGAGAACGCGCCGCCGCCGTGCGGTGCGGCGCCGCCGTAGGTGTCGACGATGATCTTGCGCCCCGTGAGGCCGGTGTCACCCATCGGCCCGCCGATCACGAACTTCCCGGTCGGGTTCACGTGGAAGAAGTCGACGTCGACGAGCTTCGCCGGATCGAACAGGTCACGGTAGTCGGCGTGGAGGATCGGCTCGACGACGTGCTCCAGCAGATCGGGCTTGATCAGGGTTTCGGCGTCGAGACCGTCCCGATGCTGCGTGGAGATCAACACGCGCTCGATCTCCACCGGCCGCTGGCGACCGTGCTCGTCGATCTCGTAGCGCACGGTGACCTGCGACTTGCCGTCCGGGCGCAGGTACGGCAGGACGTCGGCCTTGCGCACGGCCGCGAGACGCCTCGTCAGCTTGTGCGCGAGCATGATCGGGAGCGGCATCAGCTCCTCCGTCTCCCGGGCCGCGTAGCCGAACATCATCCCCTGGTCGCCGGCGCCGATCCGGTCGATCGGGTCCGTGTCGCCGTGCTGGGCCTCGAACGACGCCTCGACGCCCTGGGCGATGTCCACGGACTGCTCGTCGATCGCGACCATCACGCCGCAGGTCTCGGCGTCGAAGCCGTACTTCGCGCGCGTGTAGCCGATGTCCCTGATCGTGTCGCGGACGATCGCGCGCACGTCGACGTACGTCTCGGTCGTGATCTCGCCGGCCACGACGACGAGCCCGGTGGTGATCAGCGTCTCGCACGCGACGCGCCCGTTCTCGTCGTCTGCGAGCACCGCGTCGAGCACCGCGTCCGAGATCTGGTCGGCGATCTTGTCGGGATGCCCCTCCGTCACCGACTCGGACGTGAACTGGAAGGTGCGCGCGCCCATCGTGCGTCGAACCCTAGCCACGATCGCCCGACCGGCAAGCGCCCGTCACTCGACGGTCGGCTCGCGCTCCATCAGCTGGGCGACGAGAGCGGTCAGCGAGACCCCGTCGAGCACGGCGCACACCCCCTCGGTGATCGGCATCTCGACCCCGAGCCGGTGAGCGAGGCCGCGCAGGACAGGCGCTGTCGTGAGGCCCTCGACGGTCATCCCGATCGAGCGGACCGCCTCGGCCGGTGTCGCGCCCTGCGCGACGAGCTCGCCGCAGCGCCTGTTGCGGCCGGATCGCGACCAGCACGTCACGACGAGGTCGCCCATCCCCGCGAGGCCCGCGAACGTCTCGGGGCGCGCACCCGCGACCTCGGCGAGGCGCCTCATCTCCGCGAGGCCGCGGGCGACCAGCGCGGCCTTGGCGTTGTCGCCGAGCCCGAGGCCGTCCGCGCCCCCAGCGGCCAACGCGATGACGTTTTTCGCGGCGGCGCAGAGCTCGACCCCGACCACGTCGTCGTTCACGTACACGCGGAACGCCGTGGAGGTGATCGCGAGCTGGAGCTGCACCGCGAGGGGCAGGCTCTCGCAGGCGATCACGGCGGCGGCGGGGAGCCCGCGGGCGATCTCCTCGGCGATGTTCGGGCCAGAGAGGACCGCGACCGGCCGGTCGCGGACGAGCGTGGAGAGACGGTCGCCCGACCCGGGGTCGAGCCCCTTCGTGAGGCTCAGGACGGGCGCGTGGCCCGCGAGACCGGACACGACGCCCGCGTACGCGACGCTCGGCACGGCGAGCACGACGAGGTTCGCGTGCTCGACGTCCGCCCCCGCGATCGTGGTGGCGGACACGCCGCCGAGGTCGACGTTCGTCAGGTAGCGCGGGTTCCGGGCCGTCCGGCCGATCTCCTCCGCTTGGGCGGGATCGCGGCAGGCGAGCGTGACCGTGTGGCCGTGGTCTGCGAGCAGACGCGAGAACGCCGTTCCCCAGGAGCCCCCGCCCACCACCACCACGTCCATCGACATGACCCTACGCCCTGCGACGGGAGGCCGTCGCGGCTCGCACGGCGTCCTAGGACGAGCGCTGGAAGTCGATCGAGACGGGCACTCCCTGGAGGTCGAAGCGCGCGCGCAGCTCGTTCTCGACCCAGTAGCCGTAGTCCCTGGTCACGAGCCGCGGGTCGTTGACGAACACCCGCAGGCGTGGCGGGCGCGTCGCGGTCTGGGTCGCGTAGAGGAGCCTGAGGCGCCGTCCGCGCTCGCCGGACGGTCCCGGACGGGCCTGCTTCAGCTCGCCGATCGCGCGATTCAGCGCGGGTGTCGGGATCCGCGTCACGTGCTTCTCGAACAGCGCCTCGACATGGTCGAGCAGCCGCCGCAGGCCGCGCCCGGTCAGCGCGGACACCGCGATCACCGGGGGCCGCTGGCGCAGCCGTCTGTTGAGCAGCCCGCGCGTCTCCTGGAGGTCGACCACGCCGGCGTCCCACTTCGAGAGCACGACCAGCGTCGAGCACCCCGCCCTGCGGGCCACGTCGGCGACGGCGAGGTCCTGCTCGACGACTCCCTCCGAGGCGTCGACGAGCACGACTGCGACGTCCGCGCGCTCCGCCGCCTCGAGCGCCCGCAGCTCCGAGTAGTACTCGATGCCCTGGCGCTGCCGCCGCTTCCGGCGGAGGCCGGCCGTGTCGACGAGGACGAAGGTCGTCCCGTCACGGATGAGGACGGTGTCGATCGTGTCGCGCGTCGTGCCTGGCACCTCGGAGACGATTACGCGCTCCTCGCCGAGCAGCGCATTGAGCAGCGACGACTTGCCGACGTTGGGCCGCCCGAGGATCGCGACGCGGATCGCCGACTCGTCGACGACGGGCTCGTCGCGTCCGGGCAGCCGCACGACGACCTCGTCGAGGAGGTCGCCCGTGCCGTGGCCGTGCAGCGCCGAGAGCGGCACCGGGTCGCCGAGGCCGAGCCGGTGGAACTCCACCGCCTCGAGGTCGCGGCGAGGGTCGTCGATCTTGTTCGCGAGGACGATCACCGGCGTGCCGGAGGCACGGAGCAGCGCAGCCAGGTCCTCGTCGCCCGGCGTGATCCCGGCCCTCGCGTCGACGACGAAGAGCACGAGGTCCGCCTCCGCGACCGCCGCCCGTGCCTGGTCGGCGATGTGGCGGCCGAAGGGGCCTCGGTCCTGCTCGTCCACGCCGCCCGTGTCGACCAGCCGGAACGTGACGCCGTTCCAGTCGCAGAGGAGCTCCTTGCGGTCGCGCGTCACACCCGGGGTCTCGTGCACGACCGCGGCCCGGCTCTGCGTCAGGCGGTTGACGAGCGTCGACTTGCCGACGTTCGGAAAGCCCACGATCGCGACCGTCCCGGCACTTCTGACCCCTTCGGGCTCAGAAGTGCTAGCTCCCGCCCCCTCCATGCCTAGTGGCGTTCCGCCGCAGGTGGTACGCCGCCGCGGCGGCCGTGCTCGTGCAGCACGACGAGCCAGTCCCAGAGCCGCCGGATCTCGCGCTGGAGCTCCGCCGAGGCTGCCTTGTACCCCCTGCCCCCTTTCGGCAGCCCGCCGAGCTCGAGCGGCTCGCCCCAGGCGATCGAGACGGGCTGCCGGCTCCCGGGCCGCCACGACTGGGTTCCGTGGATCGCGACGGGCACGATCGGAACGCCCTCCTGCAGCGCGACCATCGCGGCCCCGGGCTGAACCTCGCCGGGGACGCCCGCGTGCTGCCGCGTGCCCTCGACGAAGAGGCCGAGCGCGTTGCCGTCGGCGACGATGCGGCGCATCGTCCGCACCGCCTCGCGATCCGACTCTCCCCGGCGCACCGGGAAGCAGCCGAACGCGCGGATGAACGCGCCGAACCCCGGGACCCTGTGCGCCTCGACCTTCGCCATGTAGTAGAGAACGCGCGGGCTCGCGGCGCCGAGCACGAGGGGGTCGAGCCAGGAGAAGTGGTTGGCCGCGACCACGCAGCCCCCCTCCCGCGGCACGCGCTCCTTGCCGTAGACCTTGAGCCGCGAGGCGAGGGTCGCGGCGGTCCCCATCGTCGGCCGGCCGATCGCCCACGTGAGCGGTGCGACGTTCATCGGGCCCCCTCGACCAGCGCGGCGACGCGCTCGACGACCTCGTCGAGCGTGAGGTCGGTCGTGTCGACCTCGACGGCGTCGGCGGCCTGGTGCGTGTTGACGGCGTCCCGCTCGTCTCTCCGGCGGAGCTCCTCGGCGAGCTCTGCGACGCCGAGCCCCACCCGCTCGGCGTGGCGGCGGCGGGCGCGTACGCCGGGATCGGCGACGAGCCAGACCTTCACCTCCGCCTCGGGCACGACCACGACGCCGATGTCGCGCCCCTCGATGACGGAGTCGCCCGAGCGGCCGAGGTCCCGTTGGCGCCCGCGCATCACCTCCCGCACCTCGGGATGCCGCGCCACGACCGGCACCGCGGCGTCGATCTCCGGCTCGCGGATCCGGGCCGTGACGTCCTCGCCCGCGATCGACACGGCTCCTCCCACCCCGAATCCGACCGGGTTGGCGGCGGCCAGCGCCTCGAGCGCCGGCCCGTCGTCGAGCGGGACGCCCTCGTGGAGGGCGAGCCACGTGAGCGCGCGGTACATCGCCCCCGTATCGAGGTACTTGAAGCCGAGCAGAGCCGCGAGCGCCCTCGCAACCGAGCTCTTCCCCGCGCCGGCGGGCCCGTCGATCGCGACGATCACGCGCCGGAGGTTATCGGCGGTCGTCCTCCGCGACGTCCGAGGCCCGGCGAAGCTCGGTCAGCAGCTCGAAGAAGCCGGGGAAGCTGACGGCGACGGCGTCCGCGCCGTCCACCCGCACGCCCTCGCGGGAGACGAGTCCGGCAACGGCTCCCAGCATCGCGACACGGTGATCGCCGCGGCTCGAGACGTGCCCGCCGCGCAGCCGCGCCGGCACCCCCGTGATCCGGAAGCCGTCCGCCGTCGCCCGCGCGCGGACCCCGAGCGCGCGAAGGGCGTCCACGGTCGTCTCGATCCGGTCGGACTCCTTCGCCCGCAGCTCCTCCGCGCCGCGCAGCACGCTCTCGCCGCGCGCGCACGCAGCGGCGAGCGCGAAGAGCGGGAGCTCGTCGATCGCGACCGGGACCTCGTGCCCGTCGACGGTCGTCCCCACGAGTGGCGCCGCGTGCACCTCGATGTCGCCCGCGGGCTCGGCACCGATCTCGCGCCGGTTGTACGTCGTCACACGGGCGCCCATGCGCTCGAGGATTCCGAGGAGGCCCGTGCGCCGCGGATTGAGGTTGACGCCGTGCACGTGGAGCTCCGAGCCGGGCACGAGCGTCGCGGCGACGATCAGTGGCGCGGCCGAGGAGAAGTCACCCGGAACCTCGACCTCGCCGAGCGACAGCCGCTCGGCGGGACGGATGCTGACGCTCTCGGGCCGCCGCGTAACCGGTGCGCCGGCGGTCTCGAGCATCCGCTCGGTGTGGTCGCGAGTCGGGACGGGCTCGACGACCGTCGTCTCGCCGTCCGCATAGAGCCCGGCGAGGAGGATGGCCGACTTCACCTGCGCACTCGCCACCGGCAGCCGGTAGGTGACCGCGTGGAGCGAGCGCCCCTGCACGCCGAGGGGGAGCGTTCCGTCAGCGCTCTCGATGCCCGCACCCATCTCCCGCAGCGGATCGACGATCCGCCCCATCGGACGGGCGCTGAGCGACGCGTCTCCGACGAGCTCGAACTCCTGCCACGGTTGACCGGCCAGGATGCCCGCGAACAGACGGACCAGCGTGCCGGCGTTGCGGCAGTCGATTGGTCCGCGCGGGGCGGTCAGCCCGCGGAGGCCGACGCCCGCCACGCGCAGCTCGTCGTGCGCCTGCTCGGACACGGTGACACCGCACGCTCGTACGGCGGCGATCGTGGCCTCGGTGTCGGCCGAGCGACCGAAGCCTGCGATGCGGGTCTCCCCGTCGCAGATCGCGCCGATCAGCACCGCCCGGTGCGAGATCGACTTGTCGCCCGGGACTGCGACGTGACCGAGGAGTCGCGGCACGGGCTCGACGTGGACACGCGTCTCGCTGCTCACTCGTCGATCACCGGCGCCGCGACGACGCCGTAGCCCTGCCCCTCAAGGAGCTCGACGGCGCGCTCCGCCTCCCCCTCCCCCGAGACGAGTACGGTCAGCGTGCCCCCGCGCTCGCTCGAGACGTGGTCCAGCTCGAAGTCCTCGACGTTGATCCGCTCCGCGCCGAGCGTCTGGAAGATCCCGGCGAGGACGCCGGGCCGGTCCGGGATGTGGACGCGAAGCCTCTGGAGGGCGCCCGGGTCGGCGAAGGCGCTCGCGAGCAGCCGCCTGCGGTGGCCGCTCGCCTCGCCGATCCAGCGGGCGAGGAAGCCCGCGTCGCCCGCGGCCAGCGCACGCTCGACCTGCTCGAGCGCGCGCCGTTGCTCTGCCAGCGCGGTTGCGAGCGCCTCCCGGTTGTCGAGGAAGATGTCGACCCAGATCCGCGGGTTCGCGCCCGCGATCCGCGTCATGTCGCGCAGCGAGCCGCCCGCTCCCTGCAGCGGGTCGTGTCCCTCGATCCGCGTCGAGCCCGCCTGGTTCAGCAGGACGTTCGCCAGCACGTGCGGGAGGTGGCTCGTGAGCCCGACGAGCCGGTCGTGCGCCTCGGGGCCGATCGCGACCGGGCGCGCGCCGAGCGCGGCCACGAACCCGTGCACGAGGCGCAGCCGCTCGGGCGTCGTCGCGGCGGTCGGGGTGAGGAACCACGTCGCGCCCTGGAACAGCTCGGCGGCGGCCCGCCCCGGCCCACGCGTCTCGGCGCCGCAGATCGGATGCCCGCCGATGAAGCGCGAGTCACTGGCGGCCGCCGCGCAGACCGCCTGCTTCGTCGAGCCGACGTCCGTGACCGTGCACCCTTCGGGTGCCCGATCTAGGACTTCGCGCACGCTTCCCGGGAGATCGCCGACGGGGGCTGCTACGAGTACGAGATCGGCGCTCGCGACGGCCTCCTCGAGTCCCGTGGCTCGCTCGACTGCGCCGCGCTCAACCGCCAGCGCGAGCGCCTCGGAATCAGGGTCCCAGCCCTTCGCCGTGCCGACGCCGGCACGGCGTGCCGCGAGCCCGGCGGACGCCCCGATCAGCCCCGTCCCGACAATCGCCAGCCTCCTGACCTGCACGGTGCTCACGACCCTGACCTAGGCCGCATGGTCGCCGTAGGCGATCATGCGGCCCGCATGAGCTCCGCGACGCGGAACGCGAGGTCGAGCGACTGGCGGGCGTTGAGCCGCGGGTCGCAGAGCGTCTCGTAGCGGGTGTCGAGCTGCTCCTCGAGCACCTCCTCCGATCCGCCCAGGCATTCCGTCACGTCCTCCCCGGTGATCTCGAGGTGCACGCCGCCCGGCCAGGTGCCGGCCGCGCGGTGCGCGGCGAAGAAGCCCTCGATCTCGCCGAGGACGTCGTCGAACCGTCGCGTCTTGTGCCCGGACGGGGTCACGAACGTGTTCGCGTGCATCGGGTCGCAGACCCAGAGCACGGGGACGCCGCACTCGCGCACCGCGGAGACCAGCGGCGGCAGCACGTCACAGACGTGCCCGGCGCCGAGGCGCGTCACGAGCGTCAGGCGCCCGGGCACGCGCCCCGGGTTGAGGCGCTCGCAGAGCGCGACGAGCTCGTCCGGCGTCGCGTCGGGACCGACCTTCGCCCCCACCGGGTTCCCGACTCCGGCGAGGAACGCGACGTGCGCGCCGTCGGGTTGGCGCGTCCGCTCCCCCACCCAGAGGAAGTGGGCCGAGCACGCGTACCAGTCCCCCGTCGTCGAGTCACGCCGGACGAGTGGCTCCTCGTAGTCGAGCAGCAGCGCCTCGTGGCTCGTCCAGACGTCGACCTCGTGGATCGAGTGCTCGTCGCCGAGGTCGATCCCGATCGCCTGCATGAAGCGCAGCGCACGTCCGATCTCGTTCGCGATCACCTCGTAGCGCCGGCCCTCCAGCGAGCTCGAGACGAACTCCTGGTTCCACGTGTGCACCTGCGTCAGGTCGGCGAACCCACCCTTCGTGAACGCGCGCAGGAGGTTGAGCGTCGAGACGGCCTGGTAGTACGCCTGCACCATCCGCTCGGGGTCGGGGGTGCGCGCCGCGATGCTCGGCTCGTCGGAGTGGATCGCGTGGCCCCGGAACGACGGCAACTCGACCCCGTCGACGCGCTCCGTGGGCGTCGTGCGGGGCTTGGTGAACTGTCCCGCGAGCCGCCCGACCTTCACGACGGGGAGCGTCGCCCCGTATGTGAGGACGGCCGACATCTGCAGGATCACCTTGAGTCGCTCGCGGATCGCGACCGCCGAGACGTCGCGGAACGACTCGGCGCAGTCACCGGCCTGCAGGAGGAACGCGCGACCCTCGACCGCCTCGCCGAGGGCCCGCAGGAGCGCCCGCGCCTCGCCGGCGAAGACGAGCGGCGGGAGCTGCCCGAGCCGCTCACGAACGGCGGAGACCGCCGCAGGGTCGGGCCAGTCGGGCTGCTGGAGGGCAGGCAGCGAGCGCCACGACGACGGCGTCCAGGGCTCGATCACGGCCATCGGGCGAGTGTATCCAGCGGGTTTCTGGCGCATCGCGCCAGAAAACGCTAGAACCTGCAGCATGCCCGGTATCGATCGCCACACAGTCTTCTGGCGGGCGATGACGCCCCTGTCAACCGGCGGCCGCGAGGGCACCTAGCAGTCCTGTCGGTCGCCGAAGGCGAGCGAAAGGACTGCTGTGAGGATCTTCTCGGGCATCCAGCCCACCGGCGACAAGCATCTCGGCAACTACATCGGCGGCTTCCGGCAGTACGCGCGCACCCAGGAGCTCGGCGAGGCGTACTTCTGCATCGTCGACCTCCACTCGATCACGGTCGAGTACGACCCGACCGACCTCCACGACCGCACCCTCGACCTGTTCGCCATGCTCGTCGCGACGGGCCTCGACCCCGAGCGCTCGACGGTCTTCGCCCAGAGCCACGTCACCGCCCACGCGGAGGCGAGTTGGCTGCTGTCCGCGGTCACGAGCTACGGGCAGCTCGGGCGGATGACGCAGTTCAAGGACAAGGCGGATCAGCGCGAGTTCGTCTCCTCCGGGCTGTTCACCTACCCGGTGCTGATGGCCGGCGACATCCTCCTGTACCAGACCGACCGCGTGCCGATCGGCGACGACCAGCGGCAGCACCTGGAGCTCGCGCGTGACGTCGCGCAACGCTTCAACGCCCGCTTCGGCGAGACCTTCGTGGTCCCCGAGGGCATCTACCCGGAGGTCGGCGCGCGGATCATGGATCTGCAGGAGCCGACGAGGAAGATGTCCACGACAGGAGGCACCGAGCAGGGCACGGTAAAGCTCCTCGACGAGCCCGACGTGATCCGGAAGAAGTTCCGTTCGGCCGTGACGGATTCGGGCCGCGAGATCCGGCGGGGCGACGACAAGCCCGGCGTCACGAACCTCGTCGACATCCTCTCGGTCGCCACGGAGCGCGCACCGGAGGACGTCGAGCGCGCCTACGACGGCTCCGGGTACGGCGACCTGAAGCGTGACGTCGGCGACGCCGTCGTCGCGCTGCTCGGACCGGTCCGGGAGCGATACCTGGAGCTCCGGGGGGACGAGCCCGAGCTGCTGCGCCTCCTCGCGGCGGGAGCGGCGAAGGCGCGCGAGGCCGCGGCGCCGACGCTCGCGGCCATGTACGAGCGCATGGGCTTCGTGAGGATCCCGTGATCAGGGTCTACGCGGTCGCGGCAGGCGTCTTCGCCGTCGCGATCGCCGGGGGCGTCCTCCACTACGCGGGCGCCTCGCCGACCGTGACGTTCGTCGTCTGCGGGGCGGCCCTCGGGGGGGTCGCCTGGACGATCGGCATCGCGACCGAGTCCGTCGGCGCGAGGTTCGGCCCGGCCGTGACCGGCGCGCTCCAGTCGACGCTCGGCAACCTGCCCGAGCTGTTCATCGTGCTCTTCGCGCTGTCTGCCGGCGAGGTGGTCGTCGCACAGTTCTCGATCCTCGGCTCGCTGTTCGCGAACGCGCTGCTCGTCCTGGGGCTCGCGATCGCGGCCGGCTCGACCCGCAACCGGGACGGGACGATGTCGTTCGGCGCCCGCCTCCCGAACGACACGGCCACCCTGCTCCTGCTCGCGGTGTTCCTGATCGCGATCCTCGGCCTCTCCGACCAGGTCGGCGACCGTGCCAGCCGGCACCAGGTGGAGATCTCGGTGGTGGGGGCGGTCTGCCTGCTCGTCGTCTACGCGGCGTGGCTCGTCGGCTACCTCCGCTCCGAGCGGACGGCGGAGCCGGCACTCTCCGAGCCGACGCACGCCGTGCTGCCGTTCGGCGCCGCCCTGACCCTGCTTGCGCTGTCGGGCGTGGCGGCCGCGCTCGTCTCGGACTGGTTCGTCGCGGAGCTCGATCCCGCCGTCGAGGCGCTCGGCATCTCGAAGGCGTTCACCGGGCTGGTGATCGTCGCGATCGCGGGCAACGCGGTCGAGAACGTCGTCGCGGTGCAGCTCGCCTGGAAGCGGCAGAGCGACCTCGCGATCTCGGTCGTGAAGAACTCCGTGGCACAGATCGCGTGCTTCCTCTGGCCGGTGCTGGTCATCGCGTCGCTCGCATTCGCGCACCGGCTGACGTTCGTGATCCCCCCCGTCTACCTCGGAGCGCTCGCGCTCACCGCGATCGCCCTCTGGCAGATCACCGGCGACGGCCGGGCCGTCCTGTTCGAAGGGCTCGCGCTCGTGAGCCTCTACGTCGTGCTCGCGACGCTCGTCTGGTTCGAGTAGGGATCGGCGCTGTCGGGCCGCTGCCGCTAGAGACCGACGAGCCTGCGCAGCGCGGCGACTTCGGCGCTCTTCAGCTCGCGCCACTCGCCCGGCCGCAGCCTGCCGGTGCCGACGCCCGCGTAGCGGGAGCGGCGGAGCCGCACGACCGGGTGGCCGACGGCGTCGAGCATGCGCTTCACCTGGCGGTTGCGCCCCTCGTGCAGGCCGAGCTCGAGGCGCGACGGCCCGAGGCGGCGCACGTGGGCGGGCGCCGTCGGCCCGTCCTCCAGCTCGACCCCGCGGCCGAGAGCCCGGACGGCGTCGTCGTCCGGCTCGCCCTCCACGTCGGCGACGTAGACCTTCTCGACCCGGTATCGCGGATGCGCGAGGCGATGCGCGAGCTGCCCGTCGTTCGTGAGCAGGAGCGCCCCCGTCGTGTCGCGGTCGAGCCGCCCCACCGGGACGACGCGGACCTCTCCGCCGACGAGGTCGACGACCGTGGGGCGGCCCTGCGGGTCGCGCGCGGTCGTGATCGTGCCGCGAGGCTTGTTCAGGAGCACGTGGCGCAGACGCTGCACGCCGACCGGACGCCCGTCGACACGGACGTCGTCGGCCCGCTCGACGAACGTGTTCAGCTCGCCACGCATGCCGTTCACCGTCACGCGACCTGCCTTGATCAGCCCGTCCGCGCCGCGGCGGGAGGCCACCCCTGCACGGGCGAGGTAGGCGTTCAGGCGCATCGCCGGTCATTGTCGCGGCTACCCTCCCTGCCGTGAACGCCCACGCCGAGGTCACGCGCCGCCTCGCCGACCTGGTCGTCGGCTACGGCGCGAACGTGCAGCCCGGGCAGATCGTGGGGGTCACGACCTACACCGGCAAGGAGGCGCTCACGCGTGAGGTGGCCCGGGCGGCATACGAGCGCGGCGCGCGCTGGGTCGACGTCGTCACGTTCGACCCGTGGGTGAAGCGCGAGCGACTCGCACACGCGGACGAGTCGACGCTGGAGTACGTCCCGCCGTGGCTCGTCGATCGGCTCGAGTGGCTCTCGGACGAGCGGGCCGCCCGGGTCACGCTCAACGGCCCGTCGGCGCCGGACTCGCTCGACGGGATCGACCCCGCCCGTGCGGGTCGCGACGTCATGCCCTACCTCCCGAAGACGGGCGAGGTCGTGAACGCGCGCACGACGAACTGGTGCGTCGCCCCCGCTCCGACGCCGGGCTGGGCGGCGGTCGTGTACCCGGACCTGGAGCCGAACGCTGCCTACGACCGGCTCTGGGAGGAGGTCGCCTACGTCTGCCGGCTCGACGCCGACGATCCCGAGGACGCCTGGCGCGAGCGGGCACGCACGCTCGAGGCGGTCGCGACCCGGCTGACCGAGCGCCGTTTCGACGCCATCCGTCTGCGGGGGCCGGGAACCGACCTCACCGTCGGCCTCTTCCCCTCTTCGCTCTGGCACGCGGCCGACTTCGAGACGGCCGACGGGCTGCGCCACTTCCCGAACATCCCCAGCGAGGAGATCTTCACGACGCCGGATCCCACGCGTGTCGACGGACACGTCGCGGCGACGCGACCGCTCGAGGTGTACGGGGCGGTGATCGACGGCATCCGGGTGGAGTTCGAGGGCGGGCGCGCGGTGCGCATCGACGCCGACCGCGGGGCGGACACGCTGCGGGCGATCGCCGGGAAGGACGAGGGGGCGGCACGCCTCGGCGAGCTGGCGCTCGTCGACGGCGAGGGCCGTATCGGGCCGCTCGGCACCGTGTTCTACGAGACGCTGCTCGACGAGAACGCCGCGAGCCACATCGCGCTCGGTCATGGCTACGCCCTCGGCGTGGAGGACGACGGCGACCTCGCGCGCGTGAACGACTCGGTCGTGCACGTGGACTTCATGATCGGCTCGCCGGAGCTCGACGTCGACGGCATCACCCGTGACGGCGACGTCGTGCCGCTGCTCCGTTCCGGCGCCTGGCAGATGTGACGCTGCGCTACGGGCGCCGCGCGACGGCGACCACGGCTGCGAGACGGTCGGCGATCGCCCGCCGGGCGCGTTCGAGCGGGTCATTCGAGCCCGACGCGACGAACTGCGCGTTCGCGAGCATGACGTACGCGTCGAGCTCGAACACGAGCTGGACCGGGTCGACGTCGCGAACGATGCGGCCCTCGTCCTGCGCCTCGCGGACCGCCGCTTCGAGCGCCTCCGTCCAGTCCGCAACCACCCCGAGCGCGAGCTCGCGCACGGGTCCAGAGCGGGTATCGAGCTCCGCGGCGGCCGAGGCGAAGAAGCAGCCGCCCGGGAACACGCCCACCTCGACGTGACCGAGGAACCCCTCCAGCAGCGCCCGTAGGCGCTCGAGCCCGTCGGGAGCGCCCGCCGCCGGGCGGACGACGACCTCGTCGAAGATCTCGGTCGCCCGCTCCACGGTCGCGAGCTGGAGCTCCTCCTTCGAGCCGAAGTGGGCAAAGAGCCCGCTCTTGCTGATCCCGACGCGCTCGGCCAGCCGCGCCAGCGAGAGCCCGTCGAGACCCTCGACCGTCGCGAGGCTCGCCGCCTCGTCGAGGATCGCCCGACGAGTGCGGATGCCGTCACTGCGCGCCGACCGCCGGCGTGAGTGCGTGGTCTTCGAGCTCATGCTTGACAAATTAGCACGACCGGTCGTATAGTATGCACTCGGCACGAACGATCGTACTAACTAGGAGGACATGATGACTGCGATTGCCGAACCGACACCGGACCTCGAGGCAGTCAAGCGCCGCCAGCAGGCGACCTGGGCGAGCGGCGAATACGCCGAGATCGCGACCCTGATCGTCCCCGTCGCCGAGCGGCTCGCCGACGCGGCCGACCTCCGCTCCGGCTGGAAGGTGCTCGACGTCGCGACCGGGACGGGCAACGCGGCGATCGCCGCGGCGCGTCTCGGCTGCGACGTGATCGGCATCGACTACGTTCCCACGCTGCTCGAGCGAGGCCGGGCGCGCGCCGCGGCCGAGCGGCTCGACGTCGGCTTCGTAGACGGCGACGCGGAGGCGATTCCGTTCCCCGACGGGTCCTTCGACGCCGTGCTCTCGGTCTACGGCACGATGTTCGCGCCCGACCACCGGCGGGCCGCGGCCGAGCTCGTGCGGGTCTCTCGCCCGGGCGGCACGATCGGGCTGGCGAGCTGGACGCCCGAGGGCTTCCTCGGCGAGCTCTTCCGGACGGTTTCGGACCACGTCCCCCCGCCGCCCGGCCTCGCGCCCGCGATGCAGTGGGGCAGCGAGCAGCACCTCCTCGGCCTCTTCGGCGACGAGGTCTCGTGGCGGCATCGGCGCCGCACGTTCACGTTCCGGTTCGCGTCGGCGGACGCGTTCGTCGAGACGTTCGTCCGCTACTACGGACCGACCCTCAAGGCGGTCGAGGCGGCCGGCCCCGCGCTGGAGGAAGACCTCCGCGTGCTCGTGCATGGCTGGAACCGGCTGCCCGCCGGCGGGCCGGTCGCGGTCCCGGGCGCGTACCTCGAGTCGGTCGGGACGAGGGCGTGACCTGCGCCGGGAGGTCGACGCGCGCGCCGCCCGTGGACGGCCTCAGACGGGCGGCTCGGGGTCGTACTGGATGTAGCGTCGTACCTCGCGCGCGCGCTCGGTGGAGTGGAGCCGCGCGACGAGGTGCAGCGCCATGTCGATCCCGGCCGACACGCCGGCCGCGGTCACGATCTCCCCGCTGTCGACGAACCGGTCGTCGGGGCGCACCTCGACCGTGGGCTCGAGCTCCGCAAGGCGGTCGAGCCTCCCCCACCAGGTCGTCGCCGGCCGGTTCCGCAGCAGGCCGGCGGCGGCGAGCGCGAGCGCGCCGGTGCACACGCTCGTCACGAGCGTCCCCCGCGCCGACTCGTCGCGGAGCCGCTCGAGGAACGCTGCGTCCTCGAGCTTCGCGTTGACGCCGTACCCGCCGGGCACGAGCAGGACGTCGGCGGCGGGGGCCGTCGCCCAGGTGTGGTCGGGCGCGACCCTGAGGCCCTTCGCGCAGGTGACGAGCTCGGTGCCGTCCGCCACCGTGAACACCGAGGCCCCATCGTCCGGGAACTGCGTCGCCCAGGCCGCGAGCACCTCCCAGGGCCCGGCGAAGTCGAGCTCCTCGACGCCCTCGAAGAGGACGATCGCGATGCGCGTCATGCCGCGATGCTAGTGGGAGAACCGCATGCACGGTCCGCTGCGGCGTGCTCGTCTACGAGGCGCGGGCTCCCGCCACCTCGAGGAGCCGCTCGCGGATCGCGGCCGCGTCCTCGCCCAGGTCGTCCAGCCGGGGCAGCTCGGCGAGCGTGTCGAGCCCGAAGACGCGCTCGAAGAGCGGAGTCGCGCGGTAGCGAACCGCTCCACCGGAGCCTGCCTCGCGGCCGGCCTCGGCGATCAGCCCGCGCTCGACGAGCGAGGCGACCGTCGAGTCCGCGGCGACGCCGCGGATGCGCGCGATCTCGGGCCGCGATACCGGGCCCATGTAGGCGACGATCGCCAGCGTCTCGAGCGCAGCCTGGGAGAGGCCGCGCTCGACGGGTCGCTCGAAGAGCCGTCCGCAGGCGTCGGCCGCCTCGCGGGCCGCGCGGAACGCATAGCCGCCTGCCGCACGCTCGAGGACGATGCCGCTGCGCCCCTCGCGGTAGCGCTCGCCGAGCAGTCCGAGCGCGGTCTCGATGCGCTCGGCGTCGTCCTCGGTCGCCTCGGCGAGCTGCTCGACGGACAGCGGTTGAGAGGTGATCACGAGGAGCGCCTCGATCGTGCGCGCGAGCGCGTCGATCGGGCTCCCGGCGATCGTGTCGCGGGAGATCAGGCGGAGCGGACGGTCCACTGCGGGATCCTTTCCTTCACGGGACAGGAGACGCGGATCGGCGAGAACGGCCCCGCCTGCGCGAGCGCGACCTCGCCGCTCTTGCGCAGCTCGAGCAGCGCGAGGAACGCGACGGCCTGCTCGACCCGGGAGAGCCCGACGACCTCGCCGTCGAAGTCGAACACGCGGCGCCGGCGGAGGACGGCGCGGAAGCGCTCGAGGAACTGCGCGACGGGCGGGAAGCGGAGGGCCATGTGCGAGAGAGACACCTTCGGCGGGGGCGCCGCCAACCCTGCGAGCGCCGCGGCGAGCGAGGCTGGGTCCTGCGGCGCGAGGCGGCGCTCCACCCGGGGCGCGAGCGGCGCCGGGCCGAGCCGGAACCAGCGGTCTCGCTCGGCGGTCAGCCGCTCGCGCAGCCAGCCCGCCGCGTCCTTCATCCGGCGGTATTCCGCGAGCCGCCGGGCGAGCTCCTCGGCCGCCTCCTCCGGCTCGAGCTCGGACAGCTCGGCTCCCTCGTCCGGGAACAGTTGCCGCGCCTTGATCTCGAGCAGGGCGGCGACGAGGACGAGGAACTCGCCGCAGGCGTCGAGGTCGATCCGGTCTCGCGCAGCAAGCCCGTCGACGAACGCGACCACGATCCCCGCGACGTCGATCTCCGCCGGCTCGAGCTGCTCCTTGAGGACGAGCGTGAGCAGGAGGTCGAACGGCCCCTCGAACGCGTCGAGGTCCAGCTCGAGATCGCGAACCGCCGACGCCACCCGGCGAATCTAGCCGGGCGGTCGGACGCGTCTGGCGCCCGGAACGGCCATGCGCCGTTGTGGCTTCGCCGGCCGCCCGCGGGTCCCGCCCCGTGGCGGCGCCTCGCGGCCCCGGCGCTGGGAGAGGACGTACCAGGTGACTCCGACCACGATGCCGAGCAGGGACACCCACGCGTTGAGGCGCAGGCCGGCGATGTGGTGCGCCGGGTCGATCCGCAGCAGCTCCTCGCCGAACCGGCCGACGCAGTACAGGGCGATGTACGCCGCGAAGAGCCCCGGGGGCCGCGGCCGCAGCCGACGCTCGATCACGTAGACCAGGAACGCGGCTGCTGCGAAGTCCCAGAGCAGCTCGTAGAGGAATGTCGGGTGGAAGGTGGCCGAGTCGAGATGGTCGACCGGTCGGTTGATCGGGTCGATCTCGAGGCCCCAGGGCAGGTCGGTCGGTTTGCCGAACAGCTCCTGGTTCCACCAGTTGCCGAGACGACCGATCCCCTGCGCGAGCAGCAGGCCGGGCGCGAGGCAGTCTGCGAGCAGCCAGACGTCGGCCCCGGCCCGCTTCGCGACGATTCCGCCGACAAGACAGCCGAGCGCGATGCCGCCCCAGACGCCGAGACCGCCGCGCCAGATCGCGAAGGGGCCCCACCAGGCGTCCGGGACCTGGTCCCAGCTCGTCACGACGTGGTAGATCCGCGCGCCGACGATCCCCGCCGCGACGCCCCAGACCGCGCACCGGAAGATCAGGTCCCAGTCGCCGCCGCGGGCGACCCAGCGCCGGCCGGCGACGTACGTGCAGACGACGATCGCGACGAGCAGCGTCAGCCCGTACATGTGGACGGTCAGCGGCCCGAGCTCGACCGTCCCGGAGCTCGGCGAGGGAATCGACGCGAGGACGCTCACCGCCCGGGCATTCTGCCTACAGCCGTCTCACGACGGTCATCCAACCGCCCTCGCTCCAGGGCTCGCCCGCCCGAGTTGCGCCTACACGAGCCCCTTCGCGCGCAGCTCTTCCAGCGCAGCGGGGCTCTTGCGCAGCCCCGCGAGCCCCATACCGGCGAGCACCGTCTCGCTCTTCGTGAACTGGACGTCGCGGTAGTCGACGATCTGCAGGACGTTGCCCCACGGATCCCTGATGTCGAGCCCCGGAGCAGGAGAGACCTCGAGCCCCGCGGCCACCGCGTTCCTGCGGACGGCATCCTTGTCGGCGACGACGATGCCGACGTGGCGGGCGACGTCGGGCGACTGCGTGCGCGGCTCCGACAACGCGAGGAACTGGTCGCCCATGTCGACGAACGCCATCGAGCCGACGCGGCCCCGGAGCGTCAGCCCACCGAACAGCCGCTCCCAGAGCGCCAGCGCCTCGTCGACCGAGCCGACCTCGAGCGCGACGTGGTTGATCCCGACGAGCCCGGCCATCCGCCGAGGCTAGCGCGCGGGCGTGCCCCCCGCGAGCGGCCGCCGGGGCCGTCTCCCGCGAGCGGTTCGGACAAGCGGCGGGAAGCACCAAAGCGCCGACCGAGGATGCGGTTGCGACCGCGACAGCGGGCGCCTTCAAGGGATCTGCCCCCGCCGCAGGCGGGGGATCCAGCGGCGGGAATCCGCGCAAGCGGATTCCTTCTTCACGAACAAGCCCAGAAATGCAGTTGCGACCGCGACAGCGGGCGCCTTCAAGGGATCTGCCCCCCGAAGGCGCGGGATCAAGCGGCAGGAATCCGCTCCTGCGGAAGCCCGCTTCGCGAACAGAATGTAGTTGCGACCGCGACAGCGGGCGCCTTCCGGGATGTGCCCCCGCCGCAGGCGCGGGATCAAGCGGCAGGAATCCGCGCGAGCGGATTCCTGCTTCGCGAAGCAAAAAACTAGACCGCGTCCGCGTGCAGCCGCTCGCCGAGGCTCTGCATCACCTTCAGCGAGATGGAGGGCACCTGCTCGAGCAGACGGCTGAACGCACGGTCGGTCACGACGAGCAGCCGCACGGGCGAGACCGCTGTCACGGTGGCGGTGCGCGGCCGGTCTACGACGAGGGCGATCTCGCCGATGAAGTCTCCCGATCCGAGCTCGCGGATCGTCTTTCCCTCGCGGCTGACCCTCACCGTGCCGTCCGCGACGACGATGAACTCGCGTCCCCGCTCGCCCTCGCGGATGAGCGTCGCGCCCTCCGCGAGGTCGAGCTCGTCGGCGAGCTGCGCGATCTGCTGGAGCTCCGCCTTGGTGCAGCCCGCGAAGAGCGGCACGCGGCGCAGGAGCTCGATCTTCGCATCCTTCTGCAGCACCGTTCGATCCTACGAGGGCGACGCCCGAAACTGCAAGTCCGACGCCGTCCGGGACCGGCCGAGGTTTAACAGCAAGTTCACGTGGCAAATGCATTTCCCAGACCTCCGTGGCGTAGAACAGGACAACCGATTTGAAGCTCACGCCGAATACCGGTAGGGGCACCGTCGTTTCGAGAGGTAGAGGGATATGACAGCGGCACACCTGACAGAGCTGGACTTCGAGGTCGACAGGGTCGAGCAGTGGCGCATGGCGTCGCTCGAGCGGGCCGGGTACGACCTCGAGTCGGCCTCGGTGCTCGCCGCCTCTCCCGAGGTCGACCTGCATCGTGCGGTCACGCTCCTCGAGCAGGGCTGCCCGGTCGATCTAGCCCTGCGGATCCTCCTGTAGCGCGGGAGCGCTAGCCGAGAGGGGCGCCGCCGAGCAGCGAGCGGGCCTCGGCGAGGAAGTCCGCGTCGGCGCGGACGCGGTACGCCGGGCCGAGCGCGTAGGTCTTCGGTCCCTCCGACGTGTCGAGGGCGAGGTACACCGGCGATTCGCCGGGGAACTCGCGCACGAGCCGGGCGAGCTCCCGGATCACGCCCGCGGGAGCGTCGCGCGCGTCGAGCGAGAAGCGGACCTCGCTCCGCTCGGACACCGCCTCGAACGCCGACACCTCCAGCGCGACGAGCTTCGTCTCGCCCTGCTGCTTGTGGTCGATCCGGCCCTTGACGACGAGGACGCGGTCGGCGACGCACAGCTCCCGGGCGGCCTGGTACGCGGAGTTGAAGACGACCACCTCCGCCGAGCCGGTCGGATCGTCGAGCGTCAGGAAGACCATCGGGTCGCCGCGCTTCGTGGTGACCTGCTTCACGTCGGTCACGATCCCGCCGAGGGTGACCACCTCGCCGTCACGGCGCCGTTCGAGCTCCGAGAGCGTCGCGTCGGTCTTGCGGCGAAGCTGGTCGCGCACGGCCGACAGCGGATGCTCCGAGACGTAGAGGCCGAGCGTCTCCTTCTCGAGCCGCAGCAGCTCCTGCTTGGACAGCTCTCCCGGCGGGATCGGCGGATGATGCTTGGGCGCGGGACGGTCGTCGGCGTCGAACGCGCCGTCGAACAGCGACGACTGGCCGATCAGGCGATCCTGGGCGAGCTTCTGGCCGTGGGCCAGAGCCTGCTCGAGCACCGCCAGCATCCCCATCCGCGACGCGCCGGTCGAGTCCAGCGCGCCGCACTTGACGAGGGACTCGAGCGAGCGCTTGTTCACCACCTGGGGGTCGACGCGCTCGGTGAAGTCCCAGATCGAGGCGAACGGCCCGTCCTTCGCCCGGGCGGCCACGATGCGCTGCGCGGCGGTCTCGCCCACGTTCTTCACGGCGTTGAGCCCGAAGCGGATCCTCCCCTCCACGACCGCGAAGTCGACCGCCGAGGAGTTCACGTCCGGAGGCAACACGTCGATGCCCAGCTCGTCGCACGCGTTCACGTAGAACGGCACGCGGTCCTTCGTGTTCATCACGCTCGAGATCAACGCCGCCATGTACTCGCAGGGGTGGTTCGCCTTGAGCCACGCCGTCCGGTAGGCGATCAGCGCGTAGCAGGCCGCGTGCGCCTTGTTGAAGGAGTAGTCCTGCGACGACTCCATGTCCTTCCAGAGCTGGTCGGCAACGGACGGAGAGACGCCGTTCTGCGCACAGCCGTCGAGGAACTTGCCCTTGAGCGACGCCATCAGCTCGTGGATCTTCTTCCCGATCGCGCGGCGCAGCGTCTCGGCCTCGGCGGGCGAGAAGCCCGCGAGCTCCTTCGCGATCTGCATGTACTGCTCCTGGTAGATGCAGATCCCGTACGAGTCGCCGGTGATCGGCTCCAGCCGCGGGTCGATGTACGCGACCGCCTCGCGGCCGTTCTTGCGTGCGGCGTAGGTCGGGATGTACTGCATCGGTCCCGGCCGGTACAGCGCGACGAGCGCGATCAGGTCCTCGAACTCGGTGGGCTTCACGGCCCGCAGGGCGTCGCGCATGCCCGAGGACTCGAACTGGAAGACGCCGGTCGCGTCGGCGCGCGCGAGCATCTCGTACGTCGGGACGTCGTCGAGCGGGAGCGCGCCGATGTCGACCCCTCCGATCAGCTCGACCGCCTTGTCGATCACGTCGAGGTTCCGCAGCCCGAGGAAGTCGACCTTGAGCAGGCCGAGCGCCTCCACGTTCTTCATCGAGAGCTGGGTGACGACCTCCGCGTCCGGGCCCTTCTGCTGGAGCGGCACGACGTCGATCAGCGGCTCCGCGCCGATCACGACCCCCGCCGCATGGATCGAGTCCGCGCGGGTCAGGCCCTCGAGCGGTCGGGCGAGGTCGACGATCTCCTTCGCGACCGGGTCCTCGGCGACCGCCCGCGCGAGCTCGGCGCCCGGCTTGAGCGCCTCCTGGAGGGTCTGCCCGGGTCCTTCGGGCACGAGCTTCGCGATCCGGTCGACGACGCCGTACGGGACCTCGAGCACCCGCCCGGCGTCGCGCAGCGCCGCGCGGGCGGCCATCTTCGAGAACGTGATGATCTGCGCGACGCGGTCGCGCCCGTACTTCTCGGCGACGTAGTTGATCACGCGCTCCCGACCCTCGACTGCGAAGTCGATGTCCATGTCGGGCATGTCCTTGCGCGCCGGATTGAGGAAGCGCTCGAAGAGGAGGCCGTAGCGCAGCGGGTCGATGTCGGTGATCTCCAGGCAGTACGCGGCGAGCGAGCCCGCCGCCGACCCGCGCCCGGGCCCGACCGAGACGCCGTTGCGCTTCGCGAAGCCGATGAAGTCGGCGACGATCAGGAAGTAGTCGGCGAACCCCATCTCGTGGATGGTCTTCAGCTCGAAGCGGAGCCGGTCCTCGAGCTCGGGGGTCGACGTGCCGTACCGCCTGGCGAGCCCCCGCTCGCAGAGCTCGACGAGGTAGTCGAACGCGTCGCGTCCGTCCGGGACCGGGAACCGCGGCAGCCGGATCCGCCCTAGCTCGAGCTCGACGTTGCAGCGCTCGGCGACCTCGAGACTGCGCCGGAGCGCCTCCTCGTGGCCCGGGAAGTCGAGCGCCATCTCGGCGGGGGTCTTGAAGTAGAACTCGTCGGCCCCGAACCGCCAGCGATTCGGGTTCTTCAGCGAGTCGCCCGACTGGATGCACAGCAGCGCGTCGTGGCTCGACGCGTCCGACGCGTCGAGGTAGTGCACGTCGCCCGTCGCGACGAGCGGCAGCTTGCGGCGCTCCGCGAGGCCCGGGAGCCGGTGGAAGGCCGCCTGCTGTGCCTCGAGCCCGACGTTCTGGAGCTCGACGTACGTCGAGTCCCGGCCGAAGATCTGGGCGAGTCGGTCGAGCTCGGCCTCCGCGTCGTCCTCGCGATGCTCGCTGAGCGCGCGCGAGACGCGGCCGGAGAGGCAGCCCGAGAGCGCAATCAACCCCTGCGCGTACCGCTCGAGCAGCTCCCAGTCGACGCGGGGCTTGTAGTAGTACCCCTCGAGGTAGCCGAGCGAGCAGAGCCTGACGAGGTTCGCGTAGCCGGTGTTGTCGGCCGCGAGGAGGGTCAGGTGCGCATGCCCCTTCTTCTGCACCGTGCGGTCGTCGACGACGTAGACCTCGCAGCCGAAGATCGGCTTGATCCCCTGCTCGCGCGCAGCCTTGTAGAGGTCGACCGCGCCGGCCATGGAGCCGTGGTCGGTGAGCGAGACCGCGGGCATCTCCAGCCGGGCGGCCTTCTCGGCGAGCGCGGGGATCCGACACGCCCCGTCGAGGATGGAGTACTCCGAGTGGACGTGCAGGTGGACGAACGGAGCGCTCACGGGATGGCCATCGTAGTGCGCCGGTCCGCTGGACAAACTCGCCGAATCTGCCGATAACCGGTATATGCGGCGGATTCCGAACTCACTCAAGCTCGTCGCGGCGCTCAGCCTCTTCGCGGAGGCGACGGCGGCCGCACTCGTCTTCTGGCACACCGGCCCGCGGGCCCGCTGAGGCAACCGGCGGACGAGGTTTGACCGGGCCCGCACGGGCTACTACAACCTGCGGGATGATCCTTCTGACCGGTGGAACCGGGTTCGTCGGCGGACACGTCGTGCGCGCGCTGCGCGAGACGGAGCGGCCGGTGCGCTGCCTCGTGCGCGACCCGCGCCGTGCGAACCCGCTCGCGCGGCTCGGCTGCGAGCTCGTCGCGGGCGACATGACCGATGCGGAGAGCCTGCGGGCCGCCGTCGAGGGCGTCGAGAGCGTCGTGCACCTCGTCGCGATCCGGCAGGGCGGGCAGGAGCAGTTCGAGCGGATCATGACCCAGGGCACGCGCGACCTCCTCGCCGCGGCGCAGGAGGTCGGTGTCCGGCGCTTCGTGCACATGAGCGCTCTGGGCGTGAGCGAGGAGACGAAGGACCTGGTGCCCTACTACCGCGCCAAGTGGGAGATGGAGCAGGCGGTCCAGAGCTCCTCGCTCCCCGCCGTGATCTTCCGCCCGAGCTTCGTCTTCGGCGCGGACGGGGGCATCCTGCCGACGTTCCGCAAGCTCGCGAAGCTCGCGCCGGTGACGCCGATCACCGGATCCGGCGAGCAGCGCCTCCAGCCGATCTGGGTGGACGACGTCGCCTCGTACTTCGTCGCCGCCGTCGACGGTTCGGTGGAGGGCACGTACGAGCTCGGGGGGCCCGACGTCGTCAGCTGGAACGAGCTCTGGGCGCGCCTCAAGGAGGCTCTCGGAGTCCACAGGCCGAGCATCCACGTGCCGATGGCCGTCATGCGGGCGAACGCGCTCGTGACGGAGCGCCTGCCGGGGAACATCCCGCTCACCCGCGATCTCTTGAAGATGATGGAAGCCGGCGACAACGTCGTCGCGGACGACGCTGCGGCACGCGCCTTCCCCGTCTCCCTCGTCCCGCTCGACGACCAGCTGCGCCGCGCCGCGTAGCCCGGCGCTTCACCTGCGCCGGAGCGTCGGGCATACTGGACGGGTCCCCGACGAAGGAGGTTGGCGCGATGACCGAGACTGCTTCCTCCTGGCTGCGCCCCGCGCGGCCCGTCGGCCGATAGTCGCACCGCCGGAGACGGGCCTCTCGCAACGGGCGCGCCGCCCCGCGTCCTGTACGTAGCACCGAGAGGAGACCTCCACCGTGCACGATCTCACCGCCCTCGGCTGGGACGACGCCTTCGCCGAGGAATTCGAGCCGTTCGCCCGCGCCGGGTCGATCCCCGGCCGCGTCGCCGTGCAACATCGCGGCGCCTACGACGTCCTCACCGAGCACGGGGAGCTGCGCTGCGACGTCCCCGGCCGCCTCTACGACGAGGCCGCGTCACCCGCCGACCTCCCCGCGGTGGGCGACTGGGTCGCGGTCGCTCCCCGACCCGAGGAGCACGCCGGCACCGTGCAGGCCGTGCTGTCCCGCCGGACGAAGTTCTCGCGCAAGACGGCGTGGCAGGCCTCAGAGGAGCAGGTGCTCGCCGCCAACGTCGACGTCGTGCTGATCGTCAGCTCGCTCAACGAGGACCTCAACCTCCGCCGCCTCGAGCGCTACCTCACGCTCGCGTGGGAGAGCGGCGCCCGTCCGGTGCTCGTGCTCACGAAGGCCGACCTCGCGGGCGACGTCCCGGGCGGGGTCGCCGCCGTCGAGTCGGTTGCGTTCGGCGCGCCCGTGCACGCGATCTCGAGCGTCACAGGGGACGGCCTCGACGCGCTGCGGGCGCACCTCGCCCCGGGTGTCACCGCGGCCCTGCTCGGGTCCTCCGGCGTGGGCAAGTCGACGCTCGTCAACACCCTCGCCGGCGAGGAGCTGCTCGAGACGCGCGAGATCCGGGACGACGGGAAGGGTCGCCACACGACGACGCGTCGCGAGCTCGTCCAGCTGCCGGGCGGCGCCCTCGTGATCGACTCGCCGGGGATGCGCGAGCTGCAGCTCTGGACCGCCGACGATGGTCTCGAGGAGGCCTTCGAGGACGTGACCGAGCTGTTCGCGCACTGCCGTTTCTCGGACTGCGCACACGAGAGCGAGCCGGGCTGCGCGGTCAAGGAGGCGCTCGACGCGGGAACGCTCGCCCCCGAGCGCTGGGAGAGCTACCTCAAGCTCCAGCGCGAGCTCGCGCACCTCGAGCGGCGGCTCGACCGGCGCGCGGCCTCCGAGGAGCGCAAGCGCTGGAAGGCGCTGTCGGCCGCAGCGCGCGAGATCGGCCGGGCGAAGCGGCGCTGACCCCGTCCTGTCAGGGGGCGAGGTGGCCGATGCATGACTCGGCCTGAGCCGTCGTGCGGAAGCCGTCGGGGCATACGGTGTGGATGCCCCAGAAGACCGCTGGCCTCCCGTGAGAGCCGGTCACGGCGGATTCCTCAAAATGCGCCCCACGCAGGTCGGCGCCGCCGAGCACCGTCCCGAGGAAGGTCGCGCCGCGGAAGTCCGCGTCGCGCAGGTCCGCGCCGGTGAACGTGGCCAAAGCGCGAGCGCCGCGAAAGTTGGCGCGGCGCAGATTCGCGAACTCGAAGCCCGTGTCTCGGAGTTTGGCACCCTCGAAACTCGCGTCCTCCGCGGACGCGTCGAAGAGATCCGCACCCGTGAGATCGGCATCCGACAAGCGCGCCTCGTCGAGACGAGCGCCTCCAAGGCGGGCTCGCAGCAGGCGCGCGTCGTCGAGATCGGCGCGGGACAGGTTCGCGTGCCGGAGATCGACGTACGAGAGATCTGCGCCCCGTAGATCTGCACACCGCAGGTCGCGACCATCGAGAGGCTGTCTCTGGAGGTTCTGGCCGCGCATGTCGGTGCCGCTTCCGATCGCGCACGACGCGGAGCCGCCTCCGCCGCAACTCGCCGTCACCCATATGATCGCCGCGCCACAGATGGCAACGGCCCACCGGAGGCGCCGGCCCCGCGCGACAGTCGGGCAGGGCCGATCCGCCGTAGCTACGGGCTGCACTTGGGCACGGCGCCCGTAACCCTCGACATGACGCAACTCGCCGCGTAGAGCACGGCCGAGCCGTCGTCTGCCGGTGTCTTGAACGAGTCGCTCTTGAACGTGCCCGTGCCTTCTGCGATCAAATGGATGCCTTCGCTCGCGGGGTCCGTGGAGGAGATCGCGGTCGATGTCACGCTGATGTCGCCGGCGCTGCCCGAACCGTCCGCGTTCTGCGTCGTGAGGAACACGGACAGGGGATAGTCGATCGACGTGTGATCGACGGTGATCGAGTCGCCCGCATGCTGGAGCTGAACGAGAAGACCAGCCGAGGCGGCACCAATGACCGCTGACCGGACGATCTCGAGGCTTGAGCTCGGTCCGGCCGCGTCGTCAGCAACGATCAGGTTGTCCGTCTTGAGCGACGCCCTCTCGATGTCGAGCGTTGCCCCGTTTCGGAGGTGGAGCGTGCACGGAACCGCGATGGTGACGGTCTCGCTCTCCGAAACGATCGTCTTGTCGATGGTCACGGATCCGAAGCCGCTGACGTCGGTCGATGCGGCACATCGCTGCGCAATGTCCGCGAGTGATGTAGGGGAGGTCGTGTCGGCGCTCTGCGCCGTCCCGTGCGTCAGCGTCAGCGCCAAGGCGCCAGCGAGTACACCAAGCATTCCGACGAAGACCACGGGTTTCGTCACCGCAGAACCTCCAAGATCGAATCGGCGATCACAGCACTGCCCTCGCTATTGGGGTGAGGATCGAATGCTTGCTTCACTTCGTTGAAGCCACCTCCCCCGATGAAGGGAACCCAGCTCGGGATGAAGCTTGCCGCCGCCTTCACGAGCGAGCAACTAGTGCCGTAGACATATGGGTCGCCGGTTCCGATCTCGTGCCCTGTGAAGGCCGGCCGCGGGTCGGCGAGTAGCAGCCTCGCCGTGTTGGTACGCGTCGTAAGCTCCTCGTTGATCACGCCTACGAGCGTCTGCGCGATGTCGTACGCATCGGGGCAGCTCTGCCTGGGATCCCCCAGGTGGAGGGAGCGGGTTGTAGACGAGCACGATGACAGCGCGGGCACCGTTTGCTCTGGCGACCGCGATCGACTCAAACATCTGATCGAGGGCTCCGGCTTGCTGTGCGAGCAACTCGCGTGCGTGGTCCCGTACGCGCGATCCTCCGAAAGGTTGGAGCTGATCCTTCAAGTATCGCCCGACCCAGATCCCTGGGTCGCTGAACCGCAAGTCGTCGATTCCTAGCTCACCTGTAACAAGTTCCTGCGCCTGCTCGACGGCAGCGAACTGCGGCTTCCACGGACCCTCCTGATCGCTGCCAGCAAGATACGCTCGCTCGGCATCGGCGACCTTCTCGCCCCAGATCCCGACTCTGTCGAGATCGACCGAGGGAAAGCCGGGAGATGGGAAGAACTGCGAGTAGAACGACTGATCGTCGCTGTACGTATACCCAAGCGCTGCCGCCACCTGGTCGGGATACGGTGTGCCGGGCAACGGGCCAGAACAGCGCCACGGTGAGACCGCGAGATTCTCCTCGCAGGTCGCGACGGACTGCCCGGTCGTGATCGAGTCGCCGAAGGCGACGTATTTCGGCCCGGAGCTCGGGGCCGTCGTCCATTGCATGCCGGCGCTCGTTTGGGGCTCTCCAACATCGGCGAACCCGTTTCCGTTTTGGTCGTAAAACGTCTGAATCGTGTCCGAGCCCGCCGTTCCGTTGCTTGTGTACGTCCACGCGATCTCGCCGTTGCTTCCCGTGATACACGAGAGCGGGAGGCATGCACCCGTCACACCGAGATTTGGACCGTCCGTGACCCTGAAGCCGAGGCGCGCGTTCGGCAAAGGGGCGCGCGTGACGCCATCGAGAATCTGTGCCGTAACGGTGTGGGAACCGCCGATGGGCGCCGAATCGTCGAGCGGCGTAAGCGAAAGCGGGAAGGAACGAATGTTGCCGCCGGCAAGGATGTATGGCGGACCCTGTGTGCCATCGGACGCAGTAAACGACGAGTCGAAGTCCCTGGCGATCGCGAGCGGTACGAGACCCCCGGGCCAGCTTTGAAGCGCCTCATGGACAGAACACGACCAGTTCGAGATATCCGAGTCGGACAACCCTGCAAGCGCCGGGGACTCTGCGACGATGTGGGCGTCGTTGTAGCACCCAACGCCGGTGACCGTGAATCCGCCGCCCCCGATACCGTCGAGTAGTGGAACTGGCGTGTTCGGAGCCGTGTCGTGGTAGTAGCAGCTCAATGTGATGTACGCCCCGGTCGTTCCGACCTGGTCGATGGCGAAATCGATGCCACGGCGTGTCACCGTGTCTCCGCCCTGACCAGCGTGGTACACCGGGTCGGTACCAACGATCACGATGTTGCCGTTAATCACTGGACCCCACGTACGCGCGTTCGCAGCTGCAGCGTCGACGTCGGAAGTTGTCGGCGGGCCGAGACACGTCGGATCGCCGAGAATGATTGCGCGGTAGTTCGCAAACTGGCTCGGGGTCATCGTCGACCAAGCCGAGGCATCGACGACGTCGATCGCTAGCCCTTCGCGGCAGCCTCATTCGCCTCGATGCTGAAGGCGCCGTTCGTCACGGTGCCGGCCAGGATCAGGACGCGATCGCCAGAAGCGGCAACGGCGGCGCCGCCTGGCGCAAGGAACGCCACGGCTACGCAAGACGTTGCGACGACCACGCCTAGAACGCGTCGACGCAATTCCCTACGAATAGTCATGATCGGCGGGACGGGTCTAAGACGCAGCTTGACGCAAGTCAAGCCACTGCCTCCAGATCGTGACTTCCTCGCCCGGCGAAGGGGACAGCAGCGTCGGAGCCTCAGCCGAAGGCGGCGGCGCGCTCGGCGGGCTTCATGGCCGACGCCGTGTACGTCGACGTGCCGTCCGCGAGCAGCTCGCGCGCGCCGGCGAGGAGCGCGCCGTACGCGGCCGAGGCCAGCAGGCTGCCGGTCGAGACGCGGCGGACCCCGACCCGGGCGAGCTCCGGCACCGGCGGAGTGCTCGGCGTCGCGAGCACGTTGACCGGCGCCGCGACCGCGTCGACCACGGCGGCGATCTGCTCGATCGTCGAGAGCCAGGGCGCGTAGAGGCAGTCGGCCCCCGCGTCGCGGTAGGCGACGAGGCGGGCGATCGTGTCGTCGAGGTCGTCGACGCCGTGCAGGTGGTTCTCGCAGCGGCCGGTGAGGACGAGCGGCGGGTCGAAGGCACGTGCCGCCTCGGCCGCCTCGGCGACCCGCTCGGTCGCGCGCCCGACGTCCTCGATGCGCCCGTTCCCGGGGTTCCAGTCCTCGATCGAGCAGCCGGCCGCGCCGGCCTCGGCGAGCAGGCGTACCGTCATCGCCACGCCGCCCTCGTCGTCGGGGAAGCACCGCTCGCTGTCGACGTTGAGGGGCAGCGGCGTCGCGGCGGCGAGCTGGGCGACGTGCGCGACGAGCTCGTCGCGCGCGACCCGTCCGTCGAGTCGCCCGAGCGTCCATGCGTAGCCCGCGCTCGTCGTCGCGAGCGCCTCCGCGCCGCAGCCGGCGAGGAGCTTGGCCGAGCCGGCGTCCCACGGGTTCGGCATGACGAAGATCGCATCGCGGGCGTGGAGCTCGGCGAAACGGGCACGGTGTTCTCGAGACATGTGCTCCCTCAGGACGGCGGTCACGTCATCTTGACGACGCTGCGGGGTAGCGTGTCGCGTCCACGACGAAGGGGGGAGCGCGATGCACTGTTCGGTCTGGCGGTTCACCGGCGACCCCGACGAGCTCGAGCGGGGCTATCTCGCGCTGAGCGGGCGGATCCCGGCCGCACAGCACGTCCTCCACGCGGCGGCGAGGACACCCGACGGCTTGCTCATCTTCGACACGTGCCCGTCCGAGGAGGCATACCGGGCCTTCTTCGCGTCGCCCGAGGTGCGCGAGCTGTTCGCCGAGGTGGGCCTGGTCGGCGGGGTCGCGGAGGACTACCCGGTCGTCCGCGCCTGTGCGCGGCGCGAGGAGGTCACCAGCGCGTCCTGGGACGCCTAGCGGCCCTCAGCGCTTCCAGGGGGGCGGTTCGTCGGTCTCGATCCTGTAGCGCTCGATCGCGGAGGCGACGACGGAGGGCTCGAGCGCCCCCTCGTCGGCGAGCGCCTTCAGCGCGGCGACCGCGACGTGATGGCGGTCGACCTCGAAGAACTGCCGCAGCCTGACCCGGTAGTCGCTGCGGCCGAACCCGTCGGTGCCGAGCACCGTGTAGCGGC